>ERZ869907.249-NODE-249-length-21776-cov-7.231113_pt1 | contig 21776 bp, 27 predicted proteins | sample MGYA00579309_ERZ869907 | MGnify/ENA primary metagenome ERZ869907 (study PRJEB32216, sample SAMN09231814) | wastewater metagenome | place: USA: Maryland | collected 2016-07-30 | study: EMG produced TPA metagenomics assembly of the PRJNA472060 data set (Reclaimed... | reverse complement strand
CGACGCTCTTCCTATCTGCAATCGCAGTCTGGCCAAAAGATGGGGTTGAGTCCCGCATTCGACTCAATGGAAAGTCCTTCTCCGTACTCCTACCCCACAGCATGAGAGCCGCCCCAGGAGGAAACAATGATGAAGAGTGAACAAGTTAGATTTATTATCTCTCTAATAATCGCCATTTCGGCAATTTTTGCTCTCCAACGATATTTAGAAAAAGAAGCCATTAACCAAACTGAAATAGAAAGAAATACCAATGAATACGAAGACAATGATCGATGACTTACTACACCTAACCTTCGCAGCCATGGCTTTTTTAAGCCTAATACTCTTCTCTATGGCAATTCGCTAACCGCCATTCCCTTTTCTCTTCCACCATGATTCAATCTCCACCAAGGAGATATTCATGAAGAAGAAAGAAGAATCGAGCAAAGTAGAAAAAGAACAGGAAAAGGCTGCCTCCATGCGACCAAAACTTGGAGACGAGGTACTGTTCACTAAGTCCATCGCATCCCAGTCGGGAAGCTCTACAAGAAGCTTCCTGGCTAAGATCATTGGATTCCCACCCAAGACAAGTAATTTTCAAGACTCTGATTTTGCTGTGGACCTAATCATCTTTGGACAACCTGGCGTATTGATCGATGGAAAACAGGGAATTATGTTCTCTGAAGTTCCCACCCCTGGGCGCTGGAGCCCTAAAGAGTGAGAAAACGCATGTCGGCCCAAGAGTATCTTGCTCTCCGGGCCGCATACCCCGCTAAAAAGAAGGTTCCCAAGCGGCAACAGGAATCAATTCTTCAAAAAGAAATGATTCGCTTCCTTAACGGCCTAAATATTGGGTTCTTTTATCGCGTTCGAAATGGCGGGCAATGGGATCCAACCAGGAAAACTTTTAGGAAAAACGCGGAACTCGTAGCGGTGAGCGATATCGTTGGGTGGAATAAAAACGGAAGAGCCGTATACATAGAGGTAAAGCGAACTTCCTCAGATGTAGATAAGAAAAAGAAACTTATATTTTCCGTAAAAATTACAGACGCCCAAAAAGAATTCCTATTGAGGGCCCATAAGCATGGGTGCATTTCCGGGGTGGCGTTTACTGAGAAAGACTGCCTGAATATTGTAATGGATGACCCAGTTCGCTTTCCTAGGCACCCAAGAACTTACCTCTTTCTTCCGAGGCCCGAGCTGGAAGAATATGGCGAAAAATATAGAGAACTTCTCGCAGAACACGCCAAGTCTGCACAAGACCCAGTAATTAGGCATGTAAAATGGGCATCTGGATCTTCCGATTAACGTATGTGGGTATAAAATCCGCCATTAACTAAATTATAAAGAGTAGTATGTGATCTATTGAAAATAACGCACAAGGCGTTGTTCTCGGGGCACCGTCTTTTACCGCGAACCCAAAAAAACCTAATGGCAGTAACTTCTTCGACAGAAAGGAAAGGCTTACCATTGCTTGTTTTTTTGTGATTCCCAATTTTTCTGGCGTGGAGAATGTTGTCTCTCTGGGAAACTATTTCTAAGTTATCAATCCTGTTATCAGTCCTGACCCCGTTTTTATGGTTAACAACCATGCCCTTCGGGATTTCTCCAAAAAATGCGCTAGCTATCACACGGTGAGCCATAACCGAATTTTTTATTCCAAGGTGGTAGCCACGATATCCGCCGCTATTAACGGCCTTCCAGCGGAAAGAATTCTCCCGGGCTGCTTGTATGTATTCAAAGACCCATATCTATTTTTTATCACAATGGTCATGTCGATAGACCGCACGCGCCCCATGCTAGACGCTTCATAGTTGGGGTGACCAGGTATTGGCTTCCAAATTTCTTCCATTGGGGCTGTATAGCCCACAACAGCAAAACGTTCAAAAATTAAAGCCTACTTCTTAAACTCTGTACGTCGATTGAAGTCCTGGATGGCTTGGCGAACCTCGTAGGAGCACGCACTCCCTAGAGCGTAGCAAGCCTGTTCCGTAGCGGTCTTGTTTCGCTTAAAATCTTCCGAGGGGATGATGATCGCTCCGTCTTCCAAGATTTCAAAAATCTTAGACATAGAGACTTCCGAGGTTTCATCACTACAGGTTGAAACCTTGTCAGCTCCAGCCTGGATGATCCCCGCGATGGAATACACGTCCATGCAGGGCACTTGCACATGGGTGCAGCTAACGAGTGGCGCCGTAACGCACAAACTCAGCCAAAGCCTTTTTCCTGCGTTCACGAGCCACCTTGAATTCTGGGGAGTCTATCCCCTTTGATTTCGCGATTCCCTTTAGCTCTAGGTGGGCGTCCACATAGGCCGCATGATGCTTCTCGTTTAGGAGCATGATGTAGTTGAAGTTAATCACACCCCTTAGCTCGGCGTAGATAACATCAGCCACGTAAACGATTACCTTAGTAACTAGAAAAGAAATCGGGCCCCAAGCCAACCAGCCCGCAAGCCCAATTACCTTTCCCACGACGACATTCACCATGGGGTCAAAGACCAGCGTCTTAAACGTATCTAGCGCTTTGTCTGCTGGCCCCGCAGCCATCTATGCTTTCTTCAAGGCGCCCATGAGGATGTCGATGATAACGTCATCAACTTGTCCACCAATGGCGGCCTTTAGCTTGTCAGCGAAGTACTGGGGCTCAACAAGCACAGCAAGCTCTGCGTCCACTCCAGCAGTATCAAGGGTTACAGCGAGCTTTAGCTTTCCATCTACAAGTTCAATCTTAAGACCGGCTTCCTTACCAAGACCAATATTCTTTTCCATTTCACTCTCCTTAGTTAGTGTTTCAACCATCAATCCTTCAACAGCACGCCTTCTTAGCCTGCGCCTTAAGTATCCAATAAGAAGCGCGATAAGCATAATTCCAAACTCCGCTGCCAGACCGTTTAGGTAATCAATAGCAGGCTTTAGCTTGGACATTATTAGCCCCCTACTTTTTTAGAATCATCAGCATTTCAAAAGAGCGGCGATCAAGCTTTTCTAGGGTGGTATGAATATTTCCGAGTTCTTTATTTACCTGGTCGTGGCGCTGGTCTACATACTGACGAACGCTTGCCTCTTTTTGTACGACCTCCTCCTTGATGGCTTTTGCCTCATTCAAGGTGGCGAAAGTAGAAAACACCCACAAAACTGCGCCAATAGCGATTGCGGAAAACGCAACGTAACCCTGAAAGTGCCTCAACCAAGCTTCCATCACCACTCCATGGTAATAATATTAAACAAATACAAATATACTATATTTCGCTATTACCAACACGATAAACCCGCGTTTGCGTCAACGTTTCCAGTCATCGTGTTGTTAGCCCTGATAGTAATAACGTCCCCCGCAGTGACATTCATAAACATCGTTCCGTTTTGCACACCAGCCCCAGTGGTATCGTTGTTAGATCCTGGCAAATATTGAGATCCGTTTTTATATGGAGAAATTGTTCTGTTTGTTGAATCTCCGGTTGTATACCAGCGCACTGAGCAGAATGTCTTTCCAGAGGGAACGGTAAACTCTCCGGTGCTTGTGTTATAAATATTATTGGCGTCTGAAATTTCACTGGGCCAGATAATTGGGGAATTAGATGCCGTTGCTCCAGCATTCCCATGAACCACCGCAAAAACAGGTGCGCCACCGCCAGAGGCAGCGGAGCTAGTCCATGTAGTTCCGTTTGATGTAAGCACGTTTCCAGACGTTCCTGGCGCCACGAATTGTACCGCAGAGGTTCCGTTTCCAAGAATCACGTTATTGGCGGTCAATGTGGTAAGGCCAGTTCCTCCCATGCTTACTGTATTTAGTGGCACATATGCAGCCAGCGCCACATGAGAGAGGAAAAATAATGCTAGTACGACGTGAGTCATGCGCCCTCCGCTGCCTGCACCATGGCGATCACGCCAGCAGTGATTTGCCCGTTTGGATCAAAGGCAGCGAAATCAATCTCTACGCTTTTTTCTAAAATCTTTGACTTACCGTCGCAAAACGCCTGCTGGTCTAGGTATCCCTCAAAAGAAACTACGGCCTTACCGTTTTTCATATTCACCAGCATTCTGTCTAAAACCCAATAGGCCACAACAACGCCAGTCTCTAATTCTTTTTCTTCAGTCCACGCTAGGGGGTTCATGCATATCTCCTTAAAATACGTTCCATGCTCCAGCAGAGGTGCAAATCACATCCCTGGAATCATATTGAGTTGAAAGCGTTAGAGTGGCGGCACCGTCAATTGTTTCCGCTCCGTTTGGATCGATCACCGTCGTATTTGATGCGCTCATTTTCTTTATTCTGTATTCACGACCAAACATTGCCGAAGCACATGCTGGAAGTGAAATTGTGCGAGTCGCACCAGAATCATCCACAAGAACTACCTGGTATGTGGCGTCTAGCGTTGTATTTGCCGAGACAGAGTTAACCTTTGTTTGGAAAGACCCTGCGACGTGAAATGTAGACCCAGGAGATGTAGTGGCAACACCGACCTCTCCCGTATTTTCTATTTTCATCACCTGTGAGTTGTTTGTGAAAATATTGATGTCTAGGTTTTCCCTCTGTCTGATTTCACCGTTTCCACTTGTATCAATTCCCGCCTCGTATCCATCGGTTGATGTCGTTCCTGTCGTGGTGCCTGCGGTGAATTTCAAGGCAGAGGCGGTAGCATTTCCTCGATCTGAGTGAATGTTTGCCGTTGGAGCAGCGGTCCCCATACCTACGTTTCCACCAGTGAATGTGGCGGCGTAGTTGTTTGTTGCCCCCGTGGGAGAAGTGATAGAAAGCCCGTAAGCGTTGGTCACGGCTCCAGTAGTAACTACACTTGCAGCTGGCATATAAATTCCGTAACTGCTGGTGATGGTCTCGTTTGTACCCGCCACTACGGGCCCAGAAACTCTTAGAGTTTGCGCCGATGTTGTCGTAACACTCGTGTTTGACGCCGTGAGTGTGCTTGTGCCAATCGAATGACCAACATACGCTGCTGCTGTTCCACTAACTGCGGTGGCACTGTCTGTAAAAGTATTTGTTGCAGATAGGAACTGAGATCCGTTTGTGCTTGGTGTTCCAGTTCTAGAGCCAGCAACATGTAAAATTGCAGTAGGAGAATTTGATCCTATTCCCAATCTTAAATTTGTATCATCCCAAAAAAAACTATTGTTTCTCTCGGATAGAACTCCACCAGTTCCGGCAAATAGAACAGATCCAACCGTTGGCGTGTAATAGGAAGGAGCACCGGACCCGCCAGAAACAAGCGCCCTACCAGCAGTTCCAGGAGCCAGTGCATCCCAGGTTGCAGCTCCTCGATAGAGAATGCTCCCAACAGAAGAAGAGAAAGCTCCATCAAACAAAGAGGTAAGAGTGGAATCCTGCGCATCAGCCGTAGACCCAGTAGGATTGCCAAACACCCTATAGGCAGAAAGTTGTGGAAGCGATGCGTATGTGACATCTCCAAAATCCAAGGTTGTTCCGCTTCTACGCAAAACATCACCATCAGCCGCCGCAGTAATATCGGCTACGTCTCCTGTTGAGTTTGACGAACGGCCAACAACAGACAGGCCAGCAGACTGACGAAACTTACCGTCAGTAACGGCGTTATTGGCAATAGTGGCAACGGCAGAGTTTGGACCAGTGGCTGTAACATCACCAGTCAGGTCTGTGATGAAGTTACCCGTTGCAGAGTTGTTAAACATCGTCCAGTCGGCAGCGGAAAGATATCCGTCAGTCGTTCCACTCGCCTGAGGCATGGAGTATAATCCCGCACCGTTATAGACCAGCGGAGCCGTAGCACTGAATGTTGACGGGATGTTGTTGAAGGTATTCCAGTCGGCGGCAGAGAGGTATCCATCCGAAGAGCCAGAGGCCACGGGGATTCCATACACACCACTCCCGTTATAGGTAAGCGGAGCAGTAGCGGAAAACGAGTTGTAATCAATCGCCGAAGACGACCCCGCAACGGCGTTGCTCACCTGATACCAAGTTCCTGCTCCAGTGGACTTCGTTCTCAAAAGAAGCGTACTAGATCGGCCCGCCTCAATGGTAGCGATATTATTGTCCTGGTAGTCGCGAATCGTAACGGTTCCAGAAGAGGTATTTACTACCGAATACCACCAGTCTTGCGGAAGCGTTGTAGCGTCGGGGAGCTTAATTACTTGGGTCGCGGCGCCAGTTAGGTAATATCCCTGGTTAGAGGTCGTAACGAGGCTCGTAATCGTCCCGTTTTTGACGATATTCGTATACTGGTTTACTTCACCCTGATTTTGGTTATACCAAGCCGAAACCCCCACCTGGATGGTGAAGAGGAATACTAAGACTACGAGATTAATTATCTTCATGGGTTATATAGCTCCGCGATTGCCCAGTGCAATTTCATTGAGGCAGAAAGCGTGGGCGACGATAATCTTACCGTGAACCCAGTCTGACTCAAAATGGAGCTGACACGAGCGGTGATAAATGGGTCAGGAAGGTCTTGGCTGTTCACCTGGAGAGCCGGAACAGTGTAATCAGTCGATGGAAGCGGCGTCGGGAACTCTACCTCTACCTCAATCTCGCCCGCACCAATGTCGATGATTCCAGAGCGCGCATAAATCTGGTTGGTCCGCGAAATAACCACGGTCACTACACGATTTGTTAAAACTCTGACCTGCGCTACAGGAGGATAACTAGGCATGGTTTACCTCAGGACTTAAGTAGGCATATCCCTGGAGTACCCGCTGCACGGTTCCGTCAGAGAAGGTTACCTCGATATCGTACATGTAATCGGTTAAAACTCGGTCATTAGGAAGCGATGGATCGGCAGGAATCGCCGCCGTTTGCACTGCCGTAAGAGAAGCCTGCCCCTCGCCATCCGGGCCGCCCGTTACGGTTCCGGTAAAGGTCGCAACAACCGTAGACGATGGTATCTGTCTAATCGAGCCCGCAATCGTTGCGAGAGAAAGAGAGACCGGATTTCCGTCTAAATCTAAGAGCTGGAAGGGGAGAACAAAAGTCGCTCCCTGGTCGATATTTATGTCGAGGTTTCCTGCGCTGGTCATTCTTCCTCCGAGTAGGGTCTCTTTGCAGAGTCTAGGATTTTAGCCAAAATAGATTCCTTAGTTCCTTGAGGAACCTTAGAAGCATTAGACGCAAGCGCACCAATCCCGCGCTGAGAGCCCTTGAAGATGTCACGCAGTATTCCAGAACGACTAAACGCCGTGTCTCCGCTCTTCATGTCTTGCGCTTTGGATATCATTTTACCGCGCTTAGCCAGTTCCGAACCGGCAAGCGCATCAAGATCAAGAATCTCCTGTGCCCTATCTGGGTTCGTTATGGGGTCTTTTGTTATCGTAGAGATTGGGCTCGTATCAGCCCTAGAGCGAATGGTGTCTCTTAGCCCCAAGGCATCAGACATCTTCTCATTTAATTGACCTACTCTTGGGTCAACGTCTGCCAGGTCTTTTCTAAACTTGGAGGCCATCGTATAAGCGCCAATCTCTTTAGGATTAACGTCTTTTCCATATGGCTTCTGTTTCTTGTATCCAGAAACGCTATCAAAGTATTGCTTAAGGCGCTGGGCTTGCTTTGGATTTAACTGCGCCTGCCCGTCAACCGAGCGCTTTGCTAATATCTCAGCAAGCTTATCAAGGCCGCCCTTTTTCCTGTCTTTCCCTAGAATGGCATCCCTCTTAAACCCCTTAAGATATTCTGGGTTAATCGAGATGGTCTTGTCTGACTCGGAAAGAATATTGTTAAGCTCTTTCTTCCTTGGGGTTACGGCCTTATTCATTAGCTTAGAAAGAGCGCCTTCAATCTCGCCACGAACTTCATCGGCAAATCCAGACTTTTGAAGCTTCCCATAAATGTCGTACTGCTCACCAAGCTTGGAGGCGGCCCCACCAATACCACCAAGAGAGCCGCCCATCGCCGCCCCACCGATTCCCCTGGTTATACGGCTTCCACCATCACCCGGGTCAGACAGAACGCCCTCAATAGCTCCAGAAGCCATTCCCTGCCTTATGCCGCTAGACGCAAGCGAGGCAAGCCCAGGAATCTTCGATAGTGCCCCAAGCCCCTTAGAGATGGCAGCCCCTGGAATCAGGGAGCCCGCAAGATACCCGGCACCCCTAGAGATGGGGCTTCCCTCTACAATCTTCTTTGCTCCCTCAGGAAGCAGCCTATCCGAATATCCCATGGTAGCGCCGCTAGCGGCACCACCCAAAAAAGATCCAATTGGCTCAATGCTCTTTCGGCTCTTGGCTATCTCTTCTTTGGAGAATTCGCGTGGCTGCGATTGCGGAACAGAGCCAAAAATATCCTCTATCGCCTGCGGTCTTCCTGTCTGCACACGCAGCTTAACCGGAACCTTCTTTGGCTCTTCGCTTTCAAAGATGTCATCAAGCTCTTTACTCACGGGGCTCCTCGAAAGGCTTTTTGTGTTTTTCCTTAAAGTACGCCTCTACCTTTGCGCGTCTGTCATTAATTTGACGAGCAGCCCATGCGGCACCCAGGCCCTCTTTAGCCATCTGCTCTTGAATCTGATTTCTGTATTGGGAGAAAAGATTTTGAGCCTTTTCTAAGTCTTGAGAATAAGCGTCGGTAGAATTTGGCTTTTTACTTTTTCCACCAGACGGTTTAATCGTCCCAAATGCAAGCTCTGGAAGAGGTCCACCCTGCTCCGTATAGGTGTTTATTACCTCGGGAGGGAATGCCGCCTTGACTGATTGTCCAGCCTCTTTAAGGCCCTGAACCATCAAGCGAACGCCGCGGGCTACATCGTCCTCGTTACCACCTGGGCCCATGCCAGCTTCTACTAAGACCCTACCCTCTTCGTATTTAGTAACAGCCTGTCCAGATGTTGTTCTAATCTTTACGTTCAATAGAGATTGAAGCGCCTGCTGTGCGGCCTCTCCACCGTATGATTTGGCGGCACCAGTGGCAAGAGCATTACCAACAAGAGGAACGGCTCTAAGCGCGTTTGTTCCCTGGCCGGGTAGTTTATTCCTATTAATGTTTCCGGAAATGACACCGGTTTCTTTTTCTAGGATTTCAAGAGGGGCAATGGCGTCCAGGATTCCAGTGTTTGCATACGACTTTTGGAAGCGCTCAAGGGCCCTGTCTTGCTTTTCTACGGTCTTGTCGTTTCTGCTCTCTTCTCTCGCCTGATTAACGACTTTTCTTTGGCCCTCACCAGCGATTGCGGCTCTTGCGCTTCTAAGCTCTGACGCTACTTGCGGAGGAATCTTACCGCCCCACGCTTCTGATAGCTTACGAGCTACCACGCTGTAGGGTACGCCAGACTCTAACTCAGCAATGGCGTCGTAAGTCTCTGCTCCAATCGACTTATCAGCCTGTGTGCGCTCTCCTTGTTGCCCCTGGATTCCACGAGCAATAAAGCTGAATGGAAGAAAGATACTTTGTCCTTGAACTCCAAGACGCTTCTGAAGCTCAGGATCTAGGCTATCAGACCATGCTCCCGCTGGTGTGGCTCCGTCCTTGGTTGTCGTGGGGGATGTTACTTGGTCTACAAGACGACGAAGCGTGTAATCGTCCACGTTAAGTGGGTCCACCTCTTCTGCGGGAACTTCAATAGGTGGAGGCATCGTGCTATTAACCATAGATGGGTCTACGCCCATCTGCTTTGGTGGCGCCTCTCCGGTTACAGAAGCCTCTTCAAAACTAACGCCCTGGTTAACTGGCTGCACCTTTATTGGGTTCCCTTGAGCATCTAGCTGACCAGTGGGAACTGCATCACCAACTTCTTCTTTATAGGAAAGATTTGGCTTGGCCCTGTCGGCTAGGGCAGAGGCGGCAGACTTAACTTTCTCTGTGGCAACGGCCTTAGCGATTTCATGTTGGCGACTCTTATCGGCCTCTTCACTAGCCATCACGCCCTTGCTCATATCAAGCTCGCGGTCTGCGGCTTCCTGCTCAAGTTTTGTCTTATTTGGATTTTCAAGAAGTGGAGATGGACCTTGCGGAACGGAGGGCTCTCCAGTCACAGGACTAATCCCCTGCTCCTGCATCACCTGCTGATATGGTTTAATCGTAGTGGCTGGTGCGGGCTTTGTGTAACCGGGCAGGCGCTTACGAACGAAGTCAATGGCCTTAGCTCTGGCATCTTCGTCAGACTCATAGCCAATGGTATTCCCGGAAGCATCTACTTTTCTCTTCTTGTACTTATCGGCTCCCGCCAGGTCGTCAAGAGCCTGCTGGCGAAGGCGCTCCTTCTCCTTGAAGTTGTATTCTTCCGCGTCTTTTAGCCCGCGATTGATCGCAGAGCCAAACCCTTCGCTATTAAACTGCCAGGCCATTAGCCCCCCACTCCCTGAGCAGCCTGCGTCTTCTTGGCAGTGTTAGCAATAAGCTCCGCAGTCTTCTGCTGGCGACCATACATGCCCTGCTGCGCGTTCCACTGGTTCTCAAGGTTCTGTGTCTGCGTTCCACGACGAGAATCAAGCTCCCTACCATAGACGTTAGCGAGGGTCGTAGCCTTACCCATATCCTGGCCATAAAGCTCACCCTGAACGCCTTGAAGGCCGGAAAGGTCTTTGTTGGCCTGAGAGTAAAGGTCGTTGAGCCCGCGAGAAGTCGCTCTCGCTTGAGCGTCATACATCTCGCCAGAAGGACGCATGGCTTGCGCAAGAGTACCAGTTCCACCACGAGCACGAGCCAAGCTCTGGGTATCGGCTTGAAACCCCCTGCTCATGTCTTCCATGAAGTTCTGCTTACGGCCCTCGGCCTGGTTCTCTAGGTCACCAAGCTGGCCGCCTAGGATGCCCTCAATCGCCTTCCTGTTCTTAAGGGAGGCCTCATCCTTGCCAGCGCCCTTAACACCAGCCAGAGCCTCATTGTAAAGCTCCTGGTAGGCAAGCGGGTCAGAAGCGTAGTCTTTCGCCTCTCCCGCGCCACCACCGAAACCAAATCCAGCAGCCACCTGCTTTGCGCCTTGTAGAACCTTACTCATTTCTTAATCTCCATGGTGTACACCTCTTGCGAGCCCTGGTGCGTAAAACCGAACTTCACGCAGCGCTCTTGAATTGATTTATGAGAAGAAGCCCCAAAAATAAGGGAGTAATCGCGCTCTTTAGCTATCTCGATGAGTCGGCGAGTTATCTCATCAAAGGCCGCTGCGCGCTCTTCCTTGGGGGCAAGGGGATTGGATATGTAAAAGTCTAAGAAGCAGATTCTAGAATCAGTAGCGAATAGGAAGCCGCACGCCACTCCTGGCGCAATAAGACCAGTTCTAGAAAGTACGCGGGCAGAAATTCCTGCCTCGTTTCTGTCGTCGAACCAGTCGTTTATCTCGTCGATGTCTTCTTCCGTAAAGACTCGTACTTCCATTAAAGCTCCCTAACTACCAACCTACAGCCTGAAATCTCTAGCGATCCGCCACCAGTATCCACACGAGCGGCTACCTTATAAGTATAAGTCCCTGCTGGCACCTGGTCGATATACGAAAACTCAGAGCAGGGGCTTCTGCCAGCCTCAATCCGGTTGTCAACTAAAGTAGACGAGCCCTTGATGATAAGAACCCTGCCGTTATCCCCGGTGGGGGCTTCTACCCACGATGAAAGTGTAGTCAGGTTTCCAGCGCCATCATCATAAGGATACACCGTAGCCGTAGACTGCAATTCAATCTTTATCGGTCTTCCATACGAGGTAATCGTTCGAGATAAGTTTGTTACATCCTGGTTTGACGTAGAATTTGTCGAAAAGTAGGAAGAGGCATTAGAAATGGTGATGTTCAAGGCTCCAAGCTTCTGCGAAGTAACAGAGCCATCTGCCAGGTTTACCGTCTCCACTCCCTCGGCATCGATGTTGACCGAAGAGATGTTACCGGTATTAAGCCAGGTAACGATGTTCTGGAACTCAGAGTCTACCTTGGTTCCTACTGCCTTTTGGCCACCAGCATAGTCAGGTGGGCCGTATGGTCTCACGATAGTGTTGGCGTAAGAGAGCGCACCAAAAGCGACGAGGCTCACCAGAATCGCCACAAGGTTGTTTTTGAGAAAATTCATCTTTTAATCCTAACGGTTATTCTCTTTTGAGTAAACCAGCCGAACGTAGCGTTTGCGTGATTAAATTTAGTCTCGTTATAACTTCAGCCAGGGTGGCCCCCGAGTCTAGGTCTGTAATCGCGGGATCTTCCACCACAATCATGTTTAGCCGCTCATGAACATAGTCTAACTCGTTGTTAATAAGCTGGGGATCGGACTCTGCATTGAGCGCCCGCCGCTTCTGCGACTTCCTCGTGTCAGATACAACAGGCTGAGAGATGGGCTCCCTCGGGACGGTAATTACCCCCCTGGCCATTACTTATCTAGCATCACGGCTTCCGCCGAAATGCCCTCAATGGCAAAGCCCCACCTGTTAGCGGCTGTATCCTGGTTAATCACCCGTACCTGGAAGAGGCGCCCCTTGCAGATAATGGGGATCTTTACCTGGGAGCGCTCTGGGCCATCAAAAGCCCACTCCCCTTCGTCCCAGATAAGCGACCCATCAGTCGAGGCATCGCTCGAATACCAGGTATCCTGCTCAGAGTCGTAGTTCACGTCAATCGAGTAACGGCGCGACTCATCAAAGTCTGGAATAACCTGGATGGTGGCAGACCAGTCGCCAGCCGCAGAAACCTTTAAATACAACCAGCGCATCTTCTTCTTGTGCTGGTCATCGCCAAAAGAGAGCGCCCCGCTAGTCCACGAGGAGTAAACGGCCTGCCCCTGGAAGGTGGGAATCTCCGGGTTAGATAGGCTCACCAAGCGGCCCGTATCCCTCGCTCCTACAAGCTCCACATATTCTCCATTGGAATCAGTATCGGCAAGCCGAGAAAGTCCCACGATAGAGGTATCCGTAGTCCACTGCATGGAATCTAAATCCAGGATAAGCGTGAGGTTTGGTGTCTGGCTTCCTGGCACCACCACAGAACAGTAGTAATGCTGATTTTTGGGGTCGTAGAAGGAATAAAAGGAGGCGGAATAAGGGAACTGGATACTATCGATAATATCCTGAATTTCTATCGAAATTCTCTCGCCCTGGCCGATCTTGTTAAACAGCACAAATCCCGTGCGGTCTAGGCAGATGACCCCGATGGGGGTTTCCTGGATGGTCGATTCGTTTACACAGCCCTTATTAGTATCCAGGATGCGAACGACGAAATCAGAAGGAGAAGACCCAGAGAGGTAATAAGTGGATTTCTCTTTGAAAAGCAAAAGAGCAGTATCGCCCAATACACCAAGGCCCACCGCAGTTTGTCCATCACCCCTCCCAACCTCCCAAATATAGGGGAAGTAGTCGGGCTGGTAAACTTCTGATCCAAAAAGAATACCCGAGAAGGCGTTCCTGCCATTTTCGTCATACGTGGGGAAGTCCTCGGAAGACCTATCCCATCCCGTAGAAAAGGCGCCAAACCCAAAAAGCTGATCGCGGAAGGCCCTAATATGCCTAAAGCCAGAGTTCTCGGCCTCCACGAAGGGAGACACGAACGCCCCCCCAGCCGCCATCTTTTCCCTGGCCAGCCTCAAGCGCGCCATGGTCGGAGGGGGCGAGTTATTTGTGGGTAGCCCAATCGCTGGCAAGTCTGCCGTGGCCGTGTCGTCCACAAAGTCGAGGTCATCGGCAATTAGCGCAGCAATATTATTAATGGTCTGGTTACTGTTTGCGATATTAGGAACGGCAAAAAGAGAGGAATAAAGATTGCTCGTCGGATCAAGAGTCCCACGGTAAATGCTAAAATCGGTAATCCTGGGGTTCTCTGCCTGTAGCGCAAGGAGGTACGGGTGCAATTGCGTCTTAGAGAATGTCACCGAGCTTGGCCCAGAGACGACGATCATGAGGTGGCCGCGAGGGCCAAAGTTCGTTCCGTTAGCCTCACGAGCATTGGCAGATAACTCAAATATTCCATCAACGGAGACGGCGGCTCCAGCGGCGGGGCTTTCGCTGTTTGTCTCTCCATCAAAAACAGTCAGGAAGTAATAGTAGTCACCATTAACAAGCTCCCCGGAGCCCGTGTCTGTCTCGGTAACTCCACCAAGGTCTACCCAATCCTGTCCATCCGGCGGATCTAGCCCAATATTTCCAGCCTCACGAGTATCCGACAACGCATCGTCTTGCCGGTTAAGCAGGAACTTGGCCTCCACCCCGTTGACCATGAAAATGCGGTCACGCCACTGCGCGGAGAAAAACTTATCTTCGCTCTCTAGGCCGGTGAAGATATCGGTGAAGGTGGCGGCGCCCTCTGCATCCTCGAAGGCTATCTTCGTCCCACGCTGAGCCCCCCAGAGGTTCTTGAAGCGGTGAAGGGAGAGGATACCGCCAGGCTGGCCTGGAATGATATCGGCGTAGGTATCGCCGCCCACCACGCGCCGTAGCTGGCCTTCTTTTAAGACAAACCCCACCACATTCTGCGCAGACTTAAAGCCATAGGCCTCCACCGGTAAGGCACTTTTTTGGCCATCGAAGGAGATTGCGCGCTCGGTTCTACGGTTTTTAAGCACTTATTTATACTCCACGATTTGGCGTTGACTAATTGTGGCACGCATGTAAAACACCCGCAATAATGAATAGACGAGCGCCAGGAAAATCCCGATCCGCTCTATCGAGGAGAGCTAAAAAATTTAGGCTAAGCAGGTGCGAAAGGTGCTCGCAGACCAGTGGGTTACACGTTCATCACAAAGATAAGGACTGGACTAACAACGACATTGGAAACCTAGAAACTCTCTGCCAGAAGTGCCACCTGCAAGAACACTGGTCAGAGTGGAGAATTATAAGGGGAGGCAAGACCGAGTGCCGAATATGCGGCATAGCGCCAGGGAGGGGGGCTTATAAGTATTATTGTGGAAATCATTACGCGATGATCTTTAAACGGGGCCGCATTGAGCCCTTTAAGAGAAGAGCGAAATCCCCTGCCTGCATTATCTGTGGTGGGAGATATTTCGCAGCCGACCTGTGCCAAAGCCACTACCACAGAAAAAGAAAGTATGGAGATCCGCTTGGTTTGCCAAACTGGGAAGAGATTAAAAAGAAAATGGTCAGAAGGCCATTAACAAAAAAGCCCTGTCGAGTATGCGGGGCGCCCTGGATTAAGGGAAAATCAAAAAAGGACTTGTGCTCCGTCCATAGAGAGCCAAAAAAGAAGCGCATTAGGAAGCCTAGGATAACAAAAAAGTACTGCTCTTTGTGCCCGCGGCCACTTCTCGCAAGGGGCTACTGCACCGCCCACTACAAAAGGTTCAAACTTTACGGTGATGCCAGAGGCGGCCTTTGGGAAATGGACTCATGTAGGTCGGATAACCAGAGGGTTCCGCTAAACAAAGTCGTCAACAAAGGCACTTAAGCCAAAAGGGTCGATGCCGCCGCAGTAAAAAATATTAACCAACTAGAATACTGCGGCGGGAACTGTGGTTCCGATAACTGCGAAGCATCCATCGCATCGAACGGACTCATTATGAGCCTATCGTCCACCTTGCTCTGATCCTTCTGGTAAGCAGACTCCATCCTGGCCACGGCTCGCATAAACCTGGAGTTCTCGTCTACGTCGTCATCGGCCTCGTAACCAATGGCGGTAGCCATGTCGATCACGATATCCACGATGTTGGCGGGCATTCCCGTATACTGGCGAATGTCTTGCGAGAGAGAGGTGGGAAGTGCAATCGGCCTCACCCCGTCGTAGTTCATTGTGTATACAGCGTCTGGTATGGGATAGAAGCCAATCTCAATGGCGTTCTCAACCGACTTAGAGGTTCCCGCTAGGCGGTAGAAGTAAGGGCATCCCGTAAACGTATCGTTAGGGTACTGGGCCCGAAACTGCCTGTCTTCGATAAGCACAAGCTTCTTCTGGTAGGGAGCCGCCATGTACATCGAGGTGACTTCAAAAACATCCTGGAAGGTCACGATGGCCTGGCCTGATACGGTGTTGATCGATTCCCCGTAAAACTTCTGCCAAGACCACTGGCCCATCTCGGAGAAGCGAATAAGCGCCCGGTTTATCCAGGTATACGCCTGCTCCTGCGTCTGCTCGTCAAGGGAGCCTACGTTCTGGCAAACCTGCCGAACTATTCCTCTAATCGTGTAAAGTTGGCTTGGGTTCATAGCTTATTGTACCCCGATTTTTCTAGTAGAAGCGCCACAAAAATAACGGCCAAGAGATAGTGTGGGGCGAGCTGAAACGGGAAGTTCCCGATAGCGTTTAAGAGTATCGCCATAAGCCCGCACTCTGCCGCCACGATAACTACCCGATTCTTCTCCCCGGAAAGAAGAGAGACTAGGTAGTACCTTCCAAGGAAATAGATCCCCGACACAATCCCCATGATCCCAAGGAAGCCCATCTCGAATATTAGCTGTAGGTAATCGTTATGGGCCTGCATAAAGGAGCCGTACTCCCGCAGGTACTTGGGCTGAAAGAACTGGGCAAATAACGTCTGCCCGGGGCCCGTGGGAGCAGAAAAGGAGCCCAAGCCAAATCCCAGGTAGCGCGGGCCATTCCACCAGGCGCTCAGCGTTGCCTCCCAGATGGCAAACCTACCGTTATCCATGGTGTGCTCAGACCTTAGTAAATAGACCCCTAGAACGAAGCCTAGGCCCGCACATACTAGCCTTAGGGCCATTCTCCAGCCCCACTCGTGCCTTGCCCAGACAAGGATGGCGCCACCAGCAGCCAACCAGGTAAACGAGGAGTTCGTCAAAATCACACCGGCCAAAATAAAGGCTGCCGCAACCCACTGCCTCAATCCCAGTGCCATCCCTAAGGCAATAGCCAGAAAGGCCCCATGCTTCGTTGCCTGACCAAGTAACCCAATGGGAAGCCTTCTATCTGCTTCCGTTATCGTGTTGGCATAGGAAAGGATGGGGTCTAAGTCCATCGACTGGAAGAAACCAAGCACCGAAGACACTACGGCTGCATAAACAACCGCCTTAAAAAAGAACTCTTGAGAATCGTCATCGGCGCGCACAAAAAAGAGCGCCGTAGCCAGGGCCGCCACCCAATACACATAAGGGGCCATGGCCGTAGCCCTCATGCCCACAAGAAACACGCTCAAAGACAAGAGGAGGTTCACTATGGCTAAATATGACTGCCCACAAAGGTAGACGAGCGTAGAGAGCGCAATCGCGCCCAAAAAGAAGCAGACTAGGAACTTAGACGCAGTTAGCTGCGCCTCAATCGTGTTGGCGATAGGCGGGAGAAGAAAAAAAAGGGGAAGGAGGAAAAAGATCCCTCCCACCCCGAATTTGAATAACCTTCTAGGACTCATCACTCAGAAACGATGCGAACCTTTAGGTCAGAGCCAGAGCCAGAGGCTTTGGTCTCAAGCGAGATAAAGCGGCTCACTACGCTCGTGTTACATGCAACGAGTACGCCCTTAACGGAAGCGGCGGTGCCGATGCAAAGGTATCCACCTTTAGCAATGGCAGCAGTCGCGTCGTAGCGAGCATAGTCAACATAACCACGGGTAGCACAAGGGAATCCACCAGTGTCTCCAGTGGCTACAGCGCGCTGGGCGATGCAAGCCTGGAAGGGAACAGCGGTAGCAGCGTTAGCCGTACCCGAGTAGTAGCGCGAAGCTACATACAGGCCGGTCAATGCGTCTTCTTGGTAGTAGAGAGCGTGGCCCTTCGAGATTGCATCGGAGTAGAGGGCGGTCTCAGACTTAACCGCTACTTTCGATTCAACATCGTAGGAACCCGCGCTCGGGTCGTTACCAGAGGCCGAGGTATAGGCATAGGCGTCGGCAGAAGCCACCAGCGCCAAGAGGGCAAGCAATAGTTTCATTTTAAATCTCCTAAGTTAAGAAAAGGTAAACGGGGGCCAGCCACAAGGCAAGCCCCCTATTTTTTTAGCTAGCTACAATGTTGAACTGAACGCCGTGGGTACGGCGGTTGTCAGTGCAGAATTGGCAAGCCGTGATGATGCTCTGAACCACAGTGTCTTGGTTCACAGGCTCTTTGGTGTTGGAAGGCTCGAAGAAACGATTCTTCATACCCCAGAGCTTTAGGTACTTGGTGTTGAGCACGTAGAAGGCGTCTCCGGAGAGGCCAGCTTCAGAACGCAGGGTTCCAATGCGCTGTTCACGCACTACAGGCTTTCCGTTGAACATCATTACGGTGAAACCCATGTTGCCCATGATTTCTTCGTTCTTGGAAACGAAGCGAACCTGGTTAAGGGCCGACTTCTGAAGCGCTTCAAACGCAACATCGCCACCGATAACAAGGTTAGGCTGCTCCACACCGAAGGTAGACCGGTACATGAGCTGACGAAGACCGCTAGGGCCAGCGCCAGTCTGATCGGTTCCGTAGGCTACGGCTGCCTGGTCAGCAATCTGGTTTCTCCACCAGGTGTTGGTAGAGGCATCGATGCCACCCAAGTTACCGGAAGCAGGGTTGGTCGAGGGGTCATCTTTTACGATGTCCATCAAACCAAGAGGCTCCTTGGTGCCAGCGAGCTTAGGCTTCAAGAGCATGTCGTTCACTTTGAACTGCATGGAAGCCTTGAGATTATCCATCATGCCCTTCATGAGATCGAAGAGCTTAACGTCGTCTCCGCTGTTTTTATCCAGACGGTCGTAGTCCATGTTCACAGTACCGGCAATACGACGCCAGTCGTACTCAGCAGCCGTGAATGGGTCGGTAGGGGTGATATCAAGAGTATCGTACCCAGCGTAGCCTTGAACCGTTTGGTTCTCAGCATACATCAAAGGCATGAAAATCTTTTCCCCGCCCGCTACGAGCTTGATTCCTTCAGCGAAGCGCCCTTCGGGCTTGCGCATCTTGAATACGGTAGGAGCCAAATCCTTGTCACCGAGAGCGGCGAGAAGAATGAAATCCTTGATGATGTTGTCTACGAACTTCTTTTGGTAACGCTTGATTGTAGACGCAACAAGCGAGTTGTACGGTACTGCCATTGTCTCTTCTCCTTGAGAACAAAGGCTCTGAAATTACTTCCAGAGCGGGTTAATTTCCCCGCCAGTCTGCTATCGAAGCTCTAATCGCGTCGTCAGAATCCATGTCGCCTTCGGACTTCACCCTAGAAGAACTGATGGACTTGTTACGGCTTGGGAATTTCCCAGCCTTTTCCTTCATCCGGTTCTGCTGCTTCTCCGCGATTGCCTTCTCGTACTGGTCTTGAAACACCGCTAGGGCCGCAGCCTTACCGTTGTTGTAGAACTTATTCTCGACCATGTACTCCAAGACCTTGGTAACGTCGTCTTCTGTGGCATCCCTGCCGAACATCGACTTTACCGTTTCCTTAGCCGCGTTCAGTTGAGTATCAAGAACTTCCTTATTCTTGGCCTCTGCCTGCTGGCGATCCATTTCATCGAATCGCCCAGTCTTCTTCTTTACGTCCTCTAGCTCTTTTTCAAGCTTTTGGATGTAAGGCTTAAAGACCTTTTCCACGTGCTGAAACATCGGGTCTTGCTTCAGGTAATCAGGCACCTCGGCGCTCTCAAGTGGGTTAGATGCTTTCGCGACTTCCCGGTCTATAAGGTCAACGAGATGCGGGTGTTGTTCGAGCAACGCTTCAATCTGACTGAGCTGATTATTACGCTCTTCCAGCTTTTGGCGAGATTGCTCAAATTGCTGAAACTCTTGCGACTTTTTCGTCATATGGCTTTGAATCTTCCGGTACTCCTCTTGCCGCTTCTGGGCTTCGGAACGGGTTTCTTCAAAGGCCTTCTTATAACGAGGGTCGATGGCTTCCCAATCTATCTCAGTGGAGTCTTCGCCTTCCGGCTCTTCCTCTTCGACTTCTTGGTCTTCCTCAGTTTCTTCCTCTTGCTCAGGCTCGTCGGTTTCTTCTACTTCTTCTTCGTCTGGCGCATCATAGGGGTCTCTAAGATCCCCATTATCATTTGCCATCGACTCAAACTGTTCTTGAGTCAGGTTCGATAGATCCGCTCTGCCCTGCATGTCGTTTCCTTACCAGCCCTGGGGTTTCCCAACCACGGCTGCTACTTGTGCCAGAGGGGGATAACCCAACCGCCAGCAACTGTTAATGTAATTATCAGTGTTAAGGAATCTTCACGCAACAGTTTTGTTTTGGCAAGCGGAAGCGTGTTGGATATAAATGAGGAGAGTCGGTGCATCTGTTTTCCTACGGCCCGGGTACGAGAGGGGTAAATCCCACGTATCGGACGACACCGCTTGCGGTGCCAATGCAAACCCCGGGCGCCGACTCAACTAAAGCTCGCGAAGCCCTCTTTTTTTAGCGAAATCTTTTTGTTCCATGCGGGAGCCAAATACCCTGCCCGTAGAGAAGTCGGGGGCTCCATTGAAGCGCATGGGGGCCTTATACTTGTAACCACGCACCGTCTCGCAGACAAGGCAGCGACCGAAGTACTGGCCCTGCTCGGCAAATATCTCGTGGGCTGACTGGTTCCACAGGTTAACGTGGTCAATCTCTTTGTTGCGCTTGGAGAGGCAATCCCCGCTAGCGCAATCCATATAAATGTTCGCCCCTCTAACGTCAGCCATACATCACCCTAAGAAATCTTCCTTACCCATTAAATTTCCCTGCACGGGAGCCATATCTTCTCGACCATTCGGGCTCATGCCGTTCTGGGAGATGTCCTTCCCCCCCAAGGCAGGGCCACTTCCTTGTGGCATGATTCCTCCTCCTTGAGCACCCGGGGCCCCTCCAGGAGGCATAGGCGGTGGGGGCGGTGGTAGCCCCTGCGCCTGGGCGGCAAGCGCGGGGTCTATCTGCACCTGATTCTGCGACATGGCCGCAATCACGAGCGAGTTCATGAGAACCGGGTTCGTGAGGAGGGCCGGGTCAATGTCTTTAAACTTAACATTCGGCTCTGGGGCCGGGGGCTTAGGCATCTGGTCTTCGGCCACAATCGCTTCCGTTGGGTCTAGGTCTAGCTCTTTAGCTAGCTTCCCGATCAGGTAGCGCCTATTGGAATTTGGATCATTCTGCGTCAGCTCCATGAAGCGCAAGAGCTGGGAGCGACGAATCGCTTCGTTCTTATACTCCATAACTCCGGGCTCGATATCAAAGTAGAACTCGCCCTGAATCTCTTCCTTCGTAACGTTGAGCCACTCAATCCCGTTGGGGCCAGCAATCTCAATGGCTAGCTGCTCATCCATGTTCTGCTGGCAGAGCTGCGAGAGTTTGCCCGCAATCTCCACCACAAACTGCTCCCACTGGCGAGAGCGCAAGGATTTACGGGCCTGGGAGCGCCCCTCCATGATTTGGGCTTCCGTCGCCGTATCCGCCAAGCTCTGGTTGGAGTATTCCGCCGTTCCCATCACAGTCGTATAGTCATCCCGGCTCATGCCGTTGAACTCGAATAGTGGGGGAGGGATAGGAGCGTTCTCAAGCGCCTTAAAAGCGTCTGGGTTCGCCAGCTCTACGGCTTCGTCAGATCGCGCCATCATGAGCTTAGAAATCTGGCTTCTCGTTCCAGCAGCAGGGGCGTAAACGTATTTCGGAAGGGTACGCTTCACATGGGTCTGGATGGCCGAGCGAATGCGGTTCATCTCTACGATTTGCGGCTCTCCCGCCTTAATCTCAGACCAGGTATACGCACACTTCATGTCCTTCTTGGCGTCGTGAATGCAGAAGGGGAAGGGGTCAGACTTGTAGTCAATCTCGTAAGGCCAGGGCACGCCTTCAGCCGTATCCGAGTTCACAAAGTTCTCGTAGTTATCCGCCACGACAAAAATTTGGCGGTTAACCTTGTCCCAGATAGTGGTGAGCTTAATCCACTCCTTGTTAGACTGGTCTTGGTCTCTTCCCATCCAGTTACGCTCTTCGTTCTCCACGGGATAGTAGATGGGCTTTAAAGTCTTCTTGGCCTTGTCCGTATACTTAGGGGAGGCAATAAAGTCGTTCCATAGGATGATTTCCTCTA
>ERZ869907.248-NODE-248-length-21834-cov-175.493273_pt1 | contig 21834 bp, 23 predicted proteins | sample MGYA00579309_ERZ869907 | MGnify/ENA primary metagenome ERZ869907 (study PRJEB32216, sample SAMN09231814) | wastewater metagenome | place: USA: Maryland | collected 2016-07-30 | study: EMG produced TPA metagenomics assembly of the PRJNA472060 data set (Reclaimed... | reverse complement strand
CGGCCGACCAGGCGATCTCGTTCGAGGCGCTGCTCGAGCGCAGCGAGGTCATCGTCTTCGGCATCGACGGCGGCGGGCTCGACGACCTGCTCGGGCTGTCCGCACTGGGCCGCTGCAGGGTGACGAAGCGGATCCTGAGCTGGTCGAAAGGCTGGGCGCACAAGATCGCGCTGAAGCGCCGGCAGGACATCGCGCCGCGCCTGCTCGACTTCCAGGCGGACGGCGACCTCGAGCTGGTCGACCGGATCGACGAGGCCTTCGCCGGCGCCGCCCAGCTCGTCGAGCAGGCGCTGGACGCCGGGCTGCTCGACCGGGTGTGTGTCGATCGCGCCGGCGTCGCCGGCATCGTCACCGCGCTGAAGGCGGTGGGCGTGTCCGAGGAGCTGATCGAAGGCGTCCACCAGGGCTGGCAGCTCAGCGGCTCGATCAAGGACACCGAGGGCGCGCTGAGCGACGGCCGCCTCGTCCATGCCGACCAGCCGCTGATGGACTGGTGCGTCGGCAACGCGAAGGCGACCTCGAACGGCAACGCGATCTCGATCACGAAACAGAACGCGGGCACCGGCAAGATCGACCCGCTGGTGGCGCTGTTCATCGCGATGTCGCGCATGCGCCTCGAGCCGATGCCGGCCAGCGCCGGTTCGATCTACGACGACGAGACCGCCTACGCCGAGGCCTTCGGCGAAGCGGCACCAGCTGGCGGCCAGCTCGAGCGCTGGGATCCCAAGGTGCTGGCGGACATCCGGCACCCGGCCTTCGCCGAACACAAGCGGCGGTTCGAGGCCTGGCAGATGCAGCAGGAGGACTAGATGGCGTCGATCTGGACCCGCCTGTTCGCCCTGCGCAAGACCGCCGAACCGCGGCAGGTGAGCGCCGATCGCGTGCCGTACACCGGCCGGACACTGGCCGGCGTCTACGTGACACCCGACAACGCCCTGCAGGTCGCGGCGTGCTGGGCCTGCGTGCGCTACCTGTCGCAGACGGTGGCGATGCTGCCGTGGAACGTGCTGGGCCCGACGCCGGGCGGCGCCCGCGGCAAGGAAGTCCAGGAGCGCCACCCGGTGCAGTGGCTGCTGCACAACCGGCCGAGCGACGAGTGGTCGTCGTTCCAGTTCCGCGAGACCCTGCTTTCCTGGGCGCTGCGCGAGGGCAACGGCTACGCCGAGATCGAGCGCGACGTCGTCGGTCGTGCGATCGCGCTGTGGCCGATCCATCCCGAGCGGGTGCAGGTCTGCCGCGACCTCGAGACGGGTGCGCTGTTCTACGAGGTCGACAACGGCCAAGCCGGCAAGGCGCGGGTCGAGGCGGCCGATATGTTCCACATCCGGGGCTTCGGCGACGGCCCGGTCGGCGTCAACGTCATGGCCTACGCCGCGCAGTCGATCGGCTGGGCGAAGGCGATGCAGCTCTTCGGCGCGACGTTCTTCGGCAACGGCGCCAACCTGGGCGGCGTCGTCTACAAGGAAAAGGGCAAGTTCGAGCCCGGCCCGCTGGCGCGGCTGAAGACCGAGTTCAACAAGCTCTTCCGTGGCGTCGCCAAGTCCAACCAGGTCGCCTTCCTCGACGACGGGATGAAGTTCGAGCCGACCGCGGTCGAGCCGATGAAGGCGCAGATGGTGGAGGCCAACCAGTTCCTGATCGAGGAGATCTGCCGCTGGTTCGGCGTGCCGCCGCACAAGATCCAGCACCTGCTGCGTTCGACGTTCTCGAACATCGAGCACCAGGCGATCGAGGTCGTCCAGGATAGCGTCCTGCCGTGGGTGCGCCGTTTCGAGGACGAGGCCGACTACAAGCTGTTCGGCCGCAACCGGCAGGGCCTGTTCACGAAGATCGAGCTGCGCGGCCTGCTGCGCGGCGACTTCAAGACCCAGCAGGACGGCTTCGAGGTCATGCGCCGCAACGGCATCATCAACGCCGACGAGTGGCGCGAGCTGACCGACATGGGCCCGATGCCGGACGGCGCCGGCGGCGACAAGTACGTCGTGCAGGGCCAGATGATCCCGCTCGAGGACGTGGGCGAGATCGCCTCGTCCATGCCGAACCAGCCGACCAGCCCGGCGCCCGCCGAGCCGGAAGATCCAGAGGAAGAGCAGGCCGCCGCCGACCTGGTCGACCTCGCCGTGGAGGCCTCGCGGCATGTCGCAAAAGACGCCTAGGCTATTCGCCCGCGCCGACGGCGATCCGCGCCGTGTCGGCCCGTGGGCCGCGGTGCGCAACCTGTTCGAGGGCATCCTCGACCGCCTCGCTGCCGTCGAGGCGCGAGCTGCCCTGCCCGGCCCTGCCGGCGAGCGCGGCCCGCAGGGTGAGGCCGGCCCGATCGGCGAGCGCGGCCCCCAGGGCGAGCGCGGCCCGATCGGCGAGCGCGGCGAGCCCGGCCCGGCCGGTCGTGACGGCCGCGACGGCTTGGCCGGCCAGCCCGGCGCCCAGGGCGAACCCGGCCCCCAGGGCGAGCGCGGCGAGATCGGCCCCGCCGGCGAGCGTGGCCCGCAGGGCGAGCGCGGCGAGCCGGGCCCGATCGGCGAACGCGGCCCGCAGGGCGAGCGCGGTCCGGCCGGCGAGCGTGGCCCAGCCGGCGCCCGCGGCCCCAAGGGCGAGCGCGGCGAGCCTGGTCGCGACGGCACCGTCGTGGTGCTGGCCGAGGCCGTGCCCCTCGACCTCGAGCTGGCCGAGCTGCGCGAGCGGCTGCAGGTCTGCCGGATCCAGATCGGCGAGCAGTCGATCGACGTCGTCACGCTGGCCAACGAGTAGGAGCTGCCCATGTCGCATCCCCGCCAGCCCAGCCCGTTCAAGGGCGTGCCCTGCCGCTACCGCGCCCAGGCCCGCGCCGGCCGCCTCGAGCTGGACCTCTACGGCATCATCGGCTCGGACTGGTTCGGCGAGGGCATCACGTCGAAGATGATCTCGGACTCGCTGAAGTCCGCCGGCAACGTCTCGACCATCCAGGTGAACGTGAACAGCCCGGGCGGCGACGTGTTCGAGGGCCGCGGGATCTTCAACCTGCTGAAGGACCACAAGGCCCGCGTCGAGATCCGCGTGATCGCCGAGGCCGCCTCGGCCGCCAGCCTGATCGCCATGGCGGGCGACCAGGTCACGATGGCCGAGGGCGCCCTGATGATGATCCATCGGGCGTCGGGCATGGCCTACGGCAACGCCGACGAGATCCGCCAGCTGATCAAGCTGCTCGAGACGGTCGACGACACGATGGTCGCCACCTACGCCGCCCGCTCGCGCAACACGCCCGAGCAGGTGCGCGCCTGGCTGGACGCCGAGACCTGGATGACCGCCGACGAGGCCGTCGCCCGCGGCTTCGCCGACCAGGCCGACGAGCCGGCCAAGGTTGCCGCGCTGGCGATCGACCGCAGCCTGCTCGGCTTCAAGCACGTCCCCAAGGCGCTGCGGCCGAACCGCGCCCGAGCGCTCGAGATCATCGCCGGCGGCAAGAACGCCTGACCGGTCGAGATCGGCCGCGCCGCGGCCGGCAAGCCCTTCCCCCTTTGCGCCCTTGGGCAAGGCGTCTTCAATGAACGGAGAAGAACATGCGAAAGGCCCATATCCTGGGGTCGACCATGCTCGGCCTGCCGTCGTTCGCCGTGTTCGCGATGGCGGGCGAGGTCGACGAGCGGCTGAAGGCGCTGCGCGCCGAGGTCACGGCGCTGAACGAGCAGATCGACGCGATGGTCGCCGAGGCCGACGAGGCCGACGTCGACCTGAGCGACGAGCAGCTCGAGCAGATCGAAGGCCTGAAGGCCAAGATCGAGGCGAAGCAGAAGCAGATCGTCGCCCGCGAGGGCGTGGCTGCGACCCGCGCCACCGCCGGCCGCCACGCCGCCTCCGAGCCGCTCGCCCCGACCCCGGGCGTGCAGGCCGTGACCCCGCGCATCAGCGGCGGAAAGGGCGGCTACAAGTCGTTCGGCGAGTTCGCCCGCGCCGTGCGCGCCGGCAGCGTCCCGGGCGCCTCGCTCGATCAGCGCCTGCAGGCCGCCGCCACCACCTACGGCAACGAGGGCACCGGCGCCGACGGCGGCTTCCTGGTCCCGACCGAGTTCCGTCGCGACATCTGGCAGAAGGTCCTCGCCGAGGACAGCCTGGCCGCCCGCTGCGACCAGCTCGTCACCGGCGGCAACAACCTGACCGTGCCGGCCGACGAGACCACGCCGTGGGACACGACCAACGGCATCCAGGTCTACTGGGACTCCGAGGCCGCGACGATCACCGCGTCGAAGGCGGCGTTCGAGAACAAGTCGATCCGCCTGAACAAGCTGACCGCCCTGGTGCCGGTCACCGAGGAACTGCTCGAGGACGCCCCGGGCCTCGACAGCTACCTGCGCGCCCGCGCGCCGATCAAGATGCAGTCGAAGCTGAACACCGCGATCCTGCGCGGCACCGGCGTCGGCCAGCCGCTTGGCGTTCTGAACGCCGGCAGCCTGATCACCGCGGCGGCCGAGGGCGGCCAGAGCGCCGACACGATCCTGTACCCCAACATCCTGAAGATGTGGTCGCGCATGTACGCGCCGTGCCGCAGCCGGGCGGTGTGGCTGGTCAACCAGGACTGCGAGCCGCAGCTGAACGCCCTGGCGTTCGACGCGACCGCCTCGCCGAAGATCCCGGTCTACCTGCCGGCCAACGGCCTCGCGGGCTCGCCCTACGCGACGCTGATGGGTCGCCCGGTCGTGCCGGTGGAGGCCTGCAGCACGCTGGGCGACGTCGGCGACATCATGCTCGTCGACCTCAGCCAGTACGCGATCATGACCAAGGGCCAGGACATCCGCACCGACGTGTCGATGCACCTGTACTTCGACCAGGCGGTCGCGGCCTACCGGTTCATCTTCCGCGTCACCGGCATGCCCTGGTGGGGCTCGACCATCAGCCCGCAGTTCGGCACCGCGACCCGCAGCTGGGCCGTCGCCCTGGCGGCGCGCTGATCCGCTGACCTGACCAGCCGGGGCCGCCTCGAGCAGCCCCGGCTGCTTTCGTTCCTCCTCCACCAGCCCACACCGAAGGGGCATCGCTATGAACCGTCATATCCTCGAGAAGATGCAGATCGTCGGCGGGTTCACCCCCGTCAACATGGCGACCGCCGCCAACAACGGCGACTGGGTCAGCCTCAAGAACTACGGCCGCTGCGCCATCGTCCTGTTCAAGGGCACCGGCACCGCGGCCGAGGATCCCGTGATCACGGTCCAGCAGGCGACCGACGTGTCGGGCACGACCTCGAAGTCGCTGACCTTCACCCGGATCGACACCAAGGCCGGCACCCTGTCGTCTGTCTCGCAGTTCACCACGGCCACACAGGCGGCCGCGGCGACCTACACGTTCGACGCCGGCGACGTCGAGGGCATCTGCGTGATCGACATCAAGGCCGAGGACCTCGACAAGGCCAACGGCTACGACTGCATCCGCGCCAACATCGCCGACGTCGGCACCACGGCGCAGATCGGCGGCGTGCTCTACCTGCTGCACGAGCCGCGCTTCGCCTCGGCGACGCTGCCGGGCGCCATCACCGACTGATCGGCCGCCGGCCGGGCTCCGGCCCGGCCGGCGCCTTCAGCAGTTCAACTTTGTCGACGAGGGGGGGGCCTCATGGCCGACAAGAAGATCCTGTTCGTGGTGCAGGCCGTCTACCAGACCATCCCGCCGGTCACCTACGAGGCCGGCCAGATCGTTACCCTGCGCGAGGATCTCGCGAACCGCTGGCTGTCCCGCGGCCTGGCGACCGACGATCCCGAGCAGATCGCCCGCGTCGAGTCGGCGAAGGTGCTACTCGACGCCCTCACCGAGGCCGAGCCGCTGGCGGCCGCCGTCGAGCAGAAGGCCGGCAAGCGGCCGAAGGTGCAGGCGCCGCCGGTCGCCCCGGTGGTGGAGTGAATGGCGTCGGCCTCTGACCTCGACGCCTGGCTGACGCGAGAACTGGCGAAGATCCGCACCACCACCCCGTCGAGCCAGCCCGGCTTCGTGCTGGGCGTGGTCGTCTGGGGCGCGGGGTACATCGACCGGCTGGCAAGGATCTGCTTGCCGACGCTGATGACACCCGCCAATGCCGCCGGCCTCCGGGCGCTGAATAGCCGGCTCCTGGTCTACACCCGGGCCGAGGACTTCGTGCGGATCTGGCGCGAGGTCGCCCCGCTCGAGCAGCTCGGGATCCCCGTCCAGTTCGGCTACATCCCGAACGAACTGCTGGACATCCCGAAGGCGGCCATCCGCGCCGGCGACAAGAAGCAGCACATCTATGCGGCGCTGGGCACGGCGCAGAGCCTGATGGTGCAGCAGGCCGGCTGGTCCGGCAGCGGCTTCCACATGCTGATGCCGGACCACTGCTACAGCGAGCGCTTCTTCGGCGTCGTGGCCGACATGATCGAGAAGCGCGACGGCGTCGCACAGGGCGCGATCGCCATGGGCGCGGTGTCGGCGAGCATCGAGACGGCCGGCGCCGAGCTGGACGCCTGCCGCCATGCCGACGGCTCGCTGCGGATCGGGGCGCGCCAGCTCGGCGACCTCGCCTGGCGTCACCTGCACCAGCAGACCAAGGCGGTGCTGCTCGACGGCCATGCCCTCGACACGCTGCCGCGGTCGAACGTGATGCTGTGGCGCGGCAAGGACGCCCTGCACCTGGCCGGCCCGTTCGGCAACCCGGTCTGGATGTCGCCGCAGCTCTGCCGCTTCGCGCCGATCGTGGCGCCGACCACCCTCGACGCCGAGCTGCCGGCCCTCATGCCGGGCGGCTTCCTGCTGCCGCGGCCCGAGGACGACATGGTCTGTGTCGAGTTCTCGGACGAGGAAAAGGGCGCGCCGTCGACCGGCGGGCGCACCGACTTCGTCCAGATGAACCAGATGCAGATGAACTTCAACGAGGCCTACCTGCCGCTGATGCGGGCGCGGACGCTGATCCCGACCGAGGACTGCTTCGACGGCCTCGACGAGGAAACGATCGACCGGCACCAGGCGGCCCTGCTCGAGCTGATCCAGGAAGGCCGGGTCGCAGCCATGGAGCGCTTCATGCACTACATGCTGACGGCCAATCGGCAGCTGCGGCGGTCGCCGTGAGTGCGCCCGACCTGCTCGAGACCACGGTCGCTGCGGCCGCCGGCGAGACCCGGCGGCTGACGACCGCGACCAAGGTGAAGGCGCTGCTGGGCGAGACCAGCAGCACCTACGACACCCTGTTCGAGACGATCATCGACCAGGTCTCCGACGACTGCGCCCGCTACTGCGCGCTGGCGGCGGACAACGCCGGTGCCTTCCCGACCTTCGGCGCCGAGACCCTGCGGGCGACCTGGTACGCGAACACCGGCGAGCGCGACGACATCCTGGTGCTGCCGTGGCGGCCGAAGGTGGCGGTCAGCAGCGTCGTCGAGAACGGCGTGACCCTGACCTCTGGCACCGACTACCGGCTGCTGGCCGGCGGGCAGCTGCAGCGGATCTCGTCGACCATCCCGGTCGTCTGGGACCCCTGCTACCAGGTCGTCGTCACGCTGACCGCCGGCTGGACCCTGCCGACCGGCGTCCCGCCCTCGCTCGAGGCGCGGGTGATCGACCAGGTGAAGCTGGTCTACTCGGGCCGCGACCGCGACCCCGCGCTGCGGTCCGAGGCCGAACCCGACATCTACTCGGCCAGCTACAGCGTCGTCGGCGGCGACACGATCGGCGACAGCGGCCTGCTGAAGTCGCTCGAGGCGGTGCTGGCGAGCTGGCGTCGGGTTCCGATCTGATGCCGGGCGGGCGCGCTACCCTGCAGCGGGTCGAGAGCCTGCACCGGCGCAAGGGCGTCTCGTTGACGCTGCACCGCGACGGCGTCACACCCGACATCACGGTGTACGCCAAGGTGTTCGGCGCCCAGCTCGAGGAGCTGGCCGGCTCCCTGACCGACACGGTGCGCCGGGTGAAGATCTCGAACTACGCGATCGCCAGCTCGGCCTGGCCGGGTCCGCCGCGCCGCGGCGACACGATCGGCGGCTACGTGATCGAGAGCGTCGACAGCCGGGCCGTCGGCGACATCGTCGTCGTGCATATCCTCGAAGTGGCGAAGGCCCTCTGATGGCGACGAAGTACGGCATGGACGGTCCCACGACCGCCGAGACCGTGAAGTGGGTGCTGGGCACGATCGAAGAGACCACGATCGCCACGGCGGAGGAGGTCCTGCAGCGCGAAGTCGCCGCCGGCAACTTCACGACCGAGCCGGTCGTCGTGACCGACGGCGCCGTCGGCCGCGACTACCACCAGGTGCGGCCGTTCGGGAAAATCGAGTTCGTGGCGCAGCCGACCATGCGCCTGGCTGTCGAGTGGACCCTCGAGATGCTGCGGCGCCTGTCGCCGATCGGGCCTGGTCGAAACGGACACTACCGGGACGCGCACGTCGTTCTGCTGAACGGCACCGGCCTGACCGGGCAGGGCCTGGCGGTGCTGGACCGGGCCCGCGAGGGCGACAGGATCCAGATCGTCAACGTGCAGCCCTACGCCCGGAAGATCGAGGGGCAGCGGGCCAAGCGCCGGAAGCAGATCCGGGGCCGCCGCGGGCTCAGCAACCAGGCACCGGGCGGCGTCTACCGCAAGGTCCACCAGCTGCTGGTCCAGCGCTATGGCCGATCACTCTTCGTCGACTACCGCCTCGAGCGGCTCGAGGTCGGCGGCGTCGAGGGTCGATCGCTCGCGGCCCAGACCAGGTCGAAGGGCGGGTTCTACGTCTACCCAGTCCTGCAGCTCTACCTGAAGCCGAAGATCTTCTGAGGATCCGCGCATGGCCGACTCATCCGACGTCGTGCGCGAGGCCTTTCGGACCGAGCTGGCGACCATCCTGACCGCGGCCTCGATCTCCTGGCCGATCAAGGAAGTGAACAACGCCCACGCCGAGGCCGACGGCGCGACGAGCTTCGTCGCGATCGAGTTCGCCGCCGGCAGCGAGGAGCAGTTCGCCAGGGGCGGCGCCGGCTCCAATATGTGGGACGAGCGCGGCCAGGTGATGGTCCGCCTGTTCATGCCGCTGAACGCTGGCAAGTCGCCGGGCGAAGGCTACGCCAGCTCGATCCGCTCGGCCTTCCGCAACCGCCGCTTCAACCGCACCGACGGCCGCCAGATCCGCACGAACGCCGGGCCGACCGACTCCTACGTGGACGGCGCCCGGTGGGTCCTGACCGTCCCGGTGGCCTACCAGACCTTCAACATCGCCTGACCAAGGAGCCTCAACAATGGACAGCGCAAACAAGCAGAGCGCCGTGATCGCCGAGGTCACGATGGGCACGACGCCGACGACCCCGGCGTTCAAGGTCCTGCGCGACATCCGCGTGAGCGGCGCGCCGGATCGCCCGGCGCAGCGCTCGCCCGAGCGGTCGGCCAACCGCCAGGCGGCGAACATGGTCTCGGGCCTCGCGACCTTCCCGAAGTCCATCGACCTGCCGTTCGTGCGCGACGCCGGGACCGACATCCTGCTGACGTCGGTCATGGGCGCCGACTGGTCGACCAACGTCCTGAAGGTCGGCAGCACGAAGATGCCGTTTACGCTCGAGGAGAAGTTCGAAGGTGGGGGCACGGATCCGTATCACCGCCAGACGGGCTGCCTCTGCAACAGCCTCGCGATCAACTTCCCGATGGCCGGTGCCGGCGTGCCGGGCACGATGTCGTTCGGCATCCTGTCGCTGGCGCAGACGTCGGCGACCGCCGCGATCGCGTCGTCGACCTACTCGACGCCGACCCCGTACTACGACCCGGTGTCGCTGATCGACGTCACCTTCACCGACCTCTTCTCGATCAGCTCGCCGAAGGTCGTCGCCTTCCAGATCGCCTTCAACAACAACCTGCGCAACAAGCACGCGCACGGCTCGGCCTCGCCGATCGACCTCGGCTTCGGCCAGTTCGACGTGACCGGCCAGGTGCAGCTCTACTTCGGCCAGGCGTCGGACTACTCGACGTTCATGACCAGGCAGACCGGTCTGACGCTCGACCTGACGATCGGCTCGGTCACGAACTACAAGGACAAGATCCAGCTCGGCACGGTCGACGTCTGGAACCCGAACGTCGACGATCCGGGCGCCTCGGGCGAGCACGTCGTCACCCTGAACTTCATGGGCCGCTACGACACCAGCGACGCCTCGGCGGTCGTCTGGACCCGCAACGTCGCCTGATCTCTCGCCCTTCCCGCCATACCACCCGCACCGCTGAGCAGGGGCCGGCGCCGTCGAGTACGTGACGGCGCCGGCCAGCCGACGTGCGCCACCAGGAGCAGATCCCATGAACGCAGTTCGCATCGTCGCGAGCTTCCACATCTTCGTGCCGCAGCAGGTCGGGCACGACGGGAAGCCGCAGCCGGAGAAGCGCCAGCACTACGCCCGGGGCCAGTCTGTCCCGGTCGACGAGATCCCGACCGGCCAGTCGGCCGCGGACTGGATCGAGAAGGGCCTCGCCGAGGCCCTCGAATAGCAGGAGGGGAAATTGACAGGGGCAAAATTCAACTTCAGCAACATCGACGAGCTGAAGCGCAACCGTGAGATCGAGGGCACGGTCGGCATCCACCTGAAGTACACCGACGAGATCTACCTGCACGTCCTGGCGATCTCGGACGCGAACCCGCGCTGGACGAAGAAGGCGAAAGACGCCTTCGCCGAGCTGAACCGCCTCGAGAACATCGGCGCCAGCGAGGAAGAGCGCGCTCGCCGCTTCGCCCAGCTGCTGACCGAGACCATCGTGCTGAACTGGCACGGCGGGCTGAACGACGACGGCACGTTCAAGGAAGGCGGCCCTCGCGACCAGGACGGCCGCTTCGTGCCGTTCACGCCCGAGGCCTGCACCGCCTTCCTGTCGGAGGCCGACGACATCGTCGAGGATCTGCTGAAGCGCTGCCGCGAGACCCGGAACTTCCGGGTGCAGCGCGCCAAGGCGATCGCCGAGCAGATAAAAAACGACTGAGCTGGGACGGCCAGTGGGGTGCGCAAGCCGACACCCTGCTCGAGCGCGCCCGCCGCGGCGACCAGTGGGCCCGCGGCAAGCTGCTGGCCCGGCCTGAGATCCACGACGAGGTGCGGCCCTATTGGGACGCCCTGATGACACTGGAACGAGGCCGCCCCGTCGCGGGCGGCATGGTTCCGATGCCCCGGCCCTTCCCTCCCCGCGACATCCGCGAGGAAGGGCAGCGGCTGGGCTACGAGGGCGAAGACCTCGACGAGTTCTTCGCCATCATCGCCGCCTGCGACGACCACCGGCTCGAGATGCTGATGAAGCAGCTCGACACCGACATGCGCAGGCAGCTGCGGGACACCCAGCGGCGATAGGAGGCGGCCATGGCGGACGAACAGGTCAAGATCGTCCGCATCGTGATCGACGCCAGCAAGGCGAAGGACGGCGGCGCCGATGTCGAGCGGGCGCTGAAGTCGATCGACGACCGCATCGAGAGCCTGACCGACAGCATCCAGGGCGGCCTGGGTGCTGTCGCGAAGTTCTTCGGCGCCTTCGCGATCCTGTCGACGATCCAGAACCAGATGAAGACCCTGACCGACGCCTTCGACCGAATGGGGTCGAAGGCGTCGTCGCTTGGTACGACCACGAACTGGCTGCAGGGCTTCGAGTACGCCCTCGCATCGAATACCGTGAAGCTGGACGAGGGATACAAGGCCCTCGAGCGCTTCTCGCGCCTGATCGGCGAGGGTGCCCAGGGCAGCAAGGCCGCGGTCGATGTCCTCGATCGGCTGGGCCTCAAGATCTACGACGCCTCGGGCAAGCTGCGCCCGATGACCGACCTGTTCGAGGAGGCCTCGGGCAAGATCGCGGGCGCGGCCAGCGCGTCCGAGCGCAACGCCCTAGCGGTCGACGCCATGGGCAAGTCCGCCCAGGCTGTGATCCCCGCATTCCAGGGCATCGCCGCCGGCGCCGACTCCATGACCAGCGCGGCGCGCCGGGCCGGCGCCTTCGTCGAGCAGGACATGGTGTCCAAGTTCGAGAAGCTGGCGTCGCAGTCCGAGCAGACCCAGCTGAAGGTCCGCGCCCTGTTCGCCGAGTTCGGAGCCCCGGTCGTGATGACCGGCCTCGAGGGCCTGAACAGCATGCTGGGCCAGATCATCGGCCAGCTCGAGCGCGGCAAGGCGTCGGGCAAGGGCTTCTGGTCGACCATCCTGAACGACTCCCGGGCGAGCGGCCGCATCGGCAGCGGCCCGAACGCGCTGCGCCTCGAGACGCCCGAGGAGCAGGAAGCGCGCCGCAAGGCCGAGCTGGAAGCCGAGCTGAAGGCCAACGCCGGCGACCCCTCGCGCCAGCAGATGGTCCAGGAGGATCTCGATCGGCTCAACCGCCGCTCGATCCTCGACCGCCAGGCGGCCGGCGAGTCCGAAGAGACCTGGGCGCGCCGGTTCAAGCTGTCGGCGAGCGACGGCACGACCGGCACCACCGGTGCCTACGGCGCGAAGGCGTCCGACGGCGGCGCCGGTGCCGATCGCTACGCCAAGCGGATCGAGCTGCTGCGCGGCGAGGCCGAGGCCCAGAAGATGATGGCCGAGGCTGCCAAGCAGGGCGCCGCCGCGGTCAACGAGCAGGAGGCCGCCTGGAAGGCCATGCAGCAGGCCCTCGAGGTCGTGGGCGACGGTGCCAGCCGGCAGGATCCGAAGGTCAAGGCGCTGGCCGCGGCCTTCAAGGATCTGAACCAGCAGATCGCCGACAGCAAGGCGCTGTCGGCCTTCCGGCTTCAGACCGAGGACCTGGTGCGCGGCAACGACGTCCTGCAGAAGCGCCTCGAGCTGGTGGGCGCGGCGCCCGAGGTCGTGGCCCGCGAGATCGCCTTGCTGCAGGTGCGCAACGAGATCGCGAAGAGCGGCGCGAAGATCTCCGACGAGGACATCCAGGCGCGCACGGCGGCGGTCGAGAAGCAGGAGCTGCTGAACCAGAAGCTGCAGGAGTCGCAGCGGGCGCAGGAACTGTGGCTGCAGCCGCTGAAGTCGGCGCTGAGCAGCATGCAGCAGGGCCTCGCCGGCATGTTCGAGCAGCTGTTCACCGGCGGCATCACCAGCTGGCAGTCGTTCGTCGACAGCATGAAGCGGATCTGGATCCGCATGCTGGCCGAGCTGGCGGCCGTGTCGGTCATCCGGCCGATCATCGCGCCGATCATCGGCGCCGGGCAGTCGGTCGGCCTGGTCTCGCCGGGCGTCGCCAGCCAGCTCGGCTACGGCGGCGGCCTCGGCGGCATGGGCGGCGGCATGTTCGGCGGCGGTGGGCTGTTCGGCGGCGGTGGCCTGTCGAGCATGGGCGGATCCAGCTCGGGCTGGCTGGGGTCGATCGGCAACTGGCTGAGGTCCCCGATCATCGGGGCAAACGCCGCCAATAACGCGTCTCAGCTGGCGTCGCTCACCAACACGTCGATGCCGTGGTACTCGAACATCAGCTGGGGGCAGGGCATCGGCGCGGCTGCCGGCGCCGGCATGGGCATCTACTCGCTCGCGACCGCGAACGGCAACACCGGCAAAACGCTGGGCGGCATCGCCTCCCTGGTCGGCGCCGGGGTGAGCCTGATCCCCGGGGTCGGGCAGATCGCCGGCCCGATCATCAGCATGCTGGGCGGCCTGCTCCCGGGCCTGTTCGGCGGCGAAGAGCCGAAGCTGCCGCCGCTGGCCGGCGCCAATGCCACCTGGACGTGGGACCGTAGCCGGGGCGACTACGGCATGGCCGGCTCGACTCAGAACGGCGGGCAGGACATCACCGGCCAGTACAAGCAGGCCGCGACGTCCATGGCCGAGCTGTACCGGCAGGTCGGCGGCGTGAAGCGCGGCGACCAGGTCTGGGGCGTCTCGGTCTGGAACAACGAGCGCGACAAGAGCGGCGCGTCCTACCTGATCGACCCGTCCGGCAACTCGATCCAGTGGGGCATGGGCTCGAACGCCCGCGACATCGGCGCGTCCACTGCCATGGGCGTCGCTGCCTACAACACCCTGATGAACGCGACGGACCTGTCGTCGCTGGTGCGCCAGGGCCTGTCGAACAGCGTCGGCAACCCGAACGCCTCGTCGGCGCCGACGTTCGAGGAAGTCGCCAAGGCGGTCGCCGAGCTGCGGTCGTTCGAGGACGTGCTGAAGGGCCTGACGCAGTCGACGACGACGGCCGAGCAGGCGCTGCAGGCGGTCGACAACCAGTTCGCCGCGCTGTTCGACACGGCCAACCGCTACGGCCTCGACACCAGCCAGCTGACGACGTCCAAGGCCCAGCAGCGGGCCAAGGTCGGCGAAGACTTCGTGAAGAGCCTCGACCGGCAGCTGAACCCGGCCGCCGCCGCCCTGCAGGACGTCGAGGACGAGCGCAAGGCCCTGATCGACAGCAACAAGTACCTGCTGGCGAACCTCGCGGGCTACCAGGACCAGATCGTCAAGATCGAGGAGCTGGCGGCCCAGAAGCGGCTGAAGGCCACCCAGCAGCTGCTGGGCGGCGTCGAGGACGCGATTAAGAGGCTGACCTACGGCGACCTGTCGAACCTCGGCGACAGCGCGACCCTGTCCGGCACCCGGGCGGCGTTCATGGCCACGGTCGCCCAGGCCCGCGCCGGCAACGCCGACGCCCAGGCCCGGGTGATCAGCGAAGGCACCAACCTCGCCCAGCTCGGCCAGCGCTACTACGCCTCGAGCCCCGAGTACGAGGCGATGCGGCAGCAGATCCTCGCGGTCTTCCGCGAGCTGCAGATACAGGCCGGCGGCGGCGCCGTGACGACCGGAACGGCGGCGAACGCCGGGTCGAACGCCATGGTGCAGGCGCAGTCGCAGCAGATCGAGCAGCTGACCGCGCTGGTCGGCGACCTGGCCCGGCAGAACCAGGACCTGAACAGCAGGCTGACGCAGGTCACCGACCTGCTGCAGCGGGCGGCGACGAACAGGTAGAGGGCCCATGGGCACGACCATCTACCTGACCGGGATGCCGGGCCCGTCCGGCACCCTGGACTATCCGACGCTGGGCCAGTTCCCCGTCGACGTGGGCGTCGATCCGGTCGACCTGCACGTCGCACGGGGGCAGGCCTACCTGCTGAAGGTCACCCTGCCGGATCCCGACACCGACATCGAGCTGGCCGGCCCGCCCTTCCCGGCCGGCATGATCGACTACCCGACGCCGTTCCAGGTGCAGTGGCCTGGCGCCCGCCGGACGATCTGGCCGGCGGCGTCGATCGGCCGCTCGACCAGCTCGTCGGACACCCCGGCCGATACGTTCGTGCCGGGCGCGCTGTCGGGCGCCTCGATCAACTTCGCCTCGAGCCTGTTCGAGGGGATCGACCCGGCTGCGGCCGCAGCGACCACCGTCGACGACACCGGCCCGAACGTGCGCGGCGGGGGTGGCGGCGGCCTCGGCGCCATCGTGCTGCTGGACCCGACCGGCGAGCTGGATGACCTGATCGGGCTCGGCTGGGACAGCGCCGACCTCGAGGTGCTGCGCGGCGATCCCGACGCGGCCTTCTCAACCTACGAGACGGTCGCCCGGCTGACGACGGCTGGCCTGCTCTACGACCGCCGCAAGAAAGAGATCCGGCTGCGGGACCTCGGCTGGCAGATGGCGCAGTCCGGGATCCACGACGAGGTCTACGGCGGCACCGGCGGCCTCGACGGCGACGCCGCGCTGAAGGGACAAGACAAGCCCTACGGCGTGGGTCCGGTGTTCAACGTCAGCCCGCCGCAGCTGGTGGCCACGCTCGGGATCCACCAGCTGAGCTGCAGCAGCATCCTCGCGGTCGACGCGGTCCGCGACGGCGGCTCGGCGCTGGCGTTCGATGCCGATTATCCGACGTATGACGCCCTGGCCGCGGCCACGGTGCCGTCAGCGCACTACGCGACCTGCCTCGCGAAGGGCCTGATCCGGCGCGGCTCGCCGATCGTCTACGCCCTCACCGTCGACTTCCGGGGCGACAACGACACGATCGAGGGCAGCAGCTATCCCTCGACCCGCGCCCAGATCGTGCGCCGCATCGCCACCGGGCGCGGCCAGATCCGGCTGACCGACGCCCAGCTCGACTTCGCCTCGCTGAACCGCCTCGACCGGGAGCAGGCCGCGACGGTCGGCTTCTGGTGGGACAACAATCCCACGAAGGCCGAGGCGCTGGACGAGGTCATGGCGGGCTGCCTCGGCTGGTGGTGCGTCCGGCTCGACGGCCGGCTGGCCGCCGGCTTCCTCGCCGATCCCGACCAGGCGCCGGCGCTGGTGCTGAACTGGCCCGAGGACTTCGTGGGCGATCCCGAGCAGCTCAACACCTGGCAGGCGCCGCGGCGAGCGACGTTCGTCGGCTACCGCCGGAACTACACGGTGCAGGACTCCAACCAGCTCGACGGCGCGTCGATCGACGCCGACCTCGGCCTGATCTACGGCCAGGCGACGCGCTGGGCCGGCACGACCGAGGCCTTCCAGTCGTGGCTGTGGTCGACGGCGCCGACGACCCGCGTGTTCGGCGGCTTCGACAGCGAGACCACGGCCAACAGCGAGGCGCTGCGGGCGCAGCGCTTCTTCAGCACCCGCCGCGAGCGCTGGCTGGTGAAGACGCCGGTCGATCCCTTCGCCGACTTCATCGGGAAGATCGTCCAGATCAACGGCTTCGACCGCTACGACTGGGGCGACGCAAGGAAGTTCATCTGCGTCGCCCGGGCCTTCGGCTCGGGCCGCGCTGTCAGTCTCGAACTGCTGGGGTAGAGCATGGCGCACCGGAAAGCTGACCTGGTCCAGGAGACCTCGACGTCGACCGGGACCGGCGCCATGGCGCTGGCCGGCGCGGCGAGCGGAAAGCGCGCATTCAGCGCGGCGCTGTCGAACGCCGACACCTGCTACGTGCTGATCCAGAACGGCTCGGCGCCGAGCGAGTACGAGATCTGCCTGGCGACCTACAATTCGAGCGGCAACACGCTGACCCGTGGGACGGTGGTCGGCTCGACGACCGGCTCGACGGTCGACTTCAGCGCGGGCACGAAGACGATCTCGCTGGTGGCGCCGGCGTCGAAGATGATCGTCGAGGACAACAACGGCGACGTGAGCGTAACGCGCCGCCTCGGCGCGGGTGGCGCGGCGACTGTTGCGCTGCTTGAGGCCGGTGGTGCGGACGGAACTTACCTTTGGGGCCTTCGTGGCACAACGAAGGGTGTCCGGGCCATTGCCAGCTCTACGGCCGTTTCGATCGAGGGCGTGGATAGCACCCTGACGGCGAGCTATCAGCCGCTCTACTTCAATGGCAGCTATCTCGCGTGGTCGCTTAGTGGCGTAGAGTCCATGCGCCTCGACTCAACCGGGCTCGGTGTTGGCACCAACACGCCGACCGCGAAGCACGACGTAGCGGCCGGCGCGCTCGGGACCACGGCGGGCAATCTTATTCAGGTGGCGCGCTTCCGGTTCACCGCGACCAATAACTACCAGGTCCGCATGTATGGCGAGCGGATTTCGAACGGCTCCGACTGGACCACGGCCAGCTTCACCATTGGCGCAGTCGTGGACACGACCCCGGCGGCGCATGTGCGCTTTCGCAATGCTTCCCTAGTTTTGGGCGCATTTGGCGTCGAGCGCGTGATACTCACCGACATTAAGTGCGCTCCGGTGGTGGACAACACCATCAGCCTCGGCGAAGGCTCTAACCGGTGGTCGGTCGTGTACGCCGCGACCGGCACCATCAACACCTCGGGACGCGACACTAAGGTCGGCATCCGCGAGGCCACCGACGCCGAGCGCCGCGCCGCGCGCCGCATCCTCGACGGCGGGCCGCGCCTCTACAAGTTCCGTGACGCGGTCAACCTGAAGGGCGAGCAGGCCCGCCTGCACGCCGGCTGGATCGCCGAGGACGTCCGAGATGCCCTCGAGGCCGAGGGCCTCGACCCTTGGATCTATGGCTTCCTGTGCGCCGACGAGATCACGACCGTCGAAGAGTACACGGTCACGGTCGAGCGGCCGAAGATGCGCAAGGTCGAGACGACCGAGCGCGCTGTCGATCTGGTCGACGGCCAGCCCGTCCTGGTCACTCGCACCGTCGCGCGCGAGGAGCCCGCCGGTCAGCTGCTGCCGGTCGTCGACCAGGACGGCCAGCCCGTGCTGGTGCCCGGCGGCCAGCCCGACGCCGAAGGGAACCTGCCGCTGATCCCGATGCTGCACTTCGTCCCCGAGGTCGAGCTGGTCGAGGAAACCCGCACCCGCGAGGTCGCGACCGGCGAGCGCCGGCTCGGCCTGCGCTACAGCGAGCTGGAAGCCTTCCTGCGCTGCGCCACGGGGGCCTGATGTACGCCGCCCTTCCGATCGGCAGCTTCCCCTACGCCTCCGCGGCGCTGGCGTCCGGGATCCCGGCCGACGGCACCGCCGAGTCGCCGCTGATCCTGTCGCCCCGCGACAGCGATCTCGCGACCATGACGGCCTCGACCGCGGTGTCGTCGCTGCCGGTCACGAACCTGCAGAACCAGGAGCCCTCGAAGGTCTGGCGGTCGACCAGCGCGACCGACCAGTACGTCGACCTGGTGTTCGCTTCGGACGTCGCGATCAACACCGTCGCGATGTCCGCCTTCGGCCGATCGGCCTCGCTCGTCTGGCGCCTCGAGCTGTACGCCAGCGCCTCGGACGTCGGCACGACCGCGGCTGTCGACAGCGGCTGGCAGCCGGTGTGGCCGCAGTCCTACCGCCACAACGACGCGGACTTCGGTCCCGAGGTCGCGCTGCTGCGGGTCACGAACAGCGCCCTGTACCGCTACGCCAGGGTGCGCCTCAGCGACCCGGGCGTCGACGTGACCTACATCGAGGTCGGGCGCCTGGCCGTCGGTGCCGCCATCCAGTTCTCGGTGAAGGTCGACGTCGAGGGCGTCGGCCTCTCGTTCGTGCCGAACGACACCGCCGAGCCGAACGGCTGGGGCCAGATCTTCACGGATCCGCGCCCCGCGCAGCGCCAGTTCAACCTGCCCTGGACCGCCGTCGGCCAGCGCGAGGCCGTCGCCGCCGCGGGCGAGCTGGGGCGGCTGCGCGGCATGGGGGGCGACGTGTTCTGCTTCCTCGAGCCCGCCGCCGTCGAGCTGTTCCACAAGCTCAGCCTGCAGGGCCTCTTCGTCGCCCGTCACGACTTCCAGACCCGCCCGCTATTCCTGACCGACAGCGACGGCCAGACGCGCCAGGCGTGGGGCTTCGTCTTCAACCTGATCCAGAAGCGCTAGGGGGCCGCGCATGCTTGCCGATTCCGTGATGGAAGCCAGCTCGACCACGGGCACCGGCTCCTACACCCTGACCGGCGCCGTCGGCGCCTCGCGCACCTTCGCCCAGGACTTCTCCGACGGCGACACGGTCACGTACTTCGTGTCGAACCTCGACAAGACGAAGTGGGAGATGGTCACCGGCGTGCTGACGATCGGCCCGCCGCGCACCCTGACCCGCGCCACGATCCGCAAGTCCTCGAACGCCGGCGCGGCGATCGACTGGCAGGTGGGCGACGTCTACTACGTGTTCACCATCGCCTCGGCCGACATCCTGGGCGGCATGGCAAAGGGCAACCGGGCCAGCTCGAGGCCGTGGTGGGTCCGCATGGGCGCCTGGCTGAAGTCCTCGACGCCTGCGTCGGGCTACGACCAGCTGAACCACTACGACGGCACCAGCGACATCCCGGTCGGCGTGGTCAACACGACCAGCCACGACGTCACCCTGTACGGCATCCCCCGCGGCTACATCGACGGGCTGGTCACCAGCCGCAACAGCGGCACGCCGACGACGAAGCTCGACATCGCCGCCGGCGAGTGCCTCGACAGCACGAACGCCGTGCGGATCCGGCTGTCGTCGGCGCTGACGAAGCGAACCGGCGGCGCCTGGGCGGCTGGCAGCGACGCCAACGGCATGGGCAACGCCCTGACTATCGCTAACAGCACCTGGTACTACGTCTTCGCCGTGATCGTGAACGGCGTCCACGACGTCTACTTCGACACCTCGGTGTCGGCGGCCAACAAGCCGAGCGGCACCAGCTACTACCGCCTGATCGGCTTCTTCAGGACCAACGGCTCGGCCGAGATCCTCGACTTCGTCCAGATGGGCGACTACTGGCAGTGGGCGGCGCCGGTCAGCGACGTGGGCGCGACCAACCCCGGCACGTCGGCTGTGACGCGCACGCTGACCGTGCCGACCGGCGTCAACGTCATGGCGAATGTCATTCTGGGCCTGCAGAACAACGGCGCCGGCGGCAATGCGCTGGCGCTGCTCAGCGACCTGGCCATTCCTGACGCCGCGGTCGGCGTCAGCGGCGCCCAAACGGCTTACGCCGCGAACTCGTCCGCCAACGTGGCGGTCGATCACACTCCGGTCTCGGTCCGAACCAACACGTCGGCGCAGATCCGCTCGCGGCTGTCGTACTCCGACGCCAATGTGATCCTCTACATCGTCACGTATGGCTGGACCTGGGCCAGGGGGAGGAACAGCTGATGTTTGTCGATCGACAGAACGGCGTGGTGACCGCGACCTACAACGTCGCCCAGTACGAGGGTCAGGAAGAGCTGCCCGACGGCCATGCCGACCTGGTGGCGTACCAGCTCGTCGGCCTGAAGCGCCGGCGCCTCGTCGAGGTGGCGGCCGAGCTGGCCCGGCGGAATGGCGTGGGCTTCGTCTACGAGGGCAAGGCCTACCAGCTCGACGAGGCCTCGCAGGGTCGGATCGACGCCCTGGCAACGAAGGCCGAGCGGGTCGTCGCCGGCCGCCCGAACGCGACCTGGGACGGCCGGTTCATCGCCGCCGACAACACCGAGGTGACCTTCACCGCCGAGGCGTTCGGCGCCTTCGCCGACGCGGCCTCGAACGTGGTGATCGCTCGCCGCTTCCACGCGCGAGACCTCAAGAACCAGATCCTGGCAGCGACGTCGGCCGAGGATCTCGAGGCGATCGACGTCACCACTGGCTGGGACTGACCAGGAGGGCCTGATGGCGGATCTGAACGACCCCATACCGGGGTCCGGCGTCTCGTTCTGGACGATGCTGGCCGCGGCCGTCGGGTCGTTGCTGACGCTGCGCACGCTGGTCGACAGCTCGCCCTTCACCCGAGCGATCGCTGTGCTGTCGAGCTGGGGCATCGCCTTCGTCTGCACGCCCGGCGTGAAGGAACTGCTGGGCCTGACACATGCCCAGGAGCGGATCGCTGCGCTCCTGATCGCGTTCCTCGGCGCCAACCTGCTGGCCGGCCTCGCCACCTTCGCCGAGAAGTGGCGCCGCGATCCGCAGGACGCCGTGACCTGGCTGTGGTCTCTCTGGAAGGGAAAGCCGAACTGATGCTCGCACAGTCGGTTTACATCGCGCTCTGCCTGATCGGCATCGTCGCCTGCTTCATGCTGCAGGCCTACCGCTACCGGGCCGCGAAGGGCTGCCGCTGGTGGCTCTATTCGGGGCTCGCCCTCGGTCTCGCATGGGAAGCCCTCGAGACCTGGAAGTTCGGCGCGCCCGGGTTCCCCGCGACACGCTGGCTGACGACGCCAGCGATCAGCGCGACCCTGATCTGGGCCGCCCTCGAGGACTGGCGCGGCCGCTCGATCCTCTGACCTGAAGGCCGTCCCATGCTGTCCGAGTCCCTGATCCGGGCGATGATGCCGCGCGCCGGCAAGCGCCTCGACCCGCATCTGCCGTACATCGCCCCGGCGATGGAAGCCGGCGGCATCACCACCCGCCGGCGGATCGCGGCCTTCCTCGCGCAGCTCGCCCATGAGTCGTGCGAATTCCAGTACATGGAAGAGATCGCCGACGGCCGGGACTACGAGTGGCGCAACGACCTCGGCAACGTCCAGCCCGGCGACGGCCCGCGCTTCAAGGGGCACGGCCCGATCCAGATCACGGGCCGAAAGAACCACCGGCGCTGCGGCGAGGCCCTGGGCCTCGACCTGCTGGCCGACCCGACCCTGATCTGCCGGCCCGAGCATGGCACCC
>ERZ869907.246-NODE-246-length-21916-cov-17.259823_pt1 | contig 21916 bp, 25 predicted proteins | sample MGYA00579309_ERZ869907 | MGnify/ENA primary metagenome ERZ869907 (study PRJEB32216, sample SAMN09231814) | wastewater metagenome | place: USA: Maryland | collected 2016-07-30 | study: EMG produced TPA metagenomics assembly of the PRJNA472060 data set (Reclaimed... | reverse complement strand
ACGACCACCACAACCGCACGCAAACGGGCCATCACACGAGTAGACCACGGAACCCCTCACGCCGCCACCACCATCCGACGCGCACCCAACAACAACCGGCGAGGCTGCCCCACATCCACCCGAGCATCCCCCTCATCGAACACCACCCACTCCGACACATCCGTCACCGACCCCGACGACCCCCCCACCACCACATACACACCCATCCCCGAACGCACCGGCCACTCCAACCCCCGCACCCGACACGCCAACGGGAACACCAAACCCGACCCCCCATCCACCTGCACCGACAACGACAACAAATCCGTATCCGGGTCGAACACCCAGATCGAATCCCCCGGCCGGCACACCGACCCCACATCGAACATCCCCGTCCGCAACGACGGCCGACGATCCGGGTCGTCATACCGACCCAACTTCCGGGCCGCCACATCGTCAGCCGTGTCAGCATCACGCACCGACCGCGACTCATCCACCTGCCGCATCAACACATCCGACCCGCCCAGATCGTCATACGGCACCGGCGACAACGTCGCCACCCCGAACGGGTCCGTCGCATCCCACTTCGACCCCGGCGGCAGATTCGCACCGGACGACGTGTGCGCCGTGTTGCACCGGTAGTAGGTGCCGTCCGTCGCCACCACAGTGTCCCCCACCGCGTACGCCACCCCGAACTCGTAGTCCGGTGGGGTGTACAACACAGCGAACTCCGTCGTGAAGTCCTCCCAGTCGTCCTCCTGGCCGAAGTCCGACACCGGCAACAGATCCACCCCCGACGCCGACACGTCCAACGCCCCCCCACGCGCCGCCAGGCACGTCGGGCTCACCGTCGTCGGGAACAACGTGTTCCGCTTCGCCACATCCAACGTTCCCGCAGGGTTGATCCGCCACTCGTACGGGTTGCTGCTCGACGTCGTGAACGTCGACATCGCCCCGTCCAACACCTCACGCGGCGACTGCCCAGCGTCGATCTTGATCTTCTTCGTCGGCGTCGCAGACGACGCGATCGTCCCCACCGCCAGACCGTTCGCCCCGCCCGACCCCGTCCGCAGCACATTGTTGCGGATCACCGACGTGTTCGACCCGTCATACAACGGGCGCGCCGCAGGGGTCGTGTCCTGCGTGTACGTGTTGCCCTTCCCGTCCTCGTCGCCCAACAGCACCGCCAGCCCCGCCCCACGCCACTCGCAACGGTCCTCCGACCGGGACCGGTACACCCCCACGTAACGGGCGATCCCCACCAGGTCCGAAACCGACATAGCGTCCGCGTCCACACGGCACGCCGTCACCACCACCTGCATGAACGCGTTGTTCGACAGCGCCTTGATCCGCTCCGGGGTCCCCCGGTCCAAGCCGATCGTGAACGACCCCGCCGCCATCAACCGCTCATCGACACGCGAGGTCACCCGATCACCGCCCGCTGCCGGGTCCGCAGCGCCCCCATGTACTGGTACACCAGATCGGTGAACTGGTCGAACCCGGCGCCGGCCCCCGCCATCTCCGCGCCCACCGCGAACGAGAACGACGTGGTCGACGACGACAACCGCAGCCGCCCGTTGGTGGTGTCGGCCGTCACCGCCGTCGGTGACGACATGAAGTACTTGTTGCCCGACGCATCCGCAGAGGTGGCACGCACACCGGACGTGAACGTCGTGGACGCCACCGACGACGTCAGCTTCACACCCCACGCCAGCGACGTCCCGAGCTCCCCGCCGAGGGCGGTCCACTTGAACTCCACATGACGGGCACCGCGACGCAACACAAAATCCAACGAGAACAGAGCCGACTTCCCGAGCGCCCCGTAGTACAAGCGGACGTGCCCCATGTCGACCCGGTTGGTGACGACCTGCATCCCGACGGGGCCGTACCCGAACTCGGTCCACGACGAATCAGTCGTGACCCGAAACGTCTTCGACGACTCGAACCCGGCACCGTCGTGCCACATCATCGTGAACTCGGCCTTGCCCGCCGTAGTTGACCCCAGCACAGCAACCAGCGAGTTGCCGAGCGACCACATACCGGTGTTCCCGGCGGGGATCTGCTCACCGACAACCCGGTAGTAGACACCGTTGACGACCCGGGCGATCGACACCTGACCCTTGTAGTGGTCGGCCGGCGCGACGAACCAGCGGACCACCGCTGCGGTGTTCGACAGGTACGACGTCCCGAGCACGTTGTCGACCACGACCAGCTCGGCCCCGTCCGCCCCCGACCGGTACTGGCGGGTCGGGGCGTTCACGCTGCCGGTGCCGTCGTCGACCCCGTAGGCGTTCACGCCGGGCGAGTACCAGCCGCGCCGCACCGTGGTGAAGCTGTGCGAGTTGGTGCGGCCCGCGCCCAACAGCCGCATCTCCTGCATGACATGCGACGACGACCGGATGCGCTCGAGGTCACACGACCAGTCCCACACGCCGGACTCCCAGGACGCCCCGGTGGACTGCACGCGTGGTCGGCGGAGCAGGTAGTAGCCGTCGAGCTCGGGGGTGTCGCCGAAGGTGACGGGGAGCACTTCGCCGTCGCGGGCGGCGAGCCCGTGGAACTGGTCGCGGAGCATGTTGGAGATGCGCCGGTCGGTGGACTGGTCGCCGAGGCTGCCGGAGATGGACAGGGTGTCGCCGGACCAGGACCCGGTTTCGGGGACGGTGAGGGGGATGTCGCGGCCGACTTGGCCGATGGTCATGGAGCCGCGTGCGGTCATCGGCATGCCCTTTCCAGTTTGCGGATGGCGTCGGTGACTGCCCGTGCGATGTCGTCGCCGTTGCCGGTGGGGGCGTTCACGGTCACGTTGTAGGTGGCGCCGTTCATGCTGGACGGGACGCTCGGCAGGATGGTCCCGTTGCGGGTCGGGACGAACAGCTCCGGGCGCTTCTCGCCGACGATGTACGGCATACCGGCCTCGACCGGGCCACCATGCTCACGCACCTGAGCCGACCCGGTCGTCACGACCCCGACGTACGACGTGTACGTCTTGCCGTCGATCGCCTCCAACTGGCGCTTCACCCTGTCCACATCAGCGAAGGCCTGAGCCGCGCCCCGTGCCTGCACCCCGGCGTACGTCATCGGCGGGACCTTCCCCGCGGCCTCGCCGACACCCTTGATCTCCTGGGTCGCAGCCGTCGCGCCGGGCGCCGACGTCGGCACCGTCAACGGCGCCTCGTCCTGCGCTCCCCGGATGGCGTCACGCACCCGGTTGAACTGGTCAGCCGAGATCTGCCCGGCGTCACGCATCTGACGAAGCCGGGTGATGGTGAGGTCCGCCGACACCGCGAAGTTCCCCGACGCCGCCCCCACGTCAGCGGTCCGGTAGGCGATGTCCTCCAGCGACGCAGCCACATCGTCCGCGCTGTGCCCCTCGGTGAGCAGCACCCCGAACAGGTTCTGGAAGCTGTCGCGCAGGTTGCGCTGCGCCTCCGGAAGAGCGAACGCCCCGTCGAGGTAGCCGCTCAGAGCGTTCGAGAGGCCGTCGATCTCGTCCTTCGCCATGCCGGACGCAGCGGCGAACTCCTCGGTCCCGTCGGTCGCGGACTGCAACGCCGCTGGCAACCGGCCGATGACCGTCCCCGCACCGTCCAACGTCCCACCGGACCCGAACATCGCCTGCAACGGGCCCGACAGCAGCGCACCGTTCAGCGCGTCGTCCCACGAGTTCAACCGGTCGATCTGGTCGATCACCGACGCACTGATCGCGTCCATGACCGGCAGCAGCGACGCGCCGGCCGTCTCGGCGAGCTCGTCCATCGCCTCGCGGGCCTGATCCATGCCACCGCGGGCCGTCTCGCCGTACGCTTCGGCGACGTTCCCGATGCGACCCTCCAGCGAGTCGAGGATGACCCCCTGCGCCGAGGCGGTGTCGCCAACCGCCATGAACGCTGCGATCTGCTCCTTCTGTGCGTCGGAGAGGACGATTCCGGCGCGCCGCAGCCGGTTCATGCCCGCCTCTGGGTCCTGCAACGCGATGCCCAACATGCGTGCCGCCTGCGGCACGTCGGTACCCATCCGGCGGGCCAGGTCCGTGGCACCTTCGAGCGCCCGGTCGAAGGTGGCCTCGTTGTTGATCTGGTCGAACATGAGCAGCGTGTTCGCCCCGGAGGCCACCGCCTCGTCGGAGAATCCGCTGTACTCCATGATCCGCTGCGACAGGTCCGAGATGTGATCGGCGGTGGTGACCGCTGACGAACCGAGGTTGCCGAGAATGGCGTCGGTTTCGGCGGTGACGACCTGCGCGTCAGCGGCGGCGTTGCCGGCCATGACCATCCCGCCGGCAACCAACGAGAGGCCGGCAGTGAGCCCCGTGGACGCCCCGGCGAGTCCTGCGATCTCCGATCCGAACCCGCCGACCGCACCCCCGGACAAACCGGCGGCGTCGCCTGCGGCGGTGATCGACCCGGACAGGTCGTCGATGTTGGCTTGCGCCTGCTCGGTGTTGGCTTCCACCGCGATCTCGGTTGAGCCACCCTCAACAGAGTCGATGTCAGCCTGCGCCGTGGAGGTGTCCGCCACCGCATCGATGTCGATCGTCTGCGTGTCGATCGCCGAAATCGCAGCGTCAACGTCCGACGCCAACGAATCCAGCTTCGCTTCAATGTCGACATACGCGGTACCGGCACTAGCCACAGCTCACCTCCCTGTCATCCGACGAGCCAACGACCGCCAACCGCCATGACCCGGCTTCGGTGCCACCACCTGCGGCGGCTTCGACTGCAACGCCCGCTGAAACGCCGACCCGTCCGGCAACCCCGAGATCAGGTCCCACAGACGCCGGCACCCGACCCCCTCCACCCACAACAGGCGGCGAAGGTCGATCCCGTAGAACCGCTGGAAGTCCGCCTCGAGCGCACCCCACTCGTCGGTGAGGTGCGCTACGAGGCCGAGGATTTCCCCGGGGTCGTCTTGTACTGGTCGAGGACCATGTCGAAGTCCTCGTTCGACGGCTGCGCCTCCATGAACGCCTCCACGTCGGTGTCGTCGGCCAGGATCAGCGCCGCGCACCGGGTGCGGCGCCGCATCCCCCACGCCTCCGCGAACTCGAACGGCACCTCCGGCACGAGCTGCCAGTCGCGGCCGAACAACCGCACCCACCGCTCACCGACCGCTTCGAGCCGCTGGGCGCGCAGGGCGTCCAGGTCGACGACACCGGGACGCGACGAAGCCCCCGACCCTTCCGGGTCGGGGGCGGTGCCCTGGCTCGTCATCAGGTGCCCACCAGCGAGAACTGCCCGATCTCCGGGTCGTTCGTCTGGAGCAGCCACGGGTTCTCGGCGCTGTCGTCGTCGAGGACCGACACCTCGATCGGCAGCATCACCGGGTCCTCACGCACGAAGCTGAGGTTGGCCGTCGCGACGTTCAGCCCCTTGCGGAAGATGAACCGGTAGGTGTAGTCCCCGTCGTAGCCCTCCACGATGAACGCACGCTCGTCACGGAACGACGCCGGGGGCGGGGTGTACACGAAGTTCGGGTTGCTGCCGGTGATGGACCCGCCGCCGAGCGCCAGGCGCAGGGTTGCGTGGTTCCACTGGAGCAGCTCGCACTTGAAGCTTGACGGGGTGCCGGTCACGACCTGGCGGAGCGGGTTGCGTGACTGCCACCCCTTGATCTCCTTGGAGTCGCGGCCGAAGCTGAACGACACGCCGGCCTCGGAGGTGTAGCCGAGCTCCACCCAGCCGTCGGTGCCTGCGACGTCGATCGCGGCGGAGACGTTGGTCGGGATGGTGGACACGCCGACGGTCCCGGCGTAGACACGCCCGGAGCCGGTGACGACAAGCTGGTCGGGGTCGAGGGCCATCGACCTCACCTACTTTCTGTTGTTGGTGCGCCTGGGCGCGTTGGCTCACCCGCTGATGCGGGGACCTGTTGCTCTCAGCCCGAGGTGGTGCCGCCGTTGACCGGGCTAGGTCGTGGGCAGCGGTGCGGGACGGACCGTGACAGTCACGTCCTGCGCGTAACGAGGCTTCGCCGGGACGTACGACTCGTCAGGGAGATAAGCGAGCGGACCGAACCGCACGCCGCACACCACCCCCAACGGCTGCACCGGGTCCTCATCGACAAGCTTCGCCAGCTCCTGCCGGATCGCGTCGACCGTGTCGAACGCCGTCGCCTTCGACCCGCCGAACACGTCGATCTGCAAATGCGCCGAGTCCACCACCAGCGGCCGCGACACCTTCGGCGCGCCACCGATCCGCACCACCCGACCACACGGGAACTGCGGGTCCGCCGGCAACGACGTGTAGAACCGCTGACCGATGTACGCGGTCACCTCGGACTGCGCCCGCAGATACTGCGACACCAGCGCCTCGACGTCGACCAGGCTCACGACAGCTCCAACCCGGTCGCCTCGCACGCCCGCCGCAACGGGGCCTTCGGCGCCGAATACGTCCCGCCGAACTCCTCGATCACACCGATGTTGCCGAGCGACACCCGCCACGTCGAGTCCGACACCTTCTCCGACTCGACCGGCTTCGACCGCTCACCGGGGAACTCCACGAACGCCTCGGCGGTATCGCGCACCTGCTCCACGATCGTCTCCATCTGGTCCGACACCGCCTCGCGGATCTGGTCCTCGAAATCGCCGGCAGCCTCGAACGTCGCCATCACGCCACCATCCGGGCCGTGCACTCAACATGCGACACCGACTGTGTGCGCGGGTTCCGTGCGGGCCACGGTGGGCCGATCACCTCGAGCACCAACGACCCGACGGTGATGAGGTCGTGGCCGTCCACCGCCGTCCCCGCGGGCAGCAGCACCTTCCACTCCTGGGACTGCTGGTCGGTGTTGGCGGTGTCCTCGGTCGCGTTGCGCTGCTCGCAGTAGCACACCGTTGTGGCGGTCGAGGTGGTGACGTCGGGGTTGCCGTACCGGTCGGTCGTGGCCGCCGTCGCCCGTGACGTGATCGTGCAGGACTGGTTGAGGTAGTTCGCGAGGGACACGCTCAGAACACCTTCCGCCGGTAGCGGTCCAGCAGCCGGCGTTCCTCGTCGAGCAGCGACACCGCACCACCGGTCCGCGAGTACGACACGCTGTACGACCCGACCGTCTCCGAGTTCACCCCATCCGGCGACTGCAACGACCGGGCAGCCAACGCCAGGCACACACCCTTGACGTCGTTCGGGATAACGGCAAACCCGTGCGTGTAGACCACAGTCACCTGCGCCCCGGGCCCACCCCAATCACCCCACCCGTTAATCAGGTAGTCGGGGCCGTTCACCGACAGGACCCCGTCGACCCTCGACCCCCGGTACAGGGTGTGCGCCCCATCCCACACGTAGTCCGTGTCCGCCGCCAAAGAAGTGGCGCCAATCGTCACCGACGTCACCGACGTCACGGGACGTTCCGGCAGGACCAGCTTCTCCGAGTGGTTGCCGGGCATCACCGCCGTGGTGGTGGCCTGCGAGATCGTCTGGTTCGTGTACGCCCGGATAGCACCCGACGCCATGTCAAGCAGCAGCCGCGCCCGGTCGGTAGCGACCGACGTGCCCGTGTACGCCTCGAGTTCGGCTTCCGTAGCGAACGGTGACGCCGCTGACGGGTCGAGGGGTGCGACGTCGAACACGTCGGATTCGACGTCAGCGGCGGTTCCCGTGCCGATCCACCGGTACGACCAGCGGCCGGCGGTCGATGCGGTGATGTTCTTGGTGTAGACGCCGGTGCTGGACTTGGTGATGGTGGCGCCGGCGTAGGTGTAGGTGGTGGCGGTGCCGGTGGGGTCGGTGACGACGAGGCTGATGGTGGTCGGGTCGGTGGCTGTGCCACTGACGGCGAACGTGTTGGTGAGGGTGACGGTGTCGCCGACGACGAAGCGTTCGCTCATGGTTGCTCCTTCATCCGTCGGAGACGGCGGCGGTCGAGGTTGCGGCGGCGGACACGGTCACGGTGGACGTGGCGAACCCGGCGGCCGTGGCGGTCGAGGTGGTGCGCTGCGTCACGGTCGCGGTGCTGGTGGCGTTGACGTCGGGGATGACGATGGCGGCGCCGGTCCAGCTCGTCGTCGGTGTCGCCCATGTGGTGGTCGGGTCGGCCCAGGTGGCTGCCATCAGCCGGCGGCGGCTTGGGCAGCGGCCCGGACCTGGGCGAGCGTGGTGGCCTTCGCCAGCGCGTCGACCAGCACCGCCAGGCGCTCGTCAGCGGACGGTTCGGGCGGGGCGAACCGGGCGGCCTCGTCGGCTGTCTGCGCACGGGACTCGACCAGGCGCCCGTGCTCGTGCAGCTCGACGGTCCCGTCGGACAGCCACCGCACCTCCTCGACCACCGTCCCGTCCGGGGTCTGCACGACATCGGTAGCGAACACGTCGGCCATCAGTTCACCGTCCAAGCGAAACCGACCGGACCCTGAAACCCGGTCGAAGACAACGCCGTCGTGTCCCACGCGGGCGGCGACGAAGGGTTAGTGGCGTCGTAGGTACGGGACACGTAGTGGTTCTGCGCCCACGACGCCATGCCGGTCCCCAACTGCATGAGGCCCGGCACCCCGTAGGAGGCGCACGTCAACACCACCGTCACCGACGCCTGGAACGACGCCAGATAGATCCCCGGCGTGAGGACCGCCGACAGGCCCGTCGTCTGCTTGAGCCCGGTGCTCGACGTGTCCAGCTCACCGGACGTGAGCAGGCTCGCACCGGTCGGCTGCAACGCACCGGTCGACGCGTAACAGCCGATCAGCCCCTTGCCGGCGGTGGCCAGCGTGTCCACCCTGATCGCTGCCTTCGTGATCGTGATTGGGGCGTCGACCTTGAACGGGAAGTAGTAGATCCGGTTCGCGTTGCAGGTGATGTAGAAGTTGCCGTAGGTCCACACGACCCCCGGCAGCCCGAAAGCCTCCTGGCCGACACCGATCCCGGTCGCCTCGGCGCCCGCCGTGATCGAAGCGGTAGACGCCGCGGTGACCCGGCCCTTCGCGTCGATCGTCAACACCGGCACCGCGGAGGCCGACCCGTACGACCCCGCCGACACCCCCGACGTACCCAACGTCGGGTTCGGATAGGTCCCGGTCAGGTCACCACCCGCCGACGCACCAGACGCCAACTTCCCCGACACCGTCGTGTCCAACGTGTCGAGGCGGGCCTTCACCGTCGCAGCCGCACCAGACGGGTCAGTCCCCAACTCCGCCTCGACCGCCTCGACCGCCGTGGCCAACGCCCGATGATGGTCGTCGTGCGGGTACGTGGCGTTATCCAACGCCGTCGTCGGCGCAGCCCCATCAGAGGGCACGCCATCGGTGAGCTCGTCCAACGAGGACGGGTAGGTCACTCAGTGACCGCCTTCGCCCCCAGCGGCTGCACGCCCACCGTCGGAGTGCCGGTGGCGATGATCTTCACAATGGTGCGAGGCTCGGCGGCCGGACGGCGATGCACCCGCGACGCACCGAGCACGGCGGCCAGAACGAACGAGCCGCCCTGACCGGCGCCGATGGTGCCGACCACAGGATTCGGGGTCGTGTCAGCCACCGTCCCGATCGTGTAGTACACGGCGACCGGCGTCCCAGCCAACTGGATCACTTCGATCTCGTCGTGGTCGCCGTCCACCGTCACGGTAGACACGACCCCGGACTGCAGGGTGACAGCGGTGTTTGCCATTGGTTCAGACCTCCCGGTCGGAGATGAGTTGTTGCATCGCTTCCCGGTCGCCGTTGGCGGCCAGGTAGCGACGGTTGAGTCGTTCGTTCACCCCGGTTGGGCGGCCGATCTTGTCGGCCTGCTTGGATTTGGGGTGGCGGAGGTGCCACACGGACGCCTCGAGGCGGCGGTGGGGGCCGACGAGGGTGTCGAGCGCCCACCCGAGTGAGGTGTCCTCACCGCCCCACCCGACGAAACGGGGGTCGAACCCACCGGCCCGGTCATACGCCCCGGGGGTCAGGGCAAAAATGCCGCCGCCGGGGAACAGCCGGTAGGGGTTGGCGTTGCGGCTGGTGAGGTCGAGGGCGCTGCGGGTGGCGGGCCAGTCGACGGGACGGTCGGGGTCTTTGGCGACGATGGTGTTCGTGGTGTCGGTGTTGAGGCGGTAGACGTTGCCGCAGGGCACGACCCAGGGGTGGGTGGTGGCGAGCTCGGCGGCTTCTTTGAGGGTGGGCCAGGATTCGACCCAGAGGTCGGCGTCGCAGATGACCCAGACGTCTCCGGTGGCGTAGCGGGCGGCGTTGTTGACGGCTTCGGCTTTGCACCAGCGGTCGGCGCGGCAGCGGCCTTCGATGATTTCCCATTGGGGGCGGAGGGCTTCCCAGCGGGCGCGCAGCCATTCCCAGTTGGTTTCTCGGGTGTCGTTGTGCCCGTCGCCGAGTGGGACGATCAGCGAGACAGAAGGTTGAGCCATGCGGGCTTCTGTGCCTCCCACGAATGCGCTTGCGCCCACGCCACCGACTCACCCTGAACCTCAGCACGACGTACAGGGTCGGCCAGCTCATCCATCGCAGCCGCCAACACATCAGCCTTCACGTCGTACACCGGCACCCGGCCACACGGCATCGTCACCTTCCGCAAGAACTCGGCCGGGACACGGGGACCCGGCCACACCCCGTTCGGGACCAGATCCGGCATCAGCACCGCCAACCCCGCGGCGCACGCCTCCTGCACCGGCAGACACAGCCCCCCGTAGCGGCGGGGCAACACCAGGGCGTCCTGCCCGTTGTAGAGGTCCCAGTAGTTCGCCGGCACCCCTGGGGCGACGCACACCGAGACGTGCGGCGGTGTCACCGGCAGCGAGGGGTGTTCGCCGTGCTGCACGTAGATGGTGACCAGCGCCGGTTCACGCAGGAGCGGTAGTGCGGCCATGAGGGCGTCGGTGCCGTTGCGGTCGGCGAGGGCCCGTTTGCCTGCGATGTGGACCCACCGGCAGCGGTCGTCGTAGCGGCGGAAGATGGGTTCGTTGGTGAACCGGTCGGTGGCGACAGGGAACGGGACGACTTCGGTGTGGTGCGGCATGACGTCTTGCCGCCAGGGGGTGGCGGACCACAGCAGGTCGGGTGTGTCGGCGCCGGTCCAGAACTCGGGGTTGGCGTGCAGGACGGTGGTGACGTTGTTGGCTTTGGCCCATTTGGTGAGGCGCCGGTCGTAGAAGGTCTCGGCGGCGTAGACGACGTCGAGGTTGCGGAGCCAGGGGATGACGATGCGGGGGTCGAGGCCTTGCGCCCATCGGGTGCGGGTGGCTCCGGGGAACCGTTCGGGGTGGGAGGGTGCGGAGGGGTCTTTGGTTTCGACGTGGAGGACGGATGCGTCGAGGTTGCGGGCGGCCTCGTAGGACTGGATGCCAATGCCCCTATTTGTCAGGGGCGACACCACCCCGACCTTCACGGATTGCCCGCCGTGCACGACGACCCGCGATGGTGTTGCAGGTTCGACACTCCCGCGCCCCCCGTGGGTTGACGTACGTGTTCGCCTCGTCGTACGGGTGTCCGTAAGGACAGTGGGTCTTGCGTTCGGGTGCGAGGGGGCTGCGTGCCCGGTTCTCGGCCGGTGTCACCGGCTCGAGGTGTGCCGGGTTGACGCAGTGGCGAACGCGACACAGGTGATCGATTTCCAACGACTTCGGAACCGGCCCGTGGTGGTACTCGTAGTGCCAGCGATGGGCCGGGGCCATGTGTCGGTCGACCGAGAACATCCCGTAGCCACGATGAGTCACGGTGCCAGTCCACAGCCAGCATGTGTCGGTGATTGAGACCTTCAACATGAATCGGTCGTGGGGGGGCATCCCCGTGTTGTCTTTGATGGCCGTTGGGTCGCCGTGGTTGTACCACCGCTGATAGTGCTTCCCGCACCAACCCCTGGTCTTGACGGGTCGGTCGCACCCTTCGATTGCACACATATCCATTTCTGGATTGTACAACCCGGGGGTCAGTATTGACCCTCACAACTCAGTGACCTTCGGGTCAGTCCCCCGCCCGTCAAGATGCGTCGAACGCTTGATGTCACCCTCCGGCGCGTACATCGACAACCGGAACCGGCCGGCGTCACGATGCTGCAACCAGTCGTTCTCCACCACCCCGTGCATCCGGTCCTCGATCATCCCGTCCGACTCACGCCACCACCCCGCCTCCAACCAGTTCCGGTACGACCCGGTAGCGGCAAGATGCGGACGCTGCGACCACTGCACCGTCCGCAGCAACGGCACCCCCTCCACCACACGGGGCACCTCGTCCACCATCAGATGCCGGTGAGGCTCCAGCACCGACGCCTCGTGGTGGAACCGGATCAGGTTCGTCGCACCAGACAGGACCGCCCGGGCGCAACCATCCCAGTCCACCTCGCCGACCAGCGGCGTGTCGTGCTCCACGAACAGCACCAGGGGGGTACGAACGCTGGCGAGAACCGTGCGTGTCATCCCCACCTGATGCGTATGGCGGTCGAACAGGAACGGGACCACGTTGTCCCACTCAAGGTTCGACGCCCACATCAACCGGCGCAGATACTCGGCATAATCCCTGGTCCGTTCGGCCAGGTTCTCGGGGAGCCCGTCGGCCATTATCAGGATCTCGGCACCCGGCAGCCGGTCGCGGACGGACCCGACCGTCTCGGCGATGATGTCAAGGGAAGGGTGCGACGGGATAGCCGAGGTCGGCATCAGCACCGTGACCAGATCGTCCACGCTGTGCGTCGAGGGCGGCAGGTCCGCCACGGCGGCAACGTCGTCGAGCAGGTCGAGGCGGTGACGGCGCTTCTGCTGCTGCCACCATGCGCTACACCGGTTGGCGTTGTTCGGCCAGTCGGCCAACGCTGCCGCAACGTACTTCTCGACCTCATGCCAGTGGGCGACACGTTCGGCGGGGTGACCGGGGTACACCATGTCCCAGTAGCCCCGCTCCGGGTAGGTGCCGGGGGCGGTGGCGTCGAGCAGTGGGACGCACCCGGCCTCGAGTGCTTCGTACGCCCGGAAGCTGTCGGGGGTGGCGGGCCCGGACGGGCATGGTGCGACCTTGGAGCGGGCCATGCGGCCCAGGTACTCGGCCCGGTCGTACCCCTGCATGAAACCGGGGGTGCGGGTCACGTCCCGTGACCACCCACGCTGCGACGTCTCGAGCTTGTCGAACAGGTCGTGGCGACGCTTGTGGGTGTCCTGCCCGGACAGGTACACGTCGACCGTGCGGGCGGGGTTCCCGATGTCTCGGAGGGTGGGGCGGGTGGCGGGGTTGAACCCTTCGCCGATGAATCGGGTGCCGTGGGGGTAGGTGCGGTCTGGGCGGGGGGTCATCACCCAGCACTGGACGTTGGGGTGGGCGACGGCGTTGGCGTCGAAGGTGGATTCTTCGTCGGAGGTGAGGATGAGGACGCACCACGGCAGCGGGGCGATGAGGTCGTTGACCTGCTCGGGGGTGTAGTAGCGGGCGGGGCAGACGACGACGGCGCCGTCGCCTGGGGTGGGTGGTTCGGTGTCGTGTTGGTATCGGCCGGCGGGGGCGATGAGGTCGACGATGTGTTGGTCGTCGCAGAGTGGGTGCGCTTCGAGCCACCAGACGGGGATCATCGGGGGTCGAACCGAAAATGTTGCTCGTGGTCCGTCGCCAGGTGCGTCGCGTCGTACCCGGCCTTGTCCATCAGGTGCAGCACCTCGGCCGGCGACTGCCCGTACATCTCCTCCAGGAACTGCGGGTGGATCGACACGAACACCGTCGGCCGATGCACCGCCAGCGTCCGCGTCGCGCCACGCAACACGAACCACTCCGACCCCTCGACGTCCATCGTCAACACGTCCGGGATGAGCCCCGTGCGTGCCACCAGCCGGTCGACGGTGGTGGTCGGAACCCGGTCCTGTTCCTGTGCCATGTGCGCGAACCCCGCGGCCGGGTCGATGACCCCGGTCGCGCAGTCGGGCCAGGCGTGGAAGAACCCGCGGCGGATGCCGTCAGGGTTGGTCGGTGTGGTCTCTTTCGCTCCGACGAAACCGACGTAGGTCGCGGCCGGTGGGGTCAGGTCGTTCTCGTCGAAGATGGCTTTGATGCACGGCCACACCCAGGGGTTCGGCTCGATTGCCACCAGAGCGCCTGTGTGCGCCCAGGAGGCGAGCAGAGCGGTCATGTCGCCCTGCTCTGCGCCGATGTCCATGACCACCGAATCGGGGCGAATCACTTCATGCATCGCCGCCAGGCGTTCCCGCTCCCACCCACTTATGGGATCTTGCATGTACTGAATCGCCCGGTGCGACGGCATCCGCAGCACCCACGACCCGTTCACGTTGACCGGGTAGTGGTACACCTTCGCAAGATCGTTCACCGAGTGCCCTTCAGTTGTGCCGCAGACCGGCGCACGTTCTCCTCTTGGGTAACGGCCTCAAGGTGAGCGGGGTTCACGCACCGTCGGTGACTACAAGTCGTTCCCCTGGTGCATGAGAGGTCGCGATTGTGGCAAACGTGGTCGATGACCAGCCCGTCGGGAATCGGTCCGTTGTGAATCTCGTAGGACACGCGATGGGCTAGTGCAACCCTTCCGTCATCAGTGCGAATCGTGGCGTACCAGTTGTCAGAAGCTCGCGGGGCATCACGCCAGGTCCAGCACTCATCCGGACCAGCCACTTCCACCGAGCGCCAGAAACGCTCAGTGAGGGTGAGCCCCCTTGGCCGTTCGGGGTCACCGGCCAAGGGATCGCCGTAGCGGTAGAACCGGTGAGAGTGTGGGGTGCAGTAGTCCCCGTGAGTCCGAGGTGCGATGCAGCCATCAACGGCGCAGCCACGCTGAAACCACAGCGGGTCGCCGTGACGCTTCCACGTGTTGTAGTGGTTCCGGCAGAAGCCCTTGGCGTAGTGCCGGGCTTCGCACTCATCAATCGAACATGTACGGTGGGCCATCTCATCGACTCCTTGAAAGTCGTTGGGCAGGGCCGGGGTCGTTGGCGCGACGCCCGGTCCACTCATTGTATCGGTCACGCCGGCACCCGCTCGGGCCAGTACGACAGCGGCCGACCCGAGTCGAACGGCGTCGCGAACGTCTCGTGCGACGGCATCCCGCCCCACTTCGACACGTAGAACTGCGCCAACGCCTCGGGGTCGCACTGCACACCCGCTAGCTGGATGCCATGAGCGAACGACTCGATCGTCACCTCGACCTCGGCCTTCGTCCAGTACGGCGGCTCGAGGTCGTACGCCAACGCGAGGCGGCGGGCGAAGTCGCAGTCCTCCCAGTAGGCGGGGAAGAAGTTCTCGTCGAACCGGCCGACCCGGTCGAACACCTGGCGGTGGAAGGCGATGAGGTGCCAGCCGACGTAGCGGGCTTCGACCACGGGGAACCCGTCGGGGTCGAGTTGGTCGATGAGGTCCATGCCGCCGAGGGGTGAGAACCGGCAGGAGGCGGAGACGATGACGAGCCAGTCGGCTTCTAGGTGCCGCATCCGGGCGATGCCTTGGTTCCAGGAGGCGGGGACGCCCCGGTTGTGGCGGGTGTTGTCGATGACGTGGGTGCGGGCCCGGAGGGCGGGGTGCATGGACGACAGGCAGGTGTCGGTGTAGGGCTGATGGATGCTGGGGAGGACCGCTACGAAGGACACACGGCCTCCAGCACCTGCGCTAGACGCACGGTGTAGGTATGGCGCTCCAGCGTCTCTCGCCGTGCCCACGCCGCACGTTGGGTGCGATCCTCGTCGTCTGCGACGTAGGTGTCTATGAAGACCTTGAGCGTTTCCCAATCACCCATGCGCCAAGTCAGCACACCCTCGGATGACCAGCACTCGGGGAACACACCGTCAACATGAGGGTGTAACAGGAACCCGCCGCGGCCGGTCACCTCCGGTACCCGATCACTGACGTAGGAATGCATCGGCCCACCATCAGCACGAGGCGCCAGGCACGAGTCCCCCACCCACACCTTCACGCTGGCGATTAGGTCCCGCAGGTCGTCGCCACGGATACCCGGCTGGCCCGGCTCAGGGAAGAACCGCACCCGGTCCCCGTACGTCGCACGCAGCCATTCCACGAGCTCACGGCGGTGCGTGTGCTCGCCGTGGTAGTGACGCCACGACCCCAGGAACCCGATATCGGACCGCCACTCATCACGGGGGGTGCCGGGCACGCACTCGAACTCGGACACACCGGGCGGCATCCAGTGGTGGTTGACGCCGGCCGTAGCCCACTCGAGGTCGTGCGCGCCGTCGGTGGAGAAGAAGTGCTCGCATCGGAAGAACGGCTCAGACCACACGGAGTCTTCGCGGCCGTGCTCACGTAGTCCCCACCAGCGGTCAAGGTGTCCGGCCACAGTCGGGACTCCGACGCGCCTGGCCTTGATGAGCATGTCCCGTTGCACGGCGTGGGGAATCTGCTTCGACAGGTCAGCCGTGCGGGTCCAGAACACGACGTCGAACTCGTGGACGCGAGCGATGAGTTCATCCCAGCGGCGGCGATCCTGTTCCTGCACCAGCCACACGTCATGCCCAAGGGCCGAGAACGCCTTCCGAAACTCATTCTCGCTTGAGTGGGTCGGGTCGAAATTTCCGATCTGGGCGATGTTCATGCCGCACACCTCGCAGCCCAAGCGCGACGGACGTTCTCAGCGTTCGTCACTGGCTCGAGGTGGGCGGGATTGCAGCACTTGGTGTTGCGGCACAGGTGGTCAAGGGTCAGACCGGCGGGAATGGGACCGACCAGCAACTCGTAGGCGGCGCGGTGGGCGAGCATTCGTCCACCGTCCTTCGCCAGCCAGCCGTAGCCGGTTGCGCTGATGCATCCCGTGTACTCGACGCAACCGTCATCCATGAAGCGCAGACGGGTGACAAGGTTCGCCGGAAAGCGCAGACGGTCACCAACGTCGGTCGTCGGGTCGCCGTACCGCTTCATCCGTGGCAGGTGAACCGTGCAGAGGTTGAGCCCGTGCGGCGGTCGAGAACACCCGGCCACTTCACACGCCGAGGTCTGCTTGATGCGGAGTCGACCGACGGGACCAGGATCGCCGTGGAGGCGAACCCGCCTCCCGTGCATCTTGCACCAGCCGTTTGCATCGTGGGGGTTGCTGCACCCGTCGGGGTGCTCGCATGAACGCGCCATGCCATTCTCCTTCGTGTTGTGCCCGAGCAGTTGGTGACCCGATTCGGTGGCAGGGGGCGAGGGCCGAAGCCCTCACCCCCGAACCACCCGTGCTCGGGCCAAGCACGATCTGTTGGCTCAGCCTCAGGTGGGCTGGCTCACGACCGCCCCGAACGGGAACGTGTTGGCGTCCGACTGCGACGAGGTGGGCGTCACCGGATCGGCGACGTTCCACCCGAATCGAGCCACGAACCGCATGGCGACAGAATCCTGCTGCATGAGGTTCAGGACCACGTTGCCGGAGTCGTCCGAGATGACACCCTCGGTGAACAGCTTCCACGAGATGTCCTGGCGGACACCGGCCACCGCCATCGACCAGTCGCCGGCCACGATGGTGTAGTCGTTGTCCCACGCACCGTTCATGACCTCGTTCAGCGGGTAGCCGTAGAGGCCCTGGCCGCCGCCGTTGGCGAGGGACTGGGTGTAGATGGGCTCGCCGGTGGTCGAACGCAGCGACATGAGTCGCCACTGGGTGCCAGGGCGGGTGATGAACCCGGTGATGCCGAAGCCGTCCTTCGCCAGCGCCTCACCCACGTAGGCGAGGTCGGCGGCGAAGTCGTCACCCGACACACCCTCGGTGAAGTCGTTGTTGGACGCCTCGATGCCAGTCGACAGAGCGGCACCCCAACTCGACGGCTTGTTCGTCCCCCACAACACGGCGTTGTCGAACGCCTTGCCGATGGCCTGCGCCGCAAGCGGTGCCACGTTGTCCCAGATGGGAACCTGGGAGTCGTCGAGGTACGCCTCGGGCACGGGGATGATGACCGCGATCTCCTCGGCCACGAGGTCGAGGTTCTCCCAGTCGGCGTTGCTCGTCTGCTTGAGGCCGGTATCACCGGACACGAAGTAGGCGGTCGGGAGGGTCGACAGGACCGGGGTACGACTGGTCTTGGTCGACATCGGGGCGATGCGCGCACGGGACAGCACCGCGGACGAGTGCGTCGCCACCTGGATCACGTTGGCCGACTGCGGGGCAGGGACCAGCGGGTCGTTGGATGCGTCGCGGCTGATGAGGTCGGAATAGGTCGTCATGGGGACGGCTCCTTGTCAGGGGGTTCAGACGGGCTTTCCGCGCGCTTGGGCGCGGATCGTGTCGTCGATGGATGAACCCGTTGACGGCGTCGCGCCACCACCGGGAAGCGGCTGCGGCTTCGCGCCGGCAGCCAGATGCGGCTTCGCTTTCACGAGGCCCGCCACCGCCGCAGCGATGGACTTGGTGTCAACGGCGCCATCGTCATCGATCTCGAACTGATCGAGGTCGATGTACAGAACGGCGTCGTCAGGGTCGACTAGAACGCCCGTGGCAGCGGCCCGGACCTCCGTCTGGATGATGCGCTTGTGTGCCGACGACATGGCCTCCGCGAACCCCTCCGCCTTCGCGGCGGCAACGGCTCGTTCGGCTTCTGTCTGGCTGGCCTCCTCGGCGGCGGCGAGCCGTTTACGGAACGTCTCGGCCTCCTTGTTAGCCTTCTTCAAGGCGAGGAGCACCGGGTGGTTGTCTGGGAGCTTGTCCGGGTCCTCGGCCACGGGGGGCGGTCCTGGTGCCGGGTCATCCACGACGACAGCAGCGACGTCGGTGGGGGTGGCGTCAGACATCAGCGACGACCCCCACCGGTCTTGGCCTGCTGGCGCTTGCGGAGGGCACGCGTGTACTCGTCGAGGTCGAGCGCCCGTTCCGGGTCCGCAGCACGCCGCACGGCACGGCCGGCGTCGTCGTACACCTTGGATGCCGCCGCGAGGTCCGCCCTGGTCTTGCGGGTGTTGCGCTGCTCGAACGCATCCCGCGCCTCGCGGAGTGCTTCTTCTGCCTTCATGAACTCGGCCTCGAGCGCGTCGAGTTCAGGGGTTGGTGCGGTGGGCATCGCGCCCCTTTCATGTTGGGGCCACCCGTCGCGGGCGGCCGGTGCCTCAACCCGGCAGTGCTGACTGCGGGGTGAAGTCGTGGGCGGCGTCGGCCAGGACTGCGCCGAGCTCGCCGTGCTCGTGGACCGCCACATCGGGCAAGATCACCTCGCCGGTGGTGCCGTCGACACGGAAGTGGCGGGCCTCCCAGTACGGGCGGTCCGCACCGGCGTTGGCGTCCTTGATGTTGGACAGCACCTGCCGGTTGAAGTCTTTGATGGCCCGGTCGTTCTCGGCGAACACCGGGGCGATGCCGCACTGGCAGTTATGTACTAGGATGTTGTTAGCCCAGTACCAACCGTCATCCGTGCGGAGGTTGTAGACCCAATGAGACCCACTGACCCGATCAAGCTGAACGATGCTGTCGCTTTGTACGTCGCCGGAAAGACTCTCCGCGAGGCCGCGGCCATTGTCGGCATCAGCGAGTCGCCCATCGGGCGAGAACTCAAGCGGCGAGGCATCACCGGCAGGAGTCGGAGGTTGCCCACCAACAAGGAGGCCATTGACGCTTACATCGCCGGAGAAAGCGAGCAGGCCGTCGCCAGACGATTCGGCATGGACCGGGGCGTACTGCGTCGCCAACTCATAGAGGCTGGCGTCGAGGGCATTCGGAGTTACAGCGAGGCCCAGAAGATCCGAGCGCAGCGCATGACCATTGAGGAACGAAAGCGGAACGCCGCTGCCGCCAACGCCGCCGTTCGTGGAAAGCCCGTGCCTGAGGGCCGACTGGTGAAAGCGGCACAGGCCCGCGAGGCCGCTGCTGTTGTGGGGTCGGCGGGAGAAGCCTTGATGTTGCGAATGTTGGCCGACTTGGAGCCGGTGCCGCAGAAGGCCGTCGGCCGGTACAACGTCGACTTGGCCGTCGCCCCGGTCGCCGTGGAAGTCCTCGGCGGAGAATGGCACGGTTACAAGCGACATCACCTGACCCGCAGCAAAGCGATCCTCAATGCGGGATGGGTCATGTTGTTCGTTTGGAACACCCAGACCTACCCGCTTGCGGGTGGAGCCGCTGACTACGCGGTCGCCCTTGTTGAGCAGGCCCGCCGAGACCCATCCCTTGTCGGTCAGTACCGGGTGATTCGGGGTGATGGTGAGCTCGTAGCCGAGGGCAGTGCGGATGACGATCATCTCGCCGCAATACCGGCGGCGCGTGGCGTTTCTGGCGCTGCTTGACTCCACGACCGTGGACCCGACAACGCAGTTCGCGTGGATCGGGTCGAGGTTCGCCGACCGGTAACGCTGCGTGCTGGCGGTCGCGCAGTAGGCGCAGGCGTCAGGGTCCAGCACCCGTTCCCAGCCGATGATCTTCGACTCGAACTCGGCCTGAGCGTCGAACGCGTCCGCCGACGCCCGCATCGTCAAACTGACGTCGGTGGATGCGGACTGGGCTGCCCGGACACCGGCGGCGTTCATGGCGTCCATGAACCGGGCCCCGTTCGACAACGCAGACCAGAGCTGGACGAACGGGCGGCGGTACACGTCGGCCGGGTCGGTCCCGTTGCGGACCGCGGCGCCGATCAGGTCATCGGCCACCAGCCCGACCGGGCGGGTGCGGGTGGCACGGGCCAGGTAGGCGTCGGTGAGGGCCACGGTGCGGCGCTGGCCGGCCTGCACGACCGGGAGCACCCGCGACTGGAAGCGGGCGACGTCGGCTTCGTCCCACGACCCGAGGTCCCGCCAGGTGCGGTCCACCCTGGTCGACACCCGGTTGCGGACGTCGATCAGGGCGTCCCGGTAGCGTTCAGCGAGGACCGCTTGGCGGCTAGGCACTCAGTGTGAGGCTTCGTACCTCTCGAGGATCATCTTGGCCCATGCGACCTTGTCCTCCACTCGTTGTCCTGGCGGCTGCGAAGAAGACCACAGTTCGAGATTCTCAATGCGGTTGTCGAGCTTGTCGCCGTTGATGTGATGCACCGTCTCGTCGTGGTGCAACGGGCGACCCAGGTGGTCCGACATGACCATCCTGTGTTCAAGTGCTTTGCCGTTCTTGCCCGCACACGGGTGGCCGGGTGCATACCTGTGTCGGTATCCGTCCTTCACCCAGCCCTTCCCCCAACCCGGAGCTTTGCCGAGTGGGTCGCCGTACTTCTTCCACCGGTCGCCGTGGGTTCGGCAATATCCGTGGGCGACGGCGGCGTTCGTGCACCGCTCAACCGAGCAGCGAAGACGTCGGCGGGGGCGCACCTCTCGCGGGTCGCCCCACTTGCGCCACCTGGCGTAGTGCTTACTGCACCACCCTCGCGCCATGCATGGTCGCTCGCATCCAAAGATGGAGCAGGGGGCTCGGCCGGGAGTACCCTTCGGCACCGTTGGCTCCTCTTACTAGGGGCTAACCGGACCCGGGGCTGTTAGCGCAGCGCCCGGGTCACCTGATTCTAGCGGGCCGAACAGATCAACCTCGGCGTTCATTGTCCTGAACCGGGCGATCTGCTGCGGCGAGTAACCGGCATCTTCCCAAAGCTGCTCCAGGGGGATGCCTAGCTCTTTGCGCTTGAGCAGGCTGTCTGCCAACTCGGCCTCGGTCCGCGACTCCGGGTCTGCCCAAATGACTTCCATCGACTCGGCGTTTGCCAGGTGGTCGATGCCTGCGATCTTCCCCGCCAGGCGAAGGGCTTGTTCCTCACCCTCACCGAAGAACCGCATCTTGTTGCGGGTCTTCGCCACCAGGCCCGTCTCGGCGGCCTTGATCGACTCACCCGACAGGCGGTCCGCCGAAGCGTTCAGGTAGTGAGGCGGGGTGCGGGACAGGGATGCGATGTGCTGCACCAGCATCTCGATGCCCTGGACGAAGTTGCGGAGGTCCGCCGCGGGGAACGTGCCGAACGACGTGTCAGCAGCCTCGGACACCAGCAGTGAAGCGGTGTCGACTTCGGGCTTTACCGGCTGGTTCGTCACCGGGTCGACCGGCACCTCGAGGCCCGTCGCCCACCGTGCCGGCAGCGCCTGCTTCTCGGAGCCGACCAGCATGTCGGCGATCAGCTTGTTCACGGCGTCCTGCAACGGGATGATCTCGTGGATCTCCGACTGCAC
>ERZ869907.244-NODE-244-length-22047-cov-4.609813_pt1 | contig 22047 bp, 38 predicted proteins | sample MGYA00579309_ERZ869907 | MGnify/ENA primary metagenome ERZ869907 (study PRJEB32216, sample SAMN09231814) | wastewater metagenome | place: USA: Maryland | collected 2016-07-30 | study: EMG produced TPA metagenomics assembly of the PRJNA472060 data set (Reclaimed... | reverse complement strand
GATTATCGCATAGATGCATAACAACTTTTCCGATCGGATTTCCCATTATATCTCTATGGGCTTTTATCCATTTTTTAGTCTTTGGGTCATATTTTAAAGCATACCCAGTTGTTCCGATTTTGCCTTCCCATTCAATACAATCAGAAGTATTTATCTAAGTCTGGCTCCTTATAATTAGGACTTTTCAAAATTTTTCCATCGGCTCTAGTAATAGGCTTACCGTCATCCCCAAGCTTACTCATGTTACTCTTGTGGACTTCATTGAAAACTTCTTCAAGAGGTAATCCAAAAGTCACTGCTGTACCGATAGTTACGTACAGAAGATCAGCCAACTCTTTGGTCAATCTTTTCTTATCGATAAATTCAGGAGAGTTTAACCAGAGTTCTTCTTCTACTTCTTTGCATTCTTCTACGCAAAGACTAACACGTAAGTCAACCAATTCTTCTGTAAATGGAACGTTGACAGGAACATTGTAAGTCTTATGGAATTCTAGGACTGCTTCAAATGGTGTCATTCAGTTAATGCCCTCCATGAGTGTTCTAACTCTTTGATGCCAGAGATAACAGTATCCCACTGCTCGGCAAGTTGTTGAATTTCTCTCTGGGCATGACTATCGATACGAAGTTTGTAGGCTCTGGCCCAGGCTGATAAACTGCCTGTACAATAGTATTCTGTATACATAGCTTGGGGTAATACCATCCGTGCTTGTTCAGGAGCAACTCTATTTTCAATCATTGTTTCGTAAGTTTCCTTACAAAAGGAAATTAAATCCTCGTAAGCCTGTTCGATAGGTTGACCAGTTACAGGATTTTTAAATACTAATTCTGTAATTACTTCGTCACTGCTCCCTTGTTTTTTATTTTCGCTACGACGACGCCAAACATCAGGGACGAAAAAAGAAGGTTCATCGTCAACGTATCTGCGGGAGACTTCGTTATATGAGAATCCCACTGTATGTTTAAAACGCTGTCTGGCAACGAAAATTGGTACTCTTTCCCGCATGGTGATTTGAACATGTGAAAATGGGGTCCAATGGTTATGTTTTGCTAGATACTTAATGAGTTTCTGGTCTTTTTCAGAGAGTTTTTGAATGTAATAACCCTTATGTCCATCTGATCTATAAGGGGTACTATCGTCATCAAAAATATCGGGGCGGATATTAGTCCACTCGCCGTCTTCCCATTCACTCTCTTTGTTAAAAGACACACGGGCCGCGTTAACGACCCGTATATCAGAACCCATCACATCGATGAGTTTAACTTCCAACTTCTTTTACTTCCTGTTTGTTGTTAATCGAATGATCTTGAACGAGATTTAGATTATGTTGCGCTCGTTCTAAGACCCAAGACATGATAGCAAAGTTAGGATGACTTGGGGTAATTTCTACATTACCATCAGGAAGCATACCAAGAATAATAGTCACTTGGTAGTTTTTTGCTTTTAGGTCTCTGAATAATTTTTGTGTCTGATTTAGTTCTTTTTTGGCCAATTAAAATACTTTCTCACCGTCAATAATATACATCAGGACATTCGCAGGATTAATGATGACGTATTTTCCATCAGCCATTAATCGAGTCCATGAACCAGTGTTATCTACTGATGTGACATTCTTTAGGATTTGTTGTGCACCTTGTACTGAAATAACTCGGCGTACTTTTTCATTTACAGCAATATCTGCCAATTGTAACTCCTTATTTTTCGTCCGTTTTCATTGAAGGAACCGAAGGAGATGCTTCTGTCATGCTCTTGAATTCAGCTTCGACAAAACCCTTGAGGACCTTCCATACGTTATCGTTATTCGTAGCATAGTTCATAAAGGAAACATCCCTCCAACCAGCTACAGTGACACCTACGAGATAGAACTCACCATCCTTACGAATATAGAATCCACCACCTGAGTTACCTCCAGTAATAGGAGCAGTAAACTGATAGACTGGAGATGCTTCGAAGGGTGCAGGAGACTCTACAGCGCCTGTATACAATCCATCAGTAACCGTAAGTTCCATTGCCTTCGGATAACCTACAGTCCAGACATCTACACCTGTATGAAGCTCTGAGCCGGCTAGTTCAGGCATAGCAACGTCTACAACGGAGACATTTGAACCTAGAATCGTCTTAAAAGAGTTCTTGTCGTCGAGGGGTCCTAGAATAGCCAGATCAAGATCAGTCAGCTTCCGAAGAACCTTTACGTAGATAATCTCTTCACGGAGAACTTCAAACTTTTCATTCTTTACCTGGACTCGGATATTCAGATTTTTCTCATCAACACAATGACCTGCTGTCAGAAGAAGATCATCAGCCACAAGAGTAGCGGAGCAGATACCTTCATCACCTGTATAGAGCTTTAGTGTACCCTTGAGAACTTCGTCAAGGCTGGATGCATGTGCTGACATACTTGCTCCCAGAAGGAGTGTAGCTGCAGCAATAGTCTTAAAAATCTTAATCATTTAATTCTCCAAGAGCCGATAAACTTCGGCGGTTACAGTTACATTTTGATTCTTATCGTCAGCAGTAATCTTTTTAATCTCAAGGACCTCACTATCTGCAAGGAACTTTTCTCTGATACCTTGCTCTGTAAGCACTTTAGAAAGAAACGAATAATTTACTGTGAACTCTCCATCTTGAAAGTGATGGTATACTTTTCGCGCTTCATGAAATTGTGATATGTCCAATCCGTAATCCTTAACTGTCGCTTGATAGATAATTTGAAAGACTTTCTTTACTGATGCGACCAGATAAAACAACTTCAAAGAATGCTTCTTGTGGAGAAACATCAAATTCTTCAAAGAGTTCTTCTAATGTATAATCTTCAAGCCAGTAGGACACGATGCTGTCGGTGACTTCTCTTAAATCATCTTCTGGTAATTCAATCTCCCATTCGATATCTTCTACTTCATATTTCATTCTACTTCAAATTCCACTTCATTGTCTTCATAGTTCCTATATTTCTGTCTTTTGTACTCAATCTTCTTTGGATTGATGACGTGCTGTTTATACTTCGGTGTCCGTAAATCCTTTTTTATATGATTTCTTAACCGTCGAATTCTTCGTTCTTTCTCTTCTAGTCCACTCATTAATTATACTGCCGACGTAGTTTCCTAATTAGTTTAGATTTTCTTTTTCTTATCGTCTGAGGATTAGTAACTTTTCCGACCCATGTTAGAGGAATTTCTACTAATTTTCCTCTACGCATACGAAAGAATTTACCATCGACTTCTATTCGCTTACTCATAATCGCTTCCATAACAATGATAGACCACCAGATACAGTCTTCTTTTCTACATAGTCGTATTCTGACCCCCAAGTCTCTTGGATATAATCTAATCGTTGTCGGACAGTAGGTATGACATATGTACTCATATCTTCTGTCGGAGCATTAAATCCGTACTTTTCATACACTTCATCAGGGAGTCGTTCTACAGAGATTTTCATCATAGTTCCTCAAGTGAGAGTGGATAATAATTAGTTCGTTCGACACAGACATTCCTATAAGGCCCATCAGGAGAATCCTTTTCATGAATATGGCCATGTATATTTCGGTATTTATCTCCTTTAGGTCTGAAAGTATCTTCACGAAGAGGGACATGACTTAAAATGAGTTTTTCTTTTTTCCAAACTTGCCAGAAATGAATCTCTTGGAAATGTTCTTTCAGCGTAAGAAATTCTTTACCGTTCAGGTGATCATGATTACCTACGATAAGATACTTTTTACCATGTAATTTATTAAGGATTGCTCCGGCAGACTTTCTATTCCCCATGAAGACATCACCAAGATGCCATACAACATCATTAGGTTTTACTACAGAATTCCAATGTTGGAGGATAGTTTCATTCATTTCCCATATATTATTAAATGGGCGGATTCTATTTCCATTAACATCTGTGAATTTAATTATGTTCTCATGGCATAGATGCGTATCTGATGTTACAAAGATATCAGCCATATTCTTTTCTCAAGGTTTCGATGTTAATAAATTGTAAATCATAATCACCTTTTTCTACATTTCGTAGTATTGTGATTCCTGATCTCCATAATTTTCCGATATTACCACTCCAGTCATTAATATAATCTTGGTAACATCCTGCGATTAAACCATTATGAGTTTTTCCATTGATGTTAGTTTGGGTACAATAATCATAAATATGAGTATGGGCAGAAATGCTACTAGTTTTAAGTTTTGTTATCGCCGTGTGACCGGGGTGTTCTCCACCCATTGGTCTTCCAGAAACACCCGTTATAAAAAAATGTGCTCCTAAAATATCTTCAAGTTCATATACTCCCGGTGTACCACCATCATAACGAACAACTACATCATAAAATTCATCAAATTTAAAATCTTGAAATCCGATTGTTCCTACAAGTTCTGGTGATAAATCTAATGCTCGTTCCGCTCGTCGTTCATGATTACCTTCGTGAACTATCGAGAATGGACGTTTTTTCTTGCTTTTTTTTATTGGCCCCCACATTCGTTCTTGGAAATCTAAATGAGCATCGATATCAGCTTTATAACTTTTACCATGAAAAGCTCTAGTTCCTTTGTCATATGAACTAAGGGAAGGCATGTCTGCACAATCACCTAAATTCCATACTACATTAGGTTTAACTTCTTTGATTAATTGTCCTAGCCAATCTGCTCTGTCATTATTATGTGAAGCAATAGCATGTTGGTCTGGAACCACAATTATAGTATCAATCAATTATCTCTATTCTTTCTCTTTTTATAAGGTCTTTTCCTTTTCTTATCTGGAACAAACCAACCTGTATGATTATTTTCTAAATAATCTCCTGCAGAGTGAAATAATTTTGCATCACGAATCTTACCTAATAAATTTCTGTTGCAATAAGTGCAGCACAATCCTTGAATTTCTTTTGTTTTATGATTATGCTCTACTGCAAGATTTGTTTTAAATTCAGATTCATGTCTTTTACAAATAGCACAACAATGATTCTGTTTTTCTAGAAGTTCATTGTATTGATTAAGTGTTATGCCGTAATTTCGCCTATAATAATTATCACGGGCATTATCTGGATTTTTATGTTTCCAATTTTTGTTATTTTCTAACTTTTTAGGAAGATTATTTTCAACCCATTTAGCTACTCTTTGTTTATTACAAGTTTTACAATCGTGACGTAAACCGTCAAGTTTAGATGCATCTTTGTAAAATTCAGATAATTCTTTTTCGATATTACATTTATTACATATTTTAGTTATTCTTTTATTCCTCAACAACTAATTGACAGTCACTTCTACCAGAATCTACTAGAAGAATATCAGTTTCTTTGTGATGTTTCATTAAAGATTTAATAAGAGTTTTCCATTGTTTTAATGTTAACTCAGGATTTTTAAGCAGGATTTTCCTCATGGATATCTTCCTTTAAATATTCTTCTTTGGTCAGTTCAAACATCCTTGGTTTATGTTTGACCTCAGTATAAAATACAGGTTTACCAGCAGAAGTAACAAACGTCCTAAGATTAGGGTAGCAGTTGAACTTTTGTGAACAGTACGAACAATTTATTCCGAGTTTGAATGAACCATTAGGTTTGAATTCACCGTCTTTTTTATAGCCATCTGCCTCTGGTTCAAATCCTCGATCAGGAATTTTATCAGGGTTTCCCAGTATTTCTTTTCGTCTCTCAAACTCTTCTTCAAGAGTTCCGTCATGATCAAATACGTGTGTGTCAAGAGTTATATTTCCGTTCTGTTTATCTACTACTAGGAATGATGCTTTGTCTTTATCTAAAACGTTGTCATCTTTTTGAGCATCTGTATGATACCCTTTTAACTGGGCTCTATACCCAAAGGCATCTTCTTCAATAGTCAAACCCTTTTGGAATTTCTTGAAAGAATAAGAACTAGCAGATTTGACATCTACAAGATGACCATCGATGGTGACATCTGAACTACCATGAATACCAGCAACTTTACGTTTCTTTTGTCGGTCTTTGACTTCATGGCCAGAAACTTCTGCTATAAAAAGGATGATCTCTTCAATAAGATCACCGAACAGAAATTTAAACTTGGTACTAGCTGAAAGCTTTTCTTGTCCTTCTGGTTTGTACTTATCGTACCATAATCTACGAAGACAAGGATTACCAATATTACTCATTCGTAACGTGAATGGCTTCTTTTCTTCAGGTTGCAATCTCTTTGCAATAAGAGATGCGAGGCTCTTGCCAAATTTATTGATTTTATCTTTGGGTATTTCTGCACCCTTGGTTAAAACCTCTTCAATATCTGAGACTAATGTTTGTATTGTTTTTATTAAAATTGTCCTTCTTCTACTTCTTCATCTGCAATATTACCTACGATATTATTTAAAGCGCCTTGTGCAGCAGCGGCGTTCATCATATCGTTCCAAACTTGGTTTACTGCAGCTTGTCCTGCTTGTACATTGGGGTCAATACCGCCCCAGACTTGATTTATGACAGCTTGAGGGGGATTAGGAGCAATGGCTGGTGGCCATTGTACTTGAGCATCTTCTGGCACATGTTGGCCAGCTTCCCACCAATGTTTCTTTAGGAAATCTTTACCCTTACGTCAATCTTTTTTAGTTTCTACTTCTTTAATATTCTGTTTTCCTATAGCAGGAGTTTTCTTCCAGAAAAGATTAGGGCATTTAAACCTAAAGTTATATTTATGATCATACTTCTTTTTCAATCGAAGATATTTATCAATTACTTTAGGAAGTTCGTCGATAGAACATTCTTTAAGAAGAGTGATAGTTCCATTGAATTCGTCATCTAAAAATTTATCAGATTTATGAATAGTTTCACCATCTTCAGTCCAAGCTTGGTCGATTCCGTAGTTAAATTGATCTACGAGATTTTTACCGAAGTCTTTTTCTGGTAGGTCATAAGCTATCAACTGAATATTTACAGCACCTAGGTAACGAATATCTAGGACTTGTTTTAAGAGTTGTCCTGCGTAAGTCTCCTTGGGCATCTTATACCAGTCGTAGTGCTTAGGAAGATCAAACTTCTTGAAACCTTTAGATGGTACGTAAATATCTACGTCTTTCCAGTCACCACCTAAAATTGCATCTCTGCAAAAACCACCTGCGATGATAGCTTTATCGCATCCGGGTAGTGTCTTAACATCATTTAGAATCTGCTTACCAATAATATCGATTGGCATTTCTATTTCCTTGTTAAATGGAGTCCGATTCGTGTTCAAGATGACAGCACGGTGATAGACTCCTGCTCGGACAAACACAGGTCGTAAATTCCAGTTACCAACCTCTGGATACCCTCTTTCGCGTGGTAGGTCCCGATTGTTCGCTCTCGCTTAACCGACTCTTCTCGAAGGAAGTACTGCGGCAACAGTGGAAGCTATGAGAGTAAAGCTTAAGGCCCCACTGTGGGATTTAGTTAAAAGGGAGAAACAACTTTCTTAGCAGGACTTGCTGGTTGTGAAGCTGGTGCTTGTGTTGTCTCCGTAGGCTTATACTCGATAAGATCAAGAATGCGAACGCTTTCAAGACGTTGACCCTTTCCCTTCATTGTATCAAATACTGCGACGGTAAGTTGGACATCAGAATCATTACCGATTAGAATGTTCTCACCTTGCTTTTTGATCGAAGTCTTCTTCGCAGGATCATTATAAGATTTAACTGTCTTACCGTATTCATCTACATAAGAAATAATAGATGCACCATTCTTATCTTCAAGGATTGGCGGCGTAAAAAACACCGGCTGACCCTTCATTACTTTTACTTCATCACGAGTAAATTCGATCCAAGGACCTTTCTCGTCTTCTTTTACTTTCTTTTGAACACCTGCTTTTTTAATCTGATCTGCAGTCTCCTTAGACACCCAGATACCTGCCTTGTACTTGGAGGCACCGAAAGCGTTGTCTGGAGTATACAGGTGTTTCATCCAACGGGCTTTGCCTTGGAAAGTCATATATTCTGTAGCTATAATAAATTCTCCTTAAATATCATATGCACATTCGGATGTCTTTTCTTCATCACAATCACACATACATAAACAATCAAAATTTTCGTCTTTTTGTTTAGGGTCCTCCCAAGAATAAGTCAAAGGAGGGCGATTGTAATTATTCGGGCATTCCCATTTATTACAAAATTCGTATGAATATGGGCATAAATGCATCAGTGAATCTCACTATATTTTTGACCGAATTGAATTCCAACATCTAGTTTACGATTTAAATTTAAAAATTGGTTAGTTTGTTCTATCGCTTTTAAACAAAGTTTTTCTGTTTGTTCTTTTTGCCCTTCTTCTACATGTAAAATAAATTCATCATGAAAATCACCTATCAATCGGGAATCCTCTTTGAGGACAAACCCAAGATAGATGTCAAATGCATAAGCAGCAGTACCTTGTACTAGCGTGCTAAAAATATCGTTCTCTGTCCTGAGACTATACCAGAACTTAGATATCGGATTAAGAAGAAACATTTCATCTCCGATATACTTTATAACCTGTTGTTTTACAACTTCTTTGATAGCCCAGTTCTTTTCCCAGTAGGCATCAAAGATTTCTTTTCCTTTTTCAAGGGAGACGCCACATGTTCTTGCGATAGTCGGAGGGTATGCATTGTACTGGCAGGCATAATTTCCGTTCTTATATATGTCTCTAATCGGCTTAATGCTTTTATCAAGTCCGGTTTTGTAATTATCGGATTGTACACTAGAAATAGCTCCGGCTGATAATGCAAGAGACAGATGTGGATCATAATCATCTGCCATCATTTCCTGAACGTATTCAGGATCAAAAGGATAAATATAATGTTGTTTAAGTCTATCTTCTAGTCCTGACATATCAGAACCACACAGAAGATGACCATCGAGAGCTACAAGTGAGCTTCGGACAGCAGAGGCGTACTTCCTGTCTACCCTAGGTAGATTGACGATCTCTGCATGTTTCCAACGAAGTGTATTTGTAAGACCGGCTACTTTGGCTTGAAGATATCCGTCAGGCGAAACATCCCGAATAAAACCATTAAGCAAACCGATACGATGGGAAAGTATTGATACACCGTCTAATGCCTCTAACTTGGGTTCTCTAGCAAATAGCGCTTGGACGCTAGGGCATACTCCTCCACCTTTTTGGGGTGGTGCATTGATTTGAGGAATCTCACGTTTCTTGCCTGTTGCTTCATCCTTAACGTACTTAAACGTCGCAGGTTTCCAACCCAGAGAAAATAACCAGTCTTTAATTTGTTTATTCGACCCCGGATTAGGCTCTTCGTAACCAGATAAAAATTCAACACTTTCCGTGTCCTTTGGAAGTTTTAATTCAGAAAGTCTTTCGAACCAGACTTGACCAAGTTTAGTTAACTCCCCGTCTTTGTTATAAAGTTTCTTCGGGACTGATTTCGTCGCATAGACTGGAACTCTAGGCATCGCTGAAGCGAGTTCGGATATCCTTTTGTCTCGTTCGATAGAGAGTTCTTCAATGGCCTGTTTAGTCTGTACGACATCTAGTTTCCACCTATTCTGTTCTTTTAATCTCGCAGTGTACATCTTGAACGAAAGATAATCGATGTACCTGTTCATATCTTCTGGATTATCGTATAGCTTTAAAAGCTTTTCGTATATCTTAATCCAGACAGTGTAGTTGATTCGAACATCTTGTTCACATCGTTCGATATATCGTTCTACAGGAAGATTAACCCAATCTTCGATCTCTACTTTAGGTATTCCTAATTCTTGCCCCCAATCATATAATCCATGATTATTTATATCTGGGAATAGTGTCCAAGATAAAGGAAGAGTATCGATTATCCGGGCAGTGATCTTGATCCCTAGAATTCTTTCGATCCAAGGAACGTCAGCTCTTTGGATATTGTGGCATATCAATGTTTCTGCTTCTGAAAAGAATTTTTTCATCTTATCATAATCGGAGACAGAGAAAACATCTTCTCCATTATTAGTCACAGAGAGACAATGGAATTTAGTAGGATTAAAGGAATCACCTTCTGTATCTATAACCCATGTTTTTTCTTTAAGTATTTAATCCTCCTCCTCCTCGCTATGTTCTGTTAGATAATCAATCATAGAATTCAATATATCTGTTCTATCTTTTACATAACCAAGGGCAGAATTACAATTATTACAGAGTAGTTTTCTAACTTTACCGGTCTTGTGGTCATGATCGACACATAAAGATTTGTCATTGTTATAACTTTTACAAATGTAACAACAATAATCTTGTTTCTCTAACTGAAGGTTATAATCTTCTAGAGACAACCCGAATTTCTTTAGTTTATATTTTTTATTAGCAACGACATATTCTTTTTGTCTTCCTGTATTATATCTTAATTTATAATACTCATTTAAACACTTTCTACAAGTTGTATTCTTAGAAAATCTTACAGTACCATCTACTAATTTTCTTTTTATGGATGCGAATTCATCTGGTAAAAGATGTCTCTTACATTTTTGGCATTGTTGTAATATTTATTTTTCCTTCCGTTCTTCTTATAATTATATATACAACTAGTCAGCTTATCTGTCAAGCACTAAGAGTATCATCTGGTGGGTTTTTAGATAAAAATATTAAGATACTAATAACGATGATTACTGCTACAATGAAGGGGTCTAAGTTCATTTAGACTTCCTTGGAACATCCCATGTATATCCATACTCTAGTCTTTTTATCCACATTTCTGAAATACCCTTCGGTATATTTTCGTTGTTTTTAAACTTATCGATGGCTTCTCGATAAACAGTTTGTCGCTCTTCTGGAAGACACTTTTCGCACTTGAACAGTATAGAATCCAGCTCTATAAACCACCAAGGCATCACATTGTTTAAACTCATTCTACTAAAACCTGTGTCGTGATTTCTGTTATCAAATAGTAATTATACATTTGACTTCCGATCTTTTTTAAACCATTTAAAATTTCTACAGCTTTATCGTGTTTATTTTCTGAATAAACTGCATATGACAAAGCTTTATCAAAATCAAAGGGTTTTCCTTTTGCCATTGCTTTTATCTTATGGATAGTACTAGATTTGCTCGGCATCTCCAATGACCTTTGTAGTAGTAATAGTACAAATCAGATAGAAATCTATATTTTTATGAACAGGGTTTGCTCTTAATTCAAATAGAACAGACTTAGCAAATTCTTTCTGATCTTCTGTATACGTAGCATATCCCATAGCAAGTTTAGGATGGAATTGTTTTCCTTTGTTCACATACTTTATTTGGTATACTACCTCTGTTTCGATCATATAGCAAATTCCTTAACGTCAATTTCCTTATAAGATTGATCTGTTAGTTCTTCTAACTTACCAGTCATGATATTAAAGACTGCCTTCCCGGCTGGTCCTGTTCGACCACCAAGACGTACCTTTTCAAGCATTACATGAACTACACTACGAGTGAAAGGATCAGGGTGTTTTTCGTCTCGGTCTAATGAGATAATCGTGTTAGCAACGTTCTCGATGTTAGCTGAACCACGAGTACCACCTTGGGCGTTGACGTGCGAAATCATAATAAGACAAAATCTTAATTCCTTTGCGAGAAGTTTCAATCCTTGAGAAATTCTATCTAATTTCTTTCGTTCATCATCGTCGTCACGACCAGTAGCTAACCATGTGATGTGGTCAAGGACGATAACTTTACAACCGGCAGCTGCGACGAGGAACCGGATATTGTTAAACAGTAACTCTTCGTCTTCTCTGTCGAACGAAAGATAAAGGTGGACCCGTCCTTCATCGTCACTGACAGCTCTTTTATATCCCTCAAGAATATCTTCTTCAGATAATCCACAATCGGGTAATGTTGCTGGGACCGAAAGTTCATATCCAGCAATTGCCTTAATAGTTGTTCCAGTGTCTTCTTCAAGATGGATTAATCCTAAATTAACTTTCGTAGTCTTTAGAAGATGATGTTCGATAGCTCTTAAGAGTTCAGTCTTACCCACGCCTCTTCGAGCTTTAACAACGACAACTTCGCCTTCATGCAGTCCATACGTATTTGTCTGTAAAGATGAGAAAGGGTAAGTTCCGATTTGGCTTTCCGAATCTTTTCGAAGTGCTTCTCGGATATCTGAGAATGAACTGATGATGTTGTCGGGAGAAAACCTTTTTGCATTCTCGAATATCTTCCTGAATGAATCTACTTGTTGTGCTTCTAGATATTCATTCGGGTCTTTATGTGTAGTCAGACGAACATGATATACCTTATGGAAATCAAACAAAGGAGCAATGTCAGAAGCTGCTTTATATCCAGCCTCGTCATTATCGAAACAGATAAAGATTTTCTTAAATGAGTTAATATAGTTCCATTGATTTGCGACATCTCGTTTAGCTACTGACTCGGAAGTAGGGCAAACGACAGCATATTTACCTCCGAGCATTTCATGTGTCGCTAGTACATCATGGCCTCCAGCTACGATGACAATTCCATCTTTACTTCCGGGATCGAACTTATCTTGTCCAAACAGACCCGGATTATTCATACTTCCCTTGGAATAAAACCTGTCTGACTTCGCAATATCTTCACCTAACCGACGAATACGAACACCACCAGAAGGCCAGATAAATCCTACTTCAGAAGGTTCACCGTCGATAAACTTTGTCTTCACATTAAAGAACTCATATGTACCTCTAGAGATACCTCTGTGAGGCCAATACTCGAATTCTTCTACACCTGTCTTAACTGTATCTATAACGTTCTCCTTCTTACTGAATGGTTTTGAACAACTGAAGCAATACCCATCATCTTTATAATCTAACGCGTAGGCGTCGGAGCTTTCACCACACGGGCAAGGAAGTCCATGTTGTTTGAATTTCTTTTTGTACAATCTATATCAATCTTTCCTCTTAGTAAAATCATAGTTGAATTGTGGGTCATCTGCAAGATGAAATTCAGAAATCATAGTACCAATTTCTATATTACATGGAGTACAGATTAAAGATGTTTTAGGATGTTTTGGGTCTTTATAGAAATGACCTTTACTTGTTTCTTTGTTATTTGTTTCTATGCAGCTATCTGATACAGTGTTACAAATACTGCATCGAAATAATCGTCTGTTCATTAAATTCTTTCAATTAATAATAAGTCCAATTACCCGTTTTATAATCTTGAGACATAGCTTTCTTGTGAAGAACCATATTCTCCCAATGTTCACCAATACCGATATACATCCAGCATCTAAGCGATGGAGTAATTGATTTGCTTTTTAAAGGGATTTCTTGGTCTCTCATAAAGAAATTACGTAGCTCTCTTCGATACATCTTTCCATTTCTGTGAATATAGTCCAGATCGAGAAGAACTTTAGGAGGAACTACGTAGACTTGTCCTTTGATATGAGCCCGTTTGTATACTGGATATTTAGTTTCATCGATAAATGCTACGGTATAAGTCTCGCCAAAAGTACTCTTGAGGATGTAAGTATCTGTAGCTGTATGAGCTTCACCTAGATAGCGGACTTTTGGGTTGATCAACACTCCATGATAATCACCACCATTTTTCAGTGCATGTTCGTAAATAAAGATTGGAATATGGTCTCGTTTACGTATGTCATCAAAATCAGGGGAATACTGCCCTCGCACGCTTAATGCACTGAAGACCCTCTCACAGTTATTATATGCAGTCACGTCTGAATTCCTGACCGGACACATCTTATCTATTACATCCTTAAAGATTTCTAATTGATCATCGTCGAATCTCATTGGAGTACAGCACTCTTTTTTAATTCAGACACCATCTTACTTGCAATAGTGTGCTTTTCTACTAGCTTTTTATTCTCTTCGTAGAGTCCTGCAAACTTACCAGACAGATGAATGAACAGGGCACCTAGGACTTCCGGTTTATCTTGTACAAGAGCATCAACTTCTTCATGCATAAGCTTCGACAGATCAGCCAGACCTTCGTCAGTATACAGATCAATATGATCCATAATATCTACTAATTCTTCAGTCAGATAATTATTCTGTTGGAAGTCTATGTTCCGTAGCTGAGATAAAGGCCAATCATGACGAGTGTTAGTATTAGCAGGGAGATGGTTTGGTCGAAAGGAGCGCTCCTGTTCTTCCTTCTTTTTCTTATTCTCCTCATAAATAGGACCGCGTTTGACCTCCTTGAAGTAAGAATCATTGCTGGCTCGGATTGTTACATCTTCACCTTCAGAGTTCTTGACTACAATATTCTTCCACTCAGTATAAGGAAATTCGTATGTAGGAAGATCATTAGATACTAGGACACCCATGTTATTTGTTCCACCCCAGACTTTAGCTAAGAGGAACTTAAACATATATTGATCGTAGTTACCATCCTTAGTAAGTTCTAGAAGAGGAGCAAGAATTTTTTCTGCAAAGATTTTACTATCACTCCTGTTATCTTTCTCTTGTCCAACAACATGAGTATTAGCCCTATACTCATACATAGTTCCGTTATGTGCAAAATAAACTTCACGTCCGTTTAGTTCGTATACCTTAAATGGATGACAGTTGTCTTCTGAAACATCACCTTCAGTCTTATGACGAAGGTGGATTACTCGTTCGTACTTGATGTATTTCTTTAGCAGATCATGAATTTCCTTGAATAGACCGCGAGTCGTTTCAGGATTATCAAAGTCATCTGGTACTTTCTTTAGTACTGTCAGTTTCTTAGGAGTCTTAACGATGAGTCCATAGCCATGCCAGTTATTAGCTATCGCATTTTCCAGCATATCGACTGGAAGCATTTGTCCGGGCTGAAAGTGAATAATCTTGCACAAAATGAATATCCTTTAATTACATTTTAATTAGACATAGACATCAGGAGACAGACAAGGATGTCCCCATTTTTTCCAATCCCCTAGTTTATCAACCAAAGGAATCTTATCCCGTCCGTTCTTAACAATGTAGTCGAAAGCCTTCGCTGTACATTGCTGACGATACGGACTAGTCTGGGATGGAGCAGAGTTAATCTCTAGGACATAACAATTTCCAGCAGCATCGATCATTACATCAACACCACCAAAATCTAGACCAGATAGTTCGAATGCCTTGTATGAAGCTTTGATAGCCTTAAGCGGCCAATCGCCCCAGTTAACGTTATTAAACGCACCACCCTGAGCTACATTCCAAGCGACTTGATTCGGATTTCCGGGAGTCTTGTTTGCTACCCAAACAACTCGCCCACACACAAAGAAGATACGATATTCAGATACTTTATTGATAAGTGTCGAGATATAATAATTGTCTGGGTATTTTGCAATGGCTGCTTTGAGTTCTGCGTTATTCTTGCAGACATGAAGGTTCTTACCTTGTGCATGGTTATTCCTGCGAACTACTACCGGAAATTCGATATCGTTTAGATTATCACCCGGTAGCCACGTCTTCATGGCAATACCATTTTCATAACAAAGCTTACGAAACTTACCCTTGTTATTGATCTTATGGATTGCTTCTGACTTGTTGACTACCTTGCCGCCTCCGATTTCCGAAGTGACACCCCACCTAAACACATAATCTGCTTGAGCAGGAGGATTACCTTTTACATACTTATTCTGATCTGCAAGGTATTTCATTCCGTCATTTCGGAATACCTCGATACCTGTCACAGATGCTTTTGCAATTTCCCGGCAACTTGTTTTACCGAGACTAGATCGACGAAGAATATAACTTGACATTTGATTTCCTGCTAATTAACCGTTGACGTTGATAACCATACCGGGAGCTATACCGACGGGTTCTGCAAGAACAAAATCTTGGAAGAACTGTTTCTTTTTCATCGCTTTAGGAGGTGCTTGTTCTAGGATCGCAATCATTTCGTGAATATGCTCTTTCTTGGCCATCGAAAGGTCTGCATAGGAAATTCCAAAGTGTTGGAGGGCGTACATCTCTAACGTGTCTTTAGATGCTTCTTTCTTTTCTGGTTTGGTGTCTAGCATTTTCCATTGGTCTTCTGTCAGACAATAACCAATCTTGCCTGCTCGGAATAAATTCTTTCGTAGGAGTTCTTTAGAATCTTTGTGGCTAAGTGCATCGTAGTACTTGCCAAAGATATCAGCGATCATCTCATCACCTAATTCCTTATATATATCTAGAATCTTAGGTGGAGTCAAGTCTTGACGAGAGAAATTAACGATAGAATTGATAATAGAAATCCATTCTTTAATCGTCTTTACGTCTGTCACTCCTCTCATAGACCGCATTTCAAGAGAGCCAAACTTACTAATAGTACTCAAATTCAGAGCGGCGTACTTCACCATCTCTTGTGGGATATTACAGGCATTGTAATTTCTTTCCTTAACACCTGAAAAGATATTGACAATGTAATCAACTAAAATAGGTACCGATCTGATAGGAAGACAAAATAGATTATTCCGGCGGAATTCACCTGAGTATTCAATAAGAAGATTTTCTGTCAAAGTGTAAATCGTCAGAAAGTTACCGAAAGTCTGCCAAGTTTCAGGAAGAATATTCCAGTGAACATGAACAGATGTACTGATGCTATCTGGAATAAAATTAATCTTCTTGGTCTTGTCATAGAACTCGTTAAGAGCTTCGTCTAATTGAACGCCGTAATTTACTGGTGCTTTAAGGACATACTCTTTACCATAATCACGAAGGGAATTGTCGTCTTTTACATCCCAAAAAGTCATCAAAGGAACAGGATAAGCCTTCTTGGTTTCTGTCTCAATTTCAATACCATATTGTCCTTCATATAATACACCTGTAGAAATTTTTCGTTTAATACAGTCTATAATCATTACTTACTCCACATTCCATGTAAAATCTTGTAGATAATGAGAAATAATCCAACCCATGCCAGTATTCGGGACTATTACTGTAGGACGAACTGATCCTAAGTCATTCGTATTGATATAACCTACTGGTGTTTGTTGGTAATAAACTTTTACTAAGTTCTTGGCTGTGAGAACAACAGCACAATCTGATGATACGGCTAGTTCAATCTGACCGTGATCTTCTGTCTTTGAATTAGCTTCGAGTTTCTTAAGACATTGCCTTAAAGGAGGATATTCTTTAAGAATTGTCTTACGAACATAATTAGAATGAAACTTCAACTTCCCGGTGTACATACTACCGGGGATCACTTCGATGTTAAGACCACCCTGATCGATACCCTGTTTAAACTTACGATGTGGTTTACGGCTTAGATAAACAACCGTTCTAGGATCATACTGACAATACCCCAAAGGAGGGGTAGCTACGTCTAGAAGCGGGTCGTCTGATGAAATGTGATAAGCAAGAGTATCACAATCGACCATATCGAATAGTTTTAAAGAGTCGCCAGCGACTCGGACGTAATATGGAAAGTCTTTGTACATACAAATCGTATGATCCAACCGCTGAGTTAAGTCTGCAGCTGGGATTTTACAACGCATTTTGTACCTCCTTTTCTAAATTCTCTAAATAAGTCATCACTTTATAGTACATTTTAAGACGAGATTCGTTAGTCTTCAACCATAGATTACTTGGTGACCTTAGTTCGACACCATAACTCTTAGGACGAAATGATCCGAGCATTCCGTAGTAGTTAATACGCTCCCGTTCTTCTCTCGATGTAGAACTGAATACATCTCGTTTATGAAAGTATTCAGACATAAACCGACAGTCTTCGAAATGTCCAGAATCTTGCGGGTCTTGCCCTTCAGTCCATCCGATATGGATATGTCCTGCAGCTGTCCTGATAGGAATATCTTTAATTTCAGGAGCAGGATTCATATTACCTTGATAATTGAAGTCTGGATCACACCCCAGAACCTTACATTCTTTTGGAAGAGAATCAAAATATTCTTTGTCGAACTCTACGTAAGGGATAAATTTGACGACGACATCTCTATTCTTTCGTTTGATAATCGTCTTCATATCGTAAAAAACGTTATCGATATTATGAAGCCAATCTTGTGGGTTATCCACCGGATCGATGTTAAATTCAGCAGCTAATCCATCTGGCTGTACGTATCCGTTGGATACTCGATACGGTTCTTTCTTTGAACCGGGAAGAAAGTCATGTGCTGAAATAGGCTGACCGTCAAGAAAAAGAAAACATTCTGGATCACAACCCAGTTTGTAATTAGATTTCATGTAAGCATCGACCTTGTAACATCTTCAACTTTAGTTCCGTTGGATATCGCATAAGAACAATCGGCGCATTGAATAGTTTTCTTACCGTTATATGTGACTTCTTTGGCAAAGAATTGTTCAGCAAGATTCAAACTCGTGCCACAAAATCCACAATTTTCCCGTGGAGGAATCTTGCTATTCTTAAAAGGGATTTCATCTTTACTAAGATCATCTCCCTTCTTTTCCGTAAATACCTTTGCAGATTCTTCTGCTTTCTTGTTAGCTTCTCTATCTAATGTCTGATGCCAATGTTCGAATTCACCCCAATCACTCCATGTAGTCATGTCATGATAATCAAACTTCTTTTTCTTCTTACTAAATGGAATAGTCTTAGGAGTGAATTCCTCTACTTGCCAAGGACCATTTCTGCCGGGAACAATATCCCAAGGATTGATATTATATATATGATTCGGCTTGAAAATCAGAATCTCTTCATGTTGAATACCATGACGTTTCAAAGCGAATTCAAGCATCTCTTCTTCAGATGCCCAATAAAGAACACGCCGACTCTTGTGGAAACACAAATGAAGTTCTCTATGATGATTTCTAGCAAATGTTAATCGACCAGTAGCAAGATTAAGAACCACGACTGCGAATGCATTAGTCGAATCAAGATCAGACAGAGTTTTCTTGATACCTTTATTTGAAAAATCTTCGATCAGAAGCTCACTATCTGTGACATCCTTATAATGATACCTGTTGTCTGTAAGTGTACCATTATGAACACCTACGATGTTATTAAACTTGAAAGGGTGACAATTCTCCTTGTTGACATCGCCCCTAGTAGCCCATCGAGTATGACCCATAAAGACGTTATCTAGAATAGATTTTAAGACTAATTTATTTCCTGTTCCGTTTAAATGATGTCTTAGAAATGCATTAGACTCCATCGCATCCTTTTCGATCAGAAAAGTAGGCTTTAGAGATTTAGTAACTTTAGCTTGTAAAAGCCCAGTTCCATCTAGTCCACGAAGTGATGATATACTCATCAGCGTCTTGAACATCTTCAGATCATCAGTGGTAATTCCATCACCTGCAATTCCAAGAAGGCCACACAATCTATTAATCCTTTCGAATTCCAGAGGAATAATACTTACAGGGTCGATTTCCAGAAGCTACAAGATCAGCCCAGCGTTTCTTTTCTGCGGTAGATTTCTGTGTGATCATACAACTGGGATGATTTCGTGGGACAGGATTAGGATTAAATCTCCCACGCTTGGTCCCAGCATTACCGTATTTCTTTCTTGAATCTCCGGAATTACTTCTACCTGAAGCCCATTGCGGAGAGTAAACAAAATCACCACCTACCCAATTTGAATTATTAGCCATTGTACCACCAAGTATTTGACATTATTCCACCAGATATTTGAGGAGATCGAAGAAGTATTCACGAGTACTCATCGCAGCTTCAGATGAATACTCAGGATGAGGCTGGAAGCACAGACTCCTTGTTTTTTCATACCAGACTACTTCTGTATCGTAATCAGGATTAGGGCGTTTGTTAGCTGAAAGAAATTCTGTAGCTTCATTTGCGAATGCAAGAATTTCTCCTTCTTTCGAGGAGATCATCATCTGATGATGAGTACTAGTAACTAGGATATCTTGGCCCTTCTTGAACTTGTCATTGATGTTTAGAAGATTCGTCATATGATGAGGTCGGCTGTGATTATTTACATTCTGCCACATAGCACCACCTGACATGACATTCAGGTACTGACCGCCAAAACAAATACCGACTTTCAGTTTTTCTGGGTAAGATTCGAAAAAGAACTTGTTGTGTTGTTCTTTCATTCGATCTGATCCAGTACAAGAAAGGCGTTTCTCTCCGTATAACTCTGGAGTTACATCAGGACCACCATCGAATACTAAGATATCTGCATCCTTATGACTAGTTCCAAGAAGTTCGTACTCATCTTTCCGAACCTTGAACATCGAGTTGATTGATACATCCCAATTGACTAGATAGACTTTTTTCATTTCATGTACTCTTTCTTAAGAGGATAGTATTTATTCAGGATTTCTGATAGTTCAATGATATTGACAGAAGAAAATCTTGTTTTCTTTGTTGTTCCTAAATGTTCTAATCCATAGAACGGAAAAGGTCGTTTTCGATTTTGCCAACATCCATTTACCCAAGGATCATTCTTATCTAACATAGGATCAGATGTAGTAAATCGTCTGATATCAAGGTTTTGTAACGGCCAGTGTCCTCCGTAGATATTTGATCCTCTTGATCCAGAGTATTCAATCAGATCGTTTTTGTGGCTAAAGTATGAGCAAAGAACGAACGCATCTCTAGGGTCAACACCAGCGTCTACAGCATACTCCCAAAATGCAAAATTATTAGGTTTTTCTGTTAAAACTCTCGTCAAAATAGCAAAGTTCTTTAAGAACTTGAATGGGATATCCTTGACTTTATCTTGATCTACTATCCAACCTGTTTGTAATCCAGATGTTTTATTATAAGTCGGCTCGATGTGTTTAGATACAAGATACCAAGGGGAATTCTTATGAGTGATCCACTCCCAGAATTTCTTTTTAAGACTTTTATTTTCTATAGTTTCAAATAACTGAGAGCCGTGATAAAACCATTTATAATCGATGCTAAAACTAGCATGGCAAGCACTGTCTAAAGCGACTCGTCTAGACTTAGGCCCTATCTGAATAAAATTAGCATATATAGAGTGTCTTTCTTTATAATTCAAATTCTCCATAAAGTCTAAAGCAATCTTGTAAGCTTCTTCTTTAGAAATATCTTTAGTTATCCCCATAAATAAGCTCCGTGAACGATGTTACATTCCTTTCCAAAAGGACGGCCCTTATAGACATATACAGAAAAAGTATCATCACCTTGATTCAATTCAACTCTGCTGTACATGCTTTCAATTTCATCTAATCGCTTTAGAATCTTAGGGTCAGAATCGAGATCGTACAACTCTGCATGAACTTTATCGTCAGGAGATCGTACCATGATAGGACAACCTAAATCATGCAACCTGAATCCTTCGATCACAATACGTTTAAGGAATATAGACTTCCCTAAACAATGATGCAATCGGTACCCTTGTTTCAAAGTCCCATAGACAGCGAGTTTCATTGTAGCCCATCCGGGTGAACATAATCTGAATAATACCGTTCAGCTGCAGAGACATCATACAGCATGGGAAATACTGCATTTTCTTCTAGTTTCTGTCCAATTCCATGAGCAAAGACACCTACAGTATGACCTGTTTTACGAGATTTGAATTTTGTCAAGATCATCCAACCATTCTTTTTAAGAATTTTTAGCTGATTTTTATTTGATAGATCGACGGTACACAACGCCATGTCGTAACCAAGGTCATGACATTTGTTCAATCGTTCAGTGTTATTGCTTCTTCCATATCCTTTGTTTCGCATTTCTGGGTCTACAAATGCTGAATGGATTACAGCGATCTGTGAACAACCGGGAAGACTGTCAATTTCACCAGCACCAAATACATTAGGATATCTCATTGATATTTCTCCGGGAGAAGCGGACGGTTATCGCTAAAATACTTCTTATCGTGATTGAAATACTGATCTACGGCCCAGATAGTAGTATCGAATACATACCTGATGATATCAGCATCACGAAGGAAAGCATTACTCAAAGGACGATATTCAACACCGTAATGTTTAGGACGAAATGAACCCATCCTTCCATACAGTGTACGACGTTTTGTATCCTTATCCCACGACATGCTGTTAGGATACAGAATTACGTCTAATTGTTTTACTACTTCACAACACACTCTAAGATGATCTGGATCATAAATATCGAAGAACTCACCCCAGCCAATATGAATATGGCCAGCGCCAGTCCTAAAACACTCAGTCGTATGTGGGGGATTATTTGGCTTACCAGTGTAAGCGTTAAAGTCAGGATTACATCCTAGAACTTTTGGCTCTGGGGGAAGAGCATCGAAATATTCTTTATCGAAGGTAGCTACAGGTTCAGCCGCAAGGACGTAAT
>ERZ869907.243-NODE-243-length-22102-cov-41.256679_pt1 | contig 22102 bp, 48 predicted proteins | sample MGYA00579309_ERZ869907 | MGnify/ENA primary metagenome ERZ869907 (study PRJEB32216, sample SAMN09231814) | wastewater metagenome | place: USA: Maryland | collected 2016-07-30 | study: EMG produced TPA metagenomics assembly of the PRJNA472060 data set (Reclaimed... | reverse complement strand
GCTGAACCGCTCTTCCGATCTGTCCCTAGCTAAATCCGCCAGACTTTCGACCCCACCCCCCCATGCTGTGGCATTCGCGACACAGGTCACTCGGACCATACTACCCTGCCAAGTGCATCGAATGTCGGCCTGTCGCTGATCCGCCTGCCTTGCGCATCGACGGCTTCCTTGGCGGTCTTCGCATCATGACACTCATTGCAGATGCATTGCAGGTTCTCGTCGTCGTCCGTACCACCCTGCGCCTTTGGCTTGATGTGGTCGACCGCCTTGAAAGGCGTAACGCGATCTTCCCGCAGGCAAGGCTGACACAACCCCATGTCGCGGTGGATGATACGCTCTCGGGTTTTGACCCACTTGCTGTCATACCCGCGGGCGTGGCGTGATCCTCGTCCCTGCCATCCTGGCATAGCGCATGTTACCATTGATACTTGGGATGGCTTACGCAGTCGCACCGGCTCTGTTTCAGCCGACACCGGACCCCAGCGGCTTGGCCAGCAAAGGGCATCTGCGGCGCATGATAGCTAACTTGAGATGGATTGCAAGCCCCAGGCGATGCATCGATATTGCATCCATTTCTCGATCAGATCCGGCAGCAAAGCTCTGAACTGCTCTGTCGGGAAGCATACGCGGGGGCTGCTGCCATAATCGCATAGGTCCAGAACACATAGCATTTCCCTAAACATCTCCGTTGCAAGCCCCTTGCTGAGATAGGTTTGGTCCCGCAGGTCACAGAGAACGGCTATCGCCAAATCATCAAAATCACTGGAATAACTACCATAAATCGCCGGGAAGAGCTCCCAAGGAAAAAACTCCCCCTCTATGCCGAGCATTTCATGAGTTACCGGTAGTGGCATAGCCAGCAGAGCCGCGACCTTAGCCGCAGCAGCATCTTGAAGCTCGGTAATCCCGTGCGTCATGCTATGCTTTCCTGCAAGTCCCTCGCATCGAACGGCAGAACGCATGATCTGCCGAACAGGTTGATGCTCGCCATGATGGTTGGGAACTCTGCCTCGGTCTTGATGCGCACGAACCTTGCGACCTTGCCGATGAACGGGCCACCCAGGATATCCAGCGCATCATCTGTCTTGTATTTGGCCAGATGCTCGCCGGCTTCGATGCGGGACATTCGCTCGTCAAAATCCGCCCTGGCACGCGCGACGAACGGCATGACCTGCCGATCCCATTCGCGCGGCGCGATGCCGCAGACGGTGCAGATGATGCCGCGAGCCTCATGCCATTGCGCAGGGGATAGGCTTACCAGGATCACGGTCGGCAGGATCGGATATACCTTGGGCACCCATTTGTGGACCTTCGGCGGGCGGATCACATCGACGGCTGCAGGGGCATAGGCTTCGATGTCAAGCTCTACCAGTTCGGCGCAGGCTTCAATGGGCTGGCGGGCATGGGCGAGGTAGTGGGTCACGTCAGGGCGCAAAAGCTCAAGATTCCAAACGTAAGGCGCTGGCCGGGTTCAGGTATTCCACTGTCCACAAACAAATAGCAACATTGGAGCAATTGATCAACCGCATCCACGGCTGATTTGGCTCTGTCTGGCTTCTTAGCAAAACCGCTCCGAACCCTCCTAGGATCACGTCGCTCAAATCACGAAAGACAAGCGGGCCGCTGATCAGGAACGTACCGTGTGGCATGTAAAACACACGCCCACGATACCATCCGGCGCCTTCTGCCATTGTCGGGTCAGCGAACTCGACCACATGCCCGTCGATCAGGGCCTGCAGCGCTTCGGTGTCGTCGTGCTCACCATCACCCCAAAGCACCGGGCCGGTAAATATTTCTCCGGTCAGTCCTTCGGATTGAGCAACGACTGGGGCGATCATGGCCCCGGCGATCAGTTGGAAGAAAGCACGTCTCTGCATGTCACCCCCGTCTTTCGTGCATCATACGCTGTAGCGACGGTTTGGCAATGGATTGGTCATCCCGCCACCTCATACCGCCGCAGTCCCTTGGCCCCTGCTACCGCGCTGGTGATCCGGCCCTGCGCCGCAAGTGCAGTCGTCGCCCGGCTGATGTCTTCGCCGCCGAGTTGGGTGGCGCGGCGCAGTTCTGCGACGGTGGTGCAGCCGGCCGCGATGGCGCGGTAGACCCGCTCTGCCCGCTGTTCGGCCACGGTGGATTGCCCGCCGGTGATGATCGGTAGGCGGCCAGGGCGTTCGGGGATTCCGGTTCGCCGGCTGCGGGCGGCGCATTCGGCGGCCGGAGACAGGTTGCGGTACTGCGGGTGGCAGGCGTTGCGGGGGGCTGGGATTTTGGTCATTTCGGTCATTCGTAAACACCCTGTGGCGCAGTTTTCACCCCCGCCCCCTTTTCTAAGAAAAGGGGGGGGTGCGCCAGGACTGAACGTGGCGCACCCTGCGCCAAAAAGTGGCGCACTTATTTTTGTTTGTTTTTGGTGTGTTATCGGAAAGTGGCGCAAAGTGGCGCATGGTGCGCCAAGTGCGCCAAAAGGTGCGCCAGCGACAGCGTTTTGGCGCACCATTTTGGCGCACTTTTTCGGGCTATATTTCGAGTGCAAAAGTGCCTCCGTTCCTGATGATTTCCACGGCCCTCTCGCCGTCTTTGGTGAGCTCCCAATTCGTGCGGAACCGGCGGATGAGCTTCTGCTTGGCGAGCCTGTCGATAACCCGCTGCACCTTCGAATGGTGGCACCCACCGATCTGGATCGCTCGTTCCCTGTGCGACAATTCGGGGTGGCTTTCGATGGATAGGAGCATCTTGTTCTCGATTGACAAGTTCTCCTGCGCCACATCCATGGCCCGCATGGTGAGCATAGGTTTGGCGAGGATGGTGGGTATCAGTCGACCCTTGGCATCCTTTAGCAGCTCGGTCTCATACCTCTGCAACTCGAACGCCAGCGGGTCGAACTCTGGCCCGCGCAGCTTTACCTGCCAGTGCAGCGTGACGATGCCACCGTCGTTCCAGAGTGTCAGGTTGCCATCCACCTCATTGACCATGGACGATCCGCCCTTCGGCGCCAGGTTAGCACGGGTGGCGTTCTTGACCGGGTGCGCCGGCATCACCACGGCGGGCTTGCTGGGCAGCATGGTCAACTTCCGGACGATGCGGGCGAAGTCGAGCATCTGGGCGTTGCTGTTCTCGTCGTCGCCATCGAAATAGGCGGCGAGTGTATCAACCACGATCAGCACCAGGTTTGGCAGCGTGGCGGCGCATTCGGCGATCAGCCCCATGTCGGCGCGGATCGAGAATGTTCCGGCGATGAAATGGACGCGGCACCTGGCAGGGTCGATCTGGCTATGCTCCATGGTCGCGATCATGCGGGCGCGGACATCATCCGGGTTTTCGCCGGCCATGAAGATCACATCGCCGCATTCAACTTCGCGGTCGTGGACCGGATCGCCTTGGGCAATGGCCACGGCGGCATAGAGCATCACCGCCGTCTTGCCGCTGCCGGTAGGGGCCGTCAGGGTATAGAGCATCCCGCGCCGCACCACGCCGTCGACAATGTATTCCGGGCTGATGAAGTCGGCGGTGAAGTCGGCGGCGCTCTGCAGGCGCCACGGCACTTTGTCCGGGTTCGGGTTGGAACGGGACGGCGCCGGGTCGTGGTCGAAATTGGGCGTCCAGTCATAGATGCGCTCGTCAAGGCCCGGGTCGTCCGGGTCGATCGGCGGTGGCGCGTTGTCGTCAATCCCGATTTTCGGGTTGAACGGGACAACCCTTGGCCCGGTGCTCACCGGGTCGAGATTGGCGAATGGGTCGTCCTGCACCTTCAACTATCTCCCCACCACATCCGGGCCATCCCTGATGGTGGCGTCCTTGAATTTTGCGACGATGCGCCGCATGACGCCGATCTGCTTTTCCGTCGGCCGCACTGGGCCTCGCTTCATCCGGCCGGCCACCGAGATTGCGAACTTCCGGTCCCAGTCGCTGATGCCACCGGCGCGCGCGATGATCGGCATGTAGACCAGCAGCTGCGCCGTCTCGTCGTCTGGCGGGGGCACTGCGGGCTTCTGTGTCCGAGGGGGCATGTCATCTTCCGGGATGTCCATCAGCGCATCCCCGGCTTGGTGACGCGATCGAGGAACGCGGCCTTCTCGGTCGGCGGCAGACCGGTCCAGAGCCAGACCAGAAGCCGCTTCCTGGCGATCAGCGCGAAAGCTGTCTTGCTGATCTGGTGCAGCGCAGCGGCCGCGTATGCCTCGAGCTCCGGAGGCGAGGCGCAGGTGGCCCAGAACGCGGCATCATCGCGTATCCGGTCCTGCAGCAGCGGCACGGCGGGATAGCCCGCGCCAAGGTCTTCCAGCGCGGCCGCCAGCACAGCTACCGTGGCCCCCCGGTCCTCGTCCATGCAGGCGGCTATGGTGTGCCCCAGCGCCTCGGCGACAAAGGTCTGACGGTAGGCCCTGTGCTCCGGGGTGGCCCGGTAGGCCGTGATCCTGTCGTCCAGATCGGCGCCATGTTGCGCCTCTATCTGGCGACGGACAGAGGGCGGAATCGGTGACTGATCCATCATCGCATCCCCACCCATCTGCCATCTACCCGGTCTGCCATTTCGGCCAGCATCATCTGGGCCTGTTCGGCTGCCGCGGCGCGTTTCAGTTCCGCCGCGACGCGCTGCGCCCTCCATTCTGCAAGGCTGATCGGAGCCGCGCCAAGCGGTCGTGCCGCTAAAGCAAGCCGGCGCGCGATGGTGCGGATGGTGCGCTCACACACCCCGAACCGGGCTGAGAGAACTGGATAGGCCACACCTGCGTTCCACATGTCGCGGAACAGTGTGGCATCGACAGGCGTCGCGCTTGGCCCCATGCCTTTCGGTCGGCGACCCAGCTCACGCGACTTGGCCCGGGCGGACACGGCTGATCCGCTGATACCGAGAATGGCGCCGATTTCTGCCAATGTCATGGCGCTGGCCCACAGACGCCGGAATTCGGCGTCTGAGCATGTCTTGCCGCGATGGGCGGGGGTGTTGGTCATAGCGCTTCCACCGTGACGATGGTTGCATCATTGACCGTCCAGCGCTTTGTCACCGAAACCTCGGCGACTTGGCTGTCATCAGCCCACGCGATGCGGTTTAGCGCGTCCATAACGGTCTTGCCCAAATTGTCGCAGTCGGGCTTTTGGGTGTGCGGCTGGCCCAAACTGACTGCCTTGCGTTTCTTCGACCAACTGGCAGCCGGTGAAAAACCGGCGATGATGTGGAGAGCCACAGGGCCTTCGAGTGGATACGGGAAGTGGGGCAGCGCGATGCTGCCTATCGCGTCCTCGGTTTCCGCGTTGCCGGCCGGGTCATAGGCGCGCCCAGACTTCCGGCTGAACCGTGGCCGCTTCTTGCCGTAGGGCCTTCCTGGGATGGTGAAAGCTGGCATCACACCCCCACCGCCTCCCGATAGATAGCGATCAGCGCTTCCTGTTCCGCCAGATCGTCCGGCTTCATCTTCCGCAGCTTGATCACGGCGCGCATGGCCCTGGTGCTGTAGCCGCGCGCCTTGGCCTCGGCCATGATCTCGGCTTGGTCGAGCCCGGCCTGTTTCTTGTCGCCTTCCAGTGCCTCGAACCGCTCGATTAAGTCGCGCAGCTCGTCCGCCGTCACGGCATAGGCGCTGTCCCGCACCCGCTTGTCCGCCTCGGTCTCGCGCATGTGGTTTCCGTCCATCTGCTTGCCTTTCGTTTCACGCGCCGCACCCCGGCGCCGGGCTGTCATTCGGCCGCTATGGCCGCGTCTCGCGGGTAAAACGTCGCCGCTATATGCCGCGCCAATGGTTGCGGTATCTTGGCGATCATGGCGCTGGCCATCTTGCGGGCGGGCGACTTGCTGCCGTGGCGGCGTTGGGCGGAACAATCTTCGCCAGCGCCGAACCAGTCGTTGCCGTTCTTGGTGCCGCTGGCGTCGTTAACAGCGTGCCTGCCCACCTCAATCCCGCAGTCCCGGTTGGTGAACCGCGCACCGTTGCCTTTGTCAGTCCGGCGCCCGTGGTCGCTGGGAACCTTGATCGCCCCTGCGGTGTGTTGCCCCGCCAGCCGTGTGAAGTCCTGCCCGCGCTTGGTATGGTCGCTCCAGTTCATGCCAGGGGCCTTGATGCCGCGGCCTAGCGTCACCGGCATCAGCGCCGGGACATCGCCCCAAAGGTGAAATGAGCCATACGACCACCGTGACCGCCCCACCCATGGAATTGCGCCGCGAACGTTTTCCACGATCAGCGGGATATGCCGCCCTGCCGCCTCGCTGGCCTCACGCTGGATGCGGAAGCAGGCGTTGAACAGGGCCAGCTCCTTCGCCAGCCGCTCGGGGTCGGCGCGGACGGCGGCTGCCAGCGCCTTGGCCTTGGACCAGGGCATAGCAGTGTAGCTGAAGAACTGGCATGGCGGCGAGGCGCAGATCAGTTGGGCATCAGCGAAGTCAGCGCCGTTGATCGTCAGCACGTCCTGCAGCACCAGTTCGGCGGGATAACGCAGAAGTCTCGTTCGCGGTTTGGCATCTGGCCCTTCAACGCCCATGGTGATGGCGCAACCTGCCGCCCATCCGCGTTTATCGATCGGCTTCGTTCCCTTCGAGCCGGTTTCCGCATGATCAATGTCTTCTGGTGCCCAGTATTCATGCGCCTCGATGTCGTAGCCGCGAACCCGCCATCCCTCCGCGATCAGCCCACCAGTCCAGCCGCCCAACCCGCAAAACAGGTCTATGGCGAGTGGCCGCCCCGCGCCCGCTGGCATGGCGGCGGTCACGGGCGCGCCGTCCAGGGCTGCGTCAGCCATTGCGCGCCACCTTCCGCCGCCGCTCCGCCAATGCCGCAGCCTCGCCGTCATACATGCCCCGTTCCCGCGCCTCGGCCTCGTAGCCGGAAAGTTCTTCCGCCGTCAGCCTGGCGATCATGCGGAGTTTGACAGCGATCTCGGCGGGGGATGTGGGAAGATCGGTCATGCCGGCACCGCCGCAGCACCACCAGACAGCCCGCCAGGAATCGGCGCTGCCGGAAAATATGCCTCGGGCGGGTCTTCACCGGGCCGGGTCGGCTTCAACCCCAGCGCCGCCAGCAGCAGCGCCATGGCCTCCGTTTCATCCATGGAAAGCATGGTGACGCCGCGCCGGCCGTACAGGTCGACCTTGCCGAGCGCACTGGACGCCAAGGCCAGGACTTCGGCGGCGGGCATTGGGGTGATGGACATCATGCTTTCCACCGGTCATCTGAACCGGCCTTTCGCGCCTCGTAGGCCATGAGGAAGGCAATGCAGGCGCCGGCGTGGGCCAGATGTGATAGGCCACTTTCCGGGTCGGTTTTCTGGCCGGCCCACCACGCCCACATGTGCCGCATCAGAGCGCCGAATACGCGGCCCCAGGACATGCCGCGCTCCCAGTTGCGCGGGGCGTATTTGGTCGCGCCGTAGGTCAAAACCTCACCGACGCCGACGATCAGTTCGGGCGGAATCAGCTCCATTCTGACCTTGGCCGCATCATCCTTGCGGCCTTCTGCCGCGATCCGGAGGATTTCGTCGTTTTGCCATTCGACGGACAGATCAGACTCGGTATCGTGCATCATCTACTCCGCTGAAAAAGCCGGGCACCGCAGCGCCCGGCAGGTGGTTTTTGGGCAGTGACCCGTGGCAGCGATGTTGCGTCGCGCCTAGGTGAACAGCGGGCCGTCAGGCCCCTTGCAACAGAGCCCTTTCATGTGCGGGAAGCCGTCCCTTGGCGGATGCACGCCGATGGGGCGCGATGGGTGAAGCTGTCACAGCAGCCGCTCCTGTCGCGCCTGGTTACATGCCGGTGAAAACCACAAGGTTTCCCTGGCGCTGTTCGCGCGGCCGTCTTTGTCGCCCTGAGAGCCAAAACCGCCGCGCGCCTTCCAGCGGTATTGCTGCCATCCGTCCGGCATGGCGTGTTCGTCTTGGTAACCGGCAAGGCAGATCAGCATGTCGGGGCGCTGCCCGGCCTCGATAGCCCAAGCCCGCACGTCTGCGGAAATGGACGCGCTGCCCTCGTTGTAGAGCGATTCAAACCCATCATAGGGCGGGTCAAGAAACACCGCCGTCCGCCCGTGCCGCCATGTCACGCTGTCGCCCGTCACCCGCGACCAGTCGCCATGGGCCACACGCACCCCACGCAGCCGGTCGGCAAGGGCCAGCATTTGATCCATGATCCCCCGCCCGGCGTCCCCGAGGTGGGGTAGCGCCCGGTTGATCCCCTGCCCGGCGTCCCCGAGGTGGGGTAGCGCCCGGTTGATCCCCTGCCCGGCGTCCCCGAGGTGGGGAATCTGGATAGGCACCCCTGCGCTGCCATCGCCGCGCTTGAGCCATTCGCTCCCACCCCATGACCACGGCCCGGTCCCGGCGCACCACCCGCCGCCGATAAAGGCGCAGATACCCCAGACCCACCAGCCCGCCACCTGCGCGTCAAAGCCCGTCGGATCGCCGATCACCGCCGCAGTGCGCGCCCGGCCTTCCGTCACGAGCCAGTAATGCCGGGCGTGAAGATCGGCCTCGCTCACCGGCCAGTCCGCCCAGCGCGCCACGGCTTCCGGCTCGGCCTGAACCGCGCGCCAGAAGTTGCTTATGAAGCCGTCCGCGTCGTTCACCGTTTCAGTGCGCGTCTTTTTCGGGGCAGACAGAAGCACCGCGCCACTGCCAAAGAACGGCTCGACATAGTTGTCGACCTTGCCGAATCGCGCCCATATTTCAGCCGCGACCGCCGACTTACCGCCGAACCATGGAAACGGGGCTTTAAGCGGTGCGTTCATGGCTCACCGTTCCGGGAATTGAAAAGCCAGCCGCGCCGGGAGGATGTCGCCGCCAGGGGCTGGGTCCGCGCGGGAGGGGACGCGGATGGGGTGAAGCGGGGTCATTCGGCGGCCCATCGTGCGGAAGGAATGCCGCCCTGCGACACGTTTTCCAGCGCCAGGATCAGCGGGCGCGACGGGGCCAGTTTATCGTTGGCGATGCGCGAGATGTGTTCTTCGGTAACGCCGACTTCGGCGGCAAGCCATCTTGCAGATCGGCCCGTGCTTTTCAGCCAGTCTTTGATGGGGTTGGTAACTTTGTCCATGCCGCCAAACTGGCACAGGCCGCGAGTGCGGTCAAGTGAAAGTTTCTTGATAATTGCGCAAACGTCCGCTTGACAGCCTCGCGTTGCTGGGCCATGTTAGGTCAGCACCCAAGGGAGACACCAATGACCCGCCACCGCCGCTACCTTTTCGCCGCCTTCCTGCTGATCCAGGCCGTGCCTTTGCTGGCGCTGGTGGTGCAGGAGTGGCGGGCATGACCGCGCTTCCCGACAATGCCGAACTGGCCGCGATGCTGGACAGGGCGACGCCCGGACCATGGCGGGTTGTGCCGGTGAAAGGCTACACCGATGACCAGATCGTCACCGATCACCCCGACTATCAGCAGAAGCCGCACGGAAACTACATCGGCGAGACCGGGTTTGCGGCTGGCCATAAGCGGCAAAACTTCTCCAACGACGCCGCCCTGATGGTCCTCTCGCGCGAGCTTGCCGAGGAAGTGATCCGGCTGCGGGCGGGGCTGACGGCGCAGGATCATGCGAGGGCGCTGCTGGCGTCCATCGGATCGCACAACGCCAGCCTTGAAGAAACGCTGGCATGGGCGCGGGCATGGAGGGCCATGAACCCCAGCCGCGATGAGTGGTACGGGCTTCGGGATGCCCTTCGCGCCCTCGCCGGTGACCCGTCATGACCGCTCCGCTGGGAAAAGCTGGAGCGCCCCTCATTCAACCATTCAAGGAACTCGCTAGATGAACAGCCTTTCATGGATGCTTTACGCCAGTGATGCATTGCCAAGCCTTGCCAAAGCGGTCCAGCTAATCGCGATCCTCGGCCTTGTCGGCATTGGGTTTTGGGGATTTGTTTCCGCCGGTATGAACGCGGAACCTTTCCCAAGCAACGTGCCGACACCGAAGCTCAAATGGGCGATATGGCTTACGGCCGTACTGCTGATTTTCTGCCTCATCCCGGGCGAGCGGACGATCCTGCTGATCGCCGCCAGTGAAGCCGCCGAAACCTACGTCTCCAGTGAAACGGGAAAGGCGATGATGGACAAGTTGAACGCGGCCATTGACGCGCAACTGGACAGCTTGGCGGCGCCCAAATGACCGCTCACCTGACCACCAAACTCCGCGCCATGCTGGACCAGATCGCCGCGACCGAAGCGGAAATCCTGTCGATGCAAGACCCGCGCGACCGCGCCAGGAGCGCCGCGCTGGTGTTGGCCGCCGAACTCTACGGCGACAGCGACACGGGCCAGCTGCTCGCCGCGCTGATCCGGCTGGATCGGGCCGATCGCGTGGTGGTGAACGGCGCGTCAGAAGAGAGCTGCACCGAAATGGAAACCGCCGTGGAAGACGTCACCGAGGCGGCGACCGCACTGATCGAAAAGGCCGGGCACGACCTGGCCGGATATTGGAGCTTCACATGATGGGCAACACATCCCGCCCCGCCGAAGATCGGCCGCGCCGTGTCGGCAACGCCCACGAGCAATTCGTTGATGCCCTGCGCGCGCTGAACGAGGCGGCTCACCTGGCCGCGAAATGGTCCGGCCGCACCGATCATCCCTACGCGGCCGACCTTCGCGCCATGGCCGCGAGCACCGACAAGATGGTGGACCAGCTATGAACGCCGACGCCCTCGCCGCACTCAAGGCCAGCATCAGGAAATGGGACAAGAACGGGCGCGTTCGGTCGCTGAAGAATGCAAAGCTCGGCTCCGACAATTGCCCGCTGTGCGATCTGTTTTTGTTCATTGAAAACCAATGCGAAGACTGTCCAGTCATGCAGGCCACCACCAAACCATTCTGCCGGGACACTCCTTATTATGGCGTCCGCAGCGCCTATTATCGCAACGACCTCTCCGCCTTCCACGCCGCAGCCCGCGCCGAGGCCGCGTTTCTGCGCACCCTCTTGCCCGAAGGAGAAACGGCATGACCCCCCACCTGATCAAGATGCCCAACGAAGCCGGCTACCCCGAAGGCGGCTACGCAACGCGCGACAAGCCGACCGAGGCGGGACGAGTACGGGTGCTGTGCACGGATGCGAAGGGAGACCTGCCGGTTGTGGCCCTGGTGGATAGCAAGTGCTATTTGTTCTCGGATGACGGCAGATACTATACCAGCGAAAGCCGCATCGAAAGCCCCATCGACCTGATCCCCCTGCAACCCGCCGCGCCCGCCAAGTGGCGGCAGTGCTGGGCTGCTTGGTATGCGGGCAGGGGCGATGGGGCGTGGGGCCGCTTTTGGTCGACCAAAGACGCAGCTGCCTGCGTCTCCGGCACCGGCGCCACCCAAGTCCACCTGATCGAAACCGCCGCCGTGGACGGTCTGGTGGAGGCGCTGGAATGGGTCGCCAAGAACCCCTACGCGCACCGCGACGTTTTGGGCGATATCGCCACCAACGCCCTGCGCGTCTACCGGGAGCGGCTCTAGATGTGCGCCGCGACCCCCGACATGCCGCGCGATGAGGAGCCGCGAAAGATTTGGGCCAACCCCGAGCAAGGAACTTGTCGCCCTGTCGGACAAGGTGTTTGGGCGTCGGATACTCTTTACATCCGCTTCGACCTTCACGCCGCCGAACTCACCGCCGCCCAGGCCATCATCGCGGAACTGACGGCCGCGAACCAGGCGCTGGTCGCGCAAATGGGCGCCGCTGTGGATGCCGCGGTGCGGCAGGAGCGGGAAGCGTGCGCGGCCATTGCCGACGCTATCACCGGCTGGCAGGGGCATCCCCATCAATCCAACATGGATTATGGACCGGAATGTCTCAGTGAAGATTGCCGCCGCCATCCTCGCCCGCTCGGGAGCCACGCCATGAGCGAGTTCGAGAGCCAATTCCGACTGGCCTTTGTGATCATCATTGTTGGTGCCGTCGTAGCAACGATCATCGCTGTTGAAGTGATTACTTGGGTGTTCTCATGAGCCAGTGGTTTAAGAACACGCGGCAGGAATTCATCTTGGCCACGCTAAAGCAGTTCGGCCAAATCCGCCGCGCTGACCTGATGCGGCAGTTCGACATTTCCATGCCGCAAGCGTCCATCGACATCAGCGAATTCCTCGCCGCCAATCCCGCCATCGTGGAATATGACGTGCGCGGGAAAACCTACATCATCAAGGAGGCCACGCCATGACCGCCATCGAACGCCTGCGGCAGATGCGGGACGCGGCGACGGATCGCGACGCTTTGGGCCGATTGGTTCGTGAAGCGTGGGTGAAATGGGCGCTGACCCAGACCAACCCAAAACCGTCTTGGTTGGTGCCTTACGATGAACTGAGCGAGCCGGACAAGGAGGCTGATCGTCAAATCGGTGAAGCCATCGCCGCGCCGCAACTGGCCGAGTTGCTGGCGGATGCGCTGGGGGCGCTGAGCACAGCGATGCCAATTGTCCACAAGGCGCAGGTCGCCGCTACCATGGACGCCATCAACGCCTCACCAGATGACCCCACAGCGAAGACGCGCGAAGTCTGGCGGGCCAAATGTCTCGACGCTGAGGGCCTGATCGCCGCCGTTCTCGCCCGCGCCGAAACCATCATCGGAGAAATGAAATGATCACCACCAACTGCCACCATCCGCACCGGGCGGAAGCGGCTGACCTGATCCCCAGCGACTGCGGCACGGTGAAATTCTACACCGATGCGGGACACGTCACGGTGTTCCTGCCCTACCCGGTCTGCGTGGCTGTCGCAGACGCCTTTACCAAGGCCATGGCCGCGCATGACGCCGCCGATCGGGCGGAAGGCGGTGTCGCGTGAGCGCGTCACTTACCCAGACAGTTCAAGAACTGGCCGATTTCCGCACGGCTCTGGCCGATCACAAGGCGGCAGCCGATACCGAAATCGCGCGGTTGACCCGTGAAATTCAGGCGCGCGTCAAGCACCTGAGCTTGGGGGAAGCCGGCCTGGACCAAGACAAGATCGCACTCGCGCGGACGGTTCTCCGCATTCGTGGAACCTATGCCAAGGCGGGTGAAGACCGGGCGTCAGTGATCACCGATGCAATCAATCAACTTGCGACCGGCATCCCGGCCCGCCAGAATTATGCCGACCTCTGGCTGCAGAACCTCGGCACCAAGGACTATTCTGGTTGGCATGGGCAGCGGTGCGACTGTGAAGATGGCATGGGACCGCGTCACGGCTCAGTGATTTTCAGTGTCGGTTTGCATCCAAGTATTCGCCAACGTAACCCGCGCGCATTGACGGCGGAAGAAACGGAAGCAGCGATCTATCTGCTTGTCAGGCTCGAATCGGTCCAAGCCGCCGAAGCCAAGGCAGTGACATCATGACCCGCTCCATCGCCCTATACCGCGCCCCAGCCGGCACAATGCTGCGCACATTCCAGCCCGCCCGCGACCTTCTGTCCGACTGGCGCGCCAGAGACCCCGCTGTGGTCGATGCCGCGCTGGAAGTGCTGGCCCAGAGCAAATGGCACGAGGACAAGGCGATCTGCGCCCGGGTTCGGGAAGAGCGCGAATACGCCGCCGATCTGATCTTCGCCGAGCCGGGCGTTCCGGTGCTGGACCGGTTTCCGTCGCTGGCGCCGCCGTATCCCGAGCCCGACGTCCCGCGCGGCTGGGCGCGCCTGACGTTCTGGGAAGCGGTGGACCTCGGGCTTGTAGCCCTTGGCGCGCTCGGGCTGGCGTGGTCGGCGCTCATGCTGATCGTGCTGGCGGCGCATTGGCTGGCGGGGGCGTTGTGATGGCTTTCAAAATGGAGAAACTGATGGGCACCGATATTCAGACCGGCACCGACCTTGCGCTGCCGAACCAGAACAGCCTCGTGGCAGCGTTCCGCGCGCCGGACGATATGGCGAGGATCCTTGAGCGGATCGAGCGCGAAGCCCGGTCGCAGGTTGCCGATGTGACGACCAAGAAGGGCCGCGATGCCATTGCTTCGCTGGCATACAAGATCGCCAAGTCCAAGACGCACATGGATGAGGCCGGGAAGGCGCTGAACGAATCCGCCCGCGCCCAGATCAACATTGTTGATGCCGAGCGGCGCAAGATCAGGGAACGGCTGGACGCGCTGAAGGACGAGGTTCGCAAGCCGTTGACCGATTGGGAAGCGGCGGAAGAGACGCGGGTCGCCGCGTTGAAGGGGCGGCTGGACCGCGTGGCCAAGGCTGCCGACATGCTGCCGCCGGACGCCACGGCAGAGCAGATCGGCGCTTTGCTTTCCCGACTTGAAGGGGTAGCGATCGATGAAAGCTGGGCCGAATTCATCGTGCCGGCCGCGACCGCCAAGGATGCGTCGGTTTCGCTGCTTCGGACCATGCTGGCCAAGGCGCAGAAGGCGGAAGCCGAAGCCGCCGAATTGGCCCGGCTGCGCGCGGCCGAGGCGGATCGGCTGGCCAGGGAACTGGCGGAGAGGGAAGCGCGCGAGGCCGAAGAACGTCGCATGGCCGCCGAAAAGGCCGAGGCCGACCGGCAGGCGCGTATCGAGCAGGAAGCCCGCGACCGTGAAGCCAGGGCGGCTGCCGAGGCCGAGGCGCGCGCCAAGGCTGAAGCCGCACGGCTGCTGCAGGAAGCTTCCGAGCGTGAGGCGGCCCGGCTGCGCCAGGCGAAGGAAGCCGAGGAGCGCCACGCCCGCGAACTGGCCGAAGCGAAGGCGCGCGAGGCGGCGCTGGAACGCAAGGCGGCGGATGAAAAGGCGGCGGCGGAAGCCCGCGCCGCACAGGCGCTTGCCGATGCCAGAGCCGCCGCCGACAAGGCGGCGCAGGATGAGCGCGACCGCATTGCTGCCCAAGCCACAGCGGAGGCCGTCGCACGCGCCAAACGTGAAGCAGACACGGCGCACCGGGCCAAGATCAAGGCGAACATCGTCGCGGCGCTGGAAGCCATGAGGGGTGCGGCGACCCCGGATGCCATTGCCGAGGCGCTGATGGCGGGGAAGATTCCTCATTGCAGGGTGGAACTGTGATGCCCGACGATTTCCAGCCCAACGCAGAACTCTACGTGCCTCACATGCCGCCGTCCGAGACCATCGGCAACGTGACATATTACCGCGACCTGGCGCAAGGCAGCGACGAATGGCTGGCGGCGCGCTGTGGCCTGCTGACGGCCAGCGAGATGAAGTTGATCCTGACGCCGACGCTCAAGGTTGCGGACAACGACAAGACCCGCACCCACGTCTACGAGCTGCTGGCTCAACGCATCACCCGCTATGTCGAGCCTCGCTACATCAGCGATGATATGCTGCGGGGCATGTCCGACGAAATGGACGCGCTGATGCTCTACGCCGAGCATTTCTCACCGATCCAGAACATCGGCTTCATGACCAATTCGAAGTGGGGCTTCACCATCGGCTATTCGCCGGATGCTCTGGTCGGGCTTGACGGGTTGGTGGAATGCAAGAGCCGCGCCCAGAAATACCAGGTCCAGACAATCTGCGAAAACGTCTGGACCGATGACGCCAAGACGGCGCCGGCCGATTTCATCATGCAGCTGCAGACCGGCCTTCTGGTGTCTGAGCGCGACTGGATCGACTTCATCAGCTACAGCGGCGGTCTGCCGATGGCGGTGTGTCGCCTGTATCCGATGCCCGCGGTTCAGGCCGCAATCGTCGAGGCGGCGGCGGCCTTCGAGGTACGTCTTGAAGAAAAACACCTGGAATTCCGGGGCGCGCTGGACCGCCACAAGTTGATCCCCACCGAACGCAAGATCATGCAGGAGATGTACACATGAACGACATGACCAGTGTCATCGCGCCGAAGTCAGATCAGATTAACGCCGATGATCTGATCCCCGGTCCGATGACGATCACCATCACCGATGTGAAAATTCAGGGCGGCACTGAGCAGCCGGTCTCGATGTCCCTTTCCGGCATGGAGAAGGTCTACCGGCCCTGCAAGTCCATGTCCCGTGTGCTGGTCGCGGCATGGGGTGCCGATGCCAAGGCCTATGTCGGCCGGTCGCTGACGATTTACCGCGACCCGACCGTCAAGTGGGGCGGCATGGCGGTCGGCGGCATCCGCATCAGCCATATGAGCGACATCGACCGCGAGATGACGATGATGCTCACCGAGTCCAAGCAGAGCCGGAAGCCCCACAAGGTCAGACTTCTGGATGGGGAAAGGGGTGGCGGCGCTGCCAAGGTCAACGCCGACGTCACCCCCACCCAAGACGCGGCCCGCACCGCGGCGCGCAAGGGAAAGGCCGCCTTCACCGCCTGGTGGAACAGCGATGAAGGCAAGCAGAGCCGCGCCGCCTGCAAGGACATCATGTCGGAACTGCAGCGCCTCGTGGCCGAAGCCGACGCGCCGAAGCCCGAGGCGGAAGCCGATCCCTTCGGCCTGCCGCCGGTGAGCGATGCCGAGCGCGACGTGACGGACCCGGCGCCGGCGCATGACTGGGACAACGCGAAATGAGCGGCAGCACCAAGCGGCTGCGCATCTACCGGGGCGAACACGGCCCAGTCGCCTATGACACATCCGGAAGAACCTGGCTGTGTCGCCAGGACGGAGTGCGCATGGTTCCCATCAGCCTGACCGGGCCGTGGGTATTCTGCGACCGGTTCGACGAAGCATGACCAAACCCATGAAAGGAACCACCATGCCCAAAGACGCACCACTGCCCGACGAAGCCCCGACCCGCACCCATGCGCCGGTTCGCGGCCAAAAGCGCAACGCCCAGCCCGGCCACCCCGGCTTTCTGGCCGACGCGCGGCTTGAGCGGCCCGGCGAGAAGATCGGCGGCGGGTTCTGGGTCTTCCGGCGCAGTGGCGAAGCCGGCCGCATCAGAACGCCGGAATGGCCGTTTGAGCACCCGTCGCTTGCATCGGCGGCGACCGAGCGTGACAGGCTGGCGGCGCGGCACCCTAAGGAAAGCTTCGTGGTAGTGTCGGTTCGGCCCGACGCAGGCGCCCCCGCATGAACCCTTACCGCCACGCACCCGCCCCTCGCGCACCCTCCGTCCTGATCGGTTGCGAGGAATCCGGCGTGATGCGCCGGGCCTTTGCCGCCGTGGGCTGCGATGCCTGGTCCTGCGACATCCTGCCCGCCGCCGATGGCAGCAACCGGCATATCCAGGGCGACGTGCGTAACCATCTGGGCGACGGTTGGGACTTGCTGGTGCTCTGCCACCCGCCCTGCACCCGGCTCTGCAACTCCGGCGTCCGCTGGCTTACCACCCCGCCGCCGGGCCGCACCCTGCCGGACATGTGGGCTGAACTTTACGAAGGTGTGGCCCTCTTCACCGCTTGCTGGCAGGCCCCGATCGGCCGGGTAGCCGTGGAAAACCCGGTGATGCACCGCCACGCCCGTGAACGCCTTCCGGCCGATCTGCCCCGCCCCCAGATCGTGCAGCCGTGGTGGTTCGGCGATCAGGCTTTCAAGGCGACCGGGTTCTACACCCGCGGGCTGCCACCCCTTGTCGCGACCAATCGCCTGACGCCACCAGAACCGGGCACAGAGGCGCACAAGGCGTGGTCGCTGATCCATCGCGCCAGTCCCGGCCCCGACCGAGCGCGCCTGCGCAGCCGCACCTTCCCCGGCGTGGCCGCCGCCTGCGCCACCCAATGGGGCCGCTACGCCCTGATCAAGGAGACCGACCATGCCTGACCACCCGCTCATCTTCTCCGCCCCGATGGTCCGGGCGCTAATCGAGGAGCGAAAGACCCAGACACGGCTGGTGTTGAAGCGTCCGTTGCCGCCTGACGACGCCGATGTGGTGAGTGCATGGTTTCCTCCGGTAGGCGCTATCGGAAACTGGGCGCCCGGCGGGCTTTGGGCGGTTCAGCATATTGACGACGATCGGGGGCGGGGCGGCTACAACCGCTTCTGCGGCAAGCTGCCCTACGCCCCCAGCGACCGGCTTTGGGTGCGAGAGGCGTGGAATATTGCATTCGTCGCCGAACTCGCGCCGGGTGAACAGATCGAGCGAACTGCCGAAGAGTGTGCCGCCGCCAATGGCGGATTTGCCTGTGCCTGCGGCGACGGAATTGCCTACAGCGCGACCGGGCTGCAGCAACACCCGCAGTATGGCAAGGCCGTGTGGCGCTCCCCTATCCACATGCCCCGCTGGGCCAGCCGCCTGACGCTGCACGTCACCGCCGTCCGGGTCGAGCGGCTGCAGGCGGTCAGCGAGGCGGATGCGGTGGCAGAGGGAGTTGAGCCGCTGCTTGGGTCAAAGGGTCCGAACTATTTCACCCGCAAGGTTGCCTATGGGGCGCACACGGGATCGATGAACGCCCCGACAGCGCGCGAGGTCTATGCCGACCTCTGGAACAGCCTCCACGGCCCCGGAAGCTGGGACGCCAACCCCTGGGTCGCGGCGATCACCTTCACCGTCCATCGCGGCAACATTGACGAGGTGACCCATGCCTGACCGCCCCATGACCCCGATCCCCGTCGCCGCAGGGCTGGTGTGGAGCGATTTGCCCAATGATGCTGGCAAGGAAGCGCGTTGCGAATGCGGCAGCTACACGGTCGGACTAGTTCGCGGCTACATGGCAGCAATCTGGCGTGGGCTGAACGAAAACGACCAGATCGCAGATGAGATAATCGGTCGCGTCGCCAGCGAAAAGGCTGCGATGCTGATCTGCCAGAAGCACCGGAGCGCCCGCATCCGCGCCGCGCTGTCGCCCGAGACGCTGGCCCGGCTGGCGCTGGTGGAGCGGATGGCCGCGTTCATCGGGGAATTGCGTGACTACAAACCCACCATGATCAGCGGGCATGATCAGCGCGACCACAGCGGCCAGAGTGATGTGGACGACATGATGCCACTGAACGAGTTCGAGGCGTTTCAAGCTGACGCCCGCGCCATCCTCGCAGAACGGGAGAAAGCCAATGGCTGATCGCAAGGAAATCGCGGGGGCATTGCGCGATTGGACATGGCATGTCGCCTTACTGATTGTGGTCGGATTTGCTGTCGATGCCCTGATCAACAGCTCTCCCATCCGGCGCGACGATAGTGATCCTGGCCAATGGGGGGTGCGTTCTGGAATGTCCGTCCGAACCGATTGCCTGACCGGGTTGCAATATCTCGCAACCACCAGCGGCCTGACCCCGCGCCTTTGGACAGATGGAAAGCAAATTCGGAGGGCCTGCAAATGACAGACGCACCGCAATTTGATGAAAAAGATTGGCTGACTGGCGATACTCTTGACGCTGAAACAACTCAACTTGTCCGGCTGGTAAACACCAATCTTCGCCTGGCCGCCGAACTCACCGCGCTACGGGCGGAGCGGGATGCGGCGGTGGCGCTGCTCGAAAGATGGCAGGGCATCGCGCAACACTGCTCGATCACCGATGGGTGCTGCGGTTGCGGCGAAAGCATCGAGAACCATTCCGATCCGATGAGTTGCGGCCACGCCCCCACCGATTATGGGACGTATGTCGCTGATGGCGCGCTGAAAGACACCATTGCCTTCCTCGCAGCCCTATCCACCCCCACCGAAGGAACCGCGACATGAGCACCCCCGAAACCACCGCGCCGGATGTGGCCGGGCTGATCAAGGAAGCTCTGTCCCTTGCATGGGTTCACGACTTGGCAGGTAGGCACAAAACCCGCGACTGCCTCAAGAACATGGCCGGCGCCCTGTCCCGCCTCGCGCCCCAGGAAGCCGCGCCGGTGACGGTGCAGGATGCGGCGAAGGCGCTGCTGGCATCTCTTTCGTCGCATGATGCTGATGCCGCCGAGACGCTTCTTTGGGCGCGAGCATGGAAGGCCATGAACTCACATCGGGATGACTGGTACGGGTTGCGGGAAGCCCTTAGCGCCCTCGCCAGCGGCCCCCGGCAGGAAGGGGGTGAGGGATGATGGACGTTGAAATAGCGGAAATTCAGAGTGCCAATGCCGCCTGGATGGCACACAAGAGTTTCATCGCCGTTGTCCAAGATGGTGGAGAATGGATCGTTGTCCAGAGCTTCGGGGAAGGCGGATGCCCTCCCAGGGTCGGTTATCCGACCGCCAGAGCGGCAGCGGCTCGTGTCTTGCAGTTGATGCATGTCGGGCCGGTTGCACCGCAGACTTGGCCTGAGACGGCACAGATCGGCATATTGACGGAGGAGGACACCCATGACTGACACCTCTCTCAGCGCCGCAGCGATGCAGCGGGCGGCGGCGGAAGTGTGCGCCGAGCTTGCTGATGATATGGCGAATACCGTTCTGACTGGGCTGCCGGAAAATGCCAGGAACCGTGAGGCGATGGAAGCGGCGGCAACCAAATTGCGTTACAAAATCGAACAGCTCCCCGCCCCATCCCCCGCCGCGCTGCTGGCCGAGGCGGTGAATCTGCCCGAGGTGCGGTCGCTGGTGGAGGCGGCGAAAGCACTATCGGACTATTCACGTAAGCATACCAAACTTGGCGAGCGGTGGGTGCTCAACCAAGCCGATCTTGAGCACCTTGAAGCCACTCTAGTCGCATTCATCCATGAGGCCCGCCATGACTGACACCTCTCTCAGCGCCGCAGCGATGCAGCGGGCGGCGGCGGAACGAATTCAGTTGTGCGCGGACTATATTGAAGAGCCATTTACTGTCGGGCAGCTGGCTGATCTTGCCAAGGAAATTCTCGCGCTTCCCACACCATCCCCCGCCGATCTGCTGGCCGAAGCGGTGAAGCTGCCCGCGGTGCGGGCTCTGGTGGACTGGCTTACACGAGAAACCCGCGACATTGAAACCGGCGAGCCGCTTTACGATGACGCCCACGTTGACATCACGGCAGGGGAAATTCGCCGGCGCCTCGCCCAGTTCACTCAGGAGGTCCATCATGACGCAACCTGACCCCGCCGCAACTGAGGCTTACAATCCGGTCATGACTGTTGTGGAACACGACCTGCTCCAAGAGTGGTTCGAGATAACGCGGGAGCTGATCCAAGACCTGCAGAGCGCCTTGCGCAGGGAATATGCCGCGTACGAACCGGGCGATCCTGCAATTCAGCGGCGGATGGATCGCGACATGGAAATCACACTGAAGGCCGAACATCTTCTCAGCAAAGTGGTGAACAGATGACCGACACACCTGACCCCGCTGCTATCGCCCGTGGGCTGACCAAGGCGCAGAGGCGAGTCCTAACGGAAATCGCATCGCTGAAAGGAAACTACCGCTGTGTCCTGAACTATCAGCCGCCACAGATTTTGGAAAATAAGGGTATGGTCGATATGAGCAAGGTTGCGCACGGCATGGCGACCTATACCTGCCTGCCGCTCGGCCAAGCCGTCCTTGCCGCCCTCGACGCGGAGACCCGCCATGACCGCTGATCCCGCCGAGATCGTCGCGCGGGCGCTGTATGGCGCGTTCTGGGATAAACTGCATCCCGACGCCCCTGCCCACGATCAAGCCATGGCCGAAGCCCGCGCGCTGATCGCCCGCATCGTGCCCCTGCTGGACGGCGGGTGGCAGCCGATTGCGACAGCGCCGAAGGATGGGACGCAGTTTATCGGGGTCTCCGAAATAGATGGCCAGCGGTTCTATGCCGTGTGCTGGTTCCGCCATGGCCATGACGAGGTAAGATCGCACTCGCCATATTTCCGCCCGCATCTGTGGCGTCCCCTTCCCGCCCCGCCTGCCAGCCCGGAGGCCGCCCAATGACCCTGCGCGAACGACTGGCAGACTGGATCAGCGGCGGGGCGGTGACCGCAGCAAACAGGAGGGCCGACAAGATGTACGATGAGGCCGACAAGTGGCTGAACCGTTACTATGACGAGTTGGAGCGGAGATATGGTCAGCGGGCCGCCCCGACGCTGGACGAGGCGAAGGCCATTGCGAGGGGAGAGGGATGAGAATTCTGGTTTGTGGCGGGCGCGACTATCAGGACTGGCGCAAGATCGGCGCGGTGCTTGATGAACTGCAAGATGTCGAATGGCTCATACATGGCGGCGCGAAGGGCGCTGATTATCTGGCCGGCGAATGGGCCAAGAACCGAGGAATACCGATCACAGTCTTCCCCGCCGACTGGGATCGGCATGGCCGCAGCGCTGGGCCGCTCCGCAACGCCCGGATGCTCGCCGAAGGGAAGCCTGATCTGGTGGTGGCATTCCCCGGTGGCGCTGGAACCGCGAACATGGTGGCAAGAAGCAAAGAGGCTGGTGTCCGCGTGATCGAGGTTTCCCCCTCACCCAACCCCGCCCCGCTGGCACCGCCTGAACCGCAGGATGGGACATGAGCCGCGCCGCTGAGAAGGAACTGCGCTGATGA
>ERZ869907.239-NODE-239-length-22252-cov-6.637248_pt1 | contig 22252 bp, 18 predicted proteins | sample MGYA00579309_ERZ869907 | MGnify/ENA primary metagenome ERZ869907 (study PRJEB32216, sample SAMN09231814) | wastewater metagenome | place: USA: Maryland | collected 2016-07-30 | study: EMG produced TPA metagenomics assembly of the PRJNA472060 data set (Reclaimed... | reverse complement strand
CCGATCTCGCGGCGGCCGTCAAGGCGGAGGCCGAGGCCAAGGGCCTCACGGTCACCCGCGCCGACGGCAAGGAGGGCGAGCCCCTCAAGACGGACTACGTCGCCGCCCTGGAGGCTGCCCGGACCTCCTAGGTTCGCCTCCACACCGCAGCAAGCTCAGGAGGGGCGTCAGGCCACACGCCCGACGCCCCTCTGCCGCTTCAAGACCACCAACCACCATGCAGACCACCTCACCAGGACAGACCACCATCATCACCGAGTCGGGTATCCCGACCGGCGAGTCCGTGGGCTTCCAGGTGTTCAAGGCTGCGAGCGACACGCCCGTCTCGGCGCGGCAAACGCTCGGCGTCTCCGAGCGGCCGGCCGGTTCGGGCAACTACGTCATCACCTTCATCGCCCCGGCCGAGGGCGACCTCTACCTCGTCGTCCTGGACTGGAACGGCGGCATCCTCACCCCCGAGACGTCGAAGGTCATCGACCTGCGCGTCACCTCCGCTGTCGAGCTCGGCTCCAGCGGTCTGGGCGAGGTCGCCGACTACGCCAAGATGTACCTCGGCGGCGAGACCTGGTCCGGCCTGGTGAACTCGGCCGACTACGGCCCCTCCTACGTCTCGCGCGCGATCGACACGATCAAGCGGCGCACCATGGCGACGCCGCCGGACACCGCCGGCGAGGCCTCCCTGGACCCCATCGTGGCCAGCTACCTCGGCCTGCTCAGCGCCCTCCAGCTCATCTCGGCCGCGCGCGACTACTGGGGCTCCCAGCAGATCACCATCACCCGCGGCGACGACTCCTCGGAGATGGTCACCTACGCCAACCGCATGGCGATGATGAAGGAGCTGCGCGAGGACCTCATGCGGCAGCTCCCGGCCGCCACGGCCGCCGCCCAGCCGATCATCGACCAGCCGCTGGTCATCGCCTCAAGCGGCCCGGCGATCGATGAGGACGACGACTTTCGCGTGACTGACGATCCGCGCGACTTCCCCTCGCGGGATGCGTTCCCCGGCACCCTGCTGCCGCTCGACTCCACGATCCGGCGAGGCTGGTAATGGAGCTCGCGGACATCACCCGCGCCATCCCCGGCGACCCTCGGTACCTCCAGACCGGCATCGGCTTCGAGCCGGCCAGCCGGGCTGCCCGCCTTATCCTGCTGGCCCAGCTCAACAAGGAGATCGAGGCGCAGAATCTGCGCTGGCGAGACGCTGACCTCGAGCTCGACGCCCTCGGACTCGATCCGGGCGTCGGCTACGTCGAGGCGCAGCCGATCGAGACGCGCGACTTCCACGAGGGGCCCAAGAAGTCCCTCATCGAGGCCCCGCCCGAGCGCTTCCCCAACGTCACGGTCATGGCCTACATGACGGTGCCGTCGGCCTCCCAGTTCATCGATCAGGGCGGCTCGAGCGACATCACCCTCTTCGTCGAGGCGATGGCGATCAGCGGACCCGTCCCGGACACCGACGACATGAAGATGGCCCACGAGACCATCGTCCACCGTCGGATCCAGCGCATGACGGACGCCATCGCGATCGTCATCGAGCGCAACCCCACACTTCTCGGAACCATCCACGAGCTCAAGACGCCCCCGCGTGGCGGCGTTGGGAACTCGACCTGGCTCCGGCCGAAGAGCGCCGGTGCCGGACCGAAGTACATCTGGCACGGATCCCGGCTCCAGTACACCACGACACGCCACCACGCGAACCCTTGAAGGAGGTTCCGAAGATGTCCGATACCAACACGGCCGACATCCTCGTCCGCTACGTCCGCAACGCGGACGACACGCACGGGACCGAGGTCATCAAGTTCAACGACGACGACCGCCCCGACCTGCTGATCGGCGGTGTCGGCTACGTCACCGCCGCTGAGCTCCACTCCGCCGCCGCCTTCGGCGCGGTCCTCGAGCAGGTCACCCCCGACGACGTCGCCGAGCTCGGCCTCGAGCTGCCGGAGCCCGACGAGGAGCCGGAGGTCATCAGCAAGGACCTCGGGCGCGATCGTCTCGAGGAGATCGCCTCCGAGGAGGGCGTCGACCTCACGGGCAAGCGCTCCAACCAGGAGAAGGCGGACGCCATCCTGGAGGCGCGCGCGGCTCAGCCGGTCGGCGCGGCTTCCCTGCCGGCCACCGCCAGCACCTCCACTTCCATCCCGGCCCCGGACGGCGTCCTCGCCGGCTCGGGCACCACCGACTCGTCGAGCTCGACGAGCCCCGACGGGGCGGCCTCCTAGCCGACCCCGAACCACTACTACGGCTAGGAGAACAGGCAGATGCCCGAGTTCAACAAGACCAACATCGACTTCAAGCGCAACTTCATCCGCGGTGCTGCCCGCCTGGTCGTCGCGGACATGACGACGCCGTTCGCCATCCGGCTCTCGGACGTCATCCGCACCACCACGGCGGGCAACGCCAACGAGGTCCAGACCGCGACGATCACCGGCACGCCCGCCGGCGGCAGCTTCAAGCTGTCGTTCAAGGGCTACACGACCGGCAACATCGCGTACAACGCCGCCGCGAACACGGTCCAGGCCGCGCTCGAGGCGCTGTCGTCGATCGGCACCACCGGCGTGACGGTCACCGGCTCCGCCGGCGGCCCGTACGCCATCACGTTCCAGAACCAGCTCGGCCAGCAGGCCGTCCCGCTGATCGTTCCGGACTCGACCGGGTTCACGGGCGGCACCAGCCCGCTCCTGACGGTCGCCCGCACGACGCCCGGCGTCGGCCTGTACGACGCCCAGGCGGCGTACACCGACCTCGGCGCGACCAAGGGCGGCATCACGATCGCCCGCAACAACTCCGAGGAGACCTTCTCCGTCGACCAGATCCAGGCGGACATCATGTCCATGCCGACGGCCTGGGAGATGAGCGTGTCCGCCTCGGTGGCGCAGGCCGACATCGACATGCTCGGCTACCTGTGGGAGGGCGGGGCGATCTCCCTCGACATCACCACGGGCGAGCGCACCCTGCCGCTGGGCACGCCGACGAGCTACCGCCAGAAGCGCCTCGTCGTGCTCTTCCAGCGCCAGAGCGTCGACGGCGGCACCACGCCGGGTGCGATCCGCGCGTACGCCTTCCGCATCACGCAGAAGACGCCGCAGGAGTCGAGCATCGTCCACAACCGCGAGGGCGATCAGGCGACGATCCCGTTCACCTGGAAGGCCATCGCCGACCAGACGGTCCAGGACCCGTACGCCCGCTTCGGGTCGATCATCGACCAGGTCTAGTCGACCACCTCAACGCGTAATCGACGGCCCCGAGACCTCCATCTAGGCTCGGGGCCGACGCGCGTCACCACCCTCTTCCGGAGCACGCCGCATGGCCTTCTACACCTACACGGGCAACCAGGACCCCAACGACCGGACTTCCCGGCTGATCCTGCGCGGCGGCGATCTCATCGTGAACCGCGGTCAGTGGGCCGACTTCACTGCTCCGGAAGTCACCGAGCTCCAGAAGCGCGGTGTGGTCCTCACCCCTGGCCAGGTCGGTGTGCCGGCTGCCAGCTCCCAGCCCGGTCTCTACGACCTCCTTTCGAAGGTCGCGGTAACGCAGCTCGCGAGTGAGTTCGTAGCTCTCGGGTACACCGAACCGCGCTCAGGTCTCGGCTTCACGATCACGTCGCGCAACGCCAACGGCGACCCAACCGCGATCACGTACGCCGACGGCTCGACGCAGACGATCACCTACCGCAACGACGGCCAGCCGGACACCGTCACCTTCACCCCGGTCAGCGGCTCTGCCACGACGTTGACCTACGCCTACAACGACGCCGGAATCCTGACGGGAGCCGCATAATGCCGGACATCATCGCCCAGAGTGCCGCAGGCCGAGCGCTGCGCCGGCCCTCCTGCCAGCTCCATGAGATGTTCGGCCACTCCTGGGCTGCCGGCGCGGGGGCCCTCAAGCCTGGTCAGGATTTCGGCACGCTCGTAGCGCGCTCGCTGGGAGCGAAGAAGATCATCCGCCGTGGTCACGGCGCAGCGATTGCCCACCACGCAACAGTGGGTGGGGCAGGTGATGGCGGGTGGCCGTCGGTGCTCAACCTGTCGCAGTCGATCTCGGCAGCCGGCAGCAAGCAGTCGCCTTTCGGCCCCGGCAACACGAACGGCTATGCGCCCCGCCACAACATCATCGGGTCGTGCTTCGCACAGAACTCGATCGGTGCGCTCGGGACGAATACGCGTCCCCTGGTCGAGGCGATGCGCTCGATCTGGAGCCACCTGTGCTCGTCGCGGATCTACATCCAGTCGTCGGACACCACGCAGGTCGTCGAGGCCGGCACGTGGTCGAACTCGTCGTACGGCCAGCAGATGTCCTGGTCCAACAGCATCCGCGAGACGACGAGCACGGCAGCGACCGTTGCATTCACGCCCGAGTCAGACCTGCCGACCGGCCGCGTGATCGGCGTGCCGATCGTCGTAAAGCCGACCGACGACTACGTGCTGGTCTTCAAGCGCGGCGCGACCACCGTCAAGACCGTCACGGTGAAGGGCTCGGAGATCGTCGATCCCGCTGCGAGCTACACCGGCCGCACCTTCAACGGCAACCTCTTCACCGTTCGACTCGGCGTGCCCGGCGACAGCTACCAGTGGGCAGCAGGCGACACGCTCACGGTTCAGGCGACAACGATCACCACGGGTGCCTTGCGGATGGGGCGCTTCCAGATCGAGGCCGATCCACTGGACGGGCCGTTCATCTGGGAGCTGCTGCCGGTCAACCTGCCGTCCGCCGGCTACGCCTTCTACGCTGCCAACGGCTACGCGCAGGGCGGTGCGATGAACGACGCCGTCATGGCCGCGCACCGCACGGCGCTCGCAGCCGCGCTCGCCGAGTTCGGTGCGGCTCGTACGGCTGCGGTCGACATCAGCGACATTCCGACCGCCACGCTCTTCGGTCCAGCCGACAGCATCCACGCCAAGCCGGAGGCGCACCCCCTCATTGCTCGACGCATCGTTGAAGCCGTGCTGCCTCGACTCACACCTCGTATCTGCACGGGGATGGTCGCGCAGCCGAAGGCCTTCTACTACGCGCTCAGCGGAACGGGGCCCTGGGGGATCAGCGGCCTCGTTGCTGCGACGTTCCAGAACTCCTGGGCTCGGTACGGCATCACCAACGACCAGTATTTCGACATCTATCCGGGGTTCTACCTGGACTTGGATACGAACGAAATGCGGTTCCGCGGGCGCATCATCGGAGGCGCGTCAGGGACCGTTGCGTTCTCGATGCACCCATTCAACCGCGCGGTGGGTGGCTCCTTCGTGCTCGCTGCCGGCCTTGATGACGTGTGGACCATTCCGGCTACGACGGCCACGGGCGGCACCTTCACGATCACGCTCGATGGGGCGACCACCGCAGCCATCGCCTACAACGCCAGCAATGCCACCTTGGCAGCAGCGCTCAACGCCCTCTCAGGATGGTCACGCAGCAGCGTCACGGGGGCTACGGTTGTCGGCACTCCGGCAGCGGGATTCACCGTGACCTCGCAGTTCCACAAGGGAGGGAAGCCGCACACGCTCTCGATCGATACGTCGGGCCTGACTGGCGGTACGACCGGAGCCCCCGTGCATACCACGACGGGTGCCTTGAAGGCCGCTCACGCCGAAACGCTCAACGGCACAGGGTCGACCGACCTCTACATCAACCACGACGGTGCAAGCTGGGTCGACCTGACCGGCCTCGTGCTGCCCATCGATCTCTAGGAGCACAGATGAAGGCCAAGATCGATACGACGACCGAGCACGAGTACACCGACGCCGCCGAGTGGCAGGCCACGCTCACTGTGACCGGCAGCAAGCGTGACCCGAACTTCGTCGATGACGTCGAGGCGTGGCACTTCTTCGGTGACACCGAAGAGGATGCTGTCGAGGCGGCTCGATCGTACGCTCGCGACTTCTACGGCCTCATCGTCTAGGCCACCTATCAACCGCTGAGATCGAAGTAGATTCCGAACATGGCCGAGTACACCTACGCGGGCAACCTGCTGCCGGGCGAAAAGACCGAGCGCCTCATCCTTCGCGGTGGGGCTCTCGTCGTGAACCTGGGCCAGTGGGCCGACCTCACGAGCCAGGAATACGCCCAGCTCAGTACGCGCTACAACCTCGTCCCCGGTCGCAGCGGTACCGCTGCGGGCCCCAATGCTCCTGGTCTCTACGACTTCCTGAGCCCGCTTGCCGTGGCCCAGATGGTCACCCAGATCCTGACCTCGGGATCGCTCGTCGGCATCCCGCCGGCGGACTCGAGCGTCGTGACCAGCAACAGCACGCTGACCGCCAACAAGCGGACGCTCGTCGACGCTTCGGCCGGCTCGGTCACCATGACCCTCCCGGACCCCGCTTCGGTTCCCAAGTCGAGCAGCATCGCGGTCGGCAAGGCCCCGAACGACACCACGGGCAACGCGGTGATCGTCAGCGGGCTGATTGACGGCACGTCGACCACGCACAACCTGACGCTCCCTCGCGAGGTCAGGATCTACACGATCGACACGAGTGGGTCTTGGACGGTCGTCGCCGACCACAAGACTCTCGCATCGCTGCGCTCGCTCTGGCAGGCCGCGGATCAAGTCGTGCTCGACGCGATCCCTGGTGTCGTTGCAGCGACGCCGACCGTCTCGACGGCTGCGGCAGCGGCCGTGCAGAACGTGGCCAACAACCTCCAGCTCGTCACCGCTCCGCAGACGGATTCGACGACGATCATGTTCAGCATCGTCGATCTCAATGGTCGACGCAGCGTGCTCGAGGTTGGCATGGACGGGAAGTGGACGCCGGAGTCGGCGGCCATCACTGCGGCGCAGATCGCTTCTGCCGTGGGTACCGCCATTGGCAACGAGGCAACGGGGGCGGCTGCTGGGTCAGGCGTAATGTGGGCTGTCGTCGACAGCTCCGGCCGTCTCTCTTGGCTCCAGGTCGGTCTCGACGGACGCCCGACCCAGTCGTCGATCGACATGCTGGCGACGGCTCTCCAGTCGAACATCAATGCCGTCGCCACGTCCTCCGCTCAGTCAGCTACCGGAATCGATTCGACCAGCCTTGCGCCGGCGACCGATGTCTGGTTTGCGGTCACCGACTCTCTCGGTCGACGCTCGGTCATTGAGATCGACGGCACCGGGATGTTCACCCAGCGCGCCCTTGATCTGATCGCCGCCAAGATCGGTGTGGGGGTCAACACCGTGGGCTTGAGCAACCTCAAGCCAGAAGTGTCTTCGCTCCTCCGCCGCTCTCCCACCGCCTACTACACCGAGGTGGTCGGCACCAACCTCTACGTCCTCGAGCGGTCGACTGGATCTCGTCGACTGATTACGAGCGGCGGCGGAGCTCTCTCCGGAGTACGGCTCACGGAGGACGACTACGTCCTGTGGACCGATAGCAACGGCAGTTGGGCCCGCAAGGTCGACGCCAGCACGGCCAAGGTGCAGCAGTCGACCGATCAGGCCATCGTTCTGTGGGGAGACTCGTACACGCAGGCGAATGCCGGACCTTGGGATGCCAAGGTGGCGGCTGTCACCGGCCTGCCGGTGACCAACGCCGGGCTCTCCGGCATCACCTCGACAGACATCGCGATTCGCCAGGGCGGCGTCGAGCCGGTCTTCACCGTGCCATCCGGATCTCTCCCGGCAGGCACGACTGCTGAACCTCTCACCCTCGTATCGCCGACGTCGAGCTACCGCAACACGGTCGGCAGCTACAGCTTCTCGGGCACCCTCGCTGGCGTGACCGGCACGCTCACGCAGAGCCTCAACGCTTGGACGTTTACGCGCACCACGGCCGGCTCGTCTGTTCCGATCTCGGGGCAGGTGAAGTTCCACGGGACTGCCGGTGACGCTCACGTCACGAAGATCCCGGTCATTTTCACCGGCCGGAACAACTGGTTCAACCCGGGCACGTTCATGAGCGATGTTCGGCGAGACGATCAGTCGATGGTCGACCACATCGCCGCTTATGCCAAGCGCTACGTGGTGATCGGTCCAATGAACTCGCCCAACGAAGTGAATGGGTCCAGCGCATACAACTCGATCCTGGCTGAGAACCAGGCCTTGGCCTCGATCTTCGGCGGGATGTACTTCAACCTCCGCTCCTACTTCATCGCGAACGCGAATGCATGGATGCTGGCCAATGGCATCACGCCAACGGCCCAGGATGCCATCGACATCGCGAACGACTGCCCACCACGTTCCCTCTACGGGGGAGACGTGTTCCACCCCAATGCGACCGGCTACCAGCTCTTCGGGCAAGGCGTCGGCGACTTCATCGTCTCGAAAGGCTGGACCGTCTAATGGCCCGCATCCTCCGTCTCAACGAAGCGTTCACGGACGCGACCCTGCCCGTTCTGCGCGACGACCCCATCCTGAACTCGGGATCGCTGGTTCTCAACGAGCCGAACCATCCCGCCAACCCCATGGCTTCGGGCGTGCCGGCCTCTGGCACCGCCGTGCCCAACATCGCCTGGAAGGAGGCTGCGGCGCTCCTGGGCTCGGGCTCCCAGTCTTCCCTGGCCAGCACCCTCACCTACAACGGCATCTCCAGCACCGCCAACACGCTCGGCAAGATCGAGCGTTCGACCAAGGGTGGTCTGCACGGCATCATCACGCAGTCGGCCTGGACCTCGGGCAACCTCAACATGCAGGTCGGCCTGCCGGCCGCGGTCGTGACGTACATGGCGGCGAACCCCACCAAGGTGTTCTTCGTCAGCATGTGGGGCAAGTTCACTCGCTCGCCTCGCTCGGACATGAGCGGGGCCCTGGCCCTGGCCCAGCTCGCGCGCTACAACAGCGGGATCTACGGTGCGTACTACCTGGCTGTGCTGAACACGCAGCTTGCGCCGAACTCGGGCAACCGCACCGGCCTTCGTACGGAAGGCATCGGCAGCTCGCTCGCCGCGGACAGCGACAAGTTCCTCATCAACATCGCAGGCGTCAACAACGACACCGCCAACCAGACCTACAGCGATCCCTTCGGTCGCACCGTCGCCAGCTGGGGATCGAACTTCCTCTCGAACGGCAGCGGCTACGACAACAAGTGGCCGTCATGGGTCTGGTACCGCACGTACATCGAAGATCTCACAGCTTCGGCTGCTGCCGCCGGGAAGACCGTCGCTGCGCAGTACGCTGCGCAGGACGCCATCGACAAGGCGCTGTACGACAAGCACGTCGGCATCTCTCCAGCCGCCGGCGTGGTCAGCCGGTACTACGGCGACACGACCCCGACCGCACCCAGCACGATCGCCTAGGAGCAGACCATGGCCAACCCCACCTACCACGATTGGACCGACGAGTCCTTCGACGGCAAGCACGTCACCATCCGCAACGCCAGCGGCTCGGACTTCGAGGTCGTCGGCGAGACCACGGGCTTGCTGGCCGATGGCGAGGTCGCCACCGTTCCGTTCACGCCGCAGATCGACATGGCGATGGCGCTCGATGTGCTCGTCGAGTCGCGCAAGCCGGCGTCCAAGAAGTAGAACGTTCCCAGCGGCTTCCCAACGACCCCGGCTCCGGCTGGGGTCGTTGTCGTTCTGGGGCAGGTGTAGGCTCGAGTCATGGACGCCCCGGGCAACATGGTGATCGTCGAGGGTGACCGCGACGCCAAGCGCTGGATGCGCACCGCCAATGCTCGGGTCGACGACTGGCTCTACGAACTCGTCGACGAGATGATATTCGTCGCCGCTGGCCGGTTGCGCGAACGAGCCCCAGGCAGCATCCCGGGGCTCGTCGACATCCGGCCGGCGCACGAAACCGCTACCGGGGCCTTCGAGGGGATCGCCGGCGTCGAGCCGGACATCACCGAGGAGACTTTCCACAGCGGCCTCGGCAGCGACCCGGCCGACTTCCCTGTCTTCGTCGAGGTCGGCACCGGCATCTTCGGCCCCGTCGGCCAGCCGATCTCCTCGATCCCCGGCCACCTCATGGGCCCGATCTTCGACCCCGCCGTCGGCCGCAATATCTACGTGCAGACGATCCAGGGGCAGCGCCCCCAGCGGTACGCCGAGCGCTCCTTCGAGGACCTCGTCGACGTCGCCCCGGTGATGATCCGCGACGGGCTCTTCGAGCTCGGCCGCCGCGACTAGGCCCTTTCGGGCATAGGCGGGGCGTCCGGTCCTGCCTAGACTGGCGCGCGTAAGTCGACCTCACCAAATGGGAGGAACACCATGCAGGTCAATGCGACCGAAGCGACGGAGCAGATCCGTCAGAGCCGAGAGGCGATCGAGGCACTCGAGCCCAAGGGCCACCCCGATCGAACGCTCACGTTCAAGGGCTGGAAGCTGCCAGACGGCCGCGACGCCGGCGACCGGACCTACACCCAGGCCGAGCTCGGCATGTTCCCGGCCCAGGAGCTCGTGACGATCATCAGCGAGATCGTCGACCAGTTCACCGAGGGCGAGATGGGCCTCAAGATCGGTGACCTCTTCCGCGGCGACGTCGTCCTGCCGACCAACTTTGACGCCGACGCCGTCGACGCCGTCGTCGAGGAGAACATCCAGCTCGTCAAGGCGATCATCAAGCTGATCCGCGTGCTGCCGGAGTTCCAGCTCGACATCATCACCCTGAGCCTCGGCGTCCCCCGCCGCGAGCGCCAGTGGGTCAAGGAGTGCCTCCAGGAGCCGCCCCACCGCGGCGGCCTCAAGGTCGACGAAGCCTTCGACATCTTCATCGTCTTCGTCAAGCAGAACGCGCCGCTCATCAAGGAGACCTTCTCGGGAAAAGCCAGCGAGCTGGTCGAGGTCTTCCAGCTCGAGATCATGGATCTCAGCCCGGTGGAGGACAGCTCCGACTCGACGGATTCAGCGAGCAGCCCGAGCGGGATCGATCCCCAGCCCGCTTCACCTGGTGGGACGCCATCGAGCACTTCCTCGCAGCCCACCCCGGAGCACGTCTAGACGAAGTCCTCTACTGGCCCAAGTCGAAGTTCGACCTCCTCTACGACTCCCAAGTCCGGCGAGAGGTCACGACGGAGCTGCGCAGTGAGCAACGAGCCCACATCCGCGCGATCATCTCCAACGGCGGCTACCTCCAGTCCTCCGAAGGGCTCGAGGCGCGCAAGTCGGAGATCGAGCAGCTCAACGAGCACTACGACCAGGTCATCGACGAGATCCTCGACCCAGGCAAGGCAGAACGTGAACAGCGCGCACTCGAATCGAACCCCCTCTTCGGGGCCGGCATCCGAGGCCTCGACCGCCTACGCTGGGACTTCCTCGGCAGCCAGGCTGTCGCTCAGCAACTCCGCCAGCAAGGCCACTGACGCGTGAGCTTCTCGAGCCACGACTACGCGTGGGCGGCCGGGTTCTTGGACGGGGACGGCTGCTTCACGCTGAACCGGCGTCGAGACAAGCCCGGGCAGAACGCCGAGATCCACTTCGGTGCCGTCCAGGTCGACCGCGCACCACTCGACCTGCTCCAGCAGATGTTCGGTGGGGGCGTGTGTCGCCTAGGCAGCACGAAGAAGGGCACCGAGATCTGGCAGTGGCGGATCAGCGCATCGGCTGACATCCGCCGGGTGGTGCCGATGCTCCTGCCCTACCTCAAGCTCAAGAAGCGCGACGCTGAGATCGTCTTGGCGTATGCCGAGACGGTCCGTCGTCGTGGTCGTATCAAGGCCGGCGGCACGGGCCTCACGGAGCATGAGACGATGCTCCGGCTGTGGCTTATGTCCGAGATGGATTTCCTTCGGGGTAGGTGAGGAAAACGAACCCCGAGTTCATTATTCGATTGATCGTCCGAGCTCGAAACGAGATCGGCGCGGTCATGCAGCGCGCGGCCAGCGACGTCGACAAGCTCACGAACTCCACGGAGCGCGCCGAGAAGGCGGAGGCTCGGCGCGCCACGCAGTCCAAGAAGACGGCTGCGCAAGTCACGGACGCGACCAAGCGCTTCGACGACTACACCCGGTCGATCGAGAAGGGCGAGCGCTCGCTGGTCTCGAGCGAGAAGCAGCTCAAGGCCTTCGGCCGCGAGTTCGATCGACTGGGCAACCGGATGAAGGCCGGCTCGGCCGAAGCTGACCGGCTCTACGAGATGGGCGAGAAGGCGAAGAAGTTCGCCAAGGAGGCTGCCGACGCCCGCAAGACGCAGGCTGATTCGTTCATCGAGCAGGTGCGCCGCGAGCTGGCCGCGCAGGAAGAGGCCGATCGCAAGGAGGCTGCGAGCTTCGACCGCAAGCTCAAGGCCAAGGACAGCGCCGAGCGCCGGCGGCTCCTCGAGATCCAGAAGGGACGCGACGCCTACGCTGAGCAGCTCCGCCAGGAGGGCGTGGCGGCCGAAGAGGCCGAGCGCCGTTCGCGCGAGCTGGACGAGGGCCGCATCGGTCGCCAGCGTGCCCTCCAGGCCGAGATCGCCAAGACGATGCGTGCCCAGCAGCGTGCAGCGACCGAGGCCGAGCGGGCGGCTGCCCGGGCCCGACTGAGCAGCCAGGTGAGCGAGCTGCGTGGCACCGGCATGTCCGAGAAGGACATCCGCCGCTCGCTGCGCTCGAGCTACACCGAGAACGCCGGCGAGGATGCAGCGCTCACGCGCCGCCAGCGGCGCATTGCCGAGCTCGCGGAAGCGCAGCGCCGGCTCAACAACGCTCCAGCCCCGCGCCGCAGCTTCCTCGATCGCCTCTTCGGCGGCGACGAGCAGAAGCTCGGGCGCATCAATCGGCTGCTCACCGACTTCGACCGCAACTCCAACCGCAGCTCGTTCTCGGCCGTCCGGCTGGCCGGCAACCTGCGCGGCATGGTGATCGTCGGGGCCATCGCGTTCTTCCAGCAGCTCGTCGGCGTCGGCGTGGCGCTCGGCGGAACGCTCGTGGCTATCGCCGGCGCTGCCATCCAGGCCGGTGCTGCCCTCGGCGGCGCGCTGACTGCCGGCGTGCTCCAGGCGCTGCCGGTGCTCGGCCTGCTCGGTGCTGCATGGGGCCGGGTCGGCGCGGTCTTCGACGCGCTCAAGCAGCAGCAGAAGGCACAGCAGACCGCCTCCGACGATGCCACCGCCTCTGCGGATCGTCAGGCCACTGCCGCCGACGCGCTCGCCAGCGCTCAGGAGAGCCTGGCGGACGCACACCGTCGTGTGACGGAGACCCAGGATGCTCTCTCGATGGCCCGCCGCGACGCGGTCCGCGAGATCGAAGACCTCATCGCCGCCGAGCGACAGGCCGAGCTCCAGTCCGAGAGCGCCGCGCTGGCCTACGGCGACGCGCAGAAGGCGTTCCGGACCGCCGCAGGGTCCGGCGATTTCAGCAGCCTGGCCCAGAACGCCCTCCAGGTCCGCTCGACGGGCTTCCAGCGCGTCACGGCAGCCCGCGACTCCGTGCGTGCTCGGATCGATGCGAACCGAGCTCGTACCGGTGGGGTCGAGGGCACGCAGGGCGTCGTCGCTGCCCGCAAGGCGCTGGCCGACGCCAACCGCGGTGTCATCGCCGCCGAGCGCTCGCTGGCTGCCGCGCGCCGCGGGGCGCAGGAGGCTCAGGAAGCCGTCGGCTCGACCCAGAAGACGCTCGACCAGCTCCTGGCCCAGCTCTCGCCGGTCGAGCGCCGCCTCTTCAACGTGCTCTCGCGGGTGCGCGACCGCTACAAGCAGGTCTTCACCGGCCCGGGCGGCGTGCTCGAGTCGATCACGCTCGCTCTCGTCGGCGGCGCGGAGGAGGTCGAGCGCCTCCTCAACGACAAGGGCTTCATCGCCTCGGCCAAGAGCCTCGCGGACGCGGTCGGCGAGCAGCTCTCGCGCATCTTCGACTACCTCAGCAGCGATCAGGTCATCGGCTTCTTCGAGGAGATGGGCCGGCAGGCCGAGCAGAACCTGCCGATCTTCATCGACGGCCTCCTGGGCCTCGGCGATCTCATCCAGAGCATCGCGCTCGCCGGCGGACCGGCCTTCACCAAGTTCCTCGAGTATCTCGTCAGTCTGCTGGACGCCGCCAACATGGCGACCGCCACCGACGGCGGCCTCACCAAGCTCGAGAACTTCTTCACGCGCGGTGAGGGCTACGCCGAGTCGTTCCTCAACCTCGGCCTGGCGATCAGCAAGCTCTTCCTGGCGATCATGGGTGCCAGCGCCGAAGACGGTGCGAATGCGATCGACAGCCTGACGAACTCGGTCGACCGGGCGACCGCCTGGGTCAACGACAACCAGGACCGCGTCCGCCAGTTCTTCCGCGACGCGATCGAAGCCACGCACTTCGTCATGAGTGCCGTCTGGGACCTTGCGAAGGCGCTCTTCGGGCTCTTCCACAAGGACGAGGTCGAGGCATTCTCGGAGGCCTTCCAGAAGACGTTGCTGCCGGCGCTCCAGGACACACTGATGGTGCTCGGCAAGATCTCGCGCTTCTTCTTGGAGATCGCGGGATCCGACACCGGTTCGACCATCCTGCGCTTCGCTCTCACCGCGCTGCTGCTGCGCAAGGCCCTGACTCCGCTGCTCAGCGCGATCGGCGGCCTGGTGGTCTTCCTCGGCCGCCTCCTGGGCTCCACGCGCATCGTCGCCGGCGGCCTGGTCTACCTGCGCGCGGTCACAGGCCCAGTCGGCGCTGCGGCAGCCGCGATGGCCTCGGCCTTCCTGATCCTCAGCGGCAACGTCGACAGCTTCGGCGATGCCGTTGAGCGCCTGCTCCCGCTGGTCGGCGCGCTGGCCGGCATCATGCTGGCCAAGAAGGGTCTGGCGGGGGCCCTGGGTGTCGTCGCCGCGCTCGCGACCAAGCTCCCGGTGGTCGGCAAGCTGGTCACCCCCTTGCTCGCCGCCGGCGCGATCCGCGGCGGCGCTGCTGGAGCCGTAGCGGCTGGTGCTGCGGCCACCGGTGCCGGAGCGGCTGGTGCCGCAGGCGCAGCAGGTGCTGCCGGAGCTGGAGCAGCCGGCGGGTTGGTCAGTGCTGCCGGGATCGCGCGTCTCGCTGGCCTGATGCGCACATCGCTCTTCACGGCCGTCGGTTTTGCCGTCGCCAGCGGCGTCGTCTCGGGCTTCAAGAACAAGGACGTCTCGGCCGGCATCCGTGATTTTGGCGCGACGCTGAGCTTCGGCCTGATCGACAGCACCAAGGAGGTCGCCAAGAAGACCGGCGAGGCGTTCACCGACGCCGTGCGCAAGCGGGTCGATGTCAACTCGCTCCTGGCCTCGCGCCCGAAGGAGGGCACGCAGCGCCAGCTCCTGACCTACGGCGGCGGCGCGACCGTGCCCATCCAGACCTACGAGGAGACCAACCCACTCCTCAAGGGTCTCGAGAAGATGGGCAAGAAGGGGGACGAGCTCAAGGGCAAGATCAAGGACCTCTACACCACCTTCCAGGGGCTCGGCTCGATCCGTCTGAGCCAGGCCGAAAAGAAGGTCCCGTTCCTGGACGACTACATCCGCCAGCTCCAGAACTTCAAGAAGGACGCCCCGCCGGAGTTCGCTGCCGCTCTCGACGAGATGATCCGCGTCGCGAAGGAGAAGCGGGAGAAGCTCGATGCTGAGCTCAACAAGCAGGCCAAGCTCGAGGGCTTCCGCCGATCCCTGGTCACCGGCTTCGGTGTCGCGATCCAGGACACCGACAAGTCGGCCGAGAAGCTGACGAGCTCCTTCCTGCGACAGATCGCCAAGCTGCCGCCGGCGATGCGCCAGCAAGGCGTCGACAGCGCGCTCGGGATCGCCGACGGCCTCGCCGAGAAGGGCGTCATCACCGACAAGCGGGCCAAGGAGATCCGCGACACGGTGACGTCGCGGTTCAACCAGATGCAGGTGCGCTCCAAGCGTGCTGCTGCTCGCACGTCTCGCGACGTCGCCGCGAACATCGGGGCGCTCGCCAACGTCGTCCAGCTCCAGATGGGCGACATGATCGACGGTGTCAACGCCTTCCTCGACGTGCTCGGCATCGGCAAGATCAAGAAGCCGAGCGCCAAGAAGATCAAGAACTTCCTCCAGGAAGTCAACGACATCGCCTCGAGCGACCCCTCGCTCCAGAAGGCCGTCGGCGGCTGGATCGGGATGCCGGGCGAGCGCGGCGGCGACACCGTACGTGCGCTGTTGGGACGCGGCGAGGCCGTGCTCAACTGGGGCCACCAGCGGTTCGTCGAGCCGGCGCTTCGCGAGAAGTACGGCTTCGGCCTCAATGGCCTGTTCAAGCGGGTCAAGGGCCAGCACGGCTCGGAGTCCGAGGGTGGCTACGCCCGCGGCGGCTACGTCCAGCAGGCGGCGGCCAACGGGGGTAGTGAGCACCTCACGTCGGCGGCTCGCTCGTTCGCTGAACGGATGTTCAAGCTCGGCTACAGCGTCACCAGCGCCTTCCGGCCTGGCTCGATCACCTCGAGTGGCCGGACGTCCCAGCACAGCTCGGGCAGCGCGCTCGACTTCGGCAACAGCGTCAACGATCTCGGGAAGCTCTGGCGTGTCGTCTTCCCGATGCGTGGCCAGTTCAACCAGCTCCTGGGGCCGCAGGGCCTCTACAACGGCACGGTCCGCTTCCAGGATGCCGATCTCCAGGCCGACCACGACGACCACATCCACATCGGCTTCATGGGAGCTGTCAAGGGTGCGCTCGGACAGATCGCCAACGGCATCACGGGCTCGCTCCAGAAGTCGTTCGAGCGCCTCAAGGTCGCAGACGTCGGCACCGGACCGATGGCCAAGTTCGGCGAGGCACTGCTCAAGAAGGTGGCCGACGCTGGCAACAGCAAGATGGAGGCCGCCGGCGGCGACAGCGGCGACCCCACGGGGGCCGGCGGGCCCGCGCCGAAGGGGCGCGTGCGCTCCTGGCTCAAGCAGGCCCTCGAGATCACCGGCAAGTACACCGCCGCGAACCTCAATGCTCTCTACGGCCGCACGATGCAGGAGTCCGGCGGCAACCCGAAGGCCATCAACCTCTGGGACTCCAACGCGAAGGCAGGACACCCGTCGAAGGGCCTGATCCAGACCATCGACTCGACGTTCCAGGCGTACCGCCTCAAGCGGCTGCCGAACGACGTCTACAACCCGATCTCCAACGCGGTCGCGGCCATCCGCTACATGTTCGCCCGCTACGGGCACATCGTCGGCGCGAACGGCCGGGGCTACGCATCAGGCGGCGAGGTCGACGGCCCGGGCACCGCGACGAGCGACTCGATCTGGGCGCGCCTGTCCAAGGGCGAGCACATCTGGACGGCGGCCGAGGTTGCCAAGGCCGGTGGCCACAAGGCCATGTACGCCATGCGCCAGATGCTCGGCGGCGGCACCCAGTCCAAGGGCGGGGCGTACGCCGGCGGCGGCAAGGTGCTCGCGATCGGCGACTCGCTCGGCGTCGGCATCGAGAAGTACCTCGAGAAGGCCGTCAAGGGCCTGACCGCCGACAACAAGGTCGGCCGCTCGAGCGCAGAGGCCGTCAAGGTGCTGCGCAAGAAGCTCACCGACAGCATCTCGAAGGTCATCCTGGACATCGGATCCAACGATGGATCCGCCGAGTCGCTCGAGGCGTCGATCAAGTCGGCCCTCAAGCTCGTCGGCGACCGCCAGCTCATCGTGCCTCGCCTGCGCGGCAAGGGCTCTGAGGCCAAGAACGAGATTCTCTCGGCGCTCGCCGAACGCAACAGCAACCTCGAGCTGGTCACGCCGACCGGCAAGCTCGCCGGCGACGGCCTGCACTACACCGCGGCGGGCTACAAGCAGCGCGCGAAGGCCATCGTCGGAGCAGCGAAGTCGGCTGCTGCTGGCTCGGGAGCGGCCTACACGCCGCCCGCGTTCTTGGGCAACGTCGACGACACCAACGCTCAGATCGACAAGGCCCAGGGGGTCATCCGCAAGCTCAAGAACGGCGTCCTGAACTCGAAGTTCACCGATTCCCTCTCCAAGAGCATCGACGCCCTCGTGGGCGACTCCGGCCTGTTCGAGTCGCTCGCTTCCAAGATCTCTGCGGCGACCGAGAAGATGTCGGTCGCGCTCAAGAAGGCGACCTACAAGGTCGACCGCACGGGCCGCGTGATCCGCGCCATGTCCGATCGCGACATCGCTGGCAAGCAGATCGACAACCTGCGCTCCTCCTTCGACATGCTCACCGGCGAGCGCGGGCAGATCCAGCAGAGCCTCAAGGAGGTCACCAAGCGCCTCAAGGACAAGAAGCTCTCCAAGAACGAGCGCACCGCCCTGCTCACGGCCCAGACCAACCTCCAGGGCCGGCTCGACAAGGTCGACTCCGAGCTCGCTGACAACCTGGAGGCGCGTTACCAGGCCGTCGAGACCTACATCCAGACCTTCGTCGACACGGCCACCAGCAAGGCAGACGCTGCGTCGGCCGGGCTCGATCGCCGCAGCCGACTCCAGGCGGCCTTCGGCGGCGGCTCGGCCGCAGCGACGGCCAGCGCCAAGCAGGGGATCCTCTCGGAGCAGGTCCGCGGCCTCACGCTCGCGGCGAACATCGCAGCGGCGCAGGGGCGCGGCGACAAGGCCCAGGAGATCCGCGACCAGATCGCCGAGCTCCAGACCCAGATCACCGAGGCTGCGATCGAGGGCATCAACGGCTCGGTATCCGAGGCGGAGAACCGCGCCGGCCGCCGTGAGGCCTCGATCGGCATCCGGGAGCGGATCGCCAACGCGCTTGGATCGACCGGGCCGCTCGCCGGCATCTTCGGTGACCGAATCGCTTCTGCTCAGCAGCAGGTCGCCGACCTCGCCCAGCAGTACAACGCCGCGCGCAACGCAGGCTTCGGCCCGCTCGCCGATGAGATCTCCGGCAAGATCGAAGACCTCAACGCCACGATCGTCGAGCTCACTGCTCAGCGCCTGGATACCGCCATCAACCAGGTCAACGAGGTCGCTGCTCGAGGCATGCGCACTCAGGACCTCCGGGGTCGCTACGCGTCGCTGCTGGAGCGCGCCGGCAACATGGAGGGAGCGTTTGCCTCCAAGGGCTCGATCCTCGCCAGCCGCGCGAGCATCATGGCCGGCCAGCGTAACTCGCTCTACGGCCTGCTCGGCCAGGCTCAAGCCGAGGGCAACGTCGGTCAGATCGAGAAGCTCACAGACCAGATCGCCGAGCTCGACGCACAGCTCGCCGAGAACGCAGCCGACGTCCGCAGCAACACGAACAGCCTGCGCCAGGCTCGCATCGACGCGATCACGAGCCGTGGCTCCTTCCTCGGTGGCGTCTACGGCGGCCTCGGCGGGATCTTCGACGCGCTTGGCGCACTCACGGGCACCACCGACATGGCTGGCAAGAGCAGCCTCCTGGGCAAGTCGGGCGACACGCTGCGCCAGAGTGGCACCGGCTACGCCAACCAGCTCTTCTCCAACTACGGCATCGACATCCGCGGCCTCGCGCCGGCAGACATCGCCCAGGTGCTCGGCGGGATCAACTACGACGCCGCCGAGTCCGGGATGAACCCAGAGGAGAAGGCGACCTTCGAGGGCCTCATCAACTCGATCATCGAGAACACGGGCGCGCAGATCTCCAACACCCAGCAGATCAAGCAGCTCAACTCGCCCAACACGCAGACCTGGAGCTCGACCGCCTGGCAGTGGTTCCGCAATGCGATCTTCGACGGTGCCGGCGGCCTGCTTCCGCAGTACCAGAACGCTGGTCTCGGCGTGGTCGGTGTTGCGGCTGGCACTGCGATGAATCCGACTTCGGCCACGCGGGCGTACGCTGCACAGAACGCAGACCGCAGTGGCTCGAGCGATGTCTTCGCTCCCGTCATCAACAACGAGGAGAAGACCGTCGACATGGATGCCGAGACCCTCGCCAACACGCTCTACTTCCGCTACCGCAACCGCCCCAAGTCCTGATGGCCACCTTCGATCCAGCACCAGGCAGCTTTGCTGCCTTCGACGCCACCGACGCCCTCCTGATCGGACCGCACAACCGGCTCACGCGTAACGGCATCGTCTTCAACGATCGCTCGCAGCTCGAGTGCTTCTGGGTCGACGATTTCACCGGTTTCGACGCGCCCGACATCAACGTCGCCGCCGTCGACAACGTGCAGGAGGCCGGCGAGACGCCGGATCCCGGTTTCCACAAGGGCCGCACGATGGCGATGACCGGCTGGGTGCAGGCCGGCAGCTACCCACAGCTCCTGCGCATGGGCCGCGCGCTGCTGGACTCGGTCATGGACCTCGTCGAGATGCCCATGACGATCTCGGTGGCCGACTTCGGCTACTTCACCCAGCCGCCGGTGACGATCAACTGCCGGCTCGCCGATCGACCTCAGCTCGCGACCAAGATCGAGCAGTCCGACCAGACCGGCCTGCTGCGGTGGAACTTCACGATCGCCCTGCGCGCCAGCGACCCGACCTACAAGGGCACGACGCTCAAGCACGTCGAGCTCGAGCCGGCGATCATCGCGATCCCCGGCCGCCCGTACGACCGCGTCTACGACCTCACCTACAGCGAGCTCATGGACGTCGCTGGCAACGTCGTCGAAGACACCGACCCGAACACGCTGGTCGTGGAGAACCTCGGCAACTGGCGCGCGTCGATCATCCTGCGCGCCACCGGTGCTATGGGATCAGTGACGGTCCTCAACGAGACCACCGGCCAGGCGATGTACTTCACGAACATCGCCGCAGGCGACTTCATCGAGGTCAACACCCACCCGAGCGCTGGCACCGTCAGAGATCAGAACGGCCAGCTCCAGAGCTCGCTCCTGGATGCCCGATCGGACTGGATCACCCTGCGCCCTGTCCGCCCAGGATTCAATGGCTCCAACCGCCTCATCCTCTTCGTCGAGAGCTACGAATCCGGCTCCAAGCTCGAGGTGTGGAGCCGGGATACCTGGATCTGATGGCTGCCGGCTGGGAGTTCATCGTCGCGCGCAGCTCCGATCGCAAGCCGATCGGCAAGCTGCGCCGCTGCCATGATCGCACGCTGTCCGTCGACCTCAACAAGTCCGGGCAGGCCGGCGGGTGGGTGCCGACCGATGATCCGCTCACGCGCCTGATCGTGCCGTGGGCCACCTGCCTGGTCGTGCAGTACACCACCGAGAGCCACGAGCAGTTCACGTTCTGGTCGGGCCCCTTCAACAATCGCCGCACCAGCCTGGCCCAGGGCCGCGCGACCTTCTCCGCCGTGGGCTGGTTCGAGCGGCTCATGCACCTGAACCTCCAGGACCAGCAGCTCCAGTTCTCGAACCAGGACGCCGGCGTGATCGTCGCCGCACTGCTGGCCAAGGCTCGCCTCCTGGATCCGCGTCTCCAAATCACCATGGGCGTCAACGAGCTCACCCGCCTGCGCTCGGTGACGTACAACCTCGACCAGAACATCGGGCAGGCGATCCTCGACCTCTGCAACCTCGAGAGCGGCTTCGACTGGTACATCGATCCGATCTCCGTCACGCTCAACATCGTCGCCAAGCGAGGCGACGATCGCCCTAACACGAGATGGATGTTCATCGGCGACGGCAAGAGCGAGCACTCCAACCTCTCCGAGGTCGAAGAGAACATGGACGGGTCGACGCTCGTCAACGACGTCCGAGCTCGAGGGCAGTACGGCACCGGCGGGGCGGTCGACTTCGAGTCCCAGGCCCAGTACGGCGTCTTCATGGAGGCACCGAGCCTCTCTGACGTCGTCGACACCAACATCCTCATCGCCTACGCCAACGGCGAGATCGTCTACCGCTCGCAGCCGAGGGTCACTTACACGATGACGCCCAAGCCCGGCACGGACACCAAGGTGCCCAAGCTGTTCCGCGACTTCGACATCGGCGACACCACGTACCTCACCGCACGACGCGATTACATCGACGTCGTCGACCAAGCAACGCGGATCTTCGGAGCGAGCCTCGCGATCTCCGACACCGGCGTCGAGACCCTGACCAACCTCCAGACCACGGCAGGCTGAACATGCCCGCACCACAGCGCCAGGACTACGACACGATCATCCGCGAGCTCCAGGAGAAGGTGGAGCGGCTGGAGCGCGCGGCCCGAAACCCCACGATCTTCCTGCCGAACTCTACCGTCGTCCCGCCCGATCCCGTCGCCGGCGGGCTCTTCTACGTCGCCGGCGGCGCGCTGCACTACGTCGGCACGTCCAGCACTGACACGACCGTCGCTCCGGCGTAACCACACGGCAAGCGAACCAGTCTAGGATCACCTCAGCAATGTCGATCGAACCACCCCTTTACCTCCAGAAGAAGGTCTACAAGGCCCGCCAGGACCGGCAGTTCATCGGCGACATCTTCAAATCTGGCGTGGTCTCTCTCGCCGACCTCAAGGTCACTGCTTCGGTTGCAACGCGCGGGGTGGTCGTTGCTTCGGGAACGGCCTACATCGCTGGCACACAGTCACCCTCTTCGCAGGGCACCTATCGCCTCAACTCGGACTCTTCCGACACCTTCGTGATCCAAGATCGGAAGAGCGTCGTGTAGGGAA
>ERZ869907.238-NODE-238-length-22381-cov-6.720684_pt1 | contig 22381 bp, 23 predicted proteins | sample MGYA00579309_ERZ869907 | MGnify/ENA primary metagenome ERZ869907 (study PRJEB32216, sample SAMN09231814) | wastewater metagenome | place: USA: Maryland | collected 2016-07-30 | study: EMG produced TPA metagenomics assembly of the PRJNA472060 data set (Reclaimed... | reverse complement strand
GGTGGGCCTCCACCGCAGGATGTACCTACTATTTGGCAAAAAAAATCACCGTTCCGTTCCGTTGCATAACAGAGGAGAAACCAGCAATGAAAATCGTCATGATGGATCCCGCAAAACTGAAATTGGCGGACTATAATCCACGCCGCATGAACAAAGCGCAGGAGGATGCGCTCACGGAGAGCATCAAGAAGTTTAATTTCGCCGAACCGGTCGTCGTGAACATGCACCCGAAGCGCAAGGGAGTGATCATCGGCGGTCATCAGCGCGTTCTTGTGGCCCGGAAACTCAAGTTCAAAGAGGTCCCGTGCGTTCACCTGGTCCTCACTCCGGAACAGGAGAAGGAACTGAACATCCGGTTGAATAAGAATACCGGTGAGTTCGACATGGAGAAGCTGCTGAAGGAGTTCGAAGTGCCGAACCTCATCGAATGGGGGTTTGAGAAGAAGGAACTGGACGTGGACGTCGCCGCACTGACGGACAAACCGTCACCGGCGAAGAAGGTCCGGGCGAATGTGGAGGTTCAGTTCCAGCTGGGTGAGCTGCGGTTCACGATCCCCCAGGAGATCTATGTGCGGTGGATGGACAGCCTGGCGAAGGAGTTCGGCATGAAGAAAGCACCTCAGGTATCAGCTGTGAAGAAACGCCTCCGCATCGATGAGACGGCAGTGAAGGCGAAGGGCAAAGGCAAAAAATGAAAAGCGCACCGTTCACAATCCGCATGGAGAAGATCTCCGCAATCAAAGGGGCAGAGTATAACCCCCGCGCCTTTGATCATGGCCGGTTCAAGCTGATCAAGGAATCACTCGCAAAGCTCGGTTGGCTGATGCCGGCGTACGTATCGAACGGTGTGCTGCTCTCTGGCCATCAGCGCACCCGGGCGTGGAAGGATCTCGGATTCCAGGAGATACCGGTCGTAGATGTGCCGGGGCTGTCCGAAGAGACGATGCGCGGTCTGAATATTCTCTTCAATCTTGCCACGAACGATTTTCGCCGTGGCGATCTTTCCGAGCAGCTGTCGGCTGACGCTCCGAAGATCTCCCGGGTGCGGCACCTGCAGTACCCGTGTATGTGTTATTCGATGATGGATATTGAGGAATGCATGGTGAAGTTCGGCGCCGTGAGCTATGGTGAAGCGGACGGCTGGCAGTACACCAAGAGCATGCTCACCAAGGGAGTGATCATCCCGCTGGTCGCCGGCAGCGACGGGAAACTGGCGAACGGTGCAAAGAGATTGTTCGCCATGGCGAAGGCCGGGATCAAAGAGATACCGGTCGTCATATCGCCATTGCCGGCGTCTTACATCGAGCACTACCTGAACAAGGTATCGATGGACTTCGATGTCAAGAAGACCTATTCCGCTCAAATGCGGTACGGCTCATTTCGTCGTCTCCGGTTGCGCCGGACGTCATTGGGGCATGGATTCAGTGCATGGCTGCGCATGCAGGAATATCCCAGGGCGGAGATGTTCGATCACACGCGGCCGGAGAATGTGGAGAAGCTGCGGAAGAGGTTCGGCCGGACGTTCATCGATTTCGGCGCCGGTCATCTCCACGAAACGCGGATGCTTCAGGAGATCGGGCTCGATGTTGTTCCGTTCGAACCGTATCACGTAGTGGACAAAGACCGGCCGGACCGGGAGCGGTCCCGTGCGATCGCATTGGAGTTCCTCTTCCGCCTCGCCGCGAGAGATACGTTCGACAGCGTGGTGATCTCGTCCGTGTTCAACTCGGTCCCGTTCATGGAGGACCGGGACAAGATCCTCTGCATCACTGCTGCAATCAGCGATAAGGTCTTCATCTGCACCCGGGCGGACCGGGACCCGCAGTTCCTCAACACCACCGGCCGGACCAATTTCAGCGAGAGCAATTTCGGGCATGTGCAGATGATGGCAAACTATGAGAGCAATACCATCATGGGGGAGATTATCTCCGGCGCACCGAAAGCGCAGAAGTTCTACTCGCTTGCGGAGTTGAAGGAACAAGTCGGCCGGTTCTATCACAACGTGATCGGTTGGGATGGAGGCGGCAACATATTTGTCCACGGGTCCGGTGCTCGCAAGCAGAGCGAGAAGGATCTCCGGGACGCGGTACAGTTCGAGTTCAACCTTCCTTATCCGAACGATGAATCACTCGGATTGGCGAAGGAAGCTGTTGCAGCATTCAAAAAACGGGGACTGTTGTGATCATGCGTCTGAGACATAAAACTCGTAGAGGATCCTATGCCTGAGTGTGCGATAGATAAAAACATGAAAATGAAATGGATGCATTTCGGCGGCCAGGTGCCAAAACACTTTGATGATCACGTTCGCCGGTCAATCCCGAGCTACACCCGGGTGATGGAGAAGATCGGGTTCTTGTCTCAATTCTTCATTGAGAATGAATCGTCGTATCTCGATATCGGCAGCTCTACCGGCCGGACCGTGCTCGAGGTGGTCTATAGCAACAAAGGGAAGAAGATGCACTGTGATGTAGTGGACTCCAGTCAGGAAATGGTGGACGAGATGCGGCTCAGGTTCCGGGACCGGGCACAGACCACGTATCAATTCTTTTGCCTCGATGTCACGAAGATGTTCTTCATTCAAAAGTATGACCTCATCGTCGCCTCATTGGTGGTACAGTTCATCAAAAAGGAACTGCGCCAGGACCTGCTCCGGAACGTGTACAACTGCCTGAATGCCGGCGGAGCGTTCCTCTGGTTCGAGAAGTGCAGCGAGGAGTCCGCCGTAGCGACCGATATCATGAAGCAATACATCAATGCGTTCAAACAGGAGTCGGGGCTCTCTCCGGAGAGTGTATTGAACAAGGATGATACTCTCCGGGGGATCATGCCGCTGCGGGCATACGAGGACAACTTTGCTCTATTGCAGTCTGCGGGCTTCAGTGATATCACGGTGATTGACAAAGATATGAACTTCACGCTCTTCATGGCGATAAAATGACCCCTGAGAAACGAAAACAATATCTGACCGAGCAGCAGCTCTTGGGGATCTTCGGCGTGGAACCGGGTACGGTCATGCGTTGGATCAAGTTCGGCCTCACATTCGAGAAGGAGGGACGGGTCAAACTGTTCCACCTGGCCGCCACCTGCCAATGGGTCCACCAACATTTGACCGCAGGGTATTTGTCCCTCGAGCAAGTCGCGCAGATGTTCGGGGTTGAGCCCAGGACGGTGACGAAGTTCGTGAACGAGTTCGGTATGCCGCGGTCACTTCCGGGATTCTACAAGCGCGATGAGGTGGTCCGGTGGAGGGAGAAGTATCTCGCCGGCAAGCTCCGGACGCTGCAGCAGGGAGGCATGGACGGAGTATCGGCCACCACACAGCTGAAGCAGGAGAAGGTCCTGCGGGAGAGGATGAAACGCCTGCAGGAGGAACGTCAGCTGGTGAATATTGCGGAGGTCATGCCGGTATTCACTTCACTCCTCTCCAACATGCGCACGAACGCCTCCACTATGGGGCAATCCTGTGCCCGGCAAGTAGTCGGCCTGCCGATCAATGAAGCTGCGCAACGCATTCAAAGGGAAATCAATGATCTCTTCACAGAATTCGCCGGTTTACATCACTCATTGGAGCGCCTGGGACCGTCTGTACCGGGAGGAGCTGCCGAAGTCGTTGTCGGTGCTGCTGCCGCCCCCGGAGATGTCCATAAGCCAGCACGCCGAGGCAAAAAGATACCTGAGCCCGGAGTCCGCCGCAGAGCCGGGAAAGTATCACATAAGCACGGCGCCGTATCAAAAAGAAATGATGGACGCCGTCCTCGACCCCGCGGTTGAAGAGGTCACCTTCATGCTCGCTTCCCGGTTGGGAAAGTCCACGGTTCTGGAGAACATTCTCGGGTATTACATCGACTACGATCCCGCACCCATGATGATGGTTCTTCCGGACGACACGCTCGCGAAACGATTCTCGAAGATCCAGCTCGCGCCCATGATCCGGCACAATCCGCACATCAGGGAGAAGTTTGGCGACATGAAACAAAAGTCCGAAGGGAACGAGATCTCATTCAAAGCGTTCCGGGGCGGCCATATCATCATGTCATCCGCACAATCCCCCTCCTCGCTCTCCATGTACTCGGTTCGGATTGTTCTGTTCGACGAGGTGGACCGCATGGTCTCCTCCTCCGGAACGGAAGGGGACCCCATAGAGCTGGGCAAACAACGCGCAGCGAACTATCTCAACCGCAAGTACATCTATGCCAGCAGCCCGCTCATCGAGGAGACGTCCAAGATCGATACACTCTTCGGTGAGAGTGATCAGCGGTTCCTCAAAGTGCCGTGTCCACATTGTGAGTATCGCCAGATTCTTGTCTTCGGTCCGCGCAGCCGGTATTCAACGCTCACCTCCGGCTTTCTGAAATTCGAAAAGCAGGACAGCCAGGTGATCAATGCCAGCTACGTCTGTGCGAACTGTAAAAGGGAGATATCGGAAGGGTATAAGGAGGCGATGATCAAGGAGGGTATCTGGACGAAGACCCGGCCGGAGGTGAAGAGACATGCCGGGTTCCAGCTGAGCGGACTGTATTCGTCGTGGACCACCTGGACGGAGATCGCTCAGGCGTTCGTCCGGTCGGAGCGGAACTACAATCGGATGAAGACGTTTGTCAACACGAAGCTCGGGGAAACGTTCTCCATGCGTGTCAACTATCGGTTCGAGACCGATAAGTTCCTCTCCCGCCGCGAGGGATACACGAAGATCCCGCGGCAGGTGGTGTACATGAACATTGGGGTGGACATGCAGGACAACCGGCTCGTCGGCGTTTGCTGGGGATTCGGTGCGGATGATGAGTCCTGGTTCATCGACCGATATGTTGCCATGGGATCGCCGGGTGATGAAACCACCTGGGATCTGATGGCAGCCTATATCTTCAAGACCCGGTACTATGAGAATGGATACCCGGCGGAGTACGGCAAGCTCGGCGGTGTCTATGCGGTCGGCGTGGACAGCCGCGGTCACTACACCAAGAACGCGTACGAATTTGTAGCGAAGTATTCCAGGATGCGCATCTTTGCCGTGATCGGTCTCGGCGGGTTCGGGAAACCGTTCGTGAAGCCGGGACTGAAGAAGCGGAAAAAAATTCCTGCATTCAACATCGGCGTGGATGCGGGGAAGGAACTCATTTACCACCGGCTGGAGATACAGATCCAAAAGGATGAGAACGGCAAGATGCTGCCGACACCGGGGGCGATGCACTTCAATATGAGCTGCGATAAAGACTTCTTCGATCAGTTGACTGCAGAGGTGCCGGTAATCAAGGGTGAAGGACCGAACAAGTCGATCGTGTGGGAGAATCCAGGGAACAAAGCGAACGAGATGCTCGACTGTACCAACTACGCCCTCGCAGCGCAGGCACTCCTCGATATCAAAGACATCAAGCCGCTGGCCGAGACGCTCCGTGTTCGGATGGAAGTGTTCGAGAAGGAAGAGGCAAAGAAAAAGGAGAAAGAGCAGGGAGGCGGTACACCAGGTGAAGGAACCGCACCGGCCGCTCCGGATGCACCAACACCGTCCGCCCCCACGCCTCCCGCGCCGATCGCACCGGCGGCCGATGCACCGGAGGAGAACAACACCATCATGCAGATTGAGTATTGATATGGCGAAGAAGACCAACACCAAAGCGCACGTCATTCTCGACTCTGATGTATCGGAGATTCTGCAAAAGGTTGCGGCCGACACCGGACTAAGTGTGACCTACCTGGCGAATCAATATCTGCGAATGGTCCACAGCGTGCAGCACACGGCCACGGTGGAGTTGAAACCTGGTGCGGTGATCACCCCCAAGAACGGCGCCGCGCCGATCACCTTCGAGAAGCGGGCCGTCATCCAGATCGATCTCGGAGAACTATGAACTTGACAGATACCGGAGTTCTTGTTACATTACCGCTGACCAGTAATTCCGAAGGCGGCCCCATAGTCCGCCCCGATAGAGCGGTGATTTTATTTTAAATAATTCACTGCCCCTGCGTCATCCCGCTCTGTCGGGGTGGCGGTCTCCTTTGGAACCGTTGGTCGCGCAGGGGCAGCTTTATTTTTCGACCAAAATCTAAAGGAGGTTCCATGTCCAAAGCTCTCTCTAACCGCTCAACCCGCAAAGCCCGCCCCACTGTCTCACCGCAGGCTCTTCTCCGCAAAATCAGAACGCGGTATGACCACGCCCTGATGCGCGCAACGTATTTCCGCGATCTTATAACTTCGGTAGAGAGATCCATTATTACAGCAAGGGGTATTGAACCGTGGTGTTCTGGACCCGGTGCGGTTCCCGCCAATATCGGGGCGATCTTGTATTTCAATGCACAATTGGTCATCGATGGACTACATGAGATCGAACTCCTGCTTCCGCCAGGTGAAACTCAGCAAAACAGCCAATTAAAACGGAGGAAACATGAAGCTCACGCGCACATCCCGCCGACAGAAGTCCAATACAGTTCCGGTGGAATTCGTCGGTGATGCAGCGCGCTTCATCCGCCGCATCTCCAATGCGACCGGTCGCACACACAGTGACACCGGCAACATGCTCATTCATTTGCTCCAAAACATGGAGCAGAATATCACGCCAGCATTGAAATCAAGAGGAAAAAGACAGATGAAGTAAAATAATAACACCAAAAATAGAACAATCTTCTAAAGGGCCGCAAAAGCGGCCTTTTTTATTGCCCTCCCGCTGCCTCCTGCCTCGTGATTGATGTGAAATGATGTAGCAAAACAATACAGTTGTATTGATATTGCGTCTGTCACCGGTCACTCTCCCGTGCCTGGACGCCTTTGAAGCCGACCCCCGCGAAAGCGGGGGCGGCGGAGAAGGAACACAATACACGAAGAACCTATGCCCGACACCTACACCGAACCTGTTGAATTCCGCGCCGGCGAAACTATCGCCTGGCTGAAGGAAGATTTCGCGGACTATCCGCACTCATCCGGTTGGACGGCAAAGTACACGATCACCGGCAACGGCGGCAGTGCCACAATCACCGGACTGTTCGCGGATGGAAAATGGACATTCACCCTGACGGCGGCCGCGAACGTTCTGGCCGCGGGCGATTACATGCTCTATGGGTATGTCACGAAGGGATCCGGTGCAAGCGAAGAGTCTTTCCCAATCTATCCGCCGACGTACCTCAATGTCACCCGGAACTATAAGACGGCATCCACCACCGATGTGCGCACGTTCGCGGAACAGAGCCTCGCAGCCATTGAGACGTTCATCACCCGCGTTAGTGCCAATCCTACGCACGAACAGGAGATCGCCGGTCGCCGGTTCTCTCGGCTCAATCTGCTCGAGGCGATGAAGTTCCGCAATCAGTTGCTGAGTGAAATCGAGCGTGAAGAGCAGAAGGAGCGACAGGCGAACGGAGAGACCACCGGTGAGATCTTGCACACCTTCGAAAGCGAGCTGCAATGAAGATCATGGATTCCATGCTCGATGCGTTGAACCTTGTGCGGAAAGCCGACGTGCTGCCCATGGCGATGCGTTCATTCGAAGGTGCGGCGGTCAGCCGTCTCACAACGGACTTCCTTGAAGCCTCAAACGAGATCGACCAGGACATCCGTGCCGGTGGAAAACGTCTCCGGAACCGTGCGCGTCACCTGGTGGTGAACAATGCCTATGCCGGTCGCGCTGCGGAATTGTATGTCTCGAACGTTGCCGGCGAATGCGGTCACACCTTCCAGGCAGACATCAGAAAGCCCGTCCTCGATCCAGAGACGAAAGAGATGATGGAAGAATCGGACGACGATCTCAACACGCGTATCGAGAATATTGTCGCCGATTTTAGTAAACCCGAGAACTGTTCAGTCTCCGGAAAGTATTCCTTCGGTTCTCTGCAACGGGTAGCAGCATTCAACCGGTTCACCGACGGCGAGTTCTTTCTCCGCCGTGTGTGGTCTTCCAATGCAAAGTATGGTTTTTATCTGGAGCCGATCGCACCAGAGAATATCGCCGAGGATTACAACATCGAGCTTTCCAATGGCAACGTGGTGAAACTCGGTGTGGAGCTCGATGCATATAATCGCCCTGTCGCGTACTGGTGTTATAAGCGGAACCGCGCTGCGCAGTTATGGGGCCCGGCGCGTTCCAATCTGCTGATCCGCGTTCTTGCTGATGATATGCTGCATTGGTTCGACCCCCGGTTCACGAATCAGACCAGAGGATTTACAAAACTCGCGCCGGTCATGCTGCAGCTGCATTGGATGCGCGGGTATGGTGATGCATCGGTCCTGAATGCGAAGATCTCCGCGTCGAAGCTCGGGCTCTTGTCTGATGTGGATCCTGAGAATCCGACTGCCGAGATCATAGGAACGGGGAAGGACACAAAGGGGAATACCACAATTAAAGCGCTGCCGGGGTCGTTCCAGAATATCGGTGCCAAGAAGCTCTGGCAGTGGGATCCCAAGTATCCGCACGGTGAGCATGAGATGTTCATGCGACAGTGCCTCCGGGAGATCGCCGGCGGTGTTTCGGCGTCCTATTCCGCGCTCTCCGGAGACTATTCACAGCACAATTTCTCATCCCAACGAGGTGAGTCTGAGAATGTCCGCCGGAACTACATCGGTGAGCAGGAATCCATGATCACGCATCTCAACGATCCGATCTTCAAATGGCTCATTGAAGGCGCAATCATGACCGGTCATCTGAAGCTGCAGCGCTTCAGTGATCACGAGAAGGTGATGCGGCATGTGTTCATTGGTCCGCGCTGGGATTACATCAATCCGGTCGATGAGACCAATGCGACCCGGTCCGACCTTGAAGCCGCTCTCACGTCGCCGTTCGAAGTTGCTGCACGCAAAGGACGGTCGTACGAGGATATCCTCCGTGACCGCCGGGCAGCCCGAAAGCTCGAGAAGAAGTACGGTGAAACCCCGGTCTATGGGAAGACCGGCAATGTGTCCACAGATGCGCTGACGCCGGCGACACCTCCCGCCCCGGCGCCAGTAATTCCACAAACCACGGAGTAACAATGAAAGAACTAATTCGCATCCGCAGCATGGCGGCGATTCCGTCCACCTATGCAAAGGAAAAACACACCGTCCGGGCGGTCATCGCCACGGAGAACGGTGTCGATGTGTACGACTACCAATACGGCATGATCAGGGAATACCTGATGATGGACGGGATGGAGGCTCCGAGCAACAATCAGGTCCCGCTCCTGGACAGTCACTCCCGTTGGTCCATCGAATCCCTGTTCGGCTCTGCTCGAAACTTTGCGACGGTCATCAACGCCGCCGGGGAGAAGGTGAAGGAATGCGATGTAGAATTCTCGCAAACCGAAGAGGGCGTCTCTGCAGAGACGAAGGTTTCCGAGGGTCACCTGACCGACTTCTCGGTCGGATACCGGTCCCTGGATTCCACCTTTGTACCGGCAAAGACCAGCATGGAACACAATGGCCGCACCTTCGAAGGTCCGTGCCTGATTACCAAGCGCTGGAAGATCAAAGAACTCTCGCTCACGCCGATCGGCGCGGACGAAGTAACAAAGACCCGCTCTGCCGCTCTCTCTCCGGAGGTTCGGCAGGAACTCATCACCCGCGGTATGGACCCGCAGTCCACCAACGAACAGGCAATCGAATTCCTGAATTCACTATCCACCAATCCACAATCCAATGGAGGTACCATGTTGTTCCAACATCGCACCATGCATCTCAACCCTGTTGCCGACCCGCCGGCAGGCGGAGGCTCGAGCCCGGCACCGGTCATCAGCGTTGCCGATGTGCAGCGTGCCGAACGCGAACGCGTCGCCGGCATCATGTCCGTGTCGGAGAAGTTCTCCGGCCGTGTCGCCGTCATGAACGATCTCAAGACCAAAGCCCTGTCAGAAGGGTGGAACATCGAGCGTTTCAGCGCGGAAGTGCTCAGCAATCTCTCTTCTCGGTCCGCCGATATCGCTCCCAATGCAGGATCTGCTGATTCACTCAGCATCGATCTGAAGGACCTGAAGGACTTCTCGATCACACGCGCGCTCAATAACGTCATGCAGGGCCGTGCGATCTCCGGCAAGGAGCTCGAGGTCACGAAGCATATCGCAAAGGTGACCGGCCGCACGGAGGCGATCGGCGATCGTACATTCATCATCCCCGGTGAAGTGCTCATGATGCGCGCACTTTCCGCCGGTTCATTCTCTGCCGGCGGTGCGCTTGTCAGCACCGAAGTGAAGGTGGATGAAGTGATCGAACTGCTGCGCAACAAGACCTACGTCGAACAGTTGGGCGTTCGGCAGATCGATGGTCTGGTCGGCAATATCGCATTGCCGAAGATCTCCGGCGGTGCTACGGTGTACTGGCTGGCCGAAGGTGTCGACACCACCCCGTCCGATCAGTCGTTCGGCCAGGTGGCACTGACCCCCAAGAAGATGATGGCAGTCACCGCATTCGACAAACAGCTGCTCACGCAGACCTCGTTCGGAGTGGAGAGCTTCATCCGCGAGGATATCGACCGCGTGATGCGCATCGAGAAGGATCGTGTTGCGCTCGCCGGTACCGGCGGAGCGCAACCGCTCGGCATCCTGAACCTGACCGGTCTTTCCACCAGCGTGACGTTCAGTGCTGCAGCAACGTGGGCAAAGATCCTCGAATTCGAGACCAACGTCGCTACCAGCAACGCCGATCTCGGTTCGCTCGGCTATCTCACGACCCCCGGCTCCCGCGGCAAGTGGAAAGGGATCCAGAAGGCAGCCAACCTCGACTTCATCTGGGAGAAGGGCGATATCGTCAACGGTTATGCCGCACGCGCCACAAACCAGGTCCCGTTGAACAAGGTCATCTTCGGCAATTGGTCCGATGCGATCTTCGGTCTGTGGGCCGGTATCGAGATCACCGGAGACCCCTACACGCTCGCGTCGAAAGACCAGATGCGTGTGGTGATCCGCCAGCTGATGGACTTCGCGGTGCGTCATCCGCAGTCGTTCTCGGTATCCACCGACGCCGGCAACCAGTAACAGCGCAGTAATGCACTCTCTGCGAACGGTTCGTAGAGAGTGCATTGCAGCGAAAACAGGCAATAGGGAGAAGGAACCATGGAAACAACAAAGGTCGAGATCACCAGGGAAACATCCTACCGCGGCAAACCGGCAAAGGTCGGCGACGTTGTGGATGTGACCCCCGCCGAACGGCATACGCTGCTCTCGCAGAAGATGGGGAAGGATCATATCCCCGCTGCGGCACCACAGAAGCCCGGCGTATCGAAATAATCATTCACATCAATCATGAGGTAGTTATGCAAAACAAGATGAAGAACAACACGGGGGCGATCCTGTTGATCGGAGGGCTGCTCATCGCATTGGCGGTGCTGGTAAATCCCGCATTCGCCATTGGGCTGCCGGCGCTCGCGCTTGGCAACGTGACCATCGATCTGAAGAACGAACTCTCGTTCGCCACGATTTCCGATATCGCCGCTCGGACCTCCACGGTCACAACCAGCGCGGTCGATTTGAAGGAGTATCTCGGCAAGATCGCTGTGATCCAGCAGGTCGGCACGGTCTCCGGGACAAGTCCGACGCTGGACGGGAAGATCCAGGACTCCGCCGATGGTTCAACCGGGTGGACCGACATCAGTGTCACCGCAACCCAGGTCACGGCTTCCAATAGTCAGCAGGTATTGTCCGTCGATACCCGCGTAGCACGCCGTTACATCCGGTATGTCGGTACGATCGCCGGCACGACTCCCAGCTTCACGATGGGTATCGTTCTTGTCGGTCAGAAACAGTACAACGGCTAATCGCTGATGTGCACAAGGTCGGTGCGGAGTGATCCGCACCGATTTTCTATGCTGAATTCCCAAGAAGATATCGATGTGTTCTTTCAGAGTGAGGATTTTGCGGAAAGCGTGACCTATACGCATTCCGGTGATGCTCCGGTATCGGTGAAGTGCATTTGGGACGAGCCGTTCCAACTGACCTCCGCACAGGGGATCACCTATCAGAATTCCGATCCCAACGCGCTTTTCCGTTCCGTGGATGTTCCAACACCAACTGATCAAGATACAGTAGTGCGCAACAGCGTGACATACTATGTGCTGCGTTCAGAACCGGACGGTACCGGCTGCGTGCGGCTCTTCTTCTCAACAACAGCACCCCAGCAGTAATGCCGACGACCGACAAACGACAGATCCTCATAAATAAGATCAAAGCGGCGCTCGCGCTCATTCTTTCCGCGTCCGGGTATTATACCAACTTGGGGCAGAAGGTAACGGAGGGGAAGGTCAATCCGTTTGACACGAACCGGGTGGACGGCGTAGACGTGCTGGACACCTCGGATGATATCGAAGACGATACCACCGATGAAGCGCGTGAAATCGAACAGCACACAGTCACGATTCAAATCTCCACCATTGCTAAAAACTCCATCACGGCAGAAACGGCGCGGCAGCACACCGCCGATGTCCGAAAAGCGATCAAAACATTGTATTCGGACGCCTGGTGCGCCGAGAATCTGAACGACATTCGTAACACCGGGAACGGGCTCGAAATCGAGCAGTCACGGGATAAGATCATTGGTGTCGTGCACAACTTTGAGTTTGATTTTACAACGTTGAAGCTGGAAGAAGCGTAAAAACAATCACATAAAGGAGTAACCATGAAAGCAATCAGTCGTTTTGTCAATCGCTATCTCACCCGCTATCCCGCGGTCAGCATCCTTGTCGTCATCATACTGGGAGTGGCGATCTTCGGCGCGGCCGGTCTGGCCGCCGTTCCGTTCGTTGCAATGGCGTTAGGGAAAAACCGTCAGACGTTTTCGAACAAAGGCGGTGGTCTCCTGAAGCTCCGGGAACTCACCTCGGGCGGCGCACTCACGACCATGGAGGATATCGGGTACTTATCGGAAAGCGGACTGAACATCGACCCGAAGATGGTCGAGCATGTCGACGAACGCGGGTTCGTGATCAATGCTCTCTCCGGAGGCGAAGAATGGCGCTGGAAATCAACTCTGATGCAGGTGTCCATCGATGAGATCAACACGCTCAAGACAGCGCAGAACAAGTTCTTCCATTTGTATTACAAATCTGCGGCACTTCCCAACGGAAACATCCAGGAGATCTACATTCCGCTGGTGAAGATCGTCAATGTGCTGGAGCTGTCGTTCAAGAACGACAAACGCACGATAGAGGTTGAGTTCCTGGCATTGATGCCCAAAGGGGCCGTCACGGTCACCCCGTCCGGTTTCAATGTGCCGGCCGATTCGTACGGTACGATCGTCGAGAATGCTTCTGCGCTCGGCGAAGTAACAACGGCAAACGGAACGATCTATACCGCAGCGGTATAACACGCATGCCGATCTTTGTCCGGCCGCAGGGTGATCCTGCAGCCGGAACCTACCAATCAGGAGCATACAATGTCACTATTAAAAGATCGTCTTCGTTTTTCAAACAAAGGACTTGGCAATCTCGAAGTTCGGGAAGTCAGTCCTACCTCTGATGCAGCATACCAAAACCTCGGGTTCCTTTCGGAGACCGTCCTCAGTGATGTTTCGGAGATGGAGGATATCGCCGATGAGACCGGATCGATGCAGAATACTCTCGAGCGGACACGTGCAGCGCGGATGAAGACCAATCTCATGCAGGTGTCCATTGATGAGATGAACTACATCAATAACTCTGCAAACAAGTATCATTCGATCCGCTACTCAGGACTGATGAATGAAGGAATCTTTCAGTTCTTCTCATTTGAACAGGGGCGGATCATCCGAAACCTTGCTCGCCAGTTCACCAATCAAAAACAAACAATTCCTTTTGAATTCTTGGCCCTTAAACAGGAGCCGACGACATTTACGACGCCGGAGTATCACATGGCCGAGGCGAAAGGGCGCATCCGGACTGAGCACCTGCAGCTGTGGATCAATCCTCGCTGGCTTGGAACTCCGGAAAGATTATCAGACCGGGTATTCGATATTTCCGGATTTGCGCGCCATGGATCACTGAATTCAGACTATGCATCGATATGGACAACCGGTACACCGGAAAGCTTGCTTGCCTTTGATGGTGTCAATGATATCCTGAGTTTTGGGGATATCTTAGACGATGACGGTTCATCTGACCTCATGGTTGAATTATGGGTAAAGATCTTAGGTGCAGATGGAACAACGCAGCGGCTGATGTCGAAAAAAGAAAGCACTACGGCAACTTCAAAAGGATTCCAGATCTATCGGCACACCAATAATGAGGTGGTCTTTGGCATTGCCGATGGAACCACATCGGTCATTAATAACATGCCGTCCACGCTTCTGCAAAACACATGGTGCCATGTAGCATTTACTATGGATAGAAATGGCAATTTAGTGGGATACAAAAACGGCGTCGCTGGCAGCGGAGTTAGTGTTGCTGCGGTTGGAAGCGGTGCAAATGCCATACCGTTGAAAATTGCATCTCTTGATACTGCATTCGCAAATATCCAAACCGGCGGGATGAGAATCTACAATTTTGGCGCAGGCGGTCTCCCGTCCAATATAGCAACCATCGTTGCTAATCATTACAGCGCGGAGAAATCATACTATGGGCTCTAATCTCACAAAGAAATATGCAGTGGGTCCGGTGGCGAAGATGCGAGAGCTATTTCCCACCTATTCACGAGGTGACGAACGCTACTCTCTGGACGGAACGCAGGTCATCTATGAGCTGGACCTTACCGATGAGGAAATTACCGCGATCAGCAATGCAAGGCGGAGCCTGGTGAAACTCTACGGCAATGAAGAGGCGGTCGCAATGCTCAACGCACCGGCATCCGCTGGCGTATGGTATGAACAGGTCACGGGAGAAGGGACGGGTACCACCAATGAACCGTAAACTCTACACATTCGAGAACTGTCCCGGTATCGTGTGGGAGCAACGCGAGCTCACCTATCCGCAGTTCGAGAAGATCAAAAATGATTTCGTAGGGTTTCTTCAATCGCTCTCTCCTGAGAGCGATCTGATTCTCGCCCTGAATCAGTTCATCGATTCAGTGCTGAAGGAAACCATTTCCACCCTGATTATACCGCACTCACACACGAATCTGTGGAAGCGTTTTGTCCAATGGTTCAATGTCCGTCAGGGCAGCGTGAATATTGCAACGCCGGCCGCGTATATGACCCTTTCAGAGGTAGCGGGGGTAGTCAACGATTTTTTTTTCTTAAATCGGTTGTGGATGGATCAGTTGAAAGGTTCTGCAGCGAATGTGGGTGGGATCCTGAACCAGCTGATGGGGGACCTGCTGACGATGACACCGCTCCAGGTCCCGCCGAAGTCCTCTGGATCCTCGCCGACGGACGAAACGCAGAATTCGAACAATTGAATCTTATGCCGGTCATTCCGGTGTATCACCGCATCATTCTCATGGCTCGGCAGAACCAACGGCTCGCCAAATCCATCAAAAAGCAAAAAGGCGGAGACAATCTTGATCATCTCCGCGATTATCTGACGTAGATACCTCATGGCAAAAGACCGGGTCGAAATAGGGCAAATCGCGCTTGACCTCAATACTCTGCAGGGAGACGTAAAGACTGCAGAAGGTATCATGCGTACGCTCAAGACCAACCTCCGGGACCTGTCAAATCTCCGCATCAATGCCAACGGGGAGCTCTCCGGCGGTCTATCCTCATTCAATGCCGAACTGGACAAGAACAACAAGAAGTATGCATCAGGCCGCGAACAGATGCGGCAGTTCTATGCCGAGCAGCGCCTTGGGGACAGGATTACCCGGGACTCAACGACCGCACTGGTCGGGTTCACCGTGGGGCTATCATCCCTGATCAATTCAGGCGGGAAGGCCAGCAACACGATCCAGCGGGTGAATGAAACCTTGCTGACCAGTGTCACCGCCATGCAGGGCGCCGAATTCACGACAAACGCGCTGGGTATTGCCGGGAGTAAATATTCCGGCACGCTCGGAGTGATGGCTTCGATGTTGTTAAAGAATGCCGGTTGGATCAGTGTCATCGTAGGACTCGGGGCGGGGCTGATTTCATTCTTCCGGCAGACCGATGAAGCGGCCAAGAAAGCCGCAGAGGGTGGCATCAATGATATCGCGAACAAGTTCAAGGATTTGACTCCCAGGTTTCGCATGGATGTGCTGAATAGCGTGGTTGAGAAACTTCGCGAAATGAATGCACTTTCCGACAGACTGGAAAGGTCGCCTGGCGGATTGACCGGAGCGGTGCGCGATCGTCGGTCGGAATCTCAATTCACCGGAGGACTGCGGAGTAGGAAGACGCTCGACCGGGATCTCATCGATACGGCTGAGCTGCAGGCGAAGATCTCCTTGTATGAGGACCTCAAGGAAAAACTCGAAGAGGTGAATGAAGAGGCAATGATCCTGGAGAAGATCCACCAGGCGGGAAACGAGATCCTTAAAAAGACCGGTAACGAGCTTCAAAAGCAGAAGATCTATCTGGAGGAGCTGCAGAATAAACTGGAGACCGAACACCTCACCGAGGAGAAACGGTTAGCGGTGCTGCAGAACATCGAGGAAGTTCAGAAGTATATCAAACAGCTCTCCCTCAGTCCGGACGAGATCCAAGAGAAGAAGGCAGCGCAGTTGAAAGAACAATTTGAACTCGGCAAACTTTCGACGAAGGAGTATATCAATCAGCTGCAGCTGGTAAAGACTGCGATCAAGGATAAAGAAAAAGCCCTGACCGTTGAAAAACAGATCAACGACATCGTGCGGAGTACCCGCGATGCTGAACTCGAGCGCACCAGGAACAGCCAAACGCAGATCGTCAACATCACGAAAGAAACAGGCCTGCAGCTGCTGGCTGTCGACGAACAGTTAGTGACCGCCCGGACCGCCAGCGAAGAAGAAAAGGTGAAGGTCACGCAGCGGTTCGCTCTTGAACGGCTCCGGATCGAAGAAGAGGCCGCGTACCAGCTGTTGGATATTGAATCGCGCATTCTTGAGGAACGTCTCAAACAGGAATCCAATCCGCAGCGGCGTGCAGACCTCCGGGCCCAGATCGAATCCAACACACTTGCCAAGTTGAACCTGGTCGACACCGGCAACGCTCGCCGGAACGCGATCAATCAATCGGCAGCCCTGGGCCTTGAATCCGCCCGGGAGTCTCAGAACCAACGCGCCGGCAGCATCCGCGGCGGGCTGGTCGATGACAGGAAAGAGTTCGGCGCAGCGGCCCGGCTCGCACAGACAATGCAGCTGAACGAAGCATTGTTGAACGAAGAGACGAAGCTCGCAACTATTGAGCAGAATATCCTCAGGGAGAAGGATGCTGCTCTCCTGGAGAGCTTGAACCGTGAACGGGAGGTCTCCCTCGCGAAGATTGAGATCCTGAATACTGAGCTTGACGCCCGGCAAAAGATCGCGGAACAACAGATCCTGCTCGGATTTCAGTCGTATGATGCCTCCAAGTCCATTGAAGAGAACTTCAAAGCACTGGCCCGAACCACCATCCAGCGGCTGCTGGCTGAGGCCGTTGCCAGTCATTTGGCGGCGGTGTTCGCAAGTTCGGGACCGTTAGGTCTCATACTTGCGCCAACAGCCGGGTTTGCAGTGGCCGCACTCTTCGAACAACTCATCCCTAAGTTCGGCAAAGGCGGCAAGCTGACCAAGCCGTCGCTCCGCCTGGCCGGTGAAGCGGGGGCGGAGTTCTATGCACCGGAACGGACTTTCTACGATGTAGCCCGTCAGGAGATCATTCCCACGATCACCGATATGACCAAGAGGGAGCTGGTCCGGTCCAACACAGTGATCAATAACTCCCGGATCACGAATAACAGCACAATGGACTTCACGCCATTGGTGAAGGAATTGAAGTCGTTACGGGACGATATCGTTTCCTCTATCGAATCGATGCCGCCGCCAATGGTGGTGAACAAAAACCCGATTTCATTCCGTCAAGCTCTGCAGGAGGAATACCCCCGGCTGCAGCAGCACATGAGCAATAAGGAAATCGATTAATGGAAGTCTATCTGCAAATAAAAGGTGGACCTCAAATCGAAGGAATCAGTCCGCTGCAACTGAGCGAGTCTTCCGATATCGCATTGTCTCAAAAACGTGAGCGCGATGAGTTCAAGCGCACGGTGGACGATGTCTCCTTGGAGGCATCGAACCTGGACGGAAAACTCGGGGCTGCATTACTGCAGCGCCCGATCACAACCTATTGGCAGGTGATCATCAGGGACCGGGGCATTACACTCTTCAACGGCCGCGTGCATCGTCCCATACAGTTCAATCTGAAGGACGAATGGATCAATCTGCAGGTCTATTCCAATAACAAGGACTTCTGGGAAAAAGCAAAAACGACAAAGATTAAAGCTGTCGATTCCACAAAACTGTATTCCAAGGTGTACACGTCGCTGAGCGAGATCGAGGCGCTCATCTATACCACAGTTTCACAGGTTCTCATTGACAACTGTGAAGGGATGCAATCGGAGGGATTGTTCACCGGATATGATATCGACTCGTTGTACGCTACTCGGCCGGTCCGGTATGCGTTCAAGGCAACAATGTTCCCGCCTCTGGCAACGATCGGTGACAATGGTCGATATGAGAATCTGGATCCCAATACTTCCGTGTTCGACCTTCTCACGGCAATGGCGAAGTACTACAATGCAGAATTTTTTGTGGATCCGGCGACTGATAAGCTCACGATGCGCCGGCGGCTCTCGATACTGAATGATACCAAGTATGATCTTGACGAGGTGATCTCTGATGACGATGAGATCATGCTGGTGGACACGGATGAGAAGAAGTATGACTATCTGCATACGTTCATCAGTATCTCTCAACCTGCAGATCTATTGCAGTATGACCGGTATTCGTCCGATTACACAACCTCAGACATCTATTGCTATGCCGATCTCTATTCGTATGGTATCCTTTCTGCACCGTCAGCACCGGGATCTTTTCGGCAGGTCAAAATAGGAAACCTGTATTATCCGGCGTTTATAATTCCTCAGCGGCCATCGGATGTGATAGCTCGTTATGTGTATAAGAAAGATGTGCGAGGTACATTCCGGCTGCACTTTGTCCTTACCGGCAACGAAGGGACGACATACGCTCCATACATCTCTGATATTGTATTATCCCGTTCAGGTACGTTTGGACACGTCGTTGAGGATATCGAACAATTGGCAATCCATTGTACACTGTTCATCGATTGGCTTGGACCGGCTAATCCTGGAAACATCGCATTGAATCCCAACACTCCAACGGGTCATATTTGGTGGTCGTATGATGAAGCAACGGCCAAATGGAATACGATCACCGGTTATGATGGTGCAGACACACCGGTGGGGAAGATCTTCGAGATCCTTCCGGAACTCCAGTTCGTCGATGATGAGGGCAAGCCTAAACAATCCAACCCCTCGGAGGTGTTCGCATTCTTTGGGAAAGAGCAATCGCTGGATAATTTCACGCGGCAATGGCAGGATATGTTCATCACCACAAAGGCGCTGCACTGTACCGCACGCGGTACACACTACCGGTATGGCGATACATTCATAACGAATAAGCTGCGAACCAATGCAAGCCTGTCCGGAGCTTCAAAGTTCATCGTCAAAGAGGCAACTTCGCAGCTGGTGAAAGAGAAAACCCAACTCGTCTTAGTGAGCAAATAAATGCCAACGGTACCCACCATAAGTTTCATTGCCGGCAGCGGATTGCCGAGGCTGGTCCGCGTCTTTGCACGTCCGTCAGGGAATATTGTCAGTTCATCAGTAGCGAACCCGACCGTCCTTCGGTTCACGGGAAAGCATCGGCTGACGTCGGGCATGACCGTCCGTATTGCCGGACACACCGGCAGCACACCGGCCGTGGACGGGGATCGAGTCGTTACTGTAATCGATGCCTATTCAATCTCCGTGCCGGTGAACGTCACTGCCGCCGGTACCGGCGGCAGCTATGAAGCTCTCACACAGGTATATGAATCATCCGGGACAACGACCTTCACGGCCACCACAGCCAATGAAACCGGATCGCCCACATTCGCACCTGTGAAGACGAACCACCGGATATTGTCCTATCGGGTGGTGAGCGGTCTCAGTTTCCCCACCTGGGGGAAGGTGGTGTCAAAGACAACGGGGGTCATTACGATTGACGGTTGGACCAACGGAACACCGACCGGCGGTCAGAAATTCATCATCGATGGTTGGATCTCAGATCTGCCGCGCTGCCAGGAGATGACGGAATCATTCGACCCAGACCACCTGCTGCACAACATTTATCAGGGTGATCAGGGGAGTGCGCTGAAATCTAAGTTTCGCGGCTATAAGTACGAATGCATGCTCGATTACTCGAAATATGCCGGTGCCGATCTTCTTATTGACCTGAGCAAGATCTTCAACCAGGCACCGGAGGATGAGATTATCTTGATTCCGCGCAGAGATGTTCCCGGCTTCAATTACAATGTCATTCTCGGGGCTCCCTTCTCAATCACCCGGCACCGCAACGAAGGATATAAAAAACCGGTATTTGTTTTTAAGGGAAAAGAGAACATCCAATGCTACGGCGTCCGGGATGGATATGGTTATAACTACGCCGGCAATTACGGAACGAACTACTAAAGGAATAAAATTATGTCAGTATCCTATACTCCAAACTTAAATCTTTGTGTGTACGATGATGGAGATAATCCCGGCGCCGGTTCAAAAACAATAGCCAGCACAGGATTGAATGGAAATGCGGTTAAGATTGATACAGCCGTTGGAAGCGAGCACAATGCGGACGGCACACACAAGGACGATAAGATCGGCGGTTCAAGTCTCAAGGCGGCCATCGTTGACGGATCCACACTGGAAGCGTCGGCGGCCACGGGGGCAAAGACGTTCAGGGTGAAGGACGCCGGCATCACCACGGCCAAGATCGCCGATTCCAACGTCACGACAGCCAAGATCGCCGATGCGAACGTCACGACGGCCAAGATCGCCGATTCCAACGTCACCACGGCAAAGATCGCCGATGCGAACGTCACGACGGCCAAGATCGCCGATACCAACGTCACCGCAGCCAAGATCGCCACAGATGCGGTCACCGATGCGAAGATCCAGCGCGGCAACAATGCTATTCGTCAGGTACAGTCGTTTGCAAAGGCCAGTCTTGCAGCCGGGTTCCTTACAAAGGAAGGCATCACCATGTCGAATGGGCAAGGGATGACTCTCCCGCACGATTTCGTGATCACCGGGCTGACCTTCCTTGATGCTGCCGGGGTGCGGGAGAGTGTCGACCTTGGGTATGATGCAGGAACAAATCGAATCCAGTCCACGGAATGCTTATCTCTGTATTGGACCGGCACTGTTCTTGAAATTCGCAGGAGCGGAAGTGCGTTCGATACCTTTACACCCACAACCGCGCCGACCACGAACTTCATTGTGTACATCACTTGGGAACCGTACAAATAATTTTCAATTCACATTTCATGAAAACCCTTAACCACAATAGGATACCAATGGAACGGTTAGCGTTTTTAGTTCTCGGCTACAGTGGAGGCGTCGCGTTATTTACAGCAATCATACCACAGGATATCGAGATTTGGACTCGGATATTCATGTATCTGTCAGCGGGGATCCTAAGCTTGATCACCGCCTACTATGTGCACAAGAACAAAGGGAAAGGAGGAAAAACAAAATGAACGACCTTCTTATTACCCTGGGATGGCTCGTGCCGGCAGCCACCTCCGCCAGCGAATATGTCGCATCTGCCATTGAAAAGATCTTCGGGGTCCAGCTGCAGGGGAAGATCGCTGTCCTGAAGTCATGGGTAGTGGCAATTGCAATCACCACTGCCGCGGCAGCATACGACCCGGAACTCTTCGGCGGGATCCCCTCATCCACCTGGTGGATCCTGGGACCGGTCTGGGGGGTGGTCGTTGCCGGTCTCTCCAACGGTCTCTTCCAACTTGAGCAGGTGAAGACCTTACTCACCGTCATTCGTGCGAGGAAGAAATGACCCCGCTCGTGATCAATCGGCTGCACCGCCTCCCTGCAGATCAGTTCTACCAGGATAAGTATCCAAAGAAACAGATCTATATCCACCATACGGTCGGAGGATCTGCAGAGAGTTCATTCCGGCATTGGCTGTCGAAACCGGAGAAGGTGGGAACGGCATTCCTGATTGATCGGGACGGGACGGTCTTTGAGGTATTCGATCCGTCGTATTGGGCTCACCATTTGGGACTTCCTCATCCCACTATTCCGAAGAAAGCACATCCCCGCAACACAGAACTGAATCAAAGGTCTATCGGCATCGAACTCGCATCCGAGGGAGCGCTCGTCCGGTCCACGGATGGGAAACTCTTTGCATTCGACGGCCGGCAAGTGTTCCGTGACGGATATGTGAAGAATGCGGTACCATGGCGGGGATATCAGTTCTTCGATAACTATGAGAACGAGCAGCTACGATCACTGTACGCATTGGTTGGTAACTTGTGCGAACGTTTCAGTGTCCTAAAGCGATGCATTGAGCAGAACTCTTC
>ERZ869907.235-NODE-235-length-22522-cov-96.240798_pt1 | contig 22522 bp, 58 predicted proteins | sample MGYA00579309_ERZ869907 | MGnify/ENA primary metagenome ERZ869907 (study PRJEB32216, sample SAMN09231814) | wastewater metagenome | place: USA: Maryland | collected 2016-07-30 | study: EMG produced TPA metagenomics assembly of the PRJNA472060 data set (Reclaimed... | reverse complement strand
ACAAAACTTCCTATTACAGCTTAGATGCCATTATAGCCGACAACCATAGGGTTTGCATCCCAATCATAAACAGACTTACCCCTACGTTTTACCTTCCTGACAAAAGTACCCTCTTTTGTCTGTTGAACAGAAACTTTACTGTTTATATGGTGAATATATTGATATAAAATTCTGTCACCGTTATTATAATGTGTCCCCATCTTCTCTCATTTTAGTTAATAATTATTTCCTCCCCAACACCGCCCAATTCTTCCCCGCATCCAGCCCGTTAGTGGAATATATTATTTAAAATTTTGTGCCAAAACCTTTTGGGTAGTTTTACGTTTACTATTTTGGCGCATTCCGCAAAAAGTGGTGCAATATCCTTTGATTTATAACCTGCTAACCCACATCCAATTTCTGTTACATAAAAAGTTTTAGATGTGTTACTTTTTGCGTATTCAATAAAATCATCTACAAACGGCTTTATTTCATCAATGCGGAGTGTTCTTTTTATTGCAGCATCTTTTGTTGGTATGCCATAAGTTTTACCTTGTATGCCAGTAGCTTGCCCCCATTTTGCACCCCATCCTAAAGCAGTTTTTGCAGCACCTTTCCCGTGTTTTCCCGACAAATTGCTACCAAATACAAAAACTTCATTTTCAGAAATACTTGTAATATTTTCTGGTGTAATTCTGTTTATCATATTTATTTCAATCATTTCACTTTTATTTTTTAAGTCCTAAAATAGCGTAGTTCTTTTCAACTGGCAGCCCGTTAGCGGTTAATATTTAACTGGATTATACCGGCACTCATTCATTTCACGGTAGCTTCTGTTTAATATGTCTAAAACCGTTTCCCATGTTGGGCAAGCACAGTTAGATTGTGCCTTTGCCCACTGTTCTGGTTTCTCACTTCTTTCTGGTGGATTCATGTGATGAAGTTTTATCGCTATCATCATTTCGTTTATTTCGGCCTGTAATTTTTCGTGCTTACTAAAAGTAAGAGGCTCTCTGATTTTTCTATTCATACCGTTTATTTTTTAGGTGTTAAAATAGCGTAGTCCTTTTCAACCGGCAGCCCGTTAGCGGTTAGCAGGGAGTGGCCGGATTCGGTGGCGGTGTCGAAGAAATATACCGTATAACCTTTGCCCTGTTTTTGGGTATAGTCTAAAAAATTCCTATGATAAGGTTCCGGTATTACAGTCGCCCAATCCTGCTCTGTTGCGGTTTGGGTGGTGAACAACGCCTTCCATTTACCTTCTGGCAATTCAACCCAATCAAGTGTTTTTCCGGGTACATCAAACCATAAGTCGTTGTACTCGTTTATCTTTACATAGGTGGCCCCCTCCGGCAGTTCTACTACCCAGAGGTTAAGAGGTTTGAGTTGGGTCATGGTTGATCGGTTTGAGGGGGTGATTGAAGGGGTTTTCGTTTCAGGTAAAACTGATACAATTCGCTGTGTTTCATCGAAGCCTCGGCAACCTCTTTTATATAATTGTTTACCCATTCGTGAGTACGATAATCATATTCCCACTTATTAACCACAACCCACAATGTAAAATCAGGGTCGCACCCCTGCCCGTGGTAGGCTGCGGCTTCGGGGGAGGTGGCGAATTTTACAACTATTTCTACCAGCCTATTTTGGAATAATACATCCGGGTAGTTTTTACTAACCCATTCCTTCGCCGCCTGTTCTATCTGTTCCTTTGTCATGGTTGTTTCTTTTTAATAGTGAACCCGTAGCTTTCAGCAACAAACCGAAGATTAGCCTCCCGCATTCGGGGTGTTGATTTTTTCATACCCTCGTTGATAATATACAAAGCCTTAATGTCCGGGTCTTTTACCGGTGTCTTTGTTTTAATTTCTACTCTCATGGTTGTTTGTATTTGGTGATTAGGTTTTTTGTATTTTCTGAATTAACCCAGTAATTAAGTTGTTCTAAATCTGCCACCAACTCCCTGATAGCCTCGTCCTTTTCCTCCAGCATCTTCGCATAGTCCGGCTGCGGGTCTGATTCTAAGATTTCCACCCCGTTAACCTTCCACCCTAAATCAAGTGGGATAAAAGCAATGCCAGTATTTTTATCGAATACATTATTTTCAAGTTCAAGCCTATCACCTTTTTTCCAGTTTGTTTTAGGTATATCTTTTTCTGCTTCCAAATGAAGTCTTAGTTTTATAGCTGCCTGTAATATGTCCGGCTGCGGTTGCATATTTATTGATTCGAGATACTCCCTGATTATTGAGCATATAGATTTTGGGGGGTCTATGTTTTTGTAGTTCATGTAAAAATCCCCGAAGCCCTCTATTAGCTTAATTAAGTCCGGTTGCGGGGTGTTGACGCAGGAGTAGGTTTGTTTTTGCATGATTATTTGTTTACTGTTTATTTAATTTCCCGCAGCAGGTACGGCAGGCGGCTACTAATATAATGGTTTTTAGTTAAACATTTCCGGATCTGTGCCCAGGTTTACGATTATTGTGAAATAACCCATGTGGGTCAGGATCTCCACGATGTCGGACATGGCGGCGTCTTCAGGGGAAAAGAACCAGGTTCCGGGCCGGCGGTGCGAGCAGACGGTGTTAAGTGTCTCTACAAGCTCTTTATTCGCATTTACAGACTCATACGGCGGCAATCTGTATAAACGGAAGGCTCGGCCCCCGAGCGGACGGACGAGGCTAATAAGGCCAGGAATCGACGGGTAGAACTTCTCAACGTTGTCAAAAGAAAGGCGGCGGATAGTCATATATTGTTTATTTTTTAAGTGATCCTTCCATCTACTCCGTGTAGTGTATGGCGTTTTAAAATTTGATATTGCAAACTATTCATTGTTTTTTTATTTATTTATAATCCGGTCTCTTAATTCAAGGTTATAGTGCATTTGCCCGGAATAGTACATGGCAGAATCAAGGTTACCGGCGGCCATGTATATGTTGCCTTTGGATAACATTATTTCAAAATCGGCAGCAATTTCTTCGTAGGATAAACTTTTTTTGTGGCGGCTGCACCCTACGGCAGCAATCAGTAAAAAGGCAATAAGTATTGATTTCACAATAGTTGTTTTTTAGTTTTCAATTTCGTCTGGAAAAAGCCAATGGAATATTTTAGCACCTATATAGCAGGCGATAAAGATTCCTATATAGATCAGCCCAAAGTAAAGCAGCGGGTGGGCGTTTTCCTGGAAGTCAGAGATCAGTTTTTTCATTTTGCTTCAAAGTTTTGTTGTTTTTTCTTTGCTTTCCACTCTCGGAGTCTCATGGTGCATTGATCGTCGCACCACCTGTTTACGAAACTTCTTTTGTCATCCACATCAGAATGCCCTTTTACGTGCCGGAATATTGCGTACTCCTTTTGTTTGGCTGTCAGCTCTTTAAACTTTTTCGCCCCAAGCCTGGAAATCGCATCTGTTTTAAACTTTACAATCGACTTCTTCAGCATAGCTCTCAGCGGGTTTTTCTTTCCGGACCGAGCGTTGATGTTGTCCCGGTTGAAGATAAACCCGATTATCGGCGGCGGCTTGGACATCCGCAGGGCTTCCAATGCGTTGATCATGGCCTGCATCTCAGCGTGCCAGGAGCTTTGAACCTGCTTTTTGAAAACGCCTGATCCTTTCAGATAAACGCCGTTGCCTCTGATCCAGTAAGCAAAGCTACCAATTTTATCGTAATGGTAGAAGCCGGCGTCGGAGTTTATTGTAACGAAGATGGGTTTTTGATTTTCTGTCATGTCTGTTTCTTATTGAAGTTGCCCCCATTGACTTGCCATGGATTTTGCGATTCCCTGGAAGGTTTTACTTCGGATCTTGGCCCGGTCTGGTCCCGGCGGCAGGTTGTACCACTCCGGGAGAGATTTACCGGATTTTGTGGTGTGTCGCTTTCCTTTGTCAACGATGTTGGTAGGCTGCAATTTTGGAAGCCCCTTGAGCCATAAACAGGTCTGTTTGGTGTGCGGGTCGCCGAACCACCATGGCTGTATAATCTGGTCCGGTTTTCGGGGAAATCCATGCTTTGCAAATTGCGGGAAGTGTTCGTATAAGTACGGGCCGCCCATGATGCCTACCGGGTTTTCAATGGCAATCCTCCTGATGGGGGCTTCCCATAATCTGATAAAAAACCTGATCGCTTCTTGTTGGCTTCCGTTTTCCCTCTTTTTGGCAAAGTGCTTGGCACCGCTTGTTGCCAGGTGGGTGCATGGCGGGAAAAATATTCCTTGATCCCATTTCTTTATGGTTACAAAGTTCCCGGCCTGGGTCTTTAGCCTCCCTCCTTTTATGGCCTTGAATATATCCATTTGCAGATGCCATTCCGGATGGCCGCCAGAGCAGGGCAGCAGATCGCAGGAAAAGGCGTTGTGGCCTAATTTGCGGAACTCTTTGCATACAGCTTGGCTTTCTTCGCATCCGAATATAATATTCATCGTAAGTCTCTTTTTTCTGTTCACTCTCACAGTAATTCTGTGGGGATGTTTGTATTGAGGATCCGCTCGCCGGGCTTCAGATTTGATTTAACCTCTGCAATTTTGCTGATCAGAATATCCCGGTAGTGCTTCAACATTGTTTCAATCGGGATTTTTCCTGGGTTGCCTCTCCAGAATACCCCCGAAAACTTTGTTTCTGTCCCGAAGATCAGACTGTCTTTCTGCATGGTAAGCCGCTTTTTTTGCAGGCGGATGATTTCCTTTTGCTCAATGTGCTTTTCTACAATGAGGTCCAGGTAAAATTCCAGATCCATCGGGAGCGTGTCGCCTTCGGCATACTTTACGGGGGGCAGTTGGATGCAATACTTTTCCGCTTCTTTGATCAGCGGGATAAAGTCATGGTGGGAGGCTCTGTAATAGGTGGCACCACCCTTGCCGTCATTGCCGGCCTCGCCGACCGGCTTGCCGTCAATTCGGATGGTTCCATGGAAGGCAGTTGTCTCTTCGGACATCTTGTCGAAGACGACGATGTTTTTGAGTTCAATGTTCATGATGATTAATTTATGATTTTACAATACCCATTTCAAAAAGACATTCGGCAATTATCCATGTAGATTGCGCGCCGTATATGGCAAACAGCTCGTCCATATTTGGGTAATAAGACCCGTCGCAGCAATTACATATTTCAAGCCATGTGTATCTTTCAAGATCGATAATAGTTGCAGGCTTCCCATCTTCTTTAAATTCATATTCGTATGTTGACAACCTCCTGCCGTATTGCCCGGTGCTTGCATCGGTAAGGATCCAGTATATTCCTTCTCTTATTAAAGAGGCTTCTTTTTCGTCTACCGTATCTGAAAGATACCCGTCAGTGCAGCAGGTGGGGCACCCCCAATATCCTGTTTCCAAATCTGCCGGATTATCATATAGCCACATCAAAGGGTCAAAGTTGTCGCTATCTGGATATTCTGCGGTGTCTTTCTTCGGATTCATGTCTTCGTATATTTTCCCGCAATTATTACAAGTGCATAGTTTCATATAAAATTATTTTGGTTGATGTGTTATACGGATCATAAGTGCAAAATATCTTTCTACTGCATGATCGAGGGCATCCGGCCAGTCGTAGAAGGGCTCACCATCCTGGTGCCTGAAAGGATTCTTGCTTTTGTAGTCGTCGCTCTCTCTAAGCCACATAAGATAACGGCTATGCCTGCCAGAGAAATGACCATTTAGCCCCACTGAATAAAGGACGATGTCCTCCTTCAGCTCCCTGGTATTTATGATATAGTCAACCATGTATGACATATCAACTGCCTTGAGCAGCTCATGTATCAGGATGGCGTCTTCATCGGACCATATTTTTACTTGATGACGCAGCATATCTCTGATGTCAGAGGTTAATCTGTCTTTCAGTGTCATAGTTATTTTGCTTTAAGTTCTCCTGATTTAATAGCCTCTCTTATAGCTGTCTTCAGCCGGTCATCGTATGTTCTGTGGTATTCGGACCACTGCTTAGTGAGGGATTTGAACTTGGGGTGACGCTTGGTTATGCCGCTCATAGACTCGGGGCGGGATTTGTCAAAGGTTGACAGTTCTCGAGCATCGAAATGAGAATCATACTCGTTGCCTCCATCATCTTTATCCGATGTGAACCAATTTTCCATAGGATAATCATAGTCGCCATCTTTGTAGGTGTGGTAGACCTTTATTCCTTTACAGGTCAGGAATACTCTTGGCTGTACATAAACTTCTTTGTAAGGCATTGTCATACATTGTAATCGGTGATCTTTGCTCCTATCCTGGGCAGCAAAGTGTATCCAAAATCGGATGTGTGAATTTTATGTCTTTCGATAAACTGAATGGTCATAGCTGTTGCTTCTGATGCAGAGCAGGCGGTCACCCCAAAGGTTAGTATGACTCCATCATTTGATGGCAAGTCTTCCTCATAGGTAACGGTGTAGCGACGCCGGTTATTTTTCGGCATCTTGGTATTGCTTGTTGCGTAGCTGGCCATGGCGGGTTTATATTTCTGTCAGAGTAAGGTTTTGACAGTATTCGTGAATATACTCTTTCGCCTGCTGAACATTTTCCGGTAACCAGTGTATCTCGGAAGGGTATGGTTGATCGTCTTCATTTTCCCGGTAAATCTTCTGAGCATAAGCTAGAAAATCGTCATCGCTAGAAAAGTGTTTTTCTATGTCGTCGATGTTGGTAACTATGTACATAAAATATTTTGATTGTTTAATTTTTGAATTTACCGGTCAAAGCTCTGGTATTGTATGGCTTCAGCAATATGCTCTGGCCTTACAATATCGGACCCGGATAGGTTGGCTATTGTCACGCTTACGTTTAACAATGAATGGCATTGACGAATAGACAGGTTTAGCTTTTCAATACTGGCTTTGAACAATGTTTTGACCGATCCGGTCAGCTCTAATTTTGTTTCAATATTCATTTCTTTGGCGGTTCTTACCCTTTGCTGTATGTCCGTAAGATGCTCTCCTTTTCCGGTTAGGCTATGCAGTATGTCTTCGGGGCTTAATTGGTGCATTTCAACTACCATGTCCGCTACTATTGAATTACCTGCTTTGTAAAAATCTCTCAATGTTTGACAATTTTCTTCCATGGCCTTAATTTCTGGCTGTGTCATGGAATCCGAGACTGATGGGATGATAGAAATTGTGTGTTCCCCTGCAATCGCTATTTCGTAAGCTCTTGAAATGTTTGGGGCAAGTGTGACTGGGTTGATTTTCATATACTTGTTGTTTGTTTTTTAGGGGTGAAGTCTATCCACATTTCGCCGTCGCACCAGTAGTAAATATCATCTCGGTCAATCCATATATCGCACAGCGTTTCAAGTAATTGGCCTACCCTGTAAGCCGGGTCCGCCATGATATACGATTTGTCTAACCACGTATCAATATCTGGAGAATGGAATGAGATGAAACCGCTGCATGAAGTGTGCTTGTTTCTGATGATCTCAGATGCAGATTTTTTATTTTCTCGTATTTTATCCAATACCACATCCAGGTCCACTTCTATCTCTACATTAATCGAGTCGTTGGTAAAGTTGTACTCCCGAGGCCGGTATATATTTTCAAATACAATACCAATCTCCATGTATTGCTTTAATTCTTTTTCCAGGCGGTCAGTAAATCGAACAGCTACGCGCTGCTCGTATTCTCTGTAATCAAAATCAAAATCGTCAAAAGAAAGGTCGGTATTGTTTTCTTGATTATACGAAGAAATGTCTTCGCCTTCCCTGTCGTACTCAAATACGGTTGAGTAAAACCCCGGAAATAACGGAAGCCAGGTTTTGAATTTCTGTTTCATGATTTCTGTTTATCGTTTAAATGTTTTAGGATTGTAGATAATCTCTCCCTCAACAGTAATGCACCCTTTTTTGTCTACCGTACACTCTGCCACCCATCCGTCATAATCCAGGTCCGCGTCATCTGGATCTCGATGCCCTTCTCTTATTTGATCAAGCTGCATCGAAAGGGTGTCAATATGGTCTTTGATCATTTCTGATACAGCCTGAATTTTTGATTTGAAAAGAACCGGTTTGTCTTTTTTTGATTTCTCCGTTGACTCAAACCACATTGGCTCAATGCTAATCCCGTTACGCCAAACAATAATCCATTTCTTTTTCATATATTAAATCTTTGTATATTTGGTTACTAAAATAATAGTTTATGGCAGCAAAGTCAAGGACAGCTAAATTTTACGCGCAAAATCCTGAAGCCAAGGAAAAGAAAAATCAGTATCAGAAAAAGTTTAATAAGCAGGCCCAGCAGGTAGCCAAGCGGGTGGAACTGAATAAATTCAACCGCAAACAGACGAAGCTCGGAAACAACAAAATTGGCGACCAAAAAGATGCCTCGCATAAGGGCGGAAAGATCGTCGGGTATTCCCATCAGTCGGCAAATCGCGGCGATAAAAACAACAGCCCTGGGGATAAAAGAGCCAGGGGCGGCAGGCGGTAGGGTTATGAAATCAATTTTAGTTGATATGGGTTAGATTTCATTTCCTCCAAGAAAGTCTCTATTTTCATTTCTTCAACCAGTGAGGAGGTTTTTATGAATACGCCTTCTTTGCTCGTAATGTCGATCATTTTGTCTATTTGGTAATCAGATACGGGGATTTTCCCAAGCCACATATCCCACAAAATATCGTCCATAATTTCTTTGTTGTTGTCATCGTTCATTACTATTTCGGCGGTAATTGAAAAACTTCTGATTTGAGTGTTCAATTCCTGTTTAAATTCTTCGACAGCCTCTTCTATTGTTTTAAGAATATTCGGAGCTAGACCTAGCACATTAATACTGAACTTTAGTTGGTTAACTTCTTCTTCGGCAGCTTTTATCCATTCTTGCCTCGTGCCGTTGGACGGATCGTAAATCTTTTTGTTTTTCATTTTTAAAAATTAATCTTCTTCATGAATATAGCACAGCCAAATCCCGTACACCCGCTTCTTTTTGGTTTTTTCGGTTACAGAGATGTTGCACTCTCCAAAGATTGCGTTTATTGACTTCCTTACATCTGCATTTGGGAACTGCTCAAACATTAGTACAAGCTGGTGGATTTTTTCAAGATGATTGCTTAGCTTTTTGATGAATGCTGCATGATCAAACCCTTTAATGCCGTACACTCCGGGCGGCTTGTCTTTTACCATTGAAAATTTAGTCGGGAAGTCGACGGTGATTTTAGTTACCATGTCTTTTGTTTGTTGTTCACTCTCATGATTTTGTTCAAAAGAAAACCCCCGGCGAATGAGTTACCGGGGGTTTCAAAATAGCTGTGAGAATTAATCATTATACTTTACCGGGGCTGTTACACTTGGCTTCTGCTTCGGGTTCCGAGCCGGCTTGGATAGCAGGCGGGGCTCCTGGGATGTGCGTGCCCTGGCCGGGATCAACAGGAATATATACAGGGGTTTCTTCAACCGGCATTACCATAATGGATGCCAATTCCTGCTGTTGACCGGGACTGATGTCATCAGCCCAAACAGAAACCACAGCACTAACAGCGTAGATCGACACAGCCAAAATAAGGAATGCTAACTTACGCATGGTGTTGGGGTTTAGGGGTTAAAAAATCGGGATTTCTAAAAATATCAATAAACCAATTCAAGGATACGAATATAATTTTAATCCGCCATTCCGCCAACTTCCGGTGCCACTTCTTCCGCTTCTTTGATCAGCGGCTTGGCGGCGGCGGTCATGGATGATACAGCAATGGCAATCTCATAGGCCAAGGCCCGGACAGCCGGCACCTTGGAGGCGGACAGCCGCTCGCTTACCTTCAGCAGCGTGCCATTGGCGGCGTACATTACGCCGATGTCGTCGATCAGGGATTCTAGGTTCATTTGTCTTTCTTTTTAAATGCGAGGGTCTTGTTTAAATCTTTTCCGCGCGGGTTTTCAATTTGGCACATTTCAAGGTTACCGCAGGACAGGTGATCGTTTTGAAATTGATTTGCGGCCCATTCGTCTCTGTCAAAAAGATCATTCATTATCTCCTCCATAGTCCGGGGTTTATGGAAGAAATTTGATTGCTTTCGAGTTAATTTAACCATAGGTTTAAAGTTGAATTATTAATTCATTTTCTTTGCTGTCCCATAAGATAGCGTAATACTTGTTATCGTGGCTGATACTGAATCCTATGTATCTGTAATCTGGATATTGTGGATGTCGGAGTGTTACATTGGTGATCCAATATCCGGCATAGGAACTTGAAGAGGTATATGCCAGTCCGATTATTTCAGTGATATGGTCCCATCCTTTGAATTTCACACGATGGCGTCCGCGCCCATCCTCATAGGTTCGCCACTGGTATCGCAGATGCTTGACGATAGCCTTTTCAATTTCGACAAACTGATCTTTTGTCCATGCTTGGTACATATCTGGAAGAACAAATCTGTCAGGCCATGGCACTTTCTTGATGGCGGCTATTTGTTCTTTGGAGGCGTAGCCGGCGATCGGGAAGTTTACTCCCTGTGCTTCCGGGTGAATGTTATACCATTCCTTGCCATTTTCATCTTTCCCGATAAAGAAATTGTAGCCGGCTAAATTTCCAACCAGCGTCATGTTTTCGGTATTCATTTTTTATTTATTTGTATTACGGCTATGAATTTGATGATTAATATACAACAGCATGGGTAATGGTGAAGGTGCCGGATTCTTCATGCCCGTCTATTGAATATTCTACACTGATGTCTAATTTATATCCGTAATCTGCTTGTTCGGCGGATACTATTTGCATATTTTCGGCATCAAGAGATTCGGAAAGAGCGGTTACAATGGCTTCTTCCAGCAGCTCCGGGGTTTTCTTTCCTTTCACTGCGGCCTCCGGCTTGTTTTCACTGTCCGTTGTGATGTACCCTACTCGGGCTGCCCCTTTTCTATTGAGGAGCTTGTTGAATTGACTGAGTGCTTCTGTCATGATTATATTATTTTAAGTCTGATTTTGCACATTGAAAAGCAATGGGGTCAAGCCTCTTTAGGGTATCTGCTAGGGTCCCATTTCTGTGGGCCCTATACAACTGATACACGGTAGTTCTGGGCTTTCTGTTTTTACTTGTCAGATAGATTAAAGAGTTGACAGCCTGTTCGCTTGTCATGTTTTCTGAATAATGGAGATTCAGTAATTGTAATGCTTTTTTGTCTGTCATATCTCTTCTATTAATAATTTGAGTAATTCGTAGTAATATGTCCGGGGTTCTCGATCATTATGGTAATCAATTTCTTTGGTTTCGTCAACCAGATGGGACAGGAAATCTTTTCTGTATTCTTTTGGCATCTGTTTGAACAATCGGCAGCACTGATTGACCTGTCCGTTTATTTTGGAGTCAATAATATACTGGTGGTATTCGTCAATGGATTTAAAATCATAGCTCCTGACGAGAGCCATCATTTTATTGTACTGCCAGGTGTGCCGGATAGTTGATTTGTGTGCCATAGTATTTAAAGGGTGTTGTTTGTGTGAAGAAGACTTTTGTCAAACAGAATACCGTATCCTGGAGCTTTGATTTTTGGAATTGGCTGCATTTTAGACAGTATATAATCGACAGTGTATGGCATTGATACATTTTCCCCTCCACGGCTTACCTCAATAGTTCGACTCGAACCATTTCCGCGTACCCACTCAATACTGCAAGACAATTCCCATCTGTATGGAACGTCGCAGAAAGAAAGGTAAAGATGGGTGTTGTCTTTTGTCAGCCATAGGCTTTTTACGAGTCGGTCTTTGCTGTGGTAAACAGATACTCCAATATTGGTTAGCTCATCGGCTAATTTCATTAAGGAGTCATGGTTCCGCTGCATTCTGGCCCTGTATGCTGTAAAAAAGTCGCTCATAATATTTATTTGATTGGTTTTTTGAAATGAAAGTAAATAGCATTTTCTACCGATGCGTTATTGTAATAAACTTCATCAGCCCACTTTAATGAGTGCCGAACATTTTCTATTTCAATTTGTTTAAGAGGTTGAACCCAGGCTCCATTCCAAGATGGCTTGAATTTTAAACCGCTTACTTTTTCTATTTCTTTGACTTGATCTTCAGTTACGCTGATAAGATGAATTTCGGGAATTGGCAGTGTGTATTTATTTCCGTTGCCGTCTATTCTTGTAACTTTTTCGGCTTTTTCCCTGTACATTTTCTTTTCCTTGTCCTGTACTATCCATATTTTAGAAGTGTCATAGTCGTCGGTCAGTTTGAATACCCGGAATGGAATCATAGAGTACACGCCACGGCCACCACCTGAATAACCTTTATGAAAAAACCAGATCATTCCGTCTTTCTTTTGATCAGTTGGCAAAATGGCGCTGTATTCAATGCTTGGGTCAAGGCCGCCTGAGTATGATATGTACCCGCCGTCGCCTAAATAATAGGATTCACTGCCCCCGCCTATTTGTATCCCGTCATCCCAGGCATGAGTAAATCTTGTGAACATTCCGTAGGGCAGCTCTAAATAGTCGCCCACCCTTGGCCCGGTTCGTTTGTCAAATTCCAGAACTCTTTTATTCAAAATGTCCAAATCTCTTTGAGCCGCTTCTATATGAGAAGGCGTCAATTTGTCAAAGTCAATGTACATTCCCCATTTCCCATCTCGTTTTTCATAATCTGCGGGAAGATTTCCGTATGACTGCGTTGAGGCATTCATAGAAAGGAAGTTTTTAACTTCCTCAGTTATTGTTGATACAGGTTGCATATACTTATTGTTTAGTTAATTCTTCTCTTGTGTGCGGGAACCAGTACGCATCAGAATTGAGGTAAAACTGCCGGTTATAAAACGCGCGGCTTTTGTCTATTCCAACCACTGTTAGCCCATGGAATTTAATTCCATATTCGTTAGTGAATGTAACGGTATCGCCAACAGATATGTCACCACAAGTTTGAATGAGGTCTATTTTCATAGGGATTGCCCATTTCAAAAACTGTTCTGGTGTTTTGATTGATCCGGGAGGTGGCCTGCGCATAGATTTATTATTGTTTATACATTTCAAAATAGATAGCTCTCGTTTTGTCTTCCCACTTTACCCACGCTCTTGGATCCTCGCATTTATTCGGTTCTTCGCCTGCTTCAGCCAGAACTCTTGCCCGGTATTTGTCTCCGTATTCGATGGCTTCTGCAATCGTATTATACATTTCAAAATAAATAGCTCTTTTTTTGTCTTCCCACTTTACCCACGCTCTTGGATCCTCGCACTTATTCGGTTCTTCACCAGCTTCAGCCAGAACTCTTGCCCGGTATCTGTCTCCGTATTCGATGGCTTCTGCAATCGTGATGCAGGCATTATAATCATCCATTCTTCCGTCTAGCTTCCACAGACGGGCCGCTTCTCTCCAGTTGCTTTCTCGTTCTGCTTTTTTGGCCAGATTGTACAGTTCCATGTTTTTTTATTTTAATTCATACTTTTCTTGATTCTTTTCAAACCAATCTCCCCAAGAAGACACAATAAACCGGGGCCGGGCACCGCTCCAATCGCCTCTCACGCATAAGACTGTCGGGGCATAGGTATCTCCCATGTTTACGTAAGTGGCCACGATCTCACACCAATATCCGTTTTGCCACTCTCCGCGAACTGCTTCAACTCCATAAGCATGAAGAAGTTCGTTGATAGCCTCCATGCGCTCTTTCCAATGGATCTTCTGCGTTCTACGCAGTGCCAGGCGGCAGGCTTTAACCGGGTCGCCACGGTAAACATCGTCAAGGTATTGTTTCATGTGCTTTGCTTTTGCTGTTCACTCTCATGATTTTTCAGGCTCGATCTTGCTGATCAGGTCACCCCTCAGAACGTCCACATAGACCTGTGGGGTTATGCAGGATTCGCCGCCTATGGTGTTGGTCTGACCGTTCAGGAAGTCCAGGGTGGCGATGGCTCCCATGAAAAGCTCATGCTGATCCTGTATTTTCTTAACGCCTTTGGTGCCGGCTGTCTTTGATCTGCGATCGGCCAGATCTACCAGGTAGTTGTGGAGGTCGGGGGTAAATTCAATTCTTGCCATGTGTTTGTTTTTTTCTGCGTTTAGGAAATTCGTTTCTGAATAATCGGACGGCCATCTTTATGGGATAGCCGATGTATCTCTTGCGGTTGCCGTCGCGCTCGATCAGGGTGAGCTGCGGATATACCGATACGGTCATGCCGTTCAATTTTCTGACCGATAGAGGGGGTTGAAATAGATCCATGGTTAAAAGTATTTGTGAGCAATAACACACTCTTGGTTGTCTCTGCTCATAGTTATAAAGTATCCGTCAAATGCTGATGTGCTATATATGCCGTGAGTAAAGTTGTTGCGTGTTGTACGCATAAACATAGACAGCGGGAGCGGCTCTGCTTTGTCTCTGAGAAGGATCACATACATTGTCGAATGGCAGTCAGACAATTCATCAAAGTATGTAGACTGAACCCAGGACTGCTGCTTGGCGTCTAAGTCGTTAAAATCAAACAGGTATGATCGGTTGTACGATGTAGTCATGCTGGTTGTTTATCAGTGAAAAAATCAGATTCCTTTCCATTTAAGGTAACCCCGTCCTGCCATGTCAATCCAATGCAATAGTCAGTGATTGTGCAGGTAATCAGGTATTGACCTTTACTGTCTTTGGTAACCGGGTATCTGGTACTTGACCAGTAGACTTTTTCTCCCCGGTCAATGGCTGCTTTTATTTCTTCCGCTGTCATGGTATAGTATGGTTTTAAACTCTTGATGCTACTTCTCGGCGATTGCCATTAAGGAACTGCATCCATACGGTTACATTCCCATGGTCATTTATTTCCAGCACATGACCCCTGTATTTTCCTTTGCCGTAGTTTTCGTCAACTGACCACGCTTCTCTGATTCCTGATTTGGTCAGCACCGGGAATTTAAAGTTTCCATCTTCATCAATAACAGGGAACTCATTATCTCTGTTTTCTACTTGGAATAACATGTCCTCAAGTAATTGTTGATTGCGGTTCATGGTATATGGTTTAAATGTTAATCTATCCAGAAGGTTCCACAGTCAAGGCATTTGTTTCCGCAAGGGAAGTTGTTTATGTAAGTCATATTCCGGTGCCGGGTATATTTCATATCCAAAAATGTGCATCCACCATCTTTGTAAACCTTGTCTAATCTTTTTTCTTTTTCAAGATGGTCGTTGACGCTACTCTTTTCTGCTTTCTTTTTAGTTTTTTTAGTTAGCAGCGTTACCTCTGTGCCATTACACCAATCTCTACTCATTCCGCACACTTCGTATGTGTATGAATAGCTTACTGTTTTGTCCAGAAATAAATTTTCGGGGTTGAATGGCAATGAGAATGAGTGACAAATCTCAGTATCTCCACCACTTCCATTTCCGTTATTGATTATAGCTACTGTAACATTTCTGGAGAAGTGTATTGTATTTATTTTTTCGTCTATGTTTATCCAGTCATCTAAATCATCAGTGAAATAAACAACAAGCCTTCCCCCGTAACCGGCATTGCAGCACATATCAGATAGGCTTTGGTCGTGTTCTTTATTTTCCATTGGGATTTTCAAAGCCTTCTTACAATCTCGTATTCTTTCTTTCAGGTCATCTCCATACCCGTCAATTTCCATTCCGGTATCATAAAAGAAAACCTGTTCTCCGGTATTGCGAAGCAAGTCTTTTAATGGTGTGCTATCGTCCCGGTCATAAATCGCATCTCTTATGCTGTCTTCAAATTCTTCCATTAATTCCTCTGCATCTTCTTCTTCAATTTCAAATTCTCTTTCAATGTCGCTTTTCAATTCGTCCAAAACATATTTAACAGACTCCCATGTATCCCAGTCCATAAATATGTCGTCAAGACCTTCGGGATTACCATGAATTGCATCTTGTACTTCATTTAATCTCTCAGATAGATCATCACGGTAATCAACATAGTATAAGCTGACCGTTTCAGGGAGTAGGGCGATTATTTGCTCCACTGTAATTGTGCTTTTTGTTTCAGACATTTTATCGTGCTTTTGGATGATGATTACTTTTTTTCTTTTTCCCATTCATTAAGTAAGCTACTAAGGGCCAGAAGGCACCCCAAAAAGCTAGTACCAGAATGAGGGCTAGTAGTGGGTTCATAAAATAAAAAAACCCCGGACTGAAACTAATCAGATCCGGGGCGATATATGAAAAACAATAATTTATTTGCGGCACTGATAGTCCAGGTAGGCGTCTATCGTGTCCCAGGTGATGCCATTATTACAATCATGGTCATGGATCATTGTCAGCAGAACTTCGTCAAATTTGTCTTCGTCGTAGTAGCGGCGCCAGTTTTTTCCTTTTAATTGCCTCGCTCTTTCGGCAAAGTCCTCTACGCTCCAGGTGATTGACCGGTCCAGCTTGTTGCAAAGCTCTCGGATCTTGTTTACAACCGCTGTGGGGATGTCGAGCCCACGGATTTCATCCGATTGCATTTCTCTTTCAAATGTGGTCATCTTGTTTTATTTACTTGTTTGAATAATATGCAGTCACAAGGGCGACCGCTATCTGATCTGAGCTGAAGGCGCTTGCCAACCCGGATGCTGTCCGGTACTGTCTTCATTTTAGCCACGTACCACACATAGCCTGGATTGTTGTACATGCGCCGCCGCTTGGCCCATACCTCTGCGCTGCTGTCACTCTCATCAAATAAAATGTAGTCCACTGTTACGGTGAGCAGTGACGGGGGCCGGGTAGTGCGGCAGGACAGCAAGGCTGCGGCAAAGGCAGCGATCAATAGCTTGTGCATCATGGGTGAATGAGATTATGTATTTGTCTCCATCTTTTGATGACATAAATTCGGTGCAGTAGATCAAAAACTTTACCGATAAGGTAGTATTGTGTAGCAAGTACGCATAAGGTGATAGCTGAGAAGACCCACAGATTGTCTATCATATCTGTTGTCATCATACGAGTCTGCCATATCCCAAGCGATACGTAATAGATTGTGTATTCTGCAATCTTGAGATGCCCGCAGCGAAATGCTTTCCTTATCATGCTGATGGTTGATTATTATAGACCCACCGTTTTACCGCTGTTTCCATGGCTGTACAAATCTCCCAATCTTCCAAGGGCTCCATGTCTCCGGTCTTTATCTCCGGATAACTAGCGGCTATTGATGCCCAAAATGCTTCTCTCGCTTTCTCGACTGCTTCAGCTAATCTAAGCTGGTCGGTTGCTGTATTGCTCATGGCTTTAAAATTTCTTGGTTACCTGGGGTATCCCCTTCTTCTCCAGCTCTCTCTTTGGGCTGGTAATCCAGTTGAAGTCCCTGACAATGGCTTTCTTTTTCTTTTTGGGATGCGGTTTCTTTTTCATATTGCATTTGTGTTTTTAGCTTCTCGAATGATTTGCCCAGGTCAAGCAGGCTGCTTCGGGTTCCTCTCATGGTGTTTTGGTTTAATTAGTTTCAACCGCTGCGATCTCAACCGCTGTCTGCTGGAGTGATTCAGATACCGCTACGTAGCTGATGCGGGTGCGGGACTCTTCGATGGGGGCGAAAAATCTTGCTCCGTGAAATGCGTCATCATTATTGATACTTATTAGGTGTTTACAAACAGAACATACTTGGGAATACCAATCACCCCTATCCGATCCAATAGATATTAAGTCCATTCCGCATTGACATTTTTTAACACCGTTCACAACGTAATGGCCTCCTTTTTTAAAATACCCATACTTACTATCCTTCAACGCCACCACCTTTTGACCTACTTTAAACGGGGGAGTATTCATGTTAATAGTGTTTTTAGATTAAGCCCCTTAGCATATTTCAGGGTCGGGGCTGTAAAAGGGGTTAATTAGTTGTTGCTTTTGATTTAATCCGGTAAACCCTATCTTCTGTCAGGTTATTGTAAAAGCTTTTAATTGCATCCCTTTTGCTTGCATAGTGGTAGGTGGCATCAAACCATTTGCCATCGCTTAACCCCGTTTCCAACGAAATGAATTTAACCGGCCTGTTTTCTTTGTCGTGCTGTGGTTCGTAATCTTTTGGGCACTCTAAAAGGATATGAGTGTAATCCCCTTTAGAACATTTAAAATTCAGGGAATCCTTTTTTATAATGGTGCAACCATTGAGTAGGTGCCGTTCTAAATCGTAGTTAATTGGGGTTGTCATTTTGTTTACAGTTTATAGGTTAATTGATTCCCCCGAACAGCCGGGCTTCGAGATCATCGTATTCATCTTTTGGGTATTCCAGGTGCAGTACATCAATGCACCAGGCATCGGTCCCGGCGGCGTCTTCCCCCACATACCGGGTGACGGCCCGCTCCCATTCCGGTTTTCTGACCCCTTTGTAGGGGCAAAGGTTCCAGCGGCAGGCGTGGCCCTGTGGGTTCAATACAGCCCCATGCGGGGCACTTCCTGAGTTTTTGTCACCGGTGCCTGTTTCCTTGGCCTGCCTCAATTTAAGGCAAATCAGGGCCACAATAAGGATCAGAGCGGCCCAATTAGCTGCGGTGAATTTGTCTTTTCCTATCTTTTCCATAATTCAAGTGGTTGAATGTCACAGTATTCATGTAAATATTCCAGATCAATCCGGCCCCTGTTTGAGCTGTAATAGCCCTGGAACCGGTAGTTTTCTCGCCACCGGACAAATGCGCGGAGGGCTGCAAACGGGCTCGGGTAAGTCTCATCCCGGCTGATTGGAAAGCCGTCGGGTGAAATTACTACTAATTTAGTAGTTTTTTTGGTGCGCTGCTTTGCTTTGTTCACTCTCATAATTTTGTAGGGCTTTTTTTCTTGGGATGATTTTAGCGTTGGGCCATTTCGTTTTGATGTCGGGGATCCAGGATTCGGCAACTTCTTTGGAAAAGTTAGTGGCATCTCTCAGTGGCCCATGTGTGAATTTTATTTGCGCTCCGTAACCAATAGGTCGGTACTCAAAGTTGCCGACAAATAAATTATTATCAAGGGTGATCAGAAAGCTCATTGGTTTTAATTTATTTCATGTGTTCCGTATGCAGATATTATCTTAGCCTGGTCGCCTAACATGGTTAGATATATTTGGGCAGCTTTTAAATAGCCACGGTTGTCGTCTCCAAAATGATCGAATACACATTTGGCGCTGCTTACTGTTATGGTAAAACGAAGACCCTTTATATCCGGACTTGTTTCTGAGGAAATTATTTCAACCCTGATTCCCCTGTCTTCAATGTAAAAAGAAATGTCACCCGAAAATTCTGTTTTCCAAGTTCGGATGTTTTTCCATTTTATTGTTGCGAACATTGCCATGGTTATCTGTTTTAGTATCCAAGTTTTTCCAGATCAGTGGCGGCGGCGCTTACTGCGATTTCGCCTTTCTTTACATTGCCATGCGTGAACTGAATGCGCTGCCGCTCGGCAAGTGTCCTGAACAATAGAAACTCCTGGATGGTGAGGATTATTTTTTTCATGGAAGTATTTTGATTGGTTGGAAGTTTTGGTCGTTCATGTAAATAACTCTGTGAATCCAGCCATGGACCCAAGAGCCGACATTGACATTATGCACCTCAAATCCATTTGATTTTAATTCGGATACCAAAAGGCGCTCTACTGATTCGTCGTATTGGTTGCTGTACCCGGCTGGCGCTTTGTCAATAAGATTATATTTATTGGCTAATTGTTTAATCCAAAAACCAAAAGCATATTTCCTTCGGTCACCGTAAAAATTTTTCTCAGTTAAAAACACTGTTTCATTACCAAATATTTCTTTCAGTTTTTTAAGTGTGTCTTTTTCGGATGCTATCTTTCCCATATTTGCGGTATTATATTTCTTCAAATTCGTATCCTTCCGGGAATGCCCACAGATCTGAGCATTCGGGTAAATATCCGATTGTCATTTTGATACCTTCATCATTTGTCAGCTCTACATCTCTCATGAGATCGTCCCAGGCTTCCCAATACTCATCATGATCCGGGCCCTGGGCACAAATGTCAAATTCGTCTTTGACCTTATCCATGTTTGTAATGTATGTCCGGTATGCTTGACAGAATAATTTTGGTATGTATATCCCATGACGGTCATTTACCAGGAGTTCTGGCTCTTTTTTATTTTCATTCATAAATCGGGAATTAATTGGAGGCTTTGGACTCCCAACATTGTGTTGGCCCATTACGCCTGGAGGCATTTGTGTAGATACAACGAATGCGAGCAGGCCCCATCTGTGTTGTGTTGTTTTTAGAATCGCATGGCATACAGATTTTAATTGTTATGTCGCAATATTGCAGTAAAGTGGTTACGGATAAAAACGGGCTGTTTATACTAATCTTGAACCGGCAAAGACACTCCTGTATATTGGATTGAATACATTCAGGACATCTATGAATTTCCAGCCTGATTTATAGCAGTCTATTGTTTCCGCAATTTCTTCTCTCGTTGATCCGTCCGCACAATTTCTGAATGTAGTGGTAAACAATACACATTTATCTGAATCAAAATAATAGTAACTCATATTTTTAAGTTTATTATTTAGCAGAACGGGGCAGAATCGAACTGCCCATCAGCTTGCATTTGGATCGCTATTTTAATTAAAGTATCCACATCCAGGCTGCCGCCCAATATTTGCTTTTAGTTGCATATAACTGCGGAACGTCCCGACACGACAAAGCCCGGCATACCTTTCCTTTCAGTATGCAGGTTCTAATATCTGTCGCTGATATTAAATAGGGCTCATCAATAGCAAGTAGACTTTTTTCCGGCCCACTTCGGGCAGGCCGGGACCCGTCTTTTCCAGGCTGCAATAGCTTATTTATGCAGCCACTATATTTTGATTAAACCCGTAAAATTGTCCTATTATCAGCCACTACCTTATGGCTTCACTTTCGTTTTTCAGCGGAACGGCACTTGGTTCGCTTATCGTGTATTTATGTCAGGGAGGCTACACATCGCCATTGAACAGAACGTTGGCTACATTCATTCCCCTGTTCCTGTCTTGCCGGTAGCTTTACGGTTTTTCTCCAACCCCAACTTCATTGGGGACCGGACATAATCCAGGTTTCATATTATTTGCCTTTATCATTTATGCCTGAACTATTTTTTTGTCTAACGTCATCTATCTATGGAGGGAGGAAATAGAAATTTCCCAGGCTCCGGATTCCCGGTCACCGTTCCTTTATCCACTTGCCCAAAATAATTTTGCGTAGCTATTTTATAATAGCTATTTGTTCGGATTCGTGTAAATACACCTCCGGCATTGTTATTTTCATGACTGCAAAAAAGCGCCTAGGGCTTTTGTCCAGGATGGAAATAGTTTATATGCAAATAATCCCCAGCAATATTTTGCTAATTGTAGGGGTAAGAAATAAAAGGGGATAATTTTTATTTTATTTGTGTACAACCGTTCCCGGCTGAATAAATAACAAGCTGTCAGGCATTGTATTTTTTTTACACAATTAAAAATCGTTCCTTTTTGTCCTTTTGTTTTATACGTTCCAATTTGTCAACCTTTGCCAAAAAGTTGACCGGATACCAAAGAAGGGTAATAAATAGAAATTTATTTCCGTTCTAATATTTATAGTTTAAATATTCAAATTTCATTGGTGATATATGGACAAAAAAAAATACCTGCAAAATTGCAGGTATTTTAAAGCAGGTGCAAACGTTAAGAAAGTAACTGCCGGGCTGATTGTAAATTAAAGGACAATCGGGCTTTGTTCAATGCTTCGCTGTCCTCAGCTTTGGCGGCTTTGAAAATACTTGCAACTTGTTTGGTTATTGCTTTCTTTTCCGGGTTCCTGCCAAAATTGTCAACCTCGAAATATTTCAGCCGTTCCAAAGCATTGGCGGCTTTGTCGTGTGTTTCAATGGCCCGCAAAACTTCATCTTTGGCGGCAGCAAAATTGCCCGCATTGTCAGAAATGCGGAAATCAAATTTTTCACGCATTGACAAGAGAACGGGCTGTCCTGCATCCCCTGCCGCAAAAGCTGCTGAAACAAGGGACAAAATAAAGGCCTTGTATCTTGCTTTCGCAGCACCTTTACCCGGCAAAGTAACTTTTGCACCATGAAAGTAAAGGTGCAAGTCACTGTTATTTGCCTTGTCAATCAGTTGACCGATTGAACGGGAAAGGTTGGAAAGAGCAAAATTTACAGTAAGCTGATTACCTGTTGCGTCAATGGCAGGTTTTGCGCTTTCGGTGCAAATAGGGATGGAGATTTCCGGCAATTTTTTAATTAATTCCCGGACAGTTTGCCGTTCCTGCATTACTGCATTTTCCCGGCTTTCCCTGTTTTTCAGGATGGCAGCTTTATCCGCTGCATCTTCCTGTTTTTGCGCTGCCTTTTTTTCGGCTTCAGTTTTTGCCAATTTTGCCAACTTTGCGGCTCTTCTTTTTTCGGCTTTTGCTGCCTTAATTGCGTCAAGTTGTTCGGCTGTCTTAACGTTTGCAACTTTTGATTGTTTTTCCATATATCTGAATAAACGGGGGTTTTGATCCGTTTAATACATTCAAAAATTGCGATAACAAAGAGCTGATAAATAACGCTATATACAGAGGCAATTCCTTGCAACCGTTCCCGGCTTTCCCCTTAGCGTTCAAATAACTGAATGCAAATTACACAAAAATTGGTAGTTACCAAAAAATTAGTAGGAAATTTTCAAAAAAACTTTGAGACGGCTCAAAACAGATATGAACGGCAAGTATTGAGGACAGGCGGCGCGGCGCATGG
>ERZ869907.232-NODE-232-length-22833-cov-13.307490_pt1 | contig 22833 bp, 19 predicted proteins | sample MGYA00579309_ERZ869907 | MGnify/ENA primary metagenome ERZ869907 (study PRJEB32216, sample SAMN09231814) | wastewater metagenome | place: USA: Maryland | collected 2016-07-30 | study: EMG produced TPA metagenomics assembly of the PRJNA472060 data set (Reclaimed... | reverse complement strand
AGACTGCCCGTGCAGTCAAACCAGTTCGTGGCAGACAGGCCGCTGGCGATGCTCAACCGCGTGGCCTGCCAGCCGCAGCCCATCAACGTGATACCCCAGTTCGAGCCGGTGCCGATGTCCGTCAGGTTCAGCGCGCCGCACACGTAGCTCTGGCCGGCCCCCACGGGCGGGAAGAAGACGATGCCACCCACGGCTTTGGCTGCGTCGATAGCCTCCTGAATGGCCGCCGTGTCGTCAGTGGACCCGTCGCCTTTCGCGCCGTAGGCTTTGACGTTGAACCACTGGCCGCCGCGATCTGCGAAGTTCCGCAAAATCGTGCTGGTCTTTGTGATGTCCAGCATCCAGGTTGGCGAGATCGCTGTGCCGTACCCTGCGCGGAAGATGTACCCGTTGGTCGTATCGGCCTGTCGGATCGAATCAGCATAGCTTGATGCCGAATCGCCAACCCGCACCACTTCCTGGGTGGTCGTGCCAGAAAAGTAGGTGGCGTACTGGTTCACATCGGTATGCAGGACGGGATTGCCTCGCGCCCGAGTCACAAAGGCCATCAGGTATCACCCCCTCTCGTCGGAATCTGGAAGTTCCACGACCACCCGGCCGTTGCGCAGGCGCCAGTAGTCGCGATGCTCGCGGGTGCGCGGGAGCGCGGACTGTTCAAGGTCGAAGTGCGGCAGTCCCTGCAACTCGGGCTGATTCGCCTCCGCCCGGTCGAAGACCTCGGCGTAGTAGGCGTCCCACGACTCGCCCTCACGCCGAGGGCGCGCGGGCGTGTTGATGAGCAAAAACCCGTCAGCGCGCTGCCACAGTCGCACCCGCATGGCTACTGCACTCCAAAACAGGCGAAGCTGTAGCCGGTGGGGTCCACATGCGCGCCGTCACTCGCACGGTGGCAGTAGATGATGAACGCGCCCGCGTTCACGGTGTCGTACATGACGGTCAGGGTGGTGGCGGCGGTGCCGCCAGCGGTGTAGCGCGGCGTGATGATCGCGGCGTAGTTGGTGTTGGCGAAGTCACGGTCCAGGTTGATCTGATGCCCGCTCGCGCCGCTGTCGGTCACGCTGGAGACGTTGAAACTGCCGTTGATCGTGGTGGTTGATCCTGAGACGTTCCCCCAGGCTTTGGGTACGTTGTCCGTGTAGAGCACGCCAGCGGCCGGGGTTCCCGAGGCTGCGTGCGGCGTGATCCCACCAGCCAGCACGCTCAGCCCGCCCGTGATGACGCTGACCCCGCCCGTGAACGCCGAAGACGCGCCAGCGCTGATGCCACCAGCCGTTACATCGAGGCTCCCCGTGGACACGGTGACGTTGCCCGTCGTGACAGTCACCCCACCTTCAAGTCGCGATGACCCGACCACGCGCAGGTTCTCGCCGCCAACCAGCGCCGTTGCCCCGGCAATCAGCGATGCGCTGGTGGTGTTGTTGCCGGTCGTGCTGATGCCGTTCGGCCCGACCGACAGGTCGAACGCGCCGATGATGGCCGCAAGGTTGACGCGCGTCTTGTTGGTGGCCGCCGCCACGGCAAACCCATTCGTGGAGACGGAGAAGTCTCCGGTAACCGCAAGCGTGCCGTTGACGGTGTGCGCGTCGCCGGCGGCGTCACCGATGGTCGCATTCCCCTTGACGCTGAGTGTCTTGTTGAGCGTGACTGCCTCAGCAAACGTGCTGGTGGCGTTGACGGTCAGCGTGTCAGTAGCCGAACTGCCGAGCGTCGTGTTATCGGAGACGACGAGGCTGGTGGCCGTGAACAGCCGCGCCACGGTCCCAGACCCGTCTGATGCAACGCTGAACTCGCCGGGGATACTCAGGTGCCCGCCGGTCCCCTGGTTGTCGAGCGTCACGGCGTACTCGCTGTCGTCGTTGACGCCGACGATGTTGGCCGGCGGCCCCGAGCCGCCGTTCAGCCAGTCGGTCACCATCCGCAGCGCGTCGTAGTTCGAGCCGTTTTGCGCCGGGTTCCTGAAGAACGCCATCAGGAGAACCTCGACACGGCGTACACCGCAGAGCCGTACACTGCCTGCGAGAGCAGCACGGACAGCGTGACGGTGGCGTAGATCGTCACACCATTCCCGTCGTCGTCCAACAGCTCGTCGTCCTTGACATCCTCCACCACCATCGTGCGAGTGATGCCGTGCCAGTCCTTCGCCGTGATCGGGCCGGCCTCCAGCAACGTGTACAACTGCGCGACCTTCACGAACGGACTGCTCGGGTCGGTCGTGCCGCGATTCGTCATCACGTCACGCCCAAGTTCCAGCGGCACCACGTACACCAGCGTCCGCTCGTCGTTGATCGTCCCGCGCACCTTGACTGATCGCACCACCAGCGGCTCGGTCGGCTCGGATGCGCCGGTCAGCGTCACTTCGAGGTTGACCCCGGCCGTCGCCGTGTCCATCACCGCGAACTGGCGTCCTGGCTGGGTGATCTCGATCTGTGTGGTGGACGCGCCGCCATCGGTGGTCGTCTCGACGGTCAGCGCGCGGGTGTTGGCCGCGTTCTCGGTGACGACCGCGATATACCGCATGTTCTTGGGGCTGCTCGGGTCACCGAGATCGTCCAGGCTCTCCCGACAGGTGAACTGGCTGGCAAACCGATGCGGCCCGCCCTGCTTCCAGTCGGTGTACGGACTCGGCGCCTTCGGCAAACTCTGGGCGTACAGGTACGGCACGCCATCGTCTAGCACCCCGATCAGCAGCCAGCGCGGCCCCTCGTTGACGCTTGGAATGATGTGCAGCAGGTCAATCCGCCCGTCGCAGTCGAACTCCGAGCCGTACCACGTCATCGGGTTGGCGCCGCTCAGCCCGAGCCGGTCGGTGCGCTTGCCACTCATCACGTACGAGTGGTTCGTCACGTCGTTGTAGAACGACGCCAGCGCATACCCTGAATCCGTGGTCATCCGTGAGACGCGCCCGATGACCGGGCTGTGTTCGATTCCGTCCACCGCGCCCGGGCCGCACTCCATTTGCAGGCCGATCTGCTCGGGGTCAGGCGACAGCATGTCCATGAACTGGGTGTGCCCGGCCAGTAGCCGCTGGTCGTAAAACTGGACGCTCGCGCCGTTGCTGGCATCGTACTGTTGGCGCCAGTGCGGCGCGAGATTCCGCATCTTGCCGCCGCCCTCGACCAGGAACACCCCGTCCGGCTTGCCAGCAAACACCGCTTCACCTGCTGCGTGAAGCGTCTGGATCGGATACGCCGAGTCCCCCACCGTGTTAGGTCCGACCCATGAGGCTGTCGATCCAGGGGCGGTGACACAGTGGTAGATCGATGGAAGGCTGGTGTGTGTGCCGATCAGTACCCGCTGGGTGGTGCCGATGGTGCTGGCGCCCACGGCGTACTGCCCACCCAACACCCAGTCCACCACGGCCAGTCGCGACCGCCGCACGTCGTCAGCCGCCATGCTCCAGGTCGAGCCGTCAAACGTCCAGATGCGGTCCCCGCCCTGCGCCGCCACCCACAACGCCGAGCCGAACACGACCACCGACTGACTCATTGCCGACGCGCCCATGTTGACGGTGGCGTCTGCCACCGTCAGTGACGTGCCGTTATTGGTGACCGTCAGCATCCGACGGTTCCCGGCCGTGACGTAGGTCACCCCGCCAAAGTCGGCGGCTGAGTCGAGCGTTGCCGTCCCTGACGGCAACTGCGAGGTCAGATCGACCACCTCTCCCGATGGCATCAGTTTGCCGCGATCTCTGGCCCACAGGAAGGTGCCGTAGTGGTAGCCGCCCCGGGTGTCCTCTTCCGCTTTGCCAAAGCCAGCGCCGCGCCGGTGCGAGTTGTAGGTGATCGCCGTCTCGCGAAGACGGCTGGACTGCCCTTCTTCGGCTGGCACGGCTGCTCGCTGAATCCGAAACTTCCGCCCGTCTTTGCCAACGCCACGCGCCACCTGGCACGACAACGTGCCACCACCCCAGACGGTCGGGATGGAGAACTGGATGTCCCGGTTGGATCGAGCGAGCGAGAAACTAGCCATTTACGGCCAGCCGCCAAAGCCGCCAGACCCGATGCTGAACCCGTAGCCGCGCCCGTCTACGAAGGACTGGCTGTCCGGCCAGCCGTGCCCCATCTGGTCGCGTGGGTCCACCATGCTGTCCTGGTCCCAGACCAGGAACGGCGCGGCGTCTGAGGCCGCCTGCTTGGCACGGGCCAGCCATGCTGATGACGGGCCGCGCGGGTCTGCAAACGCCATCATCACGCAGTAGTGGTAGAACGCCACCAACGTGATCTCTTCGAGTTTCCCCGTGCACTCGTCCGTCTCGTTGACGAGTCCGACCGTCGATGTCGCCCAGGTTCCGCTGACCCGGATCCAGGTGTTGCGCGGGGCGTACATATCGACGTACAGGTTGCCGCCCGAGACGGCCCACGGCAGCAGCAGGTACGGAATCTCCGAGCGCATGACGATCTTGCAATCGTCCACCACCGTCAGCAGCGCGTCCTCATCCGAGGCGGCGGGTCCGCGTACCTGCCCGAGCATCGACTGCTTGGTGACCCACGGGTAGGCCGCGAGCGAGAGCAGCCGCGTGGCTCCTGTGACGGCGATCTCCAGCGTCCGCGTGAAGCGCATCGTGCCGAGCGCCCGATTCAGCAGGCTGTGAATGCCGGGCATGTCGTAGTCGAGGATCGGGTGGTTGTGCAGTTCGCCCACCGTGCCAGCAGGGACGACCGCGCCCCATGACCGTTCGAGCATCAGTTGCCCTACCACCGGGCCGGCCGATTGATCGGTTACGCTGGCGGCATCGTTGTTCGGGCTGTACCCGCCCAACGCGACACGCCGATGCTCAGGTGTGGTCGAGAGCAGCCACAGATACCAGTTGTCGTAGAAGTCCGGGCGAATCTCTTCGCCATCGGTTATAGCCGTCGATCCGAGATCGGTTGACACAAACACCCGCTGCGCATCGGCGCTGTCCGCCACACCAGCGTACGACCCAGCCGGCGGGGTGGCCTGCACGCCAGAAGTCGCCTGCCGATAGCGGAACAGGCGATCCTTCGAGAAACTCCGACGTAGCGCGGTCAGCGTGGGCACAGTGGCAACCCCAGATGCGAGACGAGGGGGCCGAAGCCCCCTCAGTTACCTAGAAGGCCACCGTGTCAACGGGGACCGCCACCACCGCTGGCGTGTACTGCACGCTGGTGCCGTCTGGCGTGATGAAGACGCGCACCCACGGCTTGTTCGCCCGCGTGCGGACCACCACCGTCGATGCCGGCCCCTCGGTGCCGCTGACAGCGCCGGTGGTCGAGATCACCAGCCCCTGAGCAGCCGTCGCCGCCTGGGTGAACGTGTCGAAGGCGTAGCCCATGTCGGTGTAAGTGCCAGTGGCCGTGGTGGCGTCCTGGAACTTGACCGCCAGGGTGTTGGTCGCATTGGCCGAGGTGCCCGGCACATACAGGGAAGCCAGGAACATCCGCTCGGCGCCCACGAACTGGCCGACGCCGAGCTTGGTGCCGGTCGTGACCGTAGTAATCGCCGTGGTTGCGCCAGAAGCGCCAGTGAACCGCAACTGATCGTCGAACGCCACCTTACTTCCCCTTTCCGCCGGCCGCTGGGGCGGGCGCCTGCACTTCGAGCGCCGCCTGGATGACATCGGTCATCTCGGCTGCGTCTCGGAGCTTCTTCTGCTGCTCGATGAAGTTCGCCGCCTCGGTGGCCGGCAGCGGCTTCCACGCCTCGCGGATCGCGGACACGTTCTGCTGCCGCTCCTGGTGCTCGCGGGCGTACCAGAAGCCAGGGTCCACCTCGGGCTTCCGCCCGCCGTGCAGCCAGACGTACGGCTGCCCGTAGATCGTTTGGCCCGGTTCGGCCGGCAGCACGAAGTCCCAATCGTTGCCGGGACGGGTCGCCTCGGCGTAGGACAGGGCCACCCGCCGCTGCACGGAGTACTGGCGGCTCTCCACGATGCCCGTGACGGGGTTGATCCGCTTGTGTTCAGGGTCGTCCATCAACCACCAGCGGACCCACTCGCCACGGTCGTTCTTGAAGATTTGCGGCTCGGACCCTGGCGCATCGTGCTGCGCCAGGAACGCGGCCACTTCCTCGTGCGACTCCCAGACGACATCCTGCGCGGTGACGCGCGGGGACTCGATCATCAGGGGGCGCGCTGCAATCTCAACCATCAGTCACCCTACCTATGCGTTCGTGATGCCGGTGAGCCGGGCCAGTGCGCGCTGCTGGTGCACCACCTGGCCGTAGTACCCCTCGAACAGCAGTCGGTCGAGCGGCTGGCCGTTGACCTTCTTGGTGTCCTCGACCATGATCAGTTTGCCCGAGCCGCCGTGGTTGTAGATGCCGCAGACGCCATCGTCCTCGTCGTAGCGGACCACGTAGATGCTGGTGCAGGTCGTGGTGCCGCCGACCGTCTCGTCAAAGCCCAGGATGCTGGTGCCGTCACCCTCGGTGCGCAGAATGCGGATCTTCGCGCCGGCGTACCGCTCCTGGAGTTCCCCGAACATGCCCTCTTCTTTGGTGATCTGGTAGCGCGAGCCGGTCGAGGCGGCGTCGGTCAGATCCCACAACTTCAGCCGCATGGTCGGGTTCATGTAAATGACCTTGCTGCTGTTCGGCCCCTTGACGGCATCAAGGGTCTGGTTCAGCAGCCGCAGGGTCAGCGCACCCGGCGCAGACGGGGTAATCAACTGGCCCGACGCCGTACAGCGCGAGCGCCATCCGACAATCTGGTTCGGGTCGGTCAACTCAGAGCCTTCGACAATCGAGCGGTCAAACTCGTTCATCAACTCCTGAATCTTCAGCTTGGTGTGCCGTCGCTTCAGGTCGGTCGGCCCGTTCGGGTCGGTCGTGGTGATGTACGGGTCCGCGTCCACCGTGCCGCCGAGAATCTTCAGATGCTCCCGGTACGGGGTGTGGATGCCGTTGGCAGAGGTCCACTGGGTGTTCGGCGCCCGCCAGAGCGTGCCCCCGCCTAGCGCAGTCTCACGCGCGTAGTCGTAGTAGCGGCCAGGAATCCGCTTCATGGGGATGTCCTTGAAGATTTGACTCTCCTGGGTGAACATCCGCACAATGACCCCCTCGCGGGGATCGACGGCCTCCGTGACGGCGGCCTCCATGAGTGTCAAGGCTGCTGGCATCGTGTCTCTCGCTCTCGAACGGCGAGGGCGGCATTACTTGAATGCGCCCGCCCAGTCTTCGACAAGCGGAGTTCGGACGTTACGCTCGGAGTACACGCGCGTCTGAGTGGCCGCAACCTCAGACGAATGGCCGCCGCGCAACAGTTCGGGACGCAGGGATCTCACGATGTCCTGGGCCTCGCGCAGTTGGGCTTCCATCTGGCTGAGTTTGTCGTCGCGTTCCTTCAGTTGCGGGGCGTACTCGGCATCCTTCCGGCGTTCGGTGACAGAAACCGCATGGTCGATCAGCCCGCCATACTCAGCACGCTCGACCGTCTTCGGGTCAAGGCCGTACTTTTCGGTGCGGTTGGCGAGTTGCGTGCGCAGGTAGTCGGCAAACTGCAACCCGGCGGCAGTGACGCGTTCGCGGGCCTCGGCCTCGGCGGCTTCGGCGCGGCGGTCAGCCACGGCCTGAAACGGCTTTGCGAGTTCGCGGGTGTTCGTCCACCGCTGAAGGTTGTCGTACTCTTCGGCTGAGAGCGCCAGACCTTTGTTGTTCTGGATGGTCAGCCGCTCGTACTCATCATCTGGGCCGTAGGCGTCAAGGAACTGTGCGCGGATAGCCTTCTCGCGCGCCTCTTCAGCGCTGATCGTGCCGGTGGCCTGCTCGTACTTGGCGCGCAGGTCCGCGAGTTCCTGATCTTTTGCGGACAGTTTCTCCTGGTACTCCAGGTGAATCCGCTCGGCCCGTGACGGCTTGGTCTTGTCCTGTGGCTTGCCGTCTGCTGCTGCGCTGGTGTCTGTCGCGGCTTCCGCCACCACGTCGTCAGACTCGGAATCAGGGTCGGAAGCGCCGTCCTGCGCGGTCGCCGCTTCTGCGGGCGCACGCTGTTCGGCTGGCTGCTTGCTGGCCTCATCGGCTGCCGCCGTCTCGCTACTCGACCCGCTGTCAGCAGAGGACGAGCCAAACACCTTGTCGAAGTCGGCAAAGGCTTTGGAGTAGTCCGCAGACAGATGGGGAGTTTCTGGAGACGGAGATGCCGAGTCAGCCGCCGTCGAGCCGGCGTCCTGCTGCTGTTCGAGCACTGCCACGTCGTCGGGCACGAAACCTCCTGAACGCAAAAAAGCCCGCCCCCATGCAGGGGCGGGACTTCTCCGCTACTACGAATCTTAGGCTATCAGCGGCAGAAACGCAATAGGCGTTAGGTCTTGTCGGCTACCGGCCTACATTCATGCTGGTTCGGATAGACGTACCGCTTGTTTGTAACGTCTTCTTCAAGCCCACAGCATCCCCATCGGAGTATGGATGCCGATGAGATCTGAACACCGGACGGACTGGTAATCGGCGGTCCTTCGTGGATCAGGGTTAGCGGGCCTATCTCACTCATCAGTAGGCGCTCCAGCCTTTTTGACCGTTTCGGGGAAGCCAAGCGGGTATGAGTCAAGCGTACACCACGAGATTAGACGCCCCGTGTCATCCCATCGCCCATTGAATGCGCCGGGCGGAAGCGGCATCGGATCAGACTTCGAGAACATCACCCACGTTCGCCCGCGTCGGTCTTTGATCGTTGTTGCCATCAATTCACCTCGCCCTGGCCCACTGGCTCACACGAACAGTTGAGCGTTTCCTGCCCGCAGTTCATGCACCCGACGAACCCTCGCTGACGGTTCATCCATGCTGCTAAATCGTTCATCTCGCGGATAACGCGGTTGAGCGATGGCGCGATCTGTTCGCCGCGACGAATCGGTCTGATCTTCGGCGGCTCGCTCATCGTGGCCCAATCCCCACTGCTATCACGTAATGCATCATCCCAGGATGCCCGAAGTGGACTGACGTGTCCTGCATCCCCATAAGTTGCACGCGGTGAAAGTGGCGCCGCATCAGATCCTTCAACCGCTCAGGCGTCAGGTTGTTGATGTGCCCGGCTTTGCTCTGCGGACTGGCGAGGTGGTAGGCGTTGGCTGATGGCGTGCCGATGACAGCGACGCCGTGCTGGCTCACGCTGCCGCGCACGTAGTCCATGAACAGACCCTCTTCGTCGGAGGGAATATGCTCGATCACGTCCAGGCTGACCACCGCGTCAAAGGCGCCCATCTCGTCACGGAACGACAGCACGTCTCCGTGCAGGAACGAGATACGACGGCGGTCCAGCGGCTCGCGCTGGGTGTTCACCTCGTTGGCCGCCTTGATGCCGTCAGGGTCGGAGTCCACCCCCACGTACATCTCGCGGTGCTTCGCCAGGATGCCGGCCCCGATGCCCTCGCCACAGCCAACCTCCAGGACGCTGAGGGCATCCCCGATCATGGCGGCAGCCGTGCGGTAGCGTGCGAGGACGAACGCGGCATGCTCAGGGTTCTGGCGTAGTTGCTGACTGAGTTGCGGCCCGGCCAATACCCGCGTACCGCCGATGATCTGCTTCGCGGATTCCCACTCGATCACGCCGCTGCCTCGCTCTCGCGCTGCTTCGTTTGCTCGGCGCACCAGCCCCGGAACAGTGTCCGGTACGCCGTTTCGACCGCTCGACAATACCCGTCGTGATCCAACAGTGGCGACTGCCCGAGCTTCTGGCGGATCGCGTTGCGGTCCTCAGCGGTCGGGCGCAACGACAGCCCCGTCTGCGCGTACTCGTCCACCGTCTCGCACACCAGCGCCGTCAGCCCGAGACTTGTCAGGATGGCCCCGCTCACCCGCTCGGGGATGCGCTGGCCCAGCAGCGTCACCACGGGTACACCCATCAGCAGCGCGTCGCACGTCGAGATCCCGCCCGTCTGCGGAATAGTGTCGAGGATCACGTCCACGTCATTGTGGGCCAGCAGGTGCTCCTCACGGCTGGTCCCCAGCAGCACCGTCACGCGGCTATCGTCCACCCCGCGCGCCAGTAGCCCGTTGATGACGAGCCGCTGCATCTCTTTCTGGCGGTACGAGTCCGACTTCAGCATCATGCGCGCCGTCTCGTCAGCCCGCAGCACCATCGCCCAGGCATCAAGCGTGGCCGCGCTGATCTTGGTGCCGCGCCCGAGATAGCCGTAGGTCATGTGGCCGTTGCGCTCGAAAGGCGCTGGCGTTCTGATCTCCGGGGCCGTGTCGTGGGCGTAGGGGAAGATGGCCGGCATCCGAATCACCCGCTCGGCGTACCACGGCTCGTGCGACTCTGGCACGGTCACGGCGTCTGCGAACAGGTAGTCCATCGCCGTCATGCCCGTGCCGCTGATGTAGCCCCAGGCCGATATCTGGATCGGGGCCGGTTTCAACGCGAACGCCTGCAACGCCGATCCTGCCGTGAACCCTGACAGGTCCACCAGCATGTCGATCTTGTCGTCGGCAATCTCCTGGGCCTGCTCGCCCGGCGAGGCGTTCTCCAGGTCGCGCCAGTTGGCAACCTTCATGAACTGCTCGCGCTGATCGGCGCCGTCCGGCGGGTTGTGGGTGCTGTACAGGTAGACCTCGAACTGTTCCGAGTCGTGACCGTCAATGATCGGCCAGAACGCCGCCGCTGCACTGTGCGCGCGGAAGTCGCCAGAGACGTAGCCGATCCTGATGCGGCGGTTCGGGTCGGGGCGGTTCTTGAATGGCCCGATAGCCTCGCGCGCAGAGTTCATGTACGGCTTGCAGAAGCGCTCGTCAAACTCGCGGCGCAGCGCCAGCGCGTATTCTGGGGTAGTAGACGGGTGCAGGTCAGCCGTAAAGATCAGGTTCATCATCGGCTGAATAGCGCCAGGGTTGAGCCTGAGCGCACGGCGGTACGCGGCCATCGCGTGATCGAGGTTCCCGAGCATCCCCTGCGCCATGCCGTACACGAAGTGGTAGGCGTGGTTGTGGCGGTTGATGGTCAACGCCATCTCAGCAAACCGCTCGCACTGCTCACCGTTGGCCGCCATGACCGCCAGTTGCGCCAGCCCGAAGTAGGCTTCGGCGCGCATCGGGTCGAGAGCGACGACCTGGCGGTAGCAGGTTTCGGCGTCTGAGAAGCGCATGTCAGCAGCGTGGCGGCCAGCCTCGACCAGCAGCCGCTCGCACTCCAGGCGCGGGTCGGGTGGCGTCATAGTGGGAACTTCTTTGAGAAAATCGTAGTCCATTCTTCGATCATCTCATCGACGGTTATGGACAATGGCTTATCGTCCCGCATGTTCTCCAATGCCCTGACCAGTTTGGCCGCATACTCGTACACGTCTACGGCATTGGTATAGGCATCATCGCGAGCGACATCGGCTGCACTGCCGGACGCATCAACCTTCTGGAAGGCATAATCCCCGACGCACTGCCACCCGCAAAACGTCAGGTCGCCGCCGATCACGACCCACCCGTCTGGCGCAACGCGGGTTGACGCTGGTGCTTCCGCGCAACAGTCCTGCTCGTCGCATCGCCACACAGTGACCAGACTCACGCAGCCGCCCCCAACCGCCGCTGTGGGTTCAGGTAGTCCGCGCCGCCCTTGCTCACCACCCGCTGCATCGACGCCGCCTGCTTCCGCGTGAGCGCGCGTGGCAACGCGATCCGCTGGTGGGGCAGCGCGTTACTCGGCCAGACCGGCGCACCGTACTCACCTGTCAGCACCGCGCGGAACTCACGGCGCATGAGTCGCTCGCCCCGATGTCGGTGTTTCGCCATCGCCCCTCCCCAGAAACGAGAGACGGCCTCGCCATCGCTGGCAAGGCCGTTCAGTGAGTCTCACATGATCGCATCACGATCATTCTACCAAGAGTTTGTACCAAGCGTTAGGCTGCGCTCCTGCTCCAGCGGCGCCGCACTTCCATCACGTCGGTCGGGTCCACCCCGTCCGCGAGCATCTGCGCCGTGAGCGCCTCGATGTCTGGGGCTTGGGGCTGCTGCGGCATGGCCGGCTGAATGCTGCGCGGCATCATCTGCACGTTCCCACCTGCTCCGGTGGCTGGTCCGACTGGCGCGCCTGCTGGCGGCGCCATCGGCGTGACCGTCATATCAGGCGAACCAAAGTCAGGCTTCGCGTGCACTGGTGGCGTCGGTGGCTGCATCTGCGCTGGTGCTAGTGGCGTGACAGCGGGGTCTGTCGTCGCCTCGGGACGGTAGTTCGGCGCGGACGGCGCTGCCGTCACGGTCCCGGTCCCGTTGGGATCTTCTACGTCCCAGTCTGCACGATCAGGGAGCGCGTTGATCTCGCTGAGTTTGATCTGTCGCCGCTCGCCCGTCTTACGGTTGACGATGTTCAACGGTGGGTCTTGCGGCGCATTCCCCTGAGCGTCGCGCGGCAATGCTGTCTGCCCGGCGACTGGTGGCGGTGGCGCCAGCGCGGGGGTAGCCGTTGCCGCGCCACCGCTGGCCGCCTGCTGCTGCCGTGCGGCCTCAGCGGCTGCGTCTGGGGATGCCGTGCGTGGCGGCGCGCTCATGCCGGCCGCTACTCCTGACGGCGCGGCGTTGGTGGCGTTGATGACGGGCGCGATGCTGGCCGGCACGCCTGCCCCCATCGCGGGGTACCGTCTGATCTCAACCTCTGGCTGATCCCTGAAGCCGCCGGCCGCGTTTGCCAGCCCTGCCTGCAACGTCAGCAGCGGCACCAGCGCTGACTTCCCCGTGCCAGCGGCGCCCATCAGCAGGTTGTTGTCCTGCTGGGCAGCATTCTGGAACGCCGAGTTCGCCCAGTTCAGACGGTTGCCCGACTGCGTGAGGTTCTGGCTCCGTTGCGTCAGCGCGGAGGATACGGCGTTGTTGTCCTGGCTGTCGGCGTTGTTCTGCTCGCTGATGTAGGTGCTGGCTTCCTGGTGGTACGGGGTGTAGAACCCGACTGCTTCTTCCTTCGTGATCTCGCCACGAGCAACGGCCTGATCGAGTTCGCGGTTGAATCGGTTGAGTTCGGCCGCCACGTTGCCACGGCTGAAGCGCGGCGGGTTGACGCCGGGCGGCAGCTTGCCGCCCTTGCTCGGCAAACCCGGACCGCCCGCGATCTCTTCCCACTTGCCATCAGGCGTCAGGCCCGACCACTTGCCCGTTTTCGGGTCTTGCTTGACCTCTTTGTACTTAGAGGACACCTCACTCGGCACCCCCGGCAGCGGCGTGGTCTTGATCGTGCCGTCTGGCATGGTCTGCACAGCGATGGTGCCGCCCTTGCCGTCAGGCTTCAACGTTGGCGCGCCGGGCTTGTTCTTCTCGGCTTCGGCCTTGATCTCGGCGTCAGTCTTGCCGCCGGGGTTGCGCGTCATCTGGCCCGCGAGATTCCAGTCTTCGAGTTCCTTTGCGGTCGGCTGGCGCGTCTCGCCCGTGCGCTGTCCGTTGACGTAGGCCGCCATGATCGGATTCGAGTTGTCGTAGCCGCCGCCTGGGAGCGGTGTCCCTTCCGTGCGCCACTCTTTCGTCGTGGACCCAGAAGGCTGATACAGCGGGTTCGGCTCCACCACCCATTTACCGCCCCGGTATACCTCGCGGGTCTGTCCCGTCTGCGGTCCGCGCGTGTCGCCTTCCTGGTCGCCTCGTGTGGTTGCCGACTGCTGCTGCTGCCAGCGGGCCTGCTGTTCCTTGTCGTACCCCATCTGCGGGCCGGCCGGGCTGTACGTCCCCGGCGCGAGACTGCGGTCCGCTCCGTTGAACACAATCCACTGCTTGCGGCCATCCGCGAACACGACGTTCGCCGCTGACACCTGATGTGTGGCGCCGTTCGCCTTTGCCTCATCAGGGTCAGTGGTGATGTACTTCCCGTCAGGCGTGATCCACGCCGTTTCGGGAGTTCCTGGCCTGACGATCTCGTTCGGGTCCATCGCTTACTCCCTAACTGGCCCGCTGGCGCTTGCGGCGCTCGTCTCGCTCGATGCGGTCCTGTGGATCGAAGGTAAACACCTGCGATGCCGCCTCGTTCTTCGCTCGCGTGATGGCGTCCCTGACCAATTGCTCGCGCCGGGTCTTGTCGCTCCAATCAGGGTCGCTACGCGCCTCACGTATGTACTGGCTCATCAGCCGGTTGGTGCGCGTCTGCCAGCGCTCCTGCTCCACTCGCGTCAAGTTCACGCCCTGCCACTTGGACGCCACCGGCTTCAGGTCAGCGTTGGGCACTCCTGCATCTTCCAGCACCTTGCGGACGCTCGCGGGTACGCGCGTATCCTCTTCTTGCGCTCGCGTCAGACGGTTGCCCACGGCGTCGCCCATGAATCGATTGATGATCCCGCCTACCACGGGCGTTGACTGAATGCGATCTTCGTCCTTTGACTTGCCCGTGATCGCATTCGACGTAGACGCCGCGATCTGCCCCACCCCACCGAACAGATCGCGGATGGCGAACTCTGTCTGAGAGGGACGGTCCTGTCGCCCAGTGACTGCATTCCATGCCTTCGTGGCGCCCGTCGCTAGTGACGATGCGCTCTCGTCAGCGCGGTCCGTCGCAATCGGCCCACCTCGGAAGAAGTCGCGGTCTGTTGCCAACTGGAGCGGGGTGCTTGCCACGGGTGGGAGGAACGACGATGCGAGATCGGCCACCCCGTTCGCCTGGATCGGTGACGCCGCGCCCAGGATGGCGCGGGCGGTCTCCCCAGCCGTGCGGCTGCTGTTGCCCATCACGCCTTGCATCAGATCGCGCGCCAGGATGGCGATAGGCGACAACTCGCGCATCGGCAGCATGGCGTAGTTCGGACGGCGGTCCCCGCGCTCGTCTCTTCCGGTGACTCCTGGAAGCATGAAGACGATGCCGCGATCTTTGACGTACTGCGGCACGTCATCGTAGTCGCGGCTGCGCTGGTCGTCCATGCGGTTCCACGCCTCGGCCAGCATCGTCGGAGCCGCAACCAGGGACAGCGCCGTCGTGGTAAACGCCGTAGGGTTCTGGCGGAAGGCGCGCGGCAAGGTCGCCGCTGACTGTACGCCCACATTGAAGAACGGCACGATCTGATTCATGATCTTGGCCGCCACGCCGCCACGCTGGAAGTCGAGCGTCACATCCCGCCCTTCCATCACCCCTTCCAGTGCGGCTTTATTCATGGCTGCGCCAGCCTTGATGGCACGCCGCTCACCCTGGCGGAACGCCGCGATGCGCGGAGCCATCTCCACCCGTTCGCCGGCCGCCTGCACCCAGCCGCCGCCGAGAAGCCAGCCTGCCAGTTTTCGCGCGTCTCGCACGTTGCGCACCTCGAACATGTTGCGGCGGGTCAGGTCGTCAAGCGTCTGACTTGCCGCGTTGGCCGCGCGCTCGTAGTAGCCAGCCATCGCGCCGCCCTCGCGGAGATAGCGTGCAGCGTCTCCCTTGAACTCGCCGGAGAGCAGCCCTCGAAACGCCTCAGCGTACCCGCGCGCCAGATCAGCGGCGACCCCGGGCAGCGCCTGCGGGCCACCCTCGCGCGCCGCCTGACGCACCGTGTAGGCAAAGGCGTCCAACGGAACCTGCCCGGCCACAAACAGCGGCGTGCGGGTGATGAACTCGCGAAAGAACTGGGTCAACTGCCGCAGCACCGGCACTTGCGTGCCCTGCTCCATCATGATGGAGGCCGCCATCGGAGCGGGGACCAGGAAGGTCTTGCGCTCGCCATTGACGAACCCGGTCACCGTCCGCTCGCCCGTGCCGCGCGCAGCCGGCGTGCTGGACGGCACTTCCTTGATGATCTTGTCCCAGCCGGGCACCCGGTCGCGCAGGTTCGCGAAAGCGTTGAACACCTCGTTCTTCTGGATTGCCGTCTCGGAGTCCTGCACGTAGCGGATCAGCGAGGCAATCGGGTCTTCACGCGCCTTCTCCGTCCCCTGGAGCGTGTAGGCGCGCAAGCCGCGATCCCGCAGACTGATCCCCTTGATAGACGAAGACGCCGAGGCCGGGTCCGCCATGTACTCGACAATTTTGGTGGGCAGCCAGTTCGGATAGTCGCGAGCCATCGTCGCCGCCATGTCGGGTGTCCACAGGCCGGCGTTGACCATCGCGTCACGGTAGTGCTGCACCACCCGCTGCAAGTCGTCGCCCGCCTTGCCGACAGCCGCCTGCTGCGCGGGGGACAGGCCGCGCCAGAGCGCCTCGGCGGCAGCTTGCGAATCGGCGGCGGTCAGTCCACCGCTAAACACCCGGTTGGGCGTTCCGAGCGCCGCAGCCACGTCCACATTGTTGAGCAGCGACATCAACGTGGTGAGCGACTGGCGCTCAGGGGTGTCCAGGCTTTGCACGACGGGCTTGATCGCCTCGTCAATCATCACCTTGCCCGCGCCGGAAGGGTTGACGCGCGACAACTCCAGCAGCATCTCGTCCGCTTCGAGCGGGCGTCCGAGAAGCCGCTGCGCCTCTTTCTGGAGTTCGGCCAGGTCAACGCGGTTATCAGTGGTCTGCCGAACCACCCAGCGCCGCAGGGCTTCCATGCGGTTGAGGCCGGCGGATGGGGGCTGTGGGGTAGGCGTCTGAATGGCTGACTGCGCCGCCTTGAGCGCATCATCAGCGCTGGCAAAGCGCCGCCCCCCAGGGACAGGACCAACGCCCGGCGCGACCATTGCCCCGCCCGTGCGCGGGAGCAGGCGGCCGGCAATCGGTCCGCCGACCATGCCGATGCCAGCGCCTGTCAGGGCGTTCTGGCGGCGCTGTTCCTCACTGTCGGCCGGCATGGCGTAGCCAGCCGTTGCACCAGCCACGCCGCCGCCTACGCTGTTGCCCAGGTCGTTGACCAGCCCTGCCGACGCGCTGACGCCAGGGGTGGCGTTCATGTTCAACGACTGCGGCTCCAGTTGCACCGGGCCACTGATCTGCGCCTGCTCGTCTGGGAACACGCGATTACGGCCGGCGCGGCCCTGGAAGCCCTGTCCTTCCGTCACGATCTGCCGCGTGGCCTCTCCGAGTTGGTCACCGCTGCTGGGGAGTGCGGGCGCCACTTCCTCCCACGGGCGGCCGAACTGCTCGCGGATGGCGCGGTCGTTGTTAGCCCTCGCTGGCGGCTGCGAGGCCGCTTCGCGTGCGGCCTGCTGCTCCGGCGAGTCGGCCTTACGGATGAAATCCTCGAAGGATGACCCGCCGCCCTCCGGCACCATGCCCGAGCCAAGCCGCTGCCCGGGTACGCGCGTCCCGCCACGACGGCCAGCGCGGCCGGCAGCCACGCCCAGCGCCGCGCCTGCTCCAATGCGGGCGAGCCGCTCCTGCGGCGTCAGTTCCTCGTCTGAGGTCATCTCGGAGGCCGCGCCGATCACCCCGCCCTGCGCCGCGTTCCGCGCGTCGGACATGGTGGGGATGAAGCCGGAGCCGCCGACCTCGCCTGAGAAGGCGTTGCGGATACGGGGGAGCGACTCCCCGAAAATGACATTGACCCCATGCATGATGGGGTTGCCGTCTGCGTCTCGGAGTGGCGCGTTCTGGCCTCCGACGTGTGAGATACCGTCAAAGCCTGCCTCAGAAAGTAGTTGGTTGACCGTAGTGGCAACCACCTTGCGATCTGGGGTGTGCAACCGATTCCCGATGCGGACAGGCTCCCCGAGAACGATCCTAAGATTGTCGAAGATGCGCTGCCCTGTTGGCGTCGTTGGCAATCCGTTGTCGTCTAGTGTGACGCTTGACTGAAAGCGCCGAGCCACATCATCCCCGTAATAGTTGCGGAGCGTGCTCACCACACGATCTACATCTTCGGGTGGAGTTGGAACCTCAGCATCCAACAGGCGAATGTCGCTCGGAACATCGACAGCACGGACGTTCTGTCCTTGAGTTAGATTCTCCAATCTGGCTAATTCGGTGCGTTCCTTCGCCAACATGCTGTCAATATCATCCCACCAGGGTTCCATCGCCTCCATTCGGGATTCTCGTTCTAGCTTAGCAATTCTTTCGCGCGTGTTCTTTATCTGCGCCGCTGCTGGCCCCCGGGCCTCTGCGTAACTGCTCGCCACCCTCGGATCGTCGGTCAGGTAGTAGCCCGGCCCATACAACCCGTCAGGGTCAAACTTGCTGCCATCCGGCATTCCGAAAGCGCTGGCCGTCCCGTGGTAGAACCGCCGCGACTCCGGTGCCACCCCCAACCCGGCCGCCGTGACGCCCTCGTCTGGCGGGCGTTGTCCGATGTCAGGCCGAAGTTGATATCCCTTCACTCTGGGAACAACATTCCGCCATGCGCTGTACGCAGCGTCTTCCTGCTGACGCGCCGCAGCCAAACGCTCCCTTGCCGCTTCAGTCTTCGCCGCGCGAACGGCAGGATCAGGGTTGACTCGTGGCCGCTGCGCCTGAAAATACTCATCATCTGCTATGAGTTGTTCTCGTCGGGCTGCTACCCATAGGTCATGCGCAGCGTCTTTATCTTTCTTGCTGACGCGGCCTACTGTTGGATTGGTCGCCTCGCGAACATCGAACGCCTGCGTCACACGGGGGGGATTCCCCGTGATGGTGATGATGCCGTCATATCCTTGACGCCTTGCGTTGCCGCTGATGATGTTCTCCATCAGCGGGGTGATCCATTGCGATGTTCCTTCATTCCCGTAGGTCCGAACGATGTCGCCAACCAGAGAGGAATCACCGCCGTACTTATCAACAGTGTCCATCAGTGGGGTGAAGTTTCCGCGCTGCGCCTCGCCAAATGATTGCGTCAGTTCAGTTTCAACGCGCGCCGGATCTGGCATCCCCAGATCACGAAATGCGACTTCGATGTGATCGCCACCTGTAGACGTATCAGTAATCAGCGGGGACCGAAATCTACTAGGCGCGGGCTGGAATGTCTGAGAACCACCTTCAGCAGTCCCCTCGGTGCTGACATATGAAGATCGCCCGTTTGGGGGAACGACTTCGTAATGAACCCCGCCACGCAAAGCGGGCTTCCCTGCTGCTTCAGGATCTTGGGCGCGGACTTCGTACACGTCAACGCCACGGGCAGGATCAACTCGCCCACCTGACGCCTCAATGGCTTGGATCGCGCGAGGGTCATCCGGCACACGCAACGGAAAGTCCAGCGTGTCGGCCACCCCTGGCGGCACGACGCGCGGCATCGGCGTCATGTCCATCAACTGCCGCGCGCCCTCTTCGGCCAGCGCATAGCCGACCTTTTTGGCGCCCTGCCCAACTTCACGCGCCATCGCTGGCGCTTCGGACGCCAATTCCGTCGCCACACGCCCGGCCGCCCGCGCCACCGGCTTCGCTTCGCCAGCGCCGACAAAATTCGTCGGGTCCAGCACCGCCGAGCCGATCAGTCCAGCCACGTCCTCGTTGGTGATGGTGATCTCGGGTGTCGCGTACCCACCGATCCGCCGCGACGCAATCCGCATCACCTCATCGTCAGGAACGCCCAACGCCTGCGCCACGCGCCGGCCCACGCTGTCCCCGAACTTGTCCACCACGGCGGACAGGACGGCGCCGATCTCCTGCGTGCCAATCCCAGGAATCTGCGGCCCGAGTACCCGGCTCAGGATGTTCACAGCGACCGGGTTCAGGCCCGTCACACTGCTGATGAGGCCGGGCGTGCGCGGGTTAGCAATCGGCGTGATCTGCGCTTCGGCTGCTTCGCGGCCGGCCTGAACGGCCTGACTGGCGATGCGCGGCACATCGGCCACTTCCAGCGGGCGCGAGCGCGGCGGCACATAATCTGGCTCGCCAGGGGTGGAGCGCACGCGCTGGTAGTCGTCTACACCACGTCGGTTCGCCTCTTGCCGCATCGCCCCGCCGTCGCCGTAGTCTGGCGCCGCAGACGGGTTGATATCGGCCACGCCAGATCGCGGCGCGCCGTATGGGCTGAACGGCTCTGGCGGCTGGCTCTGGCTGTCGTCAGCAAGCCACTGGCCCGGGTCCATCGCAGGCGGGCGCTGGGGGTTCGGAATGGTGCGGACTGGCTCCCATGTCCCCGTCTGCGTCGGCGGCGCTGTGCGGCCATCCACAAGCGTGTAGGCCGGTTCTGGCTGCTGCTGCGGCGGCAACGGCTGACTGATGGTCCCGCCGCTCGTGGGATCGTTATAACTCGTGGGCATCTCGGGGCCGGCCTCGGACAGCGCGAGTCCGTAGGGCGTGGCCTCGTCAACCGGCGCTGACCAGCCAGACGGCGCGGCCTCACGCGGCCCTTCGTCGTACTGCCGGCTGTCGTACTGCGGCGGCTCTGGCGTCGGCGGCAGGTAGCCCGTCTGCGGCTCCGAGACGCCGGGATCTTCAAGGCCCAGGTTTGACCTCAGGAACTGCGCAACAGATGGCAGCATCAGGCAACTCCCAACAGGCCAGCCAGTTCGGCCTGTTCCTCTGGCGTGGGCGGCCTCCCGAATTGGGCTTGCCACTTCTGCGCCACGGTGGGGGGCAGGCCAGCGGCAGGGGAGGGGCCGCCGCTGGCCTGCGTGGGAGCCGACGCAGCGGGGGGCGACCCTGCGCCGGCGTTCATGGCGACCGGCCCGAGAATGGTCAGGTCGGCGCTGCCGCCCGGCCGATTCCTCAGCGCGTCCTCGGTCATCTCGAACTCGTTGCCCCACTGATCCCGCACCCGCACCTTCCGCCCCGTGGCCGGCTGCATCGGCGTACTAGCCGGCATCGGCTGCTCGGGGTACGTGCGCACATCCGCTGCTTGCGGTGGCGTAGTGGGCGCGGTGGGGATGTTCTGCGGCGCGGCTGGCTGCCCACGGTCGGGATAGGTCTGCGATCCTGGGCCGTAGAGCCGCTGGTAGTTCGCGCCGGTCCGCTCGGGATGTTCGCTGACCTGTCCGTACCGCTGGACGTACGTTGCCAGATCGGCGCCGCTCAGCCCTTGCTCGCGGCCGGCCGCAATCGCGCGGCCCAGGTAGGTGGTCGAGGCGTAGCGGGTTGCCAACCGCACATCGTTGACCAGCACGTCAGGATCGCCCTGGATGCCCTGCTGCTGGAGCCACGCGCGGAAGCCGGGCATCTGCCCGCCCTCGTAGAACTGGAACGGCCCGCGACTCCCACGCGCGTTCAGATGCGTGTCGCCAACGGCGCCCGTCAGCCCGCCCTCTGTCTCCGTGATTGCCACGAGGATGCGCGCGCCTTCGTCGTCCAGGCCGTTCGCCCGCGCCTCGCGATACACCTCGGCCTGCTTCTCGGGATGGCTGCCGCCCGTCAGCGTGATGTTGCCCACGGACTCGCCCGGCTGCAACGTCTGCCCGGGCTTCGGCCCTGCCGTGATGGTCGCGTCCACCAGCCCCGGCGCGCTCGGCATGGAGGCTGGCGTCCCGCTCGGCGTTGGCTGCTGCTGCTGCTTCGGCGGCGCCCATTTGGCCGTCATCTCTTCAAGGCTGGGCAGTTCGATGGCCGGCAACGGCGCTGGCGGCGCAGATGGAGCGGGCGCGGCCTGCATCTCGGGCATGGGCTGCCAGCCTGCACTCTGCATGTTCGCCTGCGCCTCTTGCGCGGCGATCTGCTGGAGTTGCGGGCCGGTGTCCGCCTTGAATGCCAGACCGTCAAGCGCCCGCTTGACACTGCGCGGCCAGAACACGCCCATCGTTTAGTCCTCTACTATCGAGTTCAGGCGCTTCTGCGAGCGCGTGTGGGCAGGCTCATTCGTGATTGCCGCCAGCGAGGCATCAATGACTGTCGTCTGCCCGCCACCTGGAAGTGGCATCCAACGAGCTTTGTCGATGGCGTAATCCGTCTCGGTCGGCTTCTCGTCGTAGCCGATTGGCTCGCCGCGCTCGACGCGATTCTTCGCCCGCGCCGTGCCGACGAAGAAGCCCCGGTCATACGCTTCCCTGATGCGATCATCGACGGTCATGCCGACTCCCCAGGAAACTTCGCGCGCAGCACCACACGCTCGCCCGTCTTCGGATTCGTGGAGGCGAACCATGTCCGAACAGGCCAATGCCCACGCTGCATCTCTACCGAAACGCGCATGGCATCCGTGTTCAAATTGGTGGCGAGCATGTGCCACGGGACTTCGATAGGGTCTTCCGTGTGTGGCCGCCAGACGCCGTAGACCTCTTGCACCTCGCCGCCGTGCACATCTGCGTTGTGCTGCACGATGAGCGAAGCCTCTTTGATGACGCCTTCCATCGTGGGCTTTGCGTTGCTCCACGGGGTCACCCAACGACACGTCACACAGCAGCGAGCCAGATCGGTGTCACCAGGAGTACGCCCCCTTGACAAAGGCTGCACCTGAATCTGATTCGCTGCCTCAGCAGCCTTGACCGGCGCGAGCGCGGCGGCTGCAGCGCCCAGTCCGAGCATCTGGATCACAGATCGTCGTGTCAGTTTCATGCTGGCTGCTCCTTACGAACCAACGACGCGATATGAAGAACCGTGGCGTCGTCCATTTGCGTCATCTGCCCCGAGTATGTGTAGCCCTGTAGCGCTGGGTACCGCTTTTGGAGTTCGCTGAACATCCACCCTGTCGCAGCATCCTGACTTTCACCCAGATAATGAAAGGGCACGATCTGGTGATCAACGTTACCCCCGAGCGACCGCATGGCTGTTCCCACACCCGTATACAGGTGCATTCTGCCCTCCCCTTACGCCGTTGCGTAGGCCCGTGTGCGCGTCGGAATGCGGGTCCGTTGGTAGTCCCTGATGAACCTATCGCCACCACCTGGACTGATCCGGTCGAACACGCCCTGCAATGTGCCCACCTCGTCCTGGTCCATCGCTTCGAGCGACCCCTCGGACAGGCTCCCAGCCCCCTTCTTGTACAACTCGGTCGCCAGTTGGATGGTCGCCGCGTCGCGGCTGCTCAGCCCGGGCGTGTTGCTTGGAGGACTCGCCTTGATGATCGCCGTGACCGCTTTCGTCGGGTCCATGTCCGCAGCCGCCGCGTTCCCGCTGGCCGCTGCCACCGTGTCCCCGAGACTGTTCATCTGCGGCGTCCCCGCACCCTTCGCGCCGAATGCGGGGTTGGTGATGTTCTGGGCGAGGTTCTGGAGATAGACGGGCACACCAGCCTGATTGCCGCCGCGCTCCCAGTCGAGCGC
>ERZ869907.228-NODE-228-length-23451-cov-5.576893_pt1 | contig 23451 bp, 34 predicted proteins | sample MGYA00579309_ERZ869907 | MGnify/ENA primary metagenome ERZ869907 (study PRJEB32216, sample SAMN09231814) | wastewater metagenome | place: USA: Maryland | collected 2016-07-30 | study: EMG produced TPA metagenomics assembly of the PRJNA472060 data set (Reclaimed... | reverse complement strand
CGCACCCCGCGCAACTCTTCACCCCGAGTTTGTTCGCGCCGGGCACGCACGAGCCGTACACCGCGCACGCGAACAGCTTCAGTTCGACGCGCCCGGAACAGGTCTGGCACGGCACCGTCTCGCCCGTCGGCGCGCCCAAGTGGGCACAGCGCGACGAGCGGGGCAAGGTCTCCCGGGGCACCTTGCCCGCGTGCGTCTGGTCGATGCCCGCCGCCTTCCGGCGCTCCGTGCGGGCGATGAGTCGCGCGAGGTCCATCACGCCTCCGTCACCACCACTTGCACGTTGCCGCCGCACGGCTCGCCGCCCCCGCCCCCGAACGCGAGGTTCGTCCAGGTGATTGTGAGCGGCGAACAGGATTGGCTGTCGGCGCCCACGCTCCCGGTCGCCACCGGGCTGTCGTCCCGCTTCCAGGTCGCCCCGTCGCAGTAAATCTTGAACCGCCACCCCGCCGCGCACCCGGCGCCGATCTCGCCCGCCCACCGGCTCGTGCCGTCCCACACCAGCGGCCACGCCCCCACGAGGCACGCGCACCCGGCGCCGCCCACGGTGGTCACGGTCGCCGTCAGCGCGCGGGCGACGGGCGGCGTGCAGCACCCCGTGGGCACCGGGTCCGGCGTCCCGCCCCCCGACGGGCACCCCTCCAGCGCCAGCGCTTCCGTCGCGTAGGGGCCGCTCACGATTTCGATTTCGTCCGTGTACTGGTCGCCTTCGAGCAGCTCGACCCGGTAGCCCAGCCCCGTGTCGCCGGGGGATTTGACGCAGTACCAGCCCGGCCCGTCCCACCCGGGCAACTCCGTGCAGGTGCCGCACTTGACCCGCACCACGAAGGAGTTGTTGCACGTCGCCGGCGTGCCCTCGGTGCAGAGCGGCGACTTCCCGAACGCGAACAACAGTCCCTCGGAGTCGGCGCCAAGGTAGCGCCCGGAGTTGCCGTCAATCGTCAGCGCCGGCGCCGCGTCCGTGAAGTACACCGGTCCGCTGCCCCCGTCGTGAACGAAGTCCGTGGTGCCCTCCCACCGCGAATCGCCCGCGTCCCACACGAGGTGGATGGACTGGTCCGGGTCGATTTCGCTGCACTTGCCGGACACCGAAACCACGGTGAGTTGCAGGCAGTCGGTCGATTCCAGACCCGCGAGCCACGAGCCGGCCGAGGCGGATGCGGTCGAGGAACCCGCGGTGCCGGCGACGAAAATCCAGCCGCCCGCGTCCACGTCCGGCTCGAGCCAGCCCCGGGTTCCGACCTCAAGGGTTTCGTCGCCGTCCACCGCGACCGCGAACTCGCCCGCGAGCGGCGCGTCGTTGGGGTTCAGTTCGACCCCGTACAGGCTCAGGCGCCCCCACGAGTAGCCGTTGGTGGCGTCCCACGCCGACGTCAGTTCCGCCGGGAACCCGGGCTGCATGATGCGCACGGCCGGGCGCCCGAACATCGTGGAGACGCCCGAACCCATCGGGGCGAGCCGCTCCAGCGCCGCGAGCCGGCGCTGCAGGTCGGCGAGTTGCATCGCCGGGTTCGTCGGGAACGCGCCGAGGTTCATGGGCTGCTGACGTGGGTAAAGAGTTTGGAAAAGTCCGTGTACCGCAGGAACGCTTTGTCGAGACTGGTCGAGGCGTCGCGCGTCGCGAGCCAGAACTTCTGCGACGCGCGGAACGGGAACAGGTTGTGCCCCCGCGTCACCGGCGACGCGGCGCCCGGCTCGGGGTCGAAGAAGTCGAAGTGAAACCGCACCGTCACCGACCTGAGCACGTCGTACTCGACGTCCGCGCTGGTGTCGGACGCCACCGGCCACGGGTTCTCAATGAACTCCGGGGGCTGCATCAAGAGCGTGCCGGCCGGGAAGCCCATGAACTCCGCGTTGTTCACCGTGCCCATGCGCTCGAACAACTTGGTCGGGTAGAAGACGTAAGCGTTGGAACTCAGGTACGCCCGGTCCACGTTCAGCCACTCAAGCACGATGCTGGCTTTCGGCAGCAGCACGCCCACCGGCGCCGGGAAGGGCGTTCCAATCGTCGGGGCCGGCGCGGTCCCGGTCTCGGCGAAACTCAGCGTGCTGCCGCCCCCGTCCGCGCTCAGCAGTTCGATACGGCCGGCGCACGTCGTCTGCACGTTCCGCTTGTACTCGTCGCTCGCGGTCGAAATCGAACTGTCGGGCAGGAACAGGCACCGGAACGCGCGATACTTGACGGTGCAGATGCGCCACTTGTAGTTCGCGTAGCGGTTGCCCTCGACCGCGAACGGGGTGTTGCGGTACGGCGAGTTGTTCGGGTTGTCGCTGTTCGCCTCGGTCACGATGGGGCTGAAGCTCACGCTGTGGGCGAACAGCCACGGTAGTTCCGCGTCCCAGTGCGGCTGTTCGCGGCGCAGGCGCCACGGGTAGCTCGCGTCGGCCTGCGCATACCCGAGGAAGAACCGCATGGCGCTGCGCATCTTGTGCGCGGGGACGTACCCGACGCGCGTGCTCTCCTGCGCCTCCAGTGTGGCGTTGGCGTTCGACGGCCCGGAGTCCCCGACCAGTTCGAACCAGTCGTCCTCGAAGTCGAACACGTCGGCGGGGTCTTCGATGTAGGCGCCCATGCGTGCAGGTTCCCATCGCGCGTGGGAACCTGCACGCATGGCTACGCTTTCCATCGACGCCGCGCTGAAGGCGCGTTACGACGCGCTCACCGCGACGAACTTCCCCGGCGACGCCTTGCCCCCGATGTACTTCGGGCAGGCGGCGCAGACGACCGGCGCGGGCGCGCAACAGCGCCTGCCCTACGTCGTGTTCACCGAGGCGTCGCACCAGTTCACCATTCTGGACTTCGAGCGGTCCGCCCTTCACGTCGTCGGGTTCGTGCTCGACGTCTACGCGAACAGCCTCGCGGACGTGGACGAGTGCGTTTTGGGCATTCGGCTGAACGGCGGCACCGTGGGGCAGGGTCTCGGCTTCGACTACGGCACGCTCACCGACCTCGCTTCGCCCCGGTCCACGCACCAGATCATTCCGACGGGCGAGCCGCGGCGCCTCGACCAGCCGCTCGACATCGAGGGGAACCGCGTGCACGCCGCGCGGCTCGAGTACCGCGTCACCGTCCTGGAGTCCGCGTAATGGCCATGACCGACGGCAACGTGAGCGCCGAGAGTAAATTCGTTTGCACCGGCACCTACCCGCCCCAGGGCGTGACCACGGGCGGCGCGTCGAACATCCGCGTGCCGTGGAGCGCGGGCAACGACGTCGGCACGCTCACGTTCGGCACCGCCAGCGGGCAAATCGACCTGATCACCGTCAGCGACCGCACCCTAACGGCCGGCAGCAGCGCGACCTACGACCTCTACACCGGCACCGACCTCAGAGACCTCGTGGGCGGCACCTGCGCGTTCCGCAAGGTCAAGATTGTGCAAATCACCATCGTGGCGGGCGGCGACACCGCGGGCGTAACCATCGGCAACGCCGCGAGCGACGGGTGGGCCGCGTTCTTCGGCGCCGCCACCCACACGCAGACCATTTACCCGAGCGGGCCGGCGTTCGTGCAAGGGTCGCCCGCCGGGGTCGCAGTGGGCGCCTCGACCAAGAACCTGAAGGTGCTGAACAACGGCGCCGTGAGTGTCACCGTCCGCATCGCCATCGCCGGCACGTCGGTCTGACGCAGGTTCCCCGGCGCCCTGTCATGCTTGCCCTTAACCTCACGAGGGCAGGCACATGGCGTTCGACCCGTGCGTAGGGACCGAAGGGCGTGTTCGGTTGGGCGTCGGCAACACCGTCGTCGCCGGCATCATGGAGTGGCGCATCAACAAGCAGCTCGCGCCCATCCCAATCAACCACTTCGAACTGACCGCCGACGGCGACGGAATCGTGTGGAGCACGTTCGAGAAGGGGCTGGCGAGCGCGACGGCGACGCTCCGCGGCCACTACGACGTCGGCGACGACACCGAGGGCACGGTGGGCATCAAGGTCGGCGCCACGCTGGTGCTCGACCTGCTGTTCACGCGCACGCCGTTCGGGTACACGGACCTCGGCGGGTTCGTGACGCAGTTCGAGACCGGGACCAACATCGAGAACCAGACGGCGACGTTTACGGCGACGGTTCAGTTGACCGGCACCGTTGCAATCGCGGCGTAACCACAGGAGGAGTGAGAATGCAGGTCGAAATCAAGCGGCCCGGTTCCCAAGAGTGGGAGACGGGTTCGGAACTCGGCGGGGCGGTCAAACTCGCCGACGTCGTGGGGTCGCTCGTGCGATACCCGGCGGGCGGCGCGTTCATCGTCACGAAGGTCACGGGGCTGACGGAGCCGGACGCGAACGGCAACCGGTCAATGCTCATGGAGGTCTACACCGGTGATTAATCTCGCTCAACCGCTGATCGGCATCCCGGGCGGCGGGCTGCCCAACGTGGCGCTTGTGACGTTCACAGACGAGAACCGGCGCGAGGTGCTAAAGTGCCACGCGAAGGTGAAGGGCGCCGACGCCCTTGAGCCGGATAAACCCGTCCCGGCATCGGCGGTCGCCTGTGACATTCTTGTCCCGGGCACGCGGTACGGCTGGCTCATCGTCCCGATTGCGAAGGAGTCGCCCACCAATGGCTGACACCCCAGGCGTCCAGCAGTTGCTCGCGCCCGATTCGGCGCTCCCCGAAATCCCGCACAACGGCACCGTGTGGAAGGTCGGGCGCCCGGACCAGGACGCGAAGGCGCGGCTCGAAAAGTTGGTCAAGAAGGTCGCCATTGACGGCGTGCGGGCGCTCCGCGAGGTGCTCGAGCCGGGCGCCTACCGCGAGATGTTCGACAGCGTGGCGCAGAACCTCAAGCAGTACGACACCTGGCGCGCCGGCTGGCAGGCGGTGGCGCTGGACCCCGCGAACGCGCACCTGTTCCTGTGGTCGCTGCTCCAGGCGCACCACCCGAACGTCACCGAGGCGCAGGTGCTGGCGCTCGGCCGCGACGTGCCCGAGGAGGTCGGCTTCGCGCTGGTGCAGGTGGTGCCGGATTTTTTTCGCGTGCTCCTCTCGGAAGCGCTCGTCGGGGTCCCGGCGGCGAAGCGGGCCGAAGTGGAGCCGATCTTCGAGGCGGCGCTGGCGACGCTCCGGGACCGGCTGACGCCTACGCCGGCGACGCCCTCGACCTGATTGTGAAGGCTTACGGGGCGCTCGCACAAGAGCCGTGGTGCTACACCCCGGAGCAGATCGGGCGACTGACGGACCTCCAGATTCTGAAGCTGTACGTCGAGCCGGCGGTCGAGCGCTCGAAGGAGATGGGCGCGGCGCCCGGACCCGCGGGCGAACTGCCGCGGCGCCCGACACGCGCCAGGAGCACCGGACCCGAGGGCGAGCCGGGCAGCGCGACGCACCGGGCGCAGTGCGTGCGGGCTTACATCGACGTTCAGGGGCTGTCGCCCGAGCGGGCGGCGGCGCAGTACGACCGGCAGTTGGCGCAGTGGCGCGCCGAACAGGGGACGTGACCTATGGGCGCAGCAGGGGCAGCGGCGGGCGCCGCCGGGCGCGGCGGGGCGGCGGGCGCCGCCCGCTCGGGCGCAGCAACGGCGAACGCCGGCACTGCGGGCAGCGCGGCGCCCAGCGGGTTCGCGGGGTTCGCCGAGGCACTTCAGGGGATGATTCCCACCGTCACGCAGCTGACGAATGGCGTGGACGCGGCGAGCGCGGCGTTCAAGGCGACCGCCCTGTCCGTCGTGAACGCCACGCAAGCCGTCATCGACTTCGGCAAGCAAATCAGCAAGTACGTTCAGCTCGCGTCGCCGGCGCACGTCGTCCGGTTCACGGCCGCCCTTGACGACATGAACGCCATGATCGGGCGGGGCTTGGTGCCCGTCATGGAACTGGTCACGAAGGTCATCCGCAACGTCGCCGACTCGATGGGGGCGCTGGCGCCCATCGGGGCGAACATCGCGCGGGGGCTGGAGCCGTTCCAGCGGGCGCTCTCGACCATTTACGAGTGGTTCGGGCGCCTCGGCAACCAGTTGGCGAAGCTCGCCGGCCCCTTCGGTACGGCGGCGGCGATTGTGGGCGAGGCGTTCGATGCCTTCATGAAGGCGTTAGAGCCGCTCGGCGACCTGCTCATCGACCTCGTGGGCGGGCTGCTCACCGAAATCATCGGCACGCACGGGCCGCTGGAAATCGCGACAGCCTACGTCGTCGGCTTCACGCGCGCACTCGGGGACTTGACGCGGTGGCTCGCGGACAACGTGCGCCGGCTGCTGGCACTGGTCGGAATCGACCTGCCCAACGACCCCGGCACCAAGCCCGGCAGCAGCGTCGGCGCGGCGGCACGGAGCGCGCAGATTGGAAGCGTGGAGAGCGCAATCGCCAAAGCCATGACGTCGGCGTACTCGCTGGGCACGGCCGCGAACCCGGCGGAGCGCACCGCGAACGCGACCGAGGAACTGAACAAGAAGGCTGAACAAGTGCGCCAAGCCGTTATCGCCATGGCGCGCAGCCTAGAAACGCTCCCGCAGCGCATCGCGGACGCCATTCGCGCTGTGCCGTCCCAAGCCCGGGAAGCCATCTCCGCGGGCGTGCAACGGGGGCAGGGGATAGTCGAGGAGGCGGTGGGACGCCTCGAAAACTTCACGCAGGAGAATTTTGCCTTCAAGCCGTCACTCGAACTCGGACGGGTGGAGCGGGGCGTCAATGCCTTTTTTGGTCGCAGGCCGCGTTAATCTGACCATACGGGCGCTAGTAGTTCACCTGCGAGACTCGCCCGCCCTCGAACACAACTTGGGCGCTGTAATCGACCTTGTCTGTGACGGGGTCTTTGGTCGCTTTGTTGTAGTACCAAGTGGACCCGCCACCACTGTCTCGGGTGCTGTCCGGCTTCCCCACGGCCTTAATCACTTCGTCGGGCGTCTTGCCCGTGATTGCCTTTCGGAACTCCTCGCGCCCGTAAATCTTCTTCGCGGGCGCGCTGCTCTCGGCGCTCCTCTCGCCCGTGCCTGCCCCGCCGCACGCGAGGCACAAGCCCGCGAACACCACCGCCAGCAGAATCGCAGTCGCGCGCATCATGTCATCCCTCAGCAAGTTCCCCGCGCCCGGGTTAGGATGCGGGCATGGACACTACAACACCGACCGAACTGGTCATTAACCACCGCGCGGGCGAGGCGCGCGTGCGCGTGCCGTCAGCCCTCGCCGAGCAGGGCGGCGATGGGTGCCGTTATCGCGTTGTAGCCCGGCCGGTACGGGTCGCGCATGACGTGCGCGACGACCGCCCGCAACCCGTGCAGGGCGGCGGCGAGAAGGGCTAGGGTGGGGATGCTGATGATTTGCTTGTCGGGGGCGCGCTCGTCGCAGAACTGCTCGGCGGCCTCGGCGTCGGTGAACACCGCGAGGTACTCGGCGCCCGCCGACCCGGTGACGGTGAGCGGGTGCTGAAAGAGGTACTCGCCCGGGTCGGCCGGGTTTTCGACCAAGCCGCTCACCAGGACGTACCACGGCCCTTCGCCCAAGAACTGCTCCAGCCGGCTCGGGCTGCCGGGCGCCTCGTCTGCCACGTCATCACCCCTTCGGTCTCGTTTCTCGTTCCACCCTATGCGTGGTGGGAACGACATCGGCGGAACGAGATGCGGGGGCGGCTCATGGTCTCGTTCCCGCGTTTCTCGTTCCCACCGCGCCAGGGATGGAACGAGAAACGAGACGGTCAGCCGCCCTCCGACTCTTCTTCCCACGGCGGCGCGGGCAGGTCCGCAATCCCCTGCTTCTCGGCTTCCGCGTGCAACAGGGCAATCAGCATGTAGAGCACCGGCTGCTGCCGCTTGGCCGCGAGCTTGCGCGCCACGGCGTGCCACGGCTCGGGAAGGCCTACGTTCACCCGCGGTGTCTTGTGCCGGTCCGCCGCTCGCTTCTTGCCCATGCCCGTGATGTTATTCGCCGACCGCTCTGCCGTGGTAGCCACGCCGCACCCCTTTCGCCGATGATTTCGCCCCGGTGTTATTCTGTCGTCAGGCGTCAAGATTCGCAACAACTGTATTGCCAACCGTGTGCCGCGGTGTTAATCTGTGTTCCACCATCCCTGCGCAGGAGTTAACGACGATGACGGCAGCGCTCATCAAGGTTCAGTTCCACGGCGACACGCTCGATGCGTGCGGCACCTGCCCGGAGGACGCGGAAGTGTCGATCCGCCGCGTCTGCGACAACCTCGGACTCTCGATGCAGGGGCAAATCAAAAAGCTTCAGGCGCAGCCGTGGGCAACCGTCAACTTCAAGTTGATGGTTGCTGAGGACGGCAAGCCCCGCGAGGTGGCAACCATCCCCCTGAAGAAGCTTCCCATGTGGCTCGGGAACATCCAAACCAGCCGCATCAAGCAGGAGTACCGCGAGAAACTGGCACAGTACCAGAACGAGTGCGCCGACGTTCTCGCCCGCCACTTCCTCCGCATCCCCGCGGCGCCCGAACCTGTCGAGCGACTCCTCGGGCGACTCGAACACCTTCAGCAGCAGGTGGACCGACTCGCGGCGACGCTGGCCGCACCGCAACCGCTGCTCGCGCCCGTGGTCGCCCGGTGGACGGTGCGGAACCGGATGGAGTTCCTCGGGTACACGATGCCGCGGGAGGCGCGCCGGAAGGTTCACCGCATCGCGGTCGGGCTGACCGAATCCCACAGCGACGAGCCGCTCTGTCAGTCGGGCGGGATGGGCGGCGGCGGGCCGACCTACTGGACCCCGGGCAACGTCGATCACTTGGACAAGGCGATTCGACAGGTTTGGGGCATGCTCGAAGCCAAGCGGCTCAAGGACGAGTGCCGGCAGCCCACCATCCCGTTCGACGCGCGCAAGGCGTCGTGACGCACACACGCCCAAATCCGCAACGGTTGCGGATTTGGGCTTTCCCCACCCCGTGAATCCCGTTCGGAGTGCAGCCCATGCCCACACCGGAAGAAGCCCGTCTCATCCTGCTGGGTCGCGTGCTACGGCTCGGCGACGAACTGATGCAGTTGGACGAAGCCATCGGCACCGCGCCGAAGGGGACGTTCAGCCAGCGCGAGGCGAACGCGCTGCGGCTCGCGATTGACCGATGTTGGGACGTGATAGCCAACCAGCGTCCGCGGTTCGACCTGACCGGCGAACCGCTCGACCCGGAGCGCATGACGGCGCTGTCGCTGGCCCTGCGCGAGTGGCGGAAGGCCCGGCAACCGAGGTAGACAAGGGCGATGGGCAGGGCCACATTCACACACCGACAGGAGGGCAGGAGATGAAGGGCAAGTTTGTTGATCGTACCGGGCATCGCGTCGGTATGCTTCGGGTTCTTCGGCGCGGGCCGGGTAGTCGCCGCGCTAATGGCGGCTCTCTGGTTAATTGGTGGTGCTGGTGCGAAGGGTGCGAACGCGAAGTGTTGATGAAGGGCAACAGCCTGGGCAAGGATTCCACAAAAAGCTGTGGATGTCACAACAGCCGCACAACCGCTCTACGAAACGCTAAGCATGGGCTAGCGGTTCGTGCCAACCGTCACCCTCTCTACGACACTTGGAAAGAAATTCGCGCCCGGTGTTACAGAAAGAGCAAGGCGTGCTTCCCCAATTACGGCGGCCGCGGCATAGGCATGTGCCAAAGGTGGCGCGATGATTTTTCCGCCTTCGCTGCCGACTTGGTGAACCGACCAGCCGGGATGAGTCTGGATAGGATCGACGTGGACGGGCACTACTCGTGCGGCAAGTGCGAAGAGTGCCAGTCGAATGGGTGGTCGAGCAATTGTCGCTGGGCGACGAAGAGGGAGCAGGCAAACAACACGCGCGTTAACATCAGGATAACCTTCAACGGCCAAACCAAGACCTTAGCAGAATGGGCGCGGGAACTTGGATTTCCCGCGCAAACGCTGCTGACTCGTTACTACTACAATTGGCCGACTGAGAAGATGTTCCTCACGCCCATGAGGAAGCGGCACAAGATGCCAGAAACCTACCGCGTCACGGCGATATGGCGGAGCATGAAGCATCGGTGCGAGGCAACGAAGAACACGAACTACGAACGGTACGGGGGGCGCGGAATTACGGTCTGCGCTCGATGGAGCCATTCGCGCACTGCTTTTTTCGCGGATATGGGGGCAAGGCCCAGCACAAAGCACTCAATTGATCGCATTGATAACGACAAAGGATACTGGTGCGGGAAAGCCGAATGCCCGGAGTGCGGCCCAGCCGGGCAGTCGCCCAACGGCAGTTTGGCGACTGCTAAAGAGCAGACCGCCAACAGGGGTAAAAGGCGTCGAACTCAACGGCGCGACTACACCTGCATTTCGCAGTAAGCCATCACAAACGCGGGTATCGTCCCATACGCCCGGCCGCGGCTGAACCCCTTGACGTGGTAGCTTTCGGAGCGGTCGGCGGTGACGAACTTCACGCCGCGCACGAGGGGCGTGGTGAGGGTCGCGGACAGGAACGCCACCGTGTGCGTGACCACTTGCCCCTGCTGCCCGTAGAGGGCTTGCTCGCTCGCAGAGGCAGTGTTTATGCTGCAAGGCACGTTTGACATCGCCAGTGAAAAATTTAGCTCCACGCCGCCGCCGGCATCGGTCCCGCTCGCGACGGTGTAGATGTTGACGAGGTGCGGCGGGTTGTCGTGCAGTGCCATTTCAAGAGCCTCAAGCGACGTGGTAGGACAACAGCCCCGCGCTCTGGAGAATCCCGAGCACCTCGGGCGAGTTCACGGCGGCTTCCGCGGACACCGGGCCGGCAACGCTCTGCGACCTCCCGTTCCAGCTCTCCGAGCCGTAAGCCGCCCCCTCTTTGCGCCGGTTGTACATGAGCGACACCGCGACCGCCGCGGCCGACTGCGCCGCGGGGTTGACGGTGGCGGGTCCGAACGCTCCGCTCACGAAGATGGCCCCGGGTTCCGGGACCAGCTTGTACCCGAGCTGCTGCGGCGGGCGGAGGTAGTTCCAGCCCCACACGCTGTTGTTCAGCCGCAGCACCTTCCCGGCTCGCGCGGTGCCGGTCAGCACGTCGTCCAACACGAGTTGGTAGTCAGTGCCCGCGACGAGCAGGTCCGCGGTAAGGTCGAGGACACTGCTGTCGCCGGCGGCGCCGCCGTGGTAGTACAGCGCCGAGATGCTGCGCACGGGGCGGGGGAGCAGGAGGTAGCGGTCCACGGGCGCGTCTACGGGCCACAGTGTCAGCGTGCGCGGGGTGAGTAGGACGGGGTAGCACTTCCGCGCGATGAGTTCCGAGACCGCGGAGCACATGCGGGCGATGGTCGTGGCGTCGATGCCGGTGACGGTCACGCCGGTCATCTCGTACCAACTCTGCGGGTCAATCAGCGCTTCGCCGGGCGCGACGGCGTTGATGTCGAGCCGAATCAGCCCGTCGTACCCGCTCTGCACGACCGTCACGAGGGCGTAGTACGCGCCGGCGGTCAGGGTGCTGGTGACGGTACTCTCGACGGTGCCGCGGTAGGTGCCGTTCGAGGCGCTGACGTAGGTGAGCGTGCCCGTGCCCCCGCTCACGGCCGCGCCCGCGCCGGTGTACAGCACATAGGTCACGGTCGCGCTGTTGAGGTACGAGCCGGTCGCGGCGTCGCGCAGGTCCGAGACCTGAAGCGTCCAGTCCGCGCCGACGGTCTGCGTGTCTGCCATTCTTAGCCCCCTAGCGCTTCGCCTGTGCCCTTCGCGCGGTCGGTTGCGGTTCCGGTCGCCTGCACCCGGTCGAGCGCAACGGCGGTGCCCTGGACGCGGTTGGTCGCGGTGGCGGTGGCGCGGACCCCGCCGCCGGTGGACGGCCCGGCGCCCTGGCTCTGCGGGTAGTACCGCGGGGCGAAGAAGCGGCCGGGGAAGTACCTGCGCGGGAACATCGGCTCACCCCGCGGCGTTGAGGGTCACGGCGGTGCGATTGCCGTCGGAATCGCAAGTCGCCACAAGCCGGTTGGCGCTGTCGTCGGCGCTGCGGATGGTCACGGTCGTGGTTGCGGCGCCGCTGATCTTGCCCGCGAGTGCCGCGAGGCAGAGCTTCAGCGTCTGCTCGAGGGTGTACCCGTCCACGTCGCCGGCCGCGAGTACGGCGGTCGCGGTCTCGGCGGCGGTCGGCAGGTCGCCGAGTTGGGTGTCGAGGTTGGCGCTCGCCAGACCGACGGCGGTACGCACCCCGGCGGCGTCCAGCCCGGGGTTGTTCGTCACCGTCGTGACGGTGGGGATGGTCACGCCCGTCTGCGTCGCCTGGAGCAGCACCTTGCCGCTGCCGTCGATGCTCAGGGTCGCGAAGTTCGTCGGGAACGACTGACTGAGCGAGTAGCCCGTCTTGTCGTTGTTGGTCGTCACGGTGACGCCGCTGGCGAGCGCGACGGCGCCGGCGCTGAGGTTGTCGATGTAGCCGGCGCGGGTCGAGGTCAGGCGCCCGAGTAGCGTCGTGGTGCCGCTGGTGTCGGCGCCCGCGTAGGTGCTGCGGGTGCTCACCGCGGCGTCGAGGTTGGTGCCGAGGATGAACCCGGCGGTGCCGGCCGAGTACGCGCCCGGGAGGGCGGTGCCCCACGGGTCGCCCGCGCTGCCGGCGGCGCTCAGGGCCGCGCCCGCGCTGCCCGCGCCGACGTGCCCGGACAGCAGCTCGTCCCACACGGCATCGGCGATCTCGGCGGACACGTCGGAGGCGACTTTCGCGGCGGTGATGGCGTCGGACGCGAAACTCGCCGCGGTGATGCCCCCGGTCGCGACCGACCCCACGCTCCCGGTCACGTTCCCCCCGACGTTGCCGGTCACGCTGCCGACCGCGCCGACCACACTGCCGACGGACCCCGTGACGTTGCCGCCCACGTTGCCCGTGACCGAACCGACGGCTCCGGTCACACTGCCCACCGCCCCCGTAACCGACCCGACGGAGCCGGTCAGGTTGCCCGTGAACGTGGTCGTGAACGAGGTCGTTACGGTCGTCGCCGCGTTGGTGCCGGCGATGAACAAGCCGCCGGCCGCGCCCGCCGTGGCGTTGGGCACCTGCGTGCCGACCACGGGCAGGCCGGTGTTCGCGCCCGCCGTCGCGTTGGGCATCGCGGTCAGCCCCAGTCGCACCGTGTCCGCGAGGTCGGCCGCGGTCGTGCGGATGTTCATGACCTCGGGCACGGCGCTGGTCGCGGTGAAGTAGTACGCGAGCAGGTCGGCGTTCGTGTCGGCCTGCGTGGGCGCGAACTTGTAGAGGCCACCGCTGTCCTCGGTGACGGTGCCGCCGGCCGCGCCGAACGTCCCGTCGAGGCACCGGCGCACGCTCACGGTCGCCCCGGTCAGCGCGGCCCCGGTCGAGGCGTTGACGAGGCGGAAGCTGACGACCTGCCCGGCTGTGTTCTTCTTGAGCATCACCGCACCGTTGAGGGCCAGGGCCGCAGAGCCGCCCGCGAGCGCCGGGTTGAAGGTCGCGCCGGCGCCCACGTCGAACGCCGAACTGAACGCGCTCGAAAAGGCGCCCGCCATGTGTCACCACCTCACGTCAGGGGGTCGCCCGCGGTCGGGTTCGCCGCGACGTACCCCATGAGCTTGTCAATGGTCAGCGGTCGCCCCTCTCCCAAAGCCTGGAACCTGTCGTTGGATAGGGTGCAAACGGCGTCGAGTAACAGCCTGACGGCAATCGCGGTGTCGTCCCTGCGGCCGATGAACTCGGTAAGGGCTTTGGTGCGCGCCTGCCCCAACTCCCACGCCGCCTGTGCCGCGTCGGACCAGTCGAACCCGTCCACGACCGTCAGAGCCGCTGTACGCTGCTCGGGGGTGGCTACGGGGTCGAAGTCGATGCGGACGGTGGTGCTGTCGCCGGGGGTGCCGACGGACACCCCCGCGATGGGGCAGACGGCGGCGACAAGGGAGTGAAGTCTCGTGAGGGTCACAGCCACCACCCCGCAGTAAGCCAAAAAGACACGAAATTCCCAGTGCCTGAATTTTGCTCTTCCATGCAACTCAGGTAGTGCCACCCGACCGGCACCTGCACGGAGTCAGTGCCGCCGGGCAACATCTCCTGCGCAACCGACGAGAACACCTCAAACAACTTTGTGCCGGTGGACGTGTCCAGACCAACGCTAATGGTCGCATACTGACCGCTCACGTTGGCGATGACGCCGCCGTTCAACCCGACGCGGACCGTCGTGCCGAGCGGGTCGCCTACGACAATCTCAAGTCGGCTTGCAGAATCATTATTCCAATACCGCCGTGCCGAACTGGCATATGTGTGATTAGACGACACCTGCCGCCGCCCCTGCCGCTCGACCCGGTTGTACTGGTTCCACACGAGCCGCTTGCTCGCGCTGTCCTCCGTCGTCGTCGTGCCCGTCGTCCGAATCGTGCCCAGATACCGCCGCGTCGTCGCACCCGTCTTGACGTACACACCGTCCTGCGTCGTGAGAGCCGTCGCCCGGGTGGTGTCGTTCGTCCACGCCGTCAGTTCCAGCGTGAGCGTGCCGGCGTTGTCGTACAGGAACACGTCGTAGTTCAGCCCGCTCGTCAGCCCCGACAGCGCGAGACTCCGCTCGGTGAACGTGAACAGGGTCCAGCTCGTGCCGTCGTACAGCCCGATGCGGTTGTGCAGGTAGGGCGTGTAGTAAATCGTGCCCTGACTCGTGCGGTCGCTGGTGCTGACCGGCACGCCGGATTCGGTGGTGAGACGCCCGCCGGGGACCACGCCCGGGACTTGGTACGCGCTCACGAGGAAGTCGCGCACGTCCTGGGCACTGATGTCCCCGGCAGTGTTATCAGAGAGTAGGGCTTGCAGCGCGGCGAGGCTGCGCACGGTGTCTGCCATGACCGAATCATGACCGCGGCGAAAGGAACCTGCCCTGCCTCACTCAACGAAGCGGGGCGCGACCAAGCAGGTCGCGCCCCGGGAGCGTGCCCCGCCGACCGGCCGCGCGGGGGTGATTCGCGCGTGCGGTGCGCCGGCCGGCGGGGTGTGCGGTCAGGCGCCGCTGCGGTAGATAGTGCCGCGGATTTGCGCCCGCACGTTGCCGGCGGCGGACGCCTTGAACTTCGGGTACGTCCCCTTCTGGCAGCAGTGCGGGGACAGGATGGGCACGTTCACCGTCGAGTTCGTGGGCACGATGCCGCCGTGAACCTCTTCGCCCGCGTCCACCACGTTGTCGGCCCCGTCGTACACCTGCGCCAGCGCCGTCGTCGCCGCGCTGGACACGGTGATTTGCGAAATCATGACGTAATCGTTCGCGTTGAGCGCCAGGGCGGTGGTGCCGCCCTGCCCGTACAGCGCGAACCGCGCGTTCGCCTCGGACAGCGCCGTCGCGTCGGCCGAACTGAACTCCCCGTGGAAGGGGACGCCGCCAGCAATCGCCATGTGTGCGCCCCGCTCAGAAGAGTTCGACGGTGAGCACGTCCAGGCGGCACGAGTTGCCGCCGCTGGTGCTCGACCACTGCGCGGTCACGATGACCGGCACGGCGGCCGTGGTGTCCAGGGTGGTGGACGCCATGAGGAACGGTTTGGCGGTCACGGTGCCGGGGGTGCCAAGCCCTTGCAGCCCGGTAGCGACCATTGTGCCCGACGCGCCCGCGGTGCGCACGACCGCCGTCGCGTCGATGAACCCGATGTCGTTGTTCGCCACGTCCACGGCGCCCGTCGTGACCAGCGTCACGCCGCCGATCTTGAGCTTCAAGGTCAGCGTGTCCGTCGAGTTGGTCGCGGTCGCGATGACCTGCGCCCGCACCCGCACCACGCTCCCCGCCACGAGGTCGGTCGCGGGGATGGTCACGCTCTTGTCGAACGTGGTCTCGGTGCTGGTCGCGGTCACGGCCGCGCTCGCCGCCACGCTGTCGTAAATCATCGCGCCGAACGGCCCGGCGGCGGTCGCGTCCGACACGGCGCGCCCGACGTACCCGCCCGGGGCGGTGGGGCGGTTCAACAGGTTCCCGCCGGTCCAGTCGGCGCGGACGTTCGTAGCCGGCATGGTGTCAGCCCTTCGCTTCGGGGGTGGTGTCCAGGACCGCGTAGAACGCGACGGCCGCGCGCAGTGCCTCGGCCGCCACGCCCTCCGGCGTCTTCCCCCGCTGTGCCGCGGACGCGACCAGCGGGGCGTAAATCTGGGCCGCGAGTCGCTCCACGTCGGCGGAGCGGTCGCGCGGCTTCTTGGGGTCCGCCACGGCTCACCGTCCTTAGCTGATGGCGTTGGCGGTCAGGTTGGCGGCCGGGAACTTCGGGAACCCGCGGATGTACGTCACCACGCACTCGTCGCCGCTGTTCGAGCAGGTGATGCGGGCCGCGACGTGGGTGTACACCCGGCCGTCGGCGTCGCCCTGCTCCTTCACCTGCGCCGCGGTGCACTCCACGAACACGAAGTCGCCCACCGCGTCCGCCGCGACGACGCCGCTCGTCGCGACGGTCGTCGCGTTGGTGCCCGCGGAGTCGGTTGCTGCCACGATGTCCACCAGCGTCGCGCCGCTGCTCGACGCGCTCACGCTCGTCATGCACCCGACCGCGAACGTCTCGTACAGCGCCAGCGGCACCAGCCGCTTCGTGGTGCCGCCGTCCGGGGTCACGATCTGCGCCGAGGTCGCGCCCGGGTCGTGGTCGTAACTGATGATCGCGTTGTTGCTCGCGACCTTCTGCGAAGTCACTGCCGAAGCCATGTCTGGAACCTCGTGTGCGGGGGTTTAGGGGGCGGCGCGTGGCGCCCGCGGGCGCCACGCTACACGGCTTCAGCGGGTCAGGCGCGGGCGTCGAGCACCACGAACGGGCTGAGCTTCTGCGAGCTGTACGCCGGCGTCAGGGCGGTCTTCCACCACGGCTGGCCGGCGTTGCGCATCCAGAATTTGAACGTCCGCTCGTGGTTCACGAACCGGACGTGCACGCTCTCCTCGTTCTGCATCGGCTGGTAGGTGCCTTCGAGGTACTCGCCCCAGTTGGCGCAGATGATGTCGCCCTGGTCGCCGACCGTCTTCGCGTACTCGGTGAAGTACAGCGGGCGCCCGAGCAGCATGTCCGGGTGATCCTCCCGCGCGCTCGGCTGCCACACCGGGACGCCGCCGGTGCCGACCGCCTGGTTGAGCAGCATCAGTTGCGGCATGCAGTCGTGGTTCGCCAGCCACACGGCCTTTGCGTACCCCCAGCACCGCGAGCGCATCTTGAGGATGTTCTCGTACACGATGGTGTCGGCAGCCTGCCCGGTCTCCTTCGCCACGCTCACCGTCGGCCCCAGCCCGCTCGCGTCCAGCGCGGTCAGGATGCCCAGGAACTCGCCGATGCCGCTGCCGTACAGCCGCTCTTTGATGAGGTGGTACACGAACTGGTCGCTGAACCCGGCGCTCAGGATCGCGGCGAAGCTGATCGGCGAGTCGCGGAGCAACTCCTCGGTCGCGTAGCTCAACCCGAACAGGGTGTGCGCCTCGAGCACGACCTGCTCGAACTGCATCTGCGAGGCGGTGCCGGCGACGGTCTCCGGGCGGCGGGTCACGGTCAACCCGCCCGACACGCTCGTGGTGTGGTTCTTGTCCACCCGCGCCGGAATCTTGACCGTGGGCGACGCCATCGGGATGGTGCGGGTCTTGCCGCCGATGGGGTCGGCTTCCGGGTCGATTTTCAGCAGGTCCGGGGTGAACGTGGTCGGCACCAGGAACCCGCCGTAGGGGTCGCTGATGGCGCGGGCCTCGTCGGACCCGACGGCCTTGCGCACGGTGCCGCTCTCGCGCGACTCCTGCAGGTTCGGCTCGTACAGCGAGACGAGCCGGCGGTCCATCTCCTTGTGCGGGTTCATGAACGCCTTCATGACGTTCAGCAGGAACTCGCGCGGGTTGCGGAACCCGTGGTCGTCCGGCCCCTTCGCGGTCGCGGGCAGGCGCGCCGGGTCGAGCCCCTTCTCGATGGCGTCGTTGCCCTTGCCGTTGCGCGGCACGAGCGCCTTCTTTTCCTTGTCTTCGACCGCCTTCTCGATGCGGTCGATCTTCGCCTGCAGTTCTTCTCGGGTCATCGGCTCGCCTCGGTAGGGGTCAGGACAGGTAGTTCAGTTTCTTGGACGCCCGCGCCAGTCGCGCGCTCATCGCCGCCAGCTCTTGGGGGGTGAGGTCGTCGGCGCTCTTCTGCACCGGCTGGGCGTCCAGGTCGCGGAGCGCGAACCGGCGCGCCTTGAGCACCGTGTAGTAGGGCTTGCGGACGCTCTTGATGATGCCGTCGCCATCCGTCTCCATGTCGGCCGGCTCCTCGTCGGCCTCTTCCGGCTCGTCGCGCCCGGCCTTGAGCGACTGCAGCTTGGCGTCGTGCTTGTCGCCCGCGGCCTTGATTTTCTCCGCGACGGCTTCCATCATGTCGCAGTGCTTCAGCCCGTCCCGGTACAGGTCGGCGCTGTCGGTCTGTTCGAGCGCGGCCTTGAGCTGCTCGCAGGCGTCGAGCACGGCCTGCGACGCGGCGTACAGCCCGCTCACGCCGTTGCTCGCGGGCGCCGCGTCCTCTTCCGCAGCCATCATGACAGCGGTGTCCATGTCGGCGTCGTCCACCGGCATCTCGTCCAGCATGTCGTCGCGCTCTTCCATTGCCTTCTCCACGCGGACGGTTGTGCGGGTCGGGGGCGCCAGCATCGGGCGGAGCGCCTTCAGCAGTCGCGGCGCGAGGGGTTCCCAGCGCCCGCCGACGTTCACCCGGTTGTCACGAATGATGCGCTCCAGGCAGGGAACCTGCCCCCGGAGAGATTTGGTCAGGCTCAGCGCGCCCTCGTTGACGCCCCGCGCACACACCGTCCACTTCACCACGTCCGCCTTCGCGAAGTGGTAGGCGTCGCGGGGTTCGAGGGGCGAGCGGCCGAGCGACTTGTAGCAGCCATGAACCGGGCGGAACTCGAGCGACACCGCGGGCAGCACGTCCTGCTCGACCAGCGCGAACACCTGCGCCGAGACCTTGCACGCGGGGTCGAAGTAGCTCGTGCCGATGGGCAGGTCGCGGTAGTCGGGCGGGGCGCCGTCGGGCGCGACGTTGAGGCTCTTGTACTCGACCGCGTAGGGCGCGCCGGGCAGGGACAGGCTCTCGCGCGCCCACGCGACGGGGTAGTCCCCGATGCTGTCGCGTCCGTGTTCGAGGTCGATGCAGGGGGCGAGCTTGTGGGTATCGAAGAGTAAGCCGGAAGGGTCTAGAACGTCGCCCGCGAGGTCAACGCCGGGATACGTCAATACGGCCTTGCTCCACATCGCCGAGGTGTTCACCTGGCTTTTGCGGACGGCTTCGGGGAGCGGCTTGGCGCCCCACTTCGCGCGGTACAGGCCGGCAACAGTAGACATGACCCGATTGTGAAATCGGGCGCGGGAACCTGCACTGAGACTATCGCCGAATCACTTCGCGTCGCCCTTGCTCTCGCTCTTCTCGCGCTCCCGCTTCTTGAGGTAGGCCGTCGCCAACTCCTCAAGTAGCCGAGAGCGGTCCCAGCCCTTCTCAGTCGCGGCCTCGGTCAGCGCGTCAGCCATCCCTTGCGGCAAGGTGATGTTGATGCGCTCGCGGTCCAGTTTTTTGCGGCCCATTTTCTTTGTGCTAATCATACACACAAAATCCGGCAAGAGGGGGTTGACAGGACACGGATACCGTGCCTATATTATACACACAGTAACCGAAACACAAGGGGGCCGAAAATGGCCAGTCTCATCGAAGTGCAAGAGAAGTTGGTTGCGACGGTGGTGAAGTGCTACCGCAGCAACCGCGCGAAGGGTCGCCGGGGCGGGTGCAAGCAGCCCGCCATCCGGGTCGCTGAGGGAAAAGCGCAACGAGCGATTGAGGCGATGGGCTTCACGATGCTGCAAGCGGACGCGGCTGTCCGCGATGCTCTCGACATGGCCCGCTTACTCACGGAGTGCGAAGCATGAGACGCCGAAAGACCTACGGCGCCCACCACGTCGGGCGCCTTCGGATTCGGGCCGCGGCCATACTCGCGAAGGCATTCCCCGAGTGGGACATTTACCCCGAGGACATATCGCCCGCGCGGGGCGCTTGGCGCACCGACTGGCGAAACGACGTGTACCGATGGGAAGTGTTTACCCGCCTGAAGCAGCGCGCGAGAAGTGGCGACGCCTTCCCGGTGGTGGCCGGGTGCTGGTTCACCTTGACCGAGTTCGTGCGGCACGCTGCCAAGCACGGATGCCACATGACGGCAGACAACGAACTCTATCCCAACTCCGAGTCGTGAGGTTGCGACGATGAGCGATGAGGTCGAGTACCGCGACGTTCCCGGCTTCCCGGGCTACCGCGCCGGCAGTGACGGCAGCGTGTGGTCTCGCCGGCGCCGGGGTAACAACTTGGGGATTTTCGCCCCGGACTGGCACCAGTTAAAAGTACGAGTCGGGACTCGTGGCTACCGCATGGTAGCGATGTCTCGGGGCAGCCGCGCCACAGTCAAAATGCGGAAGGTCTCGCGCGTCATTCTGGAATCGTTCGTGGGGCCGCAACCCGACGGCATGGAGTGCTGCCACAACGACGGGTGCCCGGTGAATGACGCCATTTCTAATCTGCGATGGGGCACCAAAATCGAGAACGCCGAAGACAGGAAGAGGCACGGCACAGGGGCGCAAGGCGAAGGAAACCCCGCCGCGAAGCTCACGGAAGACCTTGTGCGGACCATGCGGGCGATGCACGCGGCCGGCACGTCGTGCCCCAAAATCGCCAAGTGGCTTCAGAACGAAAAGGGCATCACCATCGACCGGACAACAGCGTGGCTCGTGGTTACTCGTCGGAATTGGCCGGAAGTTGCTTAGGCGGGCTCAACGTAGTCGCCCGCGAGGTCATGCTCGGGGAACGACAGCACCGCCTTCGACCACATGCCGGAGGTGGACACGCGCGACTTCAAGAGCGCGCTCGGGGGGCGTCGGTAGGCGGCGCTGAGGAGCATGCCCCAAGCATCGCGCCCGGGGCGGGAACCTGCCCTGTGAAGTGACTACTTGCGGAAGCCGTCGGTGGTGGGCTTGGGCTGGTGTTCGCCGCACCAGTCGCGCGGCGAAGTCAGCGGCCACTCGCCGCGCTCGCGCATACTAACCTCTTGGGCGCGTCCCTGCGCCAGCATGTTGAGCACGAACAGGGACGCGACTTCGGGCGGCCGACGTCGGCACTGCCCCGTCTCGTCGTCCTCGTACCGCAGCCAAAAGCGACACGTTTCGCATTTAGGTTCGGTCTCGGCGGGGTTCATGGGTGGCTCCTGTTACTTACTTTGGCTGGGTGTGGAGTCCCAGGCTCTTTGTAACTCGCTCATATGGAGCGGGTCGCGGTTGCGTAGCTTGACGGTGTGCCCGGGGCCGTCGCGGTCGGGGATCTGCAACTCCGGGTCGCGGGGCACGCTCTCGCCCGCCGCGTTGCGGGTGCGCCCGAGGTCGCGGCTCGGGTCGCTCGTGCTAATCCGTCCGATGCCCGCGTCGACCCGCACCGCGTGCCCGGCGGTGCTGAACTCGTCGCTCGCGTGCATCACCGCCCGGACGAAGTCGTGTTTGCTCAGTCCGTACTTGCGCCCCAGCAGGTCGTACAGCGGCTCCACGTCGGCCCGCCCGGAGTACGGGTCCACGGTCGCGATGGCGCGGTTCAGGTCCGCGCCGAACCGCTCCATGTCGAGGCCGGCGGGTGGCGCCGCGCCCATGAACTCGCGGCGCGCGTCGGCGCCGCTGTCCTCGTCCATGTACTTGTCGAACGCCCCCCACTGCTCGCGCGGCGCCACCCCCGCCAGCGGGTGCGACTCGCCCGCCTGCCCGAACTGACTCGCGAACTCGTCGGGGGCGGCGGCTGGCTTGGTAGCGACCTTCTGGGCTGCCGCGGGCTTGGGCTGCGCCGGCTGGCTCGCGGCGGCGAACTCGTCGACGGTGGGCTTCGCGTCGTCCGCGCCGGTGCGGGGGCGGCGATTGGGTGCGGGCTTCGGTGCGTGTCGCGCAAGGACATCCGCGGGCAAGTCCTCGTCGTTGGTGCTGAGCCGGTTTGGGTACTTCTCGTTGAGGGCGTTCGCCTGAGCGATTGCCGCATTCGCGGATCCGCCAGCGCCTACTGAATTGCCCGTGCGCACGTCGGTGACGTTCCAGCCCCTCCCGCTGATGTCGCGATGCACCACGAACTCACGCCCCGGCGCGTTCGCAAAGGTGACCGCCTGCCCGGTTACGTCTTGGTACTTTGCCGGCGAAAGCGGGTCTGGATCCGTGCCGTCAATGTACTTCACCGTTGCTGTGGCATTCTTGCGCCCCAAAGCGGCCCCGCCGCTTTCGTTCTTTGCGCCGCCCTTCGGTGCGGGGGTGCCGTCGGTCGGCTCGGCGTTCGCCCCGGCCGGTGCGGGCGCCAGCCGGTTCGCCAGTTCGCGCCCCGACGCGGTGGCGGTCCCCATCGCGATGTGCTCGCGGGAGTTCGGGTCGGGACTCGGCTCCATCAACTCGGCCGCGAATTGCTCCGGTGAGCGTCCGGTGGTGTACATCTCGCCTTCGAAGCTGGACGCCCGGATGTGGCCGGCGAGCCGCGCCGCCTGGACCGCGTGCGCGAACCGGGACTCGTCCCAGCCCAGACGCTTGCGGGCGTCGGCGAAGTGGCTCAGGTCGCTGCCCCGGGTGTATGGTGAAGCGTCCAGCGCCCGCACGAGGGCGGCCATATCGGACTCCGGGACCGCCTGAACTGCGGGCGATTGCGGGTCGGGCGCGACCGCCTTGCCGTCCGCCCGGCGCTCCAGGGGCGGCGCGGCGGGGCTGCCCGGTGCGGCTGCCGGCTGCGCCCCGGCGGGCGCGAGGTCGGGGGCGGGGGTCTGCTCCTCCTTCGGGGGCACATCGCGCTGGAGAGTAATGTACCCCGGACCACCGTCCGGGTTCTTCATGACCGCGACTTCGCGCCCCGTGGTCGCGCGTAATTTCGCGGCTCGCACCTGAGCCGCAGAACGGTATGCGTGGACGACCAGTTTGCCGTCCCGGTTGGCGTCTGCAATTGGCGACCAGCCGCCCGCTTTCGCTTGCTGCGGCGTCAACTCGTTTACCGGTTGCTTCGCGAGTTCGGGGGTGCGGTTCGCATCAGTGTTATCATCAGGCGATTCGGCTCCGAGTCGTTGCTTTGCAGCGAGGTATTGCTGCTCTAGTTCGTCCCGCTTTGCACGCAGCGCTGTGTAATCTGCACCCTCCGGGGGGTTGCGGGTTGCCGCATACGCGGCGTCCAACTCTTTGCCGAGCGATTCCAACTCGGCCGGGCTTTGTGGTTCCGCGGGCGGCTCCTCCTTCGGCTTCGCCCCGGCGGGCGCGAGGTCGGGGTAGTCCGCGAGCACCTCGGGGGGCACGGGCTTGCCGGCTGCGAGTGCGCGCTCAACGTCACGCTTGTGGTGGTGCCGAACGCCTTCGTTCTTCAGTGCCTTAATCGCGTCGCGGTCCGCGTCGAGGTTCTCGGGGTTGACCTTCTCGGCTTCGGCTAGAGCCTGTTTCGCCGCCTCTTCTTTCTTGTTGCGAGTGTGGTACGGCCCGCGCCCGGCTGCCTTCGCCATGTCGATAGCCGCATCTCGGCGCCGCTTGTATTCGTTGTCGGCGTACTGGTTTGCGACGTAATCGTAGGTGCGCCCCAAGATGTCGGGGTCGCGCTGCATCCACGACGGTTTCAAGGAGGGGTAGT
>ERZ869907.225-NODE-225-length-23611-cov-49.080998_pt1 | contig 23611 bp, 28 predicted proteins | sample MGYA00579309_ERZ869907 | MGnify/ENA primary metagenome ERZ869907 (study PRJEB32216, sample SAMN09231814) | wastewater metagenome | place: USA: Maryland | collected 2016-07-30 | study: EMG produced TPA metagenomics assembly of the PRJNA472060 data set (Reclaimed... | reverse complement strand
GCATGTTTGCCCAGGCTCGTGAGCTTGCGGCAAGCGCAATGCGTCAGGGCCTAGAGCTTGTGCAGCCGCCGATCATTCCAGGGGTTGGCAAGCAGGGCCTCGCGGGCATGAAGCTGCCCGTTGACGAAAAAGCGACGCGCATCATTGAGAGCAACGCGGCGTTGTATGGGCTGGTATCGCCTCGGATGGGAGTCATTCCCGAGTCGATTTCGACTCATCCGCTGCGAAACATCACCCCGCAAAAGATTTCGGCCATCCACGCCGAGGTGCTGACCTCTGGCTACATGGTCAATAAGGCATGTCTCGACGAGGATTTGATTCTTGCCGACAGCCAGATTCGAGCAGTTGACAATTCGTTTCGCGTTGCGATCGTTGGCAGTCCGTTCACGGTCGAGCCGTGCGATGGGAGCGAGCTTGCGCGAGCGGTGGCCGACTATCAGATGTCCGTGCTGTCAAGCGTCACGGGGTGGCAACGCGCATGCAAGCGGCTCCTGTTTGGAAACCTCGCAGGCTATGCAATCGAGGAAGCTGTCTACGAAAACCGGGTGATCACATTCAGGAGCGGCGGAAAGTCGTACACGGTCGACTCCCCTGCCCCGGTCAGTTTTTCATGGGTGCGCAACGCCAACACGCGATTCAATCTCGGTGAGGGCGGGCGTCTGGAACTTGACACGGGCGGGTTGTATGTCAACCCGGCGGACACTCCGCATAAGTGGATGATTTACGAGGCTGCGGACGATTTCCAGCTTCGGCGCAGGGGGTACGCCTACACGGCGATTTGGCTTGCAATGATCAAGCTCAACGCCTGGGCGCGATGGGGCGTGCTGCTGGACATTTGGGGCCTTCGTGCTCCTTTTGGAAAAGCCGATCGGGCGCTGTTTCAGGACAAGACTCGCCTCGCTCAGATGATCGACATGATCCAGCGCTGGGGACGAGGCGAGGGCGCTGTTTTCAGTGATGATTTCGATGTCGAGGCCAGCGCCGGAATATCCGACGGCGATGCACGCGGCATGCACGCGGCGCTGATAGGCGTCATCAACGCGGAGGAAAGCAAGCTCATTCAGGGCGAGCAGCTCACGACCGAAACGGGCGGCGCTGGTTCCTATGCGCTTTCCGAGACGCACGCTGATACCAAGGCGGAGCACGTAGAGGCCGGTGAACAGAACCTCAGCGAAAGCATCCGGCCATGGTCGAAAGCCTGGCTGCGGCTGGCGTGTCAGGAATACGAGAACGGCGCGTGGGGCGAGCCGCGAGCGCGAGGACTTAGCGCGCAGCTTGGTGTGACTCCCGAACAGGTCATTGAAAAATGCGGGCGGGCGCAGTGGCGTGTCACTCGCGAGATGACCCCACAAACAAGAATGGCCCTGTATGTGTCGGGGGTCAGGGATCTTGGCCTGCGCATTGACGCAGATCAACCCTACCGAGAATTTGGGTTTGCTAAAGCGAGCGACGGCGCGGAATGCCTCAAGGGGCCAGTTGTCAAGCTCGACGACGGTGATTTGGCAATGTCGACGACGGACGCACAAAACGGCGTCCTGAATCCGAAGGAAAACAACGATGCTTGAGTGGCAAGAAGAGATCTACGGCGCGGGTTACGGCATTCGCCGGACTCACTTTGAACTGGTGCGAGTGAACGGTGTCGCAACGTCGGCGGTAACGCTGAGTTTCAGCAGCGGCCAGTTTGTGCCGTACGACACCACGGGCGGCGCGTTCACCATCACCCTTCCTGCTTCGCCCACCGAGGGGATGCAGTTCAATTTCAGCGAAAACGCTGGGTCGGCTACTGCGCTCACGATCGACGGGAACGGCAAGAACATCGTAGGAGCTGGCACCATGTCGCGGTCGACTGCGTACCTTGCGACCAAGCTCCGCTACAACGGAACGCAGTGGATCACGGTCTGATATGCCGTCAGTGATCAAGCTCCACGATTTTGTGGGCCAGCAGCCGGACAAACAGGGAATGCGCTCGGCTGACTTCGCCGCACTGCTCTCTGCGGCTGGTGAGGATGTCGAAATCCACATCAACAGCAGCGGCGGCACAGTAACGGACGGCTTCCACATGGCCAACCTGCTGCGCTCGCATGGCGGCAAGACGGTAGCGGTGATTGAGGGCGTGTGCGCTTCCGCTGCGACCTTTCTTGCTGCAGCGTGCGACCGCGTGGAGGCTTACGAGGCGTCCTTGATCATGGTCCACGGACCCTGGGGAGGCGCACAGGGCAACGCGGCCAAGCTGCGGGAAAGTGCCGACCTCCTCGACAAGCTTGCTGAGGGGATGGCCTCGCTTTATCGGCGGCGCGGTATTTCCGAGGACACCATTGCAAAATGGCTCGCCTCGGAAAGCACCTATTTTACGCCGGAGGGTGCGCTTGAGGCCGGGTTGATTGATGCCGTGATCAAGCAGCCCCAGATCGACGTATCGAAAGCGCGCGCCCTGCTCCACCAACAGGTGTTTGCGCGCATGCAACTGCCGCTCCTTTCGGGGCGGGAACCGAAAGGTAATGTGACGATGACCGACGAAGAGAAGACAAAGGCGAAGGCAGCGGCCAAAGCCAAGTTTAAGGCTGAGTACGTTGCTCAGTTTGGCGACGAGCCGAGCACGACCGACGAGCACAAGGCCAAGGTCCGCGCCAATGCCGAGGACGATCCAGAGGTGCAGGCGCGCATGAAGGCGCTACTTACCACCACCGAGCGTGCTGAGGCAGCGGCCAAGAAGTTCGAGGAAGCGCTGGCGAAGATCGAAAGCGAAAAGGCTTTTGAGAAGAACGCTGCGGAGTTTGCGACCTACGCCAAGGGGAAGCTTTCGCCGGAAGCCGCGCGCCAGTACATGCAGGACATCGGCGGCGATCTCAGCAAAGCGAGGGCGTTTGCCGACAAGCTGCCCGTCCTCAAAGACAGCGGTCAGATCTTTCGCGACGGCGTTGCGGGAGCGAATGGAGTCAAGGCAATGATCCCGAATCAGAACACCATCGTCACCAACTCGCCGCTGCGCACCGTCATCCAGCACGGCGTGCAGGAAGCTGCGATGGTTCGCGCAATGGCAGAGAAGCTCGACGCAAAGCGCCCGCTGTCCGAACGACTAATTGAGGCTCGCGCAGAGCTTCGCCAGACCCACCCCCACTTTTACACGGGGCAGGAGTAGACCATGGCCGCAGCAATTGGATCTTGCCAGAGCACCGCAAGTGCTCCGCGTTCGATTTCGCAGCGTGATCAGCTGTATGTCCCTGAGTTTGGAAGTTCGATCACCAAGTGGGCGGTGTGCGTGTTTAGCCTTGCGGCTGTCGACGACGATCTGACCGTCAACCTTCCCAACGCCTCCACCGCAATCGACGGCGGCAAGGCGTTTGCCGGTATCTATTCCGGCGAAACCACCGTGCTCCCGACGGGTGGCGACTCGCAAATCTGGCTGCAAAAAAGCGGCGTCGCGAAAGCCTACCTCAAGGCCAACGTGGCGAGCACGAAGGGCATGGAGTGTGGCTATGACCCGGCGGATGCGGGCTACGTCCAGCCGATCACCGCAGTCAATCGCGGCAAGGTTGTGCCGATCGGTCGCTTCACTCAGACCAAGGCCAGTTCTGCCAGTCCGCAGTGTGTCGGCGTGCAGCTTTTGGAGCCGCAGCAGATCGTCGGCGGTGCGCTGAGTGTCGCGTTGGTCGATGGCACTGCCTACACCAACAGCACCACGGAAACCACACTGGGCTCTGTGTCGGTGCCTGCGAACTTCATGACGCAGGTCGGCCAGGAACTTAACATCTTCTCCCGTGTCGATGTGACCAGCGGGGACGGAACCGATACCCTCGTGCTCAAGGCGTACCTTGGCAGCACGCTCATCGGACAGAGCCCGACCGTGGACGTTACGAACGGAGGCGGCGACATTGGTTTGATGAAGCTGCTTCTTACTGCGCGCACCGTCGGAAACGCTGGCACCGCGTATGCAGCCGGAGAATCGGCGCTGGGCGTTCCGGTGACGGCAACCATGCGAGCGACCGGAAGTGCGTCCGAGATCACCGCGATTGATTGGACCGCAGCCCAGACCATCAGCATCAAGGGAACTTGGTCCGCAGCGTCGCCGAGCAACTCGTGCAAGCTGACCATGCTCACCGTGAAGGGATAATCAGATGAGTTTTGCACGAAGTACGCTCCACGTCGCTGTGCCTGAGACGGATTTGGCCGTCTCCTACACGGCGGATATGTCCCAGTTCCTCTGGGACAAGCTGCTGCCCGTCAAGATCGTCAACAAGGGTTTCAACACCATCCGGCAGTTCGACAAGCCGAACATGCTGCGACGGCGCGATATGCGCGTCGGCAACAACGGCGTGCGCGTCCAGTTCAAGATGGCGGAGAATCTGACCTATCAGACGACCGACTTCATGCTTGAGGCACTGATGGACGATCGGGACCGCCAGGGCTCCGACGACATCATTCAGTACGACAACGAGCTGATCAAGCACCTCACGCTGGCCTACCAGATCAACATGGAGTTCATGACGATCTATCAGACCCTCCGCGTCGCTGCCAACTACGGCGGCAACACGGAAGATCTGTCGGCCAACAGTGGCGTTCGTCAGTACGATGCGGCTGCTTCGTCGGACTCCGATCCGGTGTCCGACTTCCGCAACATCGTCACCAAGAGCCGTCACAAACTCGGCGGCAAGGCGTTCAACAAGGTCGTCATGTCCCTGTTCACCTGGCAGAAGATCCAGGAAAACAAGAACGTGCTGGCCCTAGGTCGAATGGCCACCTATGAGCAGCCCTACATGCTCAGGCGGCTGTTCGAGGAGGCCGTTGGTCTGCCTCCCGGAGCGATTCAGATTTCCGAGGCGGTCTACAACGATTCCCTTGAAGATCAAACCGCCGTGTATAAGACCTTCATCGGCACCGACATCATCTTTCTGTTCGTTGAACCGGCGCAGACTCGGTTTTACGGCGCGGGTCTGTCGTACATGTACCCGGGCGGAATCCTCGACGGCGGACTTGAGAACCTCAAGGCCCCGTTTTCGATGCTGATGTTGCCGGACAACGGTCAAGAGACGGTGTTTGGCGGAACCAAGATGCGACTGGCGGGCGGCATCGATCAGAAGGTGATGAACACCGAGGCGATGTACCTCCTACAAAACGCCATCAACAAAAACGACACCGCCTACGGGGATCTTCTGAAAGACCCCACCAACCCGTAGCCATGGCGCTAGCACGTCAAATACAGGTGACTCGGGCTCGTCCGCACGGGCTCGGGAGGGTGTCGGAAGTGTCGGAAGAGGAGTTTGCAGCCAATCCCGACTCTTTCCGATGGATTGCCGACGAGGAGCGCGAAGCTGAAGCCGTTAACGCAAAAGCGGCAGAGGCACAAGCTCGACGAGAGGCGGCGCAGCTGCTCGACGCGCGGCAGTATCGCGTGTCTGTGTGGCGAGATCGCAAGCACCGGATTGCGGCTCAGGTCGCAGAGTCCAAAGAGCATCTTGCAAAGCAGCAGGAGCGTCACGAAGAGCTACTGCGACAACTTGCAGAGGTGGAGGTTGGGCTACAGGCGGCGCAGGCGATCGTTGATGGCCTAGCTCCTGCGGCGGTGCCCCCTGCGCCTGCGACTGCGCCACCCCCGGCTCCTGAGCCGATTCGACGGCGAGTAACTGCCGCCGATTCGCAAAGAGTGAAGTGATGGCCAACCCGGTATTTATTGAGGACGCTGACCTTTGGAAACGAATGGGCGGGCAGGACAAGCTTACCCAACTACTCGATCCACAGAGCACCGGCACTTGGGATACCGGGTTGAGCCTCACTGCGCGGACGGACGCCTGTAACAAGGTCATTGCGGCGGCAGGATTGCAGGCGGAACTTACAAACAACGTCACCGATTTTAGGGACAACTACCCGCATTTGGTGACGCTGGCGGCTCAGTTTGCGATTGGGCTTCTGTGGGACTACGGCACGGCAGGACAAGCGGCGCCGGAGAAGGTAGAGCGGATGGTTGCCGCTGCGGAGGTCGAGCTGCAAAAGATCGCGGATCGACGACGGAAGCAGGGCACCGTCAGCCACAACCCGAACGCGGCGCAGCAAATCGCTGCGGGCATCTCGCTTGACTCCGACAGGGATCTGCCACGGATCACGCTGACGAACGGGCGGTGGTGGTGCTGACCATCGAGGTCAACGTCGGCGGCCAGGTGCGCGAACTGCATCTGATGGCGGCGCGCTTTGGTGACCTTTTGCCCGTGATGGGACCGTTTTCGGCCTACATGCGGAAGCAGATTGACGAAGGATTCGAGACGCAGGGCAACGGCACATGGCCAGACCGCAAGGACAGCACGCAGAAAGCCTACAACCGCACCAAAGAGGGGCGGATTGCCAAGGTAGAAGCGAACAAGTTTCGCGGGCTCCAGAACAGGCTGCGGGCCGAATTGAAGCGAACGAGTAGGCCAGTGGAGGCGGCGGGCGGAATGGATGCGTATGCAGCCATGAACCCGAAAGCAGCGGCACGGCGAGCGAAGTCGATTGCTCGCAAACAGGCTCAGGCGGCGGAGGTCGCACGCATTGCCTCAGGTGGAGCGTTTCAGCCCAAGGGACAAAAGGCGCTCTATCAACGGGTCGAGCGACGGATTACGCAAGCCGAGAACCGAAAAGCAGCCATTGAACGCGGCGAGGTTCTTGGGCGGATTGCAAACAGTTTTCAGATCAAGTTTTCGCGCAAGAATTGGGAAATGCTGTCGGTCATTTCGTGGGCTTCGGTCCACAACGAAGGCGGGCGAGCTGGCAACGGCGCAGCGATTCCCAAGCGCACATTTTTGGAATGGACCGACGAACGACTCGACGTGTTTGTCGAGATGTCGGCTCGATATTTGGCAGGTAAGACCGAGGCGGGGCGCGCGTGAGCTTAGACATCCGTACGGCCTCAATTCAGGTGCAGAGCGCGCTGGTCGACGCGATTGATTTAGCGTTTCGCCGACGATACCCAGAGTCGGCAACGCTGGCGGATCTGTCGGCGGTGGATTCGGAAAAGCTGCCTGATCGCGCACTGGTGTTTGTGCTGACAGAGGGCGTGGTCTATCGGTTAAGCAAGGCGCAAACGATGCCGGTCGCGCTGCCCGATGTTGCGCCCACGCTATCCGGGCAAGGTCGATGGCTGCGGCAATCGTCCTCGGTGACGCTTGGCCCAAACTACTTTCGACCGATTCACCGAGAGCGATACGGCTACGCGGCCACGGTGCAAGCGTACCAGGGCGAGGACGACGAAATGCTTGCTCGCATCTTTGCGCAGCGTCCGGCGTTCCTTGTGCAGCTTCTCAATGACGAATACCGACTCAGTGGACAGCGTCAGGGAGGTATCTACGCCGCGCAATGGAAGTTTATGCTTCATGCCTCAGCTTGGAACCTGCGACACGGCACGGATGCGCTGTATGGTTCTGAGGTCGAAGAAGACGCGGGAATCTCCTCGGAGCGCGGCGTCTATCGAATGATCGGTGATCTGCGGTATCTGCTGGCGGGTTCCGATCTTGGCTTGGGGATCGGCGTCAAGTTTTGCTCTATCGACGGATCGGCAAACCTCGCGGTGTCTGATCTGTCGCAGCGGTACTTTCGCGCTGAGGTGGATCTGACCGTCCATGGCACCGTGCATCGAGTCGATGAGGATCTCGCTATACCCGAAGTATGGGTCGAGCGATACGAGACGAGCGCACCAGTTGGAAAGATTTTTGACCGGGCAAACTACGTCGCTCAGGGTCTCAGCGTGCAGCCGTCCAGCTCTTTGCTGGCTGCTCCGACTGCGGGTGTCGCGTACATTGGCGGCGCGGTGCTAAGCCTTGCACCGGGTATGCACCTATTCGCAGCAGACAGAGACACCTACCGCGACCTACTGCCCAGCGGTGTGTTTGTCTACCAGGACACCGAGATCGGCGCACCGGCCCCAGACCAAATACCGGGCGCTCTGCGCGTCGGAGTGACTCGGACATCGTCAACGGCAATCATCGGCGACAGCTATTTATGCAGCTACCGCCTAACGTCGGCCCCGGTAACGGGCGACCCATTCAAGGTTTCGTGATGAGAGAACCAAAGCACGGCGAACGGGTACACATCCGACCGGCTCACAAGGCGGTCAAGATTCAGCGCGGCGCAGCGTCCTACGGTCAGTTTCTGCCCGATGAGGGCGAGGAACGAGAGTTTGACGAGTTCATGCGGGCGCGTTGGCTGGAAGGATCGGTCATTGTGTCCGAGCTTGTGCCACCACAAGCACAGCAGGAAGTCGCGCCCGAGATCGTCCCCCCGCAAGAGGTAGCCCATGATCCAGAATCCTGATCTTCCCATTTCGGTCGTTCTGCCGGGCGTCTACGTCTATTTGTCGCTGATCGGCATTGCTCCGACGCAGGCACCTACCCGGGTGCTGTTTTTGAGCTACAAGACCAGCGCGGGCGTAGCTCAAGCCGGGACGCTGTTCCAAAGTCGCAGCGAGGACGATGTGATCGCGCAGTGCGGCACTGGGTCGGGCCTGCATCGCTACTTTCGAGCGTTCTGCGCACAGGGCGGAGCGACTGTCGGCGCTGAGACGTGGTTCATGCCGATGGCGGCACCGAGCGGAGCGGCGCAAACCAAGTTTGTCAAGGTGCTGCAATCACCAACTGGCGCAGTGCTTGGCACGGGCGGAACCGGCGCGACGGCTGCGGGCTTTTGGTCGATGTCCATTGCTGGCAAGCAGTTCGACAGCACGATCGCGAACGGCGACACGTACGCGACGATCATGCAAAACATGGTCACGGCCATTCAGGCTGACCAAGACTTCCTTCCCTGCACCGCTGCGTATTCCGGCGGGCAGATCGTTCTAACCGGACGGGTCGCGGCGCTGACAAGTGCCGATTTCTCTGTCGCGGTGCGTTTTAGCTCGTCGGCAATGGGGCTTGCTGCCTCTCCCGGCACGATCGCGTTTTCGGGAACAGCTGGGGCCGACGGAACCGCAACGGTCAGCAATTACCAAGACTGGAGCGTCTCTCTCAACATCACAAGCGGATGGGTTTTGACAGTGTCGAGCGCGGCACTCACTGCGGCCATCAACGCTAGCAATGCGACTCCACTAAGAGCCGCAGAACCTGGCACACTGACCGGAACGATTACGCTGTTATACGTCCAGGATCGTCCGCTCAACTTCCTGGCGTCCTCGATCACCAGCACCATCACGCAGACGCTCACGCCCGCATGGGGAACAGCTGCGAGCGGTTTGCCGTCCTCGTCGTCACCATCGTTGGCTACGATTCTCACGAACCTTGCCGCGCAGCGAATCTTTAAGCTGTGGGTAACGGATTTCGTCGGGCAGGGCGGCTACGTCACCGACGCGGCGCTGTCTCAGTCGGGAAGCGCGACGGACTACACGATCATGTCGGCGCTTGCGACGCACCTGATTCAGCAAAACGGCGGCGGGATGGGCCAAAACAAGGGTCAGATCCTGCTCTGGGGTCACACGGGCGGGCTCGCGTACTTCGGAGCGGTCAGCACGTCGACGACGCCAAACCTCACGACTACCCCGCTCACGTTCCCGATTTGGTCGCGGTCCAACCCGATGCCAGCGGCGGATATCGCAGCGCGTGCGGCGGCGATTGTGGCTCGTAACATCAGTTATCCGCCGTACAACTACGCGGGCTCTGTGTTCGTCACCGACCAGCGCACCCCCTGGATGCTGCCGAACGACGCAGTACGACCAAGCGATGTGGACTGTAACGCGGCGATGGCGACCTACTTTGGCAGCCCGTGCCGGACGAACGATAGCGGCCAACTCGCGCTACTGTCCGGGCGCACCAGCGCCAAGCCGAGCGCGAGCATTGATCGTGGCTATGCGTTCTGGGGCTTCATCCTCACCGATCATGCCGTGCGCGATCGGTTGCTGGTGTCGTTCGCGCAGGTCATCAAGGGCAAGAACCTCAAGGTGCATGGCGAGGCCAACACCGAGTTTGTCACCACCACCGGGCAACTCAAGACGGCGGCGGCTTCTGAGATGTACGCGATGGAGGCGGAAGACTGGTTTGACGGGGCAAGCGAGATCGTCCCGGCTCTTGAAGTCGAGCGAAACCCAGCAAACCCCGCGCGCGTCGATGTGAAGTTTCCCAAGCGGTATCCGTACCCAATTGAGCAGCTTTCCGTCGTTACCCAGATCGCAGGCTAAGAGGAAACCATGGCGGCAGCACTACCTACCAGTCTCGAAGGACAGATCGTCCATTCGATCAATTACGTCCCTGCGGTCACGGCCACTCGATTTGAGGTCGCAAGCGATGTGCCGTTGAAGGCCCGCTTTGGCCCCAAGGGCGGCATCGGCATTGCAGAGGGTCAGGCTCCCGTGTTGTTTCGGCTGACCTTCGCGGGAACTGCCGAAAAGGACCAGTTTGAACTACTGGCTCGGCAACAGGCGCAGCGAAACACTAAGGGTTTCACCTACGACTTTTGGGAGGGCTCCGAGGGGCTGTCGTCCCATTGGATCGTCCGAAACTGCAAAATCGGCTCTTGGTCGATGACAAACGACCCGGAAACCGGCATTACCGATAAGATGGTGTCTATCATGGGCATCAAGGCAGAGCAGATTCAGTAAACAGATCGGCGCTCGTCACTCTGCGCGCTCCCCTGCCGTGCGGGGTGGCGGGCGCTGGTGTTGTAGACAGGGGAAGACACATGCAGCTTGGACAGATCCTAGATTCACATGCTGGCGCGTACTGCGTCGGCGAGCCGGTCAAGTTCTTTTTGATGCACCGGACGGAAACCGGCTTGCACAAGGTCGAGATTTCCGCCGTGCTGTTTCCGGTCAGCGAGGCCGAGCGGATCACTGCGACTCGGGTAGCTGAGGAATATCTTCGCGCAAAGCCAGAGTTCAAGGAAAAGGAAGCGGCAAACGGCACGCGCTATCTTCCGCCCATTCCGCAGTGGATGGTTTCCGAAGAACTGGAACTGCGCATGATTGCCGCCATGCTTCACGATGCGGATGACGCCTCGCGGAAGCTGGTGGATGTCGCTTCGTACGAGAGGTTTCGGCGTGGCATCAACGAAAACACGATCAGCGCACTGACCAAGGCGTACAAAGCCTACCTCAAACGCGAATACCCGGAGGCCATCACCGAGGCTCAACTGAAAGAGCTACAGCAGGCAGCCGAGGGAAACTCAAAGGCCGCCCATTCCTAGCGGCACGAATCGCAGAGAGCACCGCAGAGAGCTGGCTAGGTCGGCCTCTGCGCGGTGTGCTCGATGCTGATTTTGCACGATGGGCGGCGATAAAGAGAGCGGCAAGGCTAGTCATTGGATCGTGAAACCAAAATAAAGCTCATTGCCGAGGGCGCGAGCCGTGCGCAGGCGGACCTTAATCGCACCGCTGAGAGCGTCGGTAAGGTCGGCGAAAAAGCCTCTGCGGCTGGCGGGGCTATGCGTGAGCTTGGTCGGATGGCTTTTCGTATGGCCTCCGATGTGTCGCGAGCATTCAACGACGTGAAGCCGATTGACTTCGGCGCGTCCGGCGACAAGGCGCGAGCTTTTGCAGACAGCACGGCGAGGTACGCGCAGAAGGTCGGCGGCGATGCGGGTCAGATCGCGGAGTCGTTCAAGGCTGCGGGCGTGTCGATTGGCGTCACTGCCGAGCGGGTGGCGAGTTTTACCAAGGGGCTGCAAGCCTCCTCGCTCAACGATGGCGCGGCGGGCGCGGTTGAGCAGCTCGGGCAGTACGCAAACAGCACCGGGCGCGAGCTTGAGGAAGTGGCCGAAGTCGGGTCACTGTTTCTCGGTAAGCTAGGGATGCCCGTCGAAAAGGTCGGCGAGTCTTTGGCCAAGGTGCGCGACATTGCGAAGGAGTTTTCGACTGTCGGCGGCACGCTTGCCCTAGAGCGGTCATTGGTCAGGCTCGGGCCCACGTTGCAAGCGGTGTCCGGTTCCTTTTCGCAACAGGCGGCGTTAGTCGCTGAGTTAGGCAAGGGCAAGTCACCGGATGTTGCGGACGAAACAGCAGGGTCGGTGCTTGGGACCATCCAGGGGCTCGACGCGCTGAAGTTTAATAAAAAGATGACGCAGCTCACTGGAGACGCTAAGCATCAATCGATCGTCCCAAACGCCAATGGTCGCTACGGCTACAAGCTCGAAGACCTACAGCTTTGGCAAAAGCATCTGCGGTCGATTCCACGATCGGCGGCGTATCAGCCATTTGGCACCTCGTTGCAAGGCATCCAGGCTGCGGAAACCTTTATTCGGGCTGACTTGTCAAAGCTTGGTAAGGCTGGCACACGTAGCGGGCTGATTGTTGATTCGGTCGGATACGGCGAAAAGCGTCGCAGGGAAAGAGCGCAGGCCGAGGTTGAACGATCAAATGTCGATCTTGAAGTCGGCGAAGTCGTGGTCGATCAGCAGGCAGAGCGAAACAAGCTCTACAAAGATCATCGCAGCGCACAAGCAGCCGTTGATACTGTCAAAAAATACCTACCGACAAAAGTGGAAGGTGCCGTTGACATTGCCGAGGCTGCCGTTGTGCATGGACTTGCAAATTATGACGACTCATTTGAAGCGCGAATTGCAAAGCAGCAATCGCGAAAGGCCAAGAGTTCACCGTCGTCAAATGCACAGGTTCAAGCGACGGTTGAGATCGGTCCTGCATCCATTGAAAATCTGGCGCGGGCTGTAAGCAATCGGCCCGTGATTGCCAAGCCCGACAAGAGCAGCAGCGCGGCGGCAGTGGAAGACAGTAAGGCGCGTAACCGAGGCGGGGCGAATCACTGATGGCCGGACTCGAAGAATACGCGGCTCTGTCCTTCACGCCACAAGGCCAACAGGCGCTCAGTTTGGCCGATATGGTCCTGTCCTACGATCACGACCACGGCCAGCGACTCGCGGCGTTTGAATACCTCAAGCGCGACGGAGAGGAACTGGAGCCGATGGGCGCAAACGGCTCGCGGCTCACCTACAAGATCGTGATCATGGGCGAGGCTCCGCTCATCGCGGGCGGGCCTCCAATGTCAGCCGGTGCGCGATATCAAGCACTGGTGCGAGCGCAGCGGTCGCAGCCTCGCGGGCTGCTTGTAGATCTGCGGCTCGGGCGCTGGCAGGTCGGTTGGCGATCCATTCGTGCATCGGAGGAGCCCGAGCAGGCGATCGATTGCATCGAGGCCACGCTTGAGTTCATCGAGGACCAAGTCGATCAGGCGCTGGCAATCGAGGCGCAGCCGACACCGCAGGCGAGGGCGAACGAAGCCATTAACGCCTACTCAATCCTCGTCGCGGCCTCTCAGCTCGTTTACAAGGCGTCGCCATCGGCCCTCATGCAGTCGGCGCACGACACGGCAGAGCGTTTCGCGGACACTGCGGCGGCGTTTGTGAATGCGGCGCTGACGGCGGCGAACACTCCGACGGTCGACCCTACGCTGCGCACACAGCTCGAAAACATTGACAGGCAGCGAGAGGCGTACTTTGCGGCTCTCGACGGCACGCTAGCGTTCACTCAGCAGTCAGCGGTGAGCCTTGTACCGTTTCGGCATGGCGCGTACATTACCTATGCGGCGAGCGTCGAGCTACTGCTAGCCGTCGAAAATCTCAAACCACAGGCGTTTGAGTTCGTCACCCCGACGCAAATGACCCTGCTGCAAGTGCTGACGACGGTTTACGGATCAGATGCGCAGTCGCACAGGCAGGAAGCCGAGGCGCTGAATCCGTTTGCGCCTCGAATTCAGATTCCAGCGGGCTACAGGTTGCGGCTCATCACGCCGACGGTGCGGCAGTGAACTCGACCCAACGCGAGGACCAGAGTACTGAGGCCGTGATTGAGGTCACGAACTCGCCGCAGATGACCTACGGCGGAATCGCGGGCTCTGCGGCTGCGCTCGGTCAGGCGGCTGTGTCATCGGCGGCGGCTGCGCTGTCGGTCGATTACGCTCCGGTGTCGAGTCTGACGACCACCATCGTCAACACGGTCGCGTTTTCGTACTCCTCGGACGTTTGCCAGCTTGGCGACCCGTTTTCCGTGCGGGTTCCTGACCCTCGGGGTATCTACCGAGACAAGTTTGTCAAGGGGCAAACGATCAAACTGTCGATGCGCAATCCGAACGTGGAGGGCGGCGGGCTCACGACGAAATGCCTTGGGATCATCGTCGACCGGGTGCGGACGTGTAACAGCGGAGGAACGGCGCTCGAGCTGACGTGTGCTGACCTTGGTTGGCATCTGCTCAACTGCGACGCGCCATACTGGAAAGACGTGCAAAACGGCACGCTGTACGACCTGCTGACCGACCCGGCGTGGATAAGCCCAACCTGGGGGATTCGGGCAATTGCGACGGACAACGAGACGAACCGGCTGATCAAACAGCGTATCAACCAGGGCAGGGCACAGCAGGCAATCGATCTACAGCAGGCGCTTGGGCTGCTGACCTATATCCAGGTCGAGCCGGGCGACAAGATTGCCGACCACCTGGCGACCTATGCGCGACGGTTGAACCGGCTGATAAATGTTTCAGCAGACGGCTACCTACAGATTTGGCGGCCCGACTACAACCGAGATCCGCTGTTTGCCATCGAACTGCATGAAATCGACGACCCGGCGCGGAACAAAAACAACGTGCTCGACGTGTCGATTAGCGACTCGATCAGCGACGTTTACACCGAGGTCAACTGCGTTTGGGAGCAGGTCGGCGGCGACACGAACCCCGACCCAAAAAACCAAAACTGGGGCAAGGATGTTGGCTCGTTCGTGAACGAGTACGCCTTGCCGTTTTACCGTCGGTGCTCGTTTTCAGACGGCGACCTCTACAACAACGAAGACGCCAAAGCACAGGCTTTTTGGCGGTACAGCAAGGGCATTTTTGACAGCTTCCAGGCGGTCTATACCGTCAAGGGTCACTGGCAAAAACCAGCCGGTGCGACGCGGGCTTACTGGTGGGAATCGGATCAGATGTGCAGCGTTAACGACACCGTAAACGGGCTGTCCGGTCTGTTTTATGTCGCCGCTGTGCGTTGCGACCGAGACGAACGCGGAGACAGAACGATCGTCACGCTACGAAAGCCAGCACTACAAGCGAGCTTCGGCGAGTATCCGCGTGCGCCATTGGTACAGCACCCAATCGTAGACACCACGGGCAAGACGAGCGAAACACCGCAGACGGTTCGGGTGGTCAAATGAGCGCGCTTCGCGATCAAGTCAAGATGTGGGCAGGTCAGCTTATCAAGACGGCCAAGCTTAGCTCGTGGGGCCAAAAGTGGGGCACCGTCAACATTGCTGGCGCTGCCGTGGATACGTCTCTCGGTCAGAAGGCCAGTCCTCAAAGCGTTGTTTTCTACCAGTGGCAGGGCTTCCGGGTTAAGCCGAAGCTTCAGGGGACGCAGGCCGTCGTGCTTGCTCCACGGGGCGGATCTGCAAACGCGGTAGCCGTTGCCTGTGACGATCTCACCACGGGGCCACAGCCAGCCGACGAACTTGAGCCGGTGATTTATGACGCTGCGGGCTCGACCATCACGTTTGACAAGTCGGGCAGCGTCGAGATCAAAACAGCCAGCGGCGCCACGGCGCTGCTCGATTCCGATGGGAGCATTTGGCTTGTTCCAAAAGATGGACAAAATTGCAAGGTAGGCTCGTTTAGCAATGCGCAATTAGACCAAATAGCCACAAAGGCTGATGTGCAGGCAGCATTTGACGAGGTGATTGCCCATACTCACCCGTTAGTGATGGGCGCGATTGGACCAAGCACAGAGCTTGCAGTGCCGGGCGCCTGCACAATTGATGGCAGCCCGAACTGCTACGCCAAGAGGCCATAATGGCATTCCAGCAAAGCGGCGTCGATGCGGCACTGCGGCGCAACGATGCGACGGGGAAATTCGATCTTGTGTTGGCGACTTCGGGGCCGAACATCGGAAACCCGAATTACGACAACACGCGCACCCATGCGATTTTGACGACGCTGATTTCTCGCAAGCGCGGTCAGCGGCCAGGCTCTCAGGTGCAGGGCGGCGGTTACTACGGCGACCCACAGAACCGGCGCGGCACGCTGCTGTGGACTGTCAACCAGGACAGCACCACAACGGGCTCGCAGCTTGAAGCCTACGCCGAGGACGGCGGACAGCAGCTGATCGAGCTTCGGATGGTGTCGAGTTTTGCCGCTCGTGCCACGCGGAAGGCTCCGGGCAAGTGGCAGCTCGACTGTACATGGTTTTTACCAGACGGCACCAAAGGAGCGGTTGACCTGTGATCACGATCTACACCGAGGACCAGCTTACAGCGTCGGCGCTTGCCTATTTCCGGGTGAGCTTTGCCAATAGCAGCACGCCGGTAGACCTTTCCGACCGGAGCTTCCTTGGGCTGCTGGCGCGTGCGTTCGCTCGGTTCTTCGTGCTCATGCAGTCGCAGGTGCTGCAAGCCAACAACGACGCGATCCCCGCCTATCAGCAGGACGCAGACGGCAACCTTCGCAGCAAGACGAGCCGGGCCGCGCTGGAACAGTGGGCGTTTGTGTTTGGGCTGCCGTCCGATGTGGCCGGGGTCTACGGCGCACGCGGGGCGACCATTGCAACCGGCGGCGCGGGGCTTCCCACGGCCACTGCTGCGGCTGTGCTGATTCCAGCCGGTACTCAGGCTAAGGACGGCATCAGCCAGATCACCGTAGAGACAACTGCGGCAGTCACCACAGACGGACCTCCCAACACGCAGCCGGTGCAGTTTGTCAGCGTCACGAAGGGCACCAAAGCGAACCTGTCGGCGGGCTCGATTCTGACGTGGATTGCGCCGCCGATTGGGATCACGAGCACGATCACGCTGACCAGCGGGCTACAGAAAGCGCGGGATGCCGAGTCGGACATGGAACTGCTTGCGCGGCTGCTCCAGCGGATTCAGAACCCACAGCGGGGCGGCACGGCGGCGGACTATCGGTTTTGGGCAGAGAACGCTTTCAACGTTCTCGCCGGGGCGGCGCTCGACATCTTCCGTGCGTACACCTACCCGCTTCGTGATGGACTCGGGACTGTCGACGAATGCGCGACTCTCAACGGTAGCGGAACGGCTCGCGCTCCGTCGGCGTCGCTCATTACGGCGCTTCAAGCTTATCTAAACTTTGTGCGGCCCGTCACGGCGGTCGTCACGGCATATCCGCCCGAGATGGCTGCGGGTCGAGCGCTGCGGCTGCGGGTGCGCGCTCAGCCGAGCACGGCCAAAAACAACACCTACGCTTACGATTGGGACGACTTCGCCACGCTGACCACTATCACGGGGCACACGGCAAATAGCGTCACAGTGGCAGCAATTCCCCCAAACCTCACAGCGGCGTTTGCAGCGGGGAAAAAGCCGCGCATCCAGGTGATTATCTCGACAGCCGGGGCCAGTGCGCTGCCGTTTGTTGCTCGAGTGACTGGCATCGCAGGCACGACGCTTACCCTAGAGCGCTCGTTCTCGGTGCAGCCGACGGATGCTGTCGATTATTTTTGGGCAGGTTCTCCGATCGTCGACTCGATTGCGCAGCGGGCGCTGGACTACGTTGATCAGCTTGGACCTTCGCGGGCGTCCGGTACAGCGGACCCAGACGACGCATGGGAAGACACGTTGCGACTTGAACGGGTCATCGATGTCGTGATGGAGACTCGCGACACCGACGGCACGCGCATGGTGCTTTCGATGCAGCCGTACGCGACCTGCGTGCAGACGGCGATCGGCGCGGGCGCGTTCAACCCGGTCGACCGCCAACCCCGAGATATCCGAGTTGGTGTCGGGCCGGAGCTCCTATTTTTGCGTCCCGGCGGAATTGAGGTCATCAAGTGACACAGGAGGAGGTCAAGCGGCTGTTGATTTCGCTGCTCCCCGAGGGCAGCGAAGATCTCTACGCGCTCGGCAATTCCGACTTCATCGGCGGCATTCTCAACTCGCTGGGCGGCTCACTGAGGGACACCGTCACAGACCGTCACGACGCGCTGGTGAGAAACCTCAACCCGTCCACGATGGATGAAACCACGTCGGATTGGGAGGCAGCGACCGGCCTATCGAACACTCCGATTGCAATCTACGGCACGGCAAACCAACGGAAACAGGCGGTGCTTGCGGCGCTGCGAATGCGTGGGGCGTTTTCGCTCGACGACATACGTGCAATCTTGCAGCCGTACTTTCTCTATGCAGACCCGTCGCAGATTCAGATCATCGAGCCGGATCGGGCGGCGCTGAAGACCGCCCACACCTACTCGGGCAGCGCACTTGGGCCGGCTCCGCTGTGCCGTGGCTCCGTGTCAGTGCTCGACGATCCACGGGTGTCTCCAGCAGGAGCGAGTGTAAATTTCACGATCACGACCGCGCGACTTGATGCCGTGGTGATCACGCTGGTAGCTCCCAATGGTCGCTTTGGACAGCGGCCTGAGTTTTACCTGGACACCGAGCAGACCACGGTGACGGCGCAGACCTACCGCGTGTGCTTTCCCGAGCTGCGCGGAGCAGCCATCAAGGGCGCGTGGACGCTGGAGCTTGTGAGCGCAGCAGGAGTCAACATCACCGTTGCTGCTTGGTCGGTCTACGTCGAGGGTCTTGGGTTTTCGTACGCGGGGACGCCTCCGGCACCGGTGTCGCAGGGACTCGGCGCGGCGATGTTTGATTTCGTCGCCGTGGCCGACCCAACAAAGCTAGGCACCGGGTACGACCTTGACGGCGCGCAGCGGTCGCTGACTCGCTGGAAACCGGCCCACACGCAGGGCGGCATCACGCAACTTAGCGCAGCGGGCACGGTCTGTGCTATTCCCGACACCACCAACGCCATCCCAGACAACGCGGTTCCATGCTGACCGAGCCGAGAACAAAACCGATGACCGAACGTGAACGATATTTGACCAGCCTCAGGAATCTACGCACGGCGGCGGCTGAGTTTGCGGCCTGGTTTGCGGAGTGTGCGCTGGCGTCTCGGTCGATACCCGAGGAAGACGCGGACCTAAAAAGCGCCGCAGTCCAGGGGTATGCCGATATAGTCGCGATCATGCGGCAGTTGCGGGACCATATTCCAGGGGCTCGCGAGATCTTTGCCGAGCTTGTAGGGGGCAAGTAATGGCTTGGCCAAGTACACCGCTCACGACCTACGTCGCAGGCTCAGCGCCGACGATCAAGGCGTTCGACCTGAATGCGTTTCAGTCGGCGATCACTGGCATCGTCAATGCCACCTACTCGCTTGCGGCTGTCGTCGCCGATGGCACGGGCGGGGCAATCGTTGCAACCACGGCGGGAACCACGCAGGTCAGCGCCACGTTGACCGAAACCGCGCTACCTGGAACCGCTCGCGCCGTCGGCCTCGATTGCGTCGGTACTCGGCTCTTTGGGTGGGCCAACTTCACCGGGGCGGGAACCTTTAAGCGTGGCTACAACGTCAAGGCGTTTTCGCGGACGGCTGCGGGTAGCTACACCGTCGAGTTTTACGGCGCACCGGCAGACCCTGATTTTTGCTTGGTCAGCGGGACGGCCATTGCTGCGGGAACGGCTCGCACTGTTTGCGTCAAGCCCTATCTGTCAGGCGGCGGGAACCTTGCGCTTGACATCACCATTCACGACGACACCGGGGCGCTGACGGATGCAGCGGCTGCGGTGTCAGCCTCGGCGGAATAGAAATTATGCCCTGTACCATCACAGACAAAGTCGGCTACCGAACGTCAGCCGGTGCGCTCGTCGGGCTTGCAAGCTTGCAGGTCTACGCGATTCCTTCGTCTACTGCGCAGACCTACAGCTACAGCGGCACATGGCGGCCCAACGTCGGCCTCAATCCAAACATCGTCGGCAACCCCGGCCTCTCGCACGGCGAAGTGGCAGTGACAAACTCTGTCGGTGAGTTCACGCTGGTGTTGCCGGACGCCTCTGCCGAGACGCACCCGGTCAGCCCAGAGGCTCAGTGGACGCTGCTGTTTCCAGACGGCCAGATGCTTACCGGCGTCGTCCCAGCGGCTGCGGGTCCGTTTGGCGTAGACGACCTTGTGCAGACCTACGGGTGGCGCTGGTCATCGAGCATCTACGCGGCCCCGGTGACGCCTGGCGCAGTCGCTCGCGGGTCGGTCAGCTTTAATGGGTCGAGCAACACGGCAACGGTGCTTTTTGTGCCGGCAATGGCGGCTTCGGATTACCTCATCACATTGGCCTCGTCAGTGGACACCAACACGGACGAGCCAATGACGGTTAGCTACAAGAACGTCTCCACGTCGGGATTCGACATCATCGCAAAGGATGCTGCATATGTTGGCACGGTTCGTTGGTCGGCTACTCTCTAGTCTTGCTCTACTGCTTGTCTTTGGGTCGGTGGCTGTTGCTGCCGATGGAAACAAAGAGGTCTTCAGTCCGTGGACCGTTGCGCCATCCTGCGTAGCGGGTCGGGCGTGCATCTACCAGCTCGCCGGGGACAAGCAGCTTTATGGCGTCGATGGAAACGGCGTCGTCACCAAACTGCACGGCGCGAAGTCTTTTCGCACGTCGACGAATTGCGCTGGCCTTAGCAGTCCCGTCAACGGCGACGTGTGTTTTGACACGACGCTTGGATACTTCCGGTTTTACTCGGGAGGCTGGATCACTGTCGTACTGGCCTACAGCGCGCCGCTGTCTCTTAGCGGGCAAACGCTGTCTATTGCGACTGGCGGCATCGTTTACGCGACCGTCAGCACTGGCGCCTCGGGGGTTCTTGGGGCTGCGACCCTGTACTTGCGGGCGCCGGGCCTTGCGGCATATGGCACCACGGAAACAGAATTGTTGGTCGCTTCGCGCGCGGGCACTGTCAGAAACCTCCGGTGTCACCTTGGCATTGCGCCAGGAGGCGCCGACACCGTGATTACCACGGTCCGCGTAAACGCTGTGGATAGCATCACAACTTGCACAATCAGCGCCGCGAATACCACCTGCGCAGACACTACAAACACAGCGGCGGTTGCGGCTGGTAACCGGCTGTCGGTCAAGTCGGTGTCAAGCGCCGGCACCGCTAGCGACATCGCTTGCTCTTTCGAAGTCACAAACTAATGCGACTACTTGCGCTCTGTCTTCTGGGAATGCTGGCTAACTGCTCATGCAATCGCACGCCACCAGCGGACATGCAAAGCTATGACGAGTCGGGTCCTGCGCTAGATGCGACGCCGGCTTGCATCCCATGCTCGCAGACTGAAACCACTCCCGATTGCACACCGTCGCGTTGTGCAAAAACGTCAGACGGCAAGTTGTGCTGTGTAAGGTAAAACAATGGCACTTCCCCCAAAAAACAACGACCTTGGAACCATCCTTGCCAAAGCCGGAGCCGTCGGAGCCTCGTACGTCGACATTAGCGGCAACACGCAAGCGTATACGCTCATCACGCACCCTTATACCGCCCAGGGTGCGGCGCTCGTCGCCGGTCGAGACTACAGCCGGCCTGCCATCGGCAAAAGTCAGAAGCTCAGTTTGTTTGTCTCGGTCGCGCTTGCTGGGGCCACCGACATCAAGCTCAAGCTCCAATCGCGCTATCAGGACGGCGACGCCTGGGCCGACATGCAAACCCAGCGTTGCGACACTGGCTCCACCACACTAGAGCAGACGTTCTCGGCGGATGGCACGGTGCTTGTGCAGACCATCAACGAACTGTCGACGGGACAGATCCAACTCGTGGCGCTTGCCGACGGAGCGATCGCCGCCGGGACTACAGTGATTGTCAAAGCGAGGTGCGTATGAGGCGAGCAGTACTGGCGGTGTTTTTGGTGGCGTGCGGAGGGCAGCCCGAGTCGGCGCCTTGCGCCCGCAATATTGCCCTGTGGACGCGCGCGACCGTCTTGGAGTCCGCGCCGATCGTCGAGTGTGGTTCTGTCGTCGGGTACAAACTCGACATCGATGCAACTGCCAGCGCGCGATCATGGGTGCTGACCAATAACGAGCCGCACCCGGCAAACGGCGTAGCCAAGATCTCGGCTGAAATCGACGTTGCGCCAGGCGTCGAGCGCGCGGCTGTCCTGAGTCGCGGCCCAGCAGCTTACGATCTCCAGTACGGCGGGTCTAGCCTTACGGTGTCCGCCTCGGCCAACACCACGGCTGGGCCGCTACTGCGCGAGTTCCGAATCGCGATCCCAGCCGGCATCCGTTACGTCGGCGAGATCCGCAACCTGCGGTGGTAGGTAGATGCTGGCCGCGATAATCGAAAATCCGGCGATTGCAGCGTCGGTTAGCGCAATACTGGTAGCGCTCTGCAATGTGCTCAAGAGGTGGTTCGAGTTGCGCGACCGCGCCGCACACCGCGAGGCTGTTCTGCGCCTTCATGGCAACGGCTCAGCTCTCGATGCGCTGGCAAGGTCGGTGCCTCCGCCTACCGGGGATATCAACAGTGGTCCGATCGTTTTGCTGGCGATCGGCTTTGCAGCTGCTCTGTACGCCCCACAGTCGCTAGTTGCTGAGTCAGAATCAGCAAAGGAGTGTCAGCGGTCTTCGGATTGCCAGGACGGCGACAGGTGCGAGCGCGGTCGGTGCGTCAGCAATGCGAGACGGCCACGGCCACCGTTCAAGCCCCGAGCAGCCGCCGACGAAAGCCTAGCTCTATGGTGGCCTAGTCGGTCACAGCGGCGAGATGTCTTCGAGTCGGTCTGGGACGCGCGTTAAAGGCATGCGTCTCGTCGCGGGGCGAAGTCCTCGCCCATGTGCAGCGTACACTCCGCAGCGCAGCCGCCACGGCGGAAACATGACGGGCAGGCATCGCGCATCAGGTAGAGCTTGCCTTGTCGTGTGATGTGGCCGGTCCGGGCGAGGCTGTGCAGTGCGTTTGTGACCGCGCCAAGCTCTGTCATTGAGCCTCGGTACGCAAGCGGGGTAGGCATCTCGTAGCCGCACTCTGCGCGCCAGACGTACGCCAGGGCAAGGAGCTTGTGCTCGCTCAGCTGGTGTACGCCGTTCGCCGCCGCCCAGTGGTACGCTTCGACGTACGATAGGCAGTCGGCGCAGAGTACGATCCGTGCGCCAGTCGCTCGGTTGCGCGTCTCGGCAACGGCACGCAAGTCGCCATCGGTGTGTTTGAGGACACTGGCCCCTTTGACGGAGCACTCGCGCACCGCCATGTCTGCGTACCCCGTCGGCCTCGTCCAATGGGCGAACCGGCTGATATGTTGGCGTGTCGGTCTACCGGCCATTGTCCTCCCCCTTTGGGACGCACGTCCCTGCTTTGCAATACTGCCCCCTCGGGCAGTCCCCGGACTTGGTGCAATCACCGTCGGGGTTGGCAAGCAGGCACAGTAGCAGCACTAGGCGCATGATCTCCCTCCTGGTATCGGTTATCCCAAAGCTCCCACAGCTTGCGGTCGGGCATTGACCCTGCGAACCGCAACCGGGCAGCTAGGTAGTCTTGATGGCACCACCGACAGTAGCCCTCTACTGAGGCGGCGCCATCGTCATTGCAGCGAGCGCACCGCGTCATTCGCCGCCCGGCGGAAACAAAGACGGCTGCTTGCGCTCTTTGAGCCGCACCCGCTCCTCGTCGCCGGCCAGCAACTCGACGCTGTAGACGGAACCGAGAGCGGCGCTGATAAATGCAGCCTTGCCCTTGACCATCTTCGCAGCTTTCGCCACGTCACAGGCCAGGGCGGCGAGCTCGGTGGACTGCGCGCGGTGGCTCTCGATGTCGTCGGACACCTTGATCGGGTCTTCCTTGCTGGCCTCGACCATCACGCGCCGGTTCGCATCGCTGCCGATCATCTCGGCGTC
>ERZ869907.223-NODE-223-length-23661-cov-59.657757_pt1 | contig 23661 bp, 29 predicted proteins | sample MGYA00579309_ERZ869907 | MGnify/ENA primary metagenome ERZ869907 (study PRJEB32216, sample SAMN09231814) | wastewater metagenome | place: USA: Maryland | collected 2016-07-30 | study: EMG produced TPA metagenomics assembly of the PRJNA472060 data set (Reclaimed... | reverse complement strand
ACTTCAGCGCCCAAATGGGCATCGACATCACCATCATACGCGGACCCCGCCGCAGCACCAGGAGTAAGCGCAAGTGACCCTCTCCACATACGCAGAACAGGTTTCGCATTATTCGGCTGTTCATGCCCGGCTGATGGGCGTTCGCCCGGAACCGCGAGTGGAACGCGCTATCATTCCTCCGCCTCCGTCACCGCCGAAGAAGCGGTCGAAAGAGGACATCCGAAAGGCAGACCTTGCTCGCCAGCGTGCCAAGGCTGCTGCGAAAGCGGCCAAGAGGTTTAAGCCCGCCTCGGTACTGGCGCTCAAGGCCATGCCGTTCACCAAGGTCGAGGCGCACTACGCCTGGGAGAATGGCCCCGAGATGTTGCCGCCGCCCGTTCCCAAGTGGAAGCAGATTGTCATGGAGATCGCCGAGCGGGAACGCATTCCAGTCGGTGACCTGATGGCGGACTTCCGCGAAAAGCACATCGTCCGCGCCCGTTCCGAGATTTTCTATCGCATGCGCCACGAATGCGGCCTGTCCTATGTGGAGATCGGCAAGCGCATGGGGAACCGCGACCACTCGACCGTGATCTGGGGATGCCGGCGCCATGCTGAGAAGCTTGCGGGGCGCGAATGAGCGAGCGCCCCTTTATGCAGCTGTACGTCTCCGACTTCATCGGGGACACCCTGTCGCTCAGCACCGAGCAGATCGGCGCCTATCTCATGCTGCTGATGGCCATGTGGAACGCCAAGGGTTCGCTGCCAAACGACGACGCCAAGCTTGCCAGGATCGCGCGCCTCTCGCTGAAAAAGTGGAAGTCGATTTCCGCCGAAGTGATGGCCTTTTTCGATGTCAGCGAGAACGCCGTTACACATAATCGTCTGACGTTTGAGCTTCAAAAAAGCGAGCGTCAAACCGAATCGAGAGCCGCCGCAGGGGCAAAGGGTGGCGCCGCTAACGCATTGAAAAACAACAAGCCCACCGTAGCAAATGCTACAGCAAAGCCAGTAGCCGGGCTCAAGCATCTTCCAGAACCATATAGAAAAGAAGGCGCGCATGTGCGCGATGACCCGACTGAAGAACCTGTTCAGGTCTTCCGCTCCCAAGAAGAACTTTTCCACGAATGCGAAACCCTGAGCGGTGAAACCATACCGCCCTACATGACCAAGAAATCATGGCCTGCGCCTGTCGTCGCCAAGGCCGTTGCCAACATCAAAGCGAGGGCAAGCCCGCAAGCGGTCCACTAGCCTCCCACCCCCTCAACCCCAAGGCAGCATAACCCCATGACACAGGCGGCAAGCATGGCAGGACGTAAGCGCAAACCCGGTGTCGCGCGCACCAAGTCAGGGCGCATTTCCCATGCGCAGGGAGCTTACCAGGAGGACGCCGTTGGGATCGAGGCGAGGGCGCGGCTGTTCGGGCTGTCCAAGGACGACGCAAAGGACCCGAGGTCCGGTTCTGTCGTCGGGCGCCTCGCGATGATGGGACAGCAGCTCGGCGGTATCAGCCCCGGATGCCTCGACGCCGCCAACAAGTACCGGGAGCAGCGAGACGCCTACCGCAAAGCTCTCAGCGCCCCGGACAGCCTTACCAATGCCTCGCGCGGCGGCGCAGATGCCCCTGACGAGGGCGAACTCGCGAAACAGTGTGCAAGTGCCATCCGGGCGTTTGACAGCACCCAGCGCGTCCTAGTGGCGGAAAACGGCGAGCCATCGAACCGGCACCACAACCTGCTCGCAGCAATGGATTACATCGTCATTCGCAATCAGGATTTCCCTCACATGCGGGACGCCTTGCGCGTGGCGCTGAATTGTCTTGTGAGGTATTACGGGTTGAGGCATTGACAAATCACCTGCGCCGTGGCCAAAACGTCGTAATGGTACGTCGCACTTCGTGCGCCAGCGGCTCGGGGAACTGGGCCGTTTTTGATTCAGGGATTGTGCCCTTGTGGCACTCCGATGAGCGGTTAGAACCGAACACGGCCCGCTGTGGGGCGCAAGCCGGCCAAAGCCGAACGGTGACAGTTGGGGAGAGACCCGAGCAATTCGCCCCTCTGGAATGAGGATGGGAGTGCAGGCCGCTTGCACTCGTCCTGACGACTATCCTCAGAAAGCACGGCCAGCGTCCAGAGGGGTGCACACGCCAGAGAGGCACGTTTGAGCGAGTACGAGGACGACTTCGGCAATCAGCGTCGTCTGCCCAGCGCGACCGTATGGGAAGAAACCAAAACGTCACGTGTCATCTACCGCAACGAAGCGGGCAATGTGTTTCGCGTCCTTGTCCGCGAAAAGCCAAATCCGATTGGGTTCACGGCGCGGCAGCCTGGCGCGACCATCAAACGGAGATAGCCATCATGGCCAAGAAGCCCTCCAAGCCGAACAAGCCCAAGCCGGGCTGCTGATCTAAAATAGATGGCGAGTAGATGGCGCTAGGCAAAAAGACGGGTGGCAGGTCAAAGGGCACTCCAAATAAGGCGTCCGCAGCCAAGGCGGCTGAGATTGAGGCATCAGGCCTAACCCCTCTCGACTACATGCTCAGCATCATGCGCGACGAGGCTAACCCGAGCGACATGCGCTTGGACGCTGCCCATAAGGCGGCCCCGTTCGTGCACCCCAAGCTGACAGCCATCCAACATAGCGGTGACCAGGATAACCCCATCCACCATGTCATCCAAAGGCGCATCATCGATCCTCGAGAGTGAAGTCCCTCGGGCGTTCAAGCCTTTATTGCAGCCCATGCGCTACAAGGGAGCTTACGGAGGCCGCGGAGGGGCCAAGAGCCACTTCTTCTCAGAGGAGATTATCCTTCGCTGCTATGAGCGCCGCACCCGCGTTGCGTGCATCCGCGAAGTGCAGAAGTCCATCAAGGATTCCGTCAAGCAGCTGCTGAGCGACAAGATCAACCGCTTCGGCCTGCAAGGCTTCTTCGAGGTTCTGGAAACCGAGATCAGGGGCAAGAATGGCTCGCTGATCATCTTCGTGGGCATGCAGTCGTACAATGCGCAGAACATCAAGTCGCTGGAGGGCTATGACATAGCGTGGGTAGAGGAAGCCCAGACGCTCAGCCAGTATAGCCTCGATCTGCTGCGACCAACCCTGCGTGCCCGTGGTTCGGAACTGTGGTTCTCATGGAACCCGCGCTTCAAGACCGACCCGGTTGACCAGTTCTTCCGGCGCAACCCGCCATCGAACGCGATCAGCGTGCTGGTGAACTGGAAAGACAACCCGTGGTTCGGGGAGACCGAGCTTCACGCCGATATGCTGGCAGACTACGCCAATGATCCTGAGAAGGCAGAACATATCTGGGGTGGTGGCTACGGTGTGTCGCAGGGCGCCATCCTTGCACGGTGGATCAACAAGGCGCGGCGCGAAAAGCGTGTTGGGCTTGATGCAGAGTTCGATCCGACCGGCGCCCCGATTGAGATCAGTTCGGATCTGGGTTTCCGCGACACGGCTACATGGTGGTTCTGGCAGCGCAAGTTGACGGGCTTCACGGTGTTTCGTTGCATCGGTGGGAGTGGCTACGACGCTGAGGACTGGATCGACAAGCTCAAGGACGAGATGGGCACGCTCGGCATCCCGCCGAAGATGCTCAGCAAGGTCTGGCTGCCGCACGATGCGCGGGCCAAGACGTTTCAGTCCAAGCATTCGAGCGTTGAAGTGTTCGTCAAGGCATTCGGCGCCGATCATGTTGGCGTCGTGGCGCAGTCCAAAAAGGAAGCGCAGGTCAACGCGGCGCGCACGATCATCGACCGCTGCGAGATCAACGAGGAAGCCTGCCAAGAGGGACTGGACGGGCTTGAGGCGTGGCAATTCGAGTTCAACGAGGAAACGCAGGTCTTCTCTCGCGAGCCATTGCATGACTGGGCAAGCCACTGGGGTGACGGGTTCGCCTATGGCTGCCAGGTGATGCAGGAACTGCCGGCGCCGTCTGCCAAGGAACTGCCGGGCCGTACGCTCGCTGTGCGAACAGGCCCCGGTTTCCAATCCACAATGACAATGGACGATGCGTGGGACACGGCGCCGAACGCCACTCCCAGCCGAATCCGATGAAAGGAAACGCTTATGCCCGCACTCGCGCCTTTTAGCCCCGCAGGCACAGCGTCGCTCAGCGTGACGGCCACAACTGGACGTGTCGCTCGCGCGCACCCCACGTCCAGCCAAATCAGGCTTTTGACCAAATCCGCCGACAAGGTGTGTTTTGTCAATGTTGGGAGTTCGACCGTCACGGCCGCTGTCACTGACACGCCTATTCTTCCAGGCGTCCCTTTCGTGATGACCGTTCCCAACGACGGAACGAGCGGCACGTATGTTGCGGCGATTTGCGCGTCAACTGAAACGGCGACGCTCTACATCACGGACGGCGAAGGTCAGTAATGGCTGGCAAAACCGTCGCAGAACCGCCCGTCGCTGGTGATACCAGCCGGGAGGATGCGAACCTCTGGAACCGCTTCAAGAGCGAGATAGACTATGCGTCGAAAGACGCGGCCTATGTCTCGTGGCTTCAGCGGTGCGATCAAATCGTCAAGCGCTACCGGGACGAGCGTACCCGTGCCAGCCTGAAGATCCGCAAGTTCAATGTGCTCTGGTCAAACGTCCAGACGCTGAAGCCGCTGATTTTCTCGCGTGCGCCAAAGCCCGTTGTGGAACGCCGATTCCAGGACCGTGATCCTGCGGCGCGCCTTGCCAGCCAGATTCTGGAACGCTGCCTGTCGTTTCAGGTCGAGAGCAGCAAGTTCTACAACCACGTGGACAAGAGCGTCGAGGACTACCTGCTTGCCGGCCTTGGCCAGACATGGATACGCTACGAGCCGAGCTTTGAGGCGGTCGAGGAGCAGACGGAGAACGCAGCGGTAACGCCGAGCCCGTCCGACCCCGACTATAACAACAAGATTGACGAAGCAGGCGACGGCGAAACGTACGAAAAGCTCGCCTATGAAACGCTGTGCGTCGATTACGTGTTCTATCGCGACTTCCTCTGGGGCAATGCCCGCACATGGCCGGAAGTACCGTGGGTGGCGCGCCGTAAGTGGCTGACCAAATCCGAGATCGAAGAAGAGTACGGCGCCGAAAAGGCTGCAAAGGTCGTGCTGGATTTCACGCCGCCCTTCATGTCGAACAATGACGTGCAGGACGAAAAGACGGTTTCGTACTTCAAAAAGGCCGAAGTCTGGGAGCTGTGGAACAAGGCAGACCGCAAGGTCTATGAGATCCCGACCGGAACGCCGGGCCTCATCCTCAACGTCAAGGATGATCCGCTGAAGCTGGAGGACTTCTGGCCGTGCCCGGAACCGATCTTCGCCACCCAGACCAGTGACACGGTTGTCCCGGTCCCCGACTATTACGAGTACCAGGACCAGGCTCAAGAGCTTGACGACCTGACGAACCGCATTTCCATGCTGGTGACAGCGGTTCGGGCAAATGGCGTCTATGATGCCTCGCAGAAGGGTGTGGAGCGCCTGCTTAGCGAGGGCGTCGATAACAAGCTCATTCCGGTCGATAACTGGGCCACCTTCCAGGAGAAGGGCGGCTCGGCTGGCGTGATCAGCCTCGTGCCGATGCAAGAGATCATGTCGGTGCTGAGCGAGCTTTACGTGGCTCGCCAGAACGTCTTGAATGACCTCTACCAAATCACCGGCCTCAGCGACCTCGTGCGCGGCATGGGCGACCCGAACGAGACCGCGACTGCGCAGCGTATCAAGGGCCAGTTCGCCAGCAATCGGTTGCAGGCGCGCCAGGAGCTGGTAGCGATCTTCTGCCGAGACATTCTGCGCATCATGGCTGAGATGATTGCCGAAATTTTCTCGGACGAAACCTTGCTCGAAATGAGCGGGATCGGCATTCAGTTCCGCGACGATGTGCGCAAGGCGCAGCAGGAGGTGCCGTTGCCGGCGCCACCTCAGCCGCAGCCCGGCATGCCGCCGCAGGCCATGCAGATCCTACAGATGCAGGCGCAACAGCAGTACCAGATGCAGGTGCAGCAGGTCGGCCAGCAAAAGCAGCAGGAGTTGATGGCGCAGTTTCAGGAAGCCTTGCGCATCCTGAGAGACGACAAGTTGCGCGGGTTCCGGGTTGAGATTGAGACCGATTCGACCATTCAGCCCGACGCAGACCAGGCCAAGGCTGCCGCGACCGAACTCTATACCGCCTTCCTTCAGGGCTTGCAGAACGCCGCTCCTGTGTTGATGCAGGCGCCGGAAATGTTCGATCCTCTGGAACAGTTGTTCATGTACGTGTTCCGCACTTATCGCGTGGGCAGGAGTGCTGAGGCCAGCGTCGAGGAAGCGTTCGACAAGATGCGCCAGCGGCTTGAGAAGCAGGCCGGCAATCCCCCGCCGAACCCGGAACAGATCAAGGCGCAAGCCGAGCAGCAAAAGATTCAGGCGCAGTTGCAGGCCGATCAGCAGCGCAACCAGATGGAGATGCAGGCCAAGCAGGCCGATTTCCAGTTGGAACAGCAGCGCAACGCCATGAAGCTGGAGAGCGATCGGCAGCAGGTCGAAATTGAGAAGATCAAGGCCGCCAACGAGATCGAGCTTGAGCAGCAGCGCATGGCGATTGAAACGCAGAAGCTGGCGCTCCAGGAGCGTAGCCTGAACCTCAAAGCTGTAGCCGATGAAGTGACAGCCGGAATCAAGGTGTCGTCGGCCCGCGAAATGGCGAAACTTCGGCAACAGAACGCACAACGTCCGTCTCAGAATGGAGCAAGTGGATGAAGCGCAACGCCCATATCGAGGCCATGTGCAAGGCTTTTTGGAATGCCTATCGTGATGGCTTCCTCAGCGTCGGTGGCAGCAAGGACTATCCCACATGGGACGAGTTTGCAGAAGCCAAGGCCAAGGACGAAACGCGCCGCTGCATGCGGCACGCCGTCGAGGAACTGAACGGACGGGTGACCAACTTCACAGACCTATTCCCTGACAAGCCGGTGCGGCGCAAAACATTCGAGCGCACACAGGCTGAAGTCCAGGCGGAAGCCCTCAATCTGGCAGTTCAGACCAATGCGTGAGCGCTTCTGTCGGCACTGTCGAGGCTGGCATCGGGACGGGCAATGGCCGCACGAGTGCTATGAATCTCTCTATGCCCGACCCGAGCCGCCCAAACTGCCGCTGCCCTTCATCCGGCGCGACCATATGGACCCGCTCTGGCACCCAGCAGACGGCAAGGAATACGACTCGCGTTCTGACTACGACGCGGTGACGAAATCGCGTGGTTTGCTTGAGATTGGTGACGCCGATCTGAGCAAGGCGATTGGACCAAACGAAGCCGATGCATCGATCAAGGCCGATGTCATCGAGGCGGTCCAAAAAGTATCTCAGGGCTACAAGCCCGCCCCCGTTGAGGGCAACGGCACTGAGGGTTGGTCAACCCTCTAGGCGACCCCAAACATCAGGAGACTACCGAACGTGCTCATCCCAGATGACTACGACGCCGAAATTCGCTCGTCATTCAAGGCGGTTGGCCTTGACGATATTACCATTATCGATAGCCCGGATGACCCGATCCCAGAGACGTGGGTTCGCATCGTCAAGTCGAACCGCCCAGAACACTGCTTGAAATATGATGGAAGGCTTCTGCCTGGGAGCGTTGCAATTGTCGTCCAGAACGACGACGACCGCGAATTTTCGATGCGAGTTCGGACGGCAGCCCATTCGCTCAAAGCGCTGATCGACAATCGCAAGCCCGAGGAGATACCCTCGTGAGTGATGTAACCGCTGAACAGATCGGCACGACTTCGCCCCAAGCGGCAGTTGACCTGCCCGAGATTACGCCTCGCGACGATGTGCGCGCCGATGTCATGGCGGCTATCGAAAAGCTGAAAGCACCAGAACCGGCCGCAGCCGAGGGTGATGATACCTCACAGCAGGATCGTCCCCGGAATGAGCGCGGCCAATTCATCAAGACCGACGAACAGCCGCCTGCACAGCAGGAAGCAGCGCCGGTTGAAACAGTTACCGACGCGGACACGCCGCAGGATAAGCCGCAGGAGCCGTCGCCGGCTGCTGCCGCCCCCAAAGGCTGGTCGGCTGATGCGAAAGCCAAATGGGCCACTCTCGACCCCTCCATTCAAGCGGAGGTGTGGAAGCGAGAGCAGGACATGGACAATGGCGGGCGTCAGTGGTCCGACGAGAAACGTGCCTACGAACAGACGCTGGCTCCTCTTGGGGACTTTGCTGGGCGCTATGGGCTTGACCATCAGGGGGCACTCACGCGCCTTCTGGAATGGCAATCCGCGCTTGAGCAGGATGCCCCGCAAGCTATCCTCCAGCTTGCCCAGATCAGCGGCGTTGATCTTCGTGCGCTTCTCACCAACCAGCAGCAACCATCACAGTCTCAGCCGGTCGTCTATGACCCGCGCCTGGACCCGTTAGCTGCTACCGTCTCCGAACTTCAGACGACCCACATCAACAACCAGATTGAAGCGTTCCGCGCCGCTCCCGGCCATGAGCACTTCGACAAGGTTCGCGTGCAGATGGGCCAGATGATGGAGCGCGACCCAAGCCTGACACTTGAGCAGGCTTATGAGCATGCAGTCTGGCTTTCGCCGGATGTGCGCTCGGAACTCATCGCCAAGCAGATTCAGCCCACTCAACAGAAGGCCAAGGATCAGCAGCAGGTGCAAAAGGCCAAGCAGGCCGCATCCCCCAAGGGCTCCGGCCCGACCGGGAATGCCCCTGTCCCCAAGCCTGAGTTCTCATCGGTTCGCGAAGCGGTAGTAGCGGCAGCCAAGTCGCACGGGTGGAACGTCTGAGATACCCATCAGGAGCCCTAAATGGCCTATCCTAATCCCGACATTGGCGACATTGTTGCCACGACTATCGAGTCGCGTTCCAAGAAAGCGGCGGACAACATCACCCGCCGCAACGCGCTCCTCAACCGCATGCAGAAGCGCGGCAACGTGCAGCCCTTCTCTGGCGGTACCAAGCTGTTCGAAGAAATCGAATACGCCCAGAACAGCACGGTCCAGTGGTATTCCGGCTATGAGCAGCTGAACGTTGCCCCGAGCCAGATTTTCACGGCGGCTGAATACCCGATCCGTCAGGCGGCTGTTGCCGTCTCGATCTCGGGCCTTGAGCAGTTGCAGAATAACGGCGCCGAGCAGATGATCGACCTCATCGAGGGCCGCATCCGCAACGCTGAAAACACGCTGACTGCGCTCATCAGCTACGGCATCTACTCGGACGGCACGACCCCGAAGTCTATCAACGGCCTGCGTCAGCTCGTCGCCACCAACCCGCAGAACAGCGTGGGCGGCATCGACGGTACGACCTGGACCTTCTGGCGCAACATTGCCTATGGTGCTGTCACCAACGGCGGTGCTGCGACCACTTCGGCCAATATCCGCCGTTACTGGGACCAGATCTACCCGCAGATGATCATGGGTGACAATTCGCAGCCCGATCTGGTTGTGGTGGATAACACCAACTGGACCTACTTCAACGAGTCGTTGCAGCCGTTGCAGCGCTTCACTGACCCCGACATGGCGAACGCTGGTTTCCAGAACGTCATGTACATGAGCACGCCAGTCGTCCTCGACGGTGGCTTCCAGGGTTACAGCGATGACGTTGTGCCGGTCGGCGGTGTGCCCACGGGGTATGCGTACTTCATCAACACCAACTTCCTGAAGTTCCGCCCGCACCGTGAACGCAACTTCGTCCCGCTCAGCCCGGAACGCTATTCCATCAACCAGGATGCTGTTGTGCGGCTGATCGCTTGGGCGGGCAATCTGACCGTCTGCAATCGCCGTGCTCAGGCGGTGTTCTATCCCACCTGATAGCCCCGGCATAGGAGAACCAAAATGACTGATTTCGCGACTTCGAATATTGCCGGTGTGAACGTTTCTCAGGTCTATGAGGAAACGACGACTGGCTACAACAGCTACACCGACACCATCCCGTTTGCCCTCGGCACTATGTGCTGGGGTTCGGATGGCACCGCGTGGGTGTTCGTCAAATACGGCACGGGCGGTTCGACCGGGGCGGGCTATGTCCTGACCTTCGATGAGGACTTCCTTGCCGTGATGATGTCCAACTCGGTCGGCGCTCTTGGCGACAAGATCGGCGTGGCCGGGGCAACCGCCACTGTCGATCAGTATGGTTGGGCTCAGGTGTACGGCGTGGTTGACACGCTTTACACAGCGGGTGCGACCTCTGCCAACACGGCGCTCGCCTCCACCTCCACCGCTGGCAAGATCGATGACGCCACCGGCACCGGCACCAAGAACCTTTCGGGCATCATCCTGACGACCGCTGCGGGTTCCGCAACGACCGCCCCAGGCGTGCTCAATTGGCCGGTCATCGGCTCCACCAACTAAGCACCCGTAACCCAACAAGGACGGCTCTGATATGGCAGACGCAGGCATGTGGATTGACGAAAAAACCAGCGCTCCGGCTAACGCCGGGGCCTTGGTCGTCCAATTCCACCTCGATAGCAAATACATGCCCAAGAAAAGCGAAGAGGCGGGCTATCCCGTCTATGAGCAGATTGAGCGTGTGACGGTCTGGACCGACAAGGACAACAACAACATTTTCGACGTGAACGACCTTCACCGTCGCAAGTGGGCTGCCGAATACGCTGCCTTCAAGGAAGGCCGTGAGCAGGCGGTTGTTGGAACGCCGCTTCTGGCGATGTTCCCCGGCCAGCCTGAAGTTGTGGATATGCTGAAAGCTCAGAAAATCCACACTGTCGAGAAGCTGGCGGCAATTACCGATTCCAACCAGTTCAAGTTCGCTTTCCCGCTTGCGGAGAAGGCGCGCCAGTTTCTGGGCAAGCAGAAGGCCAATGAGGTTCCGCAGATGCAGGAACACATGGCTCTCATGCAGCGCAAGATCGATGAATTGACCGCACAGCTGAGTGACAAGCCGCGTCGGGGCCGTCCGCCCAAAGAAGACAAGGAAATCGCAGCATGAGCACTGGAAACGGTCTCGCTACTGACCTCATGCAGCTTGGCATTACCGCTCAGGCTGCGGGGTATCTGGGGGCTGGCGCTTACACCACGGTCGCTGCCGCTGGCACGACGCAGGGTGCAGGCACCGCTATTACCCAGTTCAACACCAATGTGAAAGCCACCACGGCGGGCGGCGCTACCGCGCTTGTCCTGCCGTCGAATGCCTTTCTCGAAGTGACGTACTCGATCACCAACACGTCGGCAACGGCGGCGCTGGTATATCCGCCATCTGGTGGCAACTTCAACAACGGTGCGGCAGATGCGTCCTACACCGTGTCGCAGAACCAGACGGCCTACTTCACCCGCAAGAGCACGACGCAGTGGTCTGTTTTCTCGACCTCTGAGCCGAACATTCTGAGCACTGCCAATAGTTGGACCGACACGCAGACGTTTGCTGTTGCCATTGTCCCCACGGGCGGTGTCGGCGCGGCTGGCGGCTTCACTGTTCGCCCGTCGAATTGGCATACTGGAGCCCTCCCGCCTGCAACATCTGCATCCGGCTCTGACGTCACCCCGTCCAATACCGAAACCTATATCTGTGCGGTTTTCGTAGCGGCCAATGCCACCATTACCGGCATTCGTCTGTTCAACGGGTCGGTGGCATCGGGGAACGTCAAGTATGGGCTGTTCGACTCTGCCGGCACCAACGTGGCGACGACTGCTTCGACTGCCATGTCGGGCACCGATGCCTATCAGCAGATCGCCTTCAGCGCTCCCTATGCCGCTGTAGGCCCTGCGACCTACTACGTTGCCCTCCAAGTGGACAACAGCACGGCTCGCATCAACATGCACCCGTTCGGCGCCTTCCCGGCTTCCAAAAAGACGGGCGAAACTTACGGCACGTTCACTACGATCACGCCGCCGACCACGTTCACGGCCAACCAGGGGCCGATTGCGACCCTGTACTAAGCGCGGGGGCGATCTCGCCCCTGCCTCGCTCATGCATGAGGACCGGACATGGCCGAATACACCTATCTTGAGCTATGCAACCAGGTCACGGCAGAACTGGGCTTGCCGGTCCTCTCTACCATAGAAAACAACCCCAATCAGACGGCGCGCCAAATTGGCGCCCTGATGAACCGTTCAGGCGATGACGTTTATCAAGCGTACCCGTGGCGGGTGTCGCAGGATTACACCATCATCAACATTGGTGCGCCCGTCCAGACGACTGGCGACCTCGTTGCCGGTGATGACCATATCTACAACGTGGGTGACACGTCGGGGATTGTTGCCAATCAGTTCGCCATCACGGGGTCCACATCTTCCAGTGAAACGGGAATTCAGCAGGCGGCCCGCGTGGTCGAGGTTGGCGCCGACTATCTTGTCATGGACATGCCGGCGCTTTCCGACGAAGTGGGCGCGGCGCTGGTCATTGCGCGCGACACATATGCTGTCCCGGATGCGTTCAAATGGTTTGCCAATGAAACCATGTGGGACCGCACCAACCACTGGCAATTGGTTGGTCCGCTCAGTCCGCAAGCCTATCAATGGCTGACTTCCGGCATTGTCCCGACCGGACCGCGCCGTCGTTGGCGTCAGGTAGGAACAGATCCGGTGTCGTGGCGGCTGTGGCCGGCCCCGACCGCGCCGAACAGCTATCCCGCCTCGTTGGTGTTCGAATACAATTCCAAGTTCTGGGCAAGAGCCGCCGATGGCACGTCTCAGCAATGGCTTGTTGCCGATGATGACTATCCGGTTATCGATGGTCAGGCTCTTGTCCTTCATACGAAGTGGCGCTGGCTTCAGACCAAAGGGTTTGAGTACGGCGCCCAGCAGGCCGAAGCAGTGAACTTCACCGAGCAGTTGGCAGCGCGCGATGCTGGGGCTGCTGATCTGCGTCTCGACCGTCGCCGCGATAATTACTATCTGCTCAACATCGAAAACGTTCCCGATGGCTCTTGGCCTGGGCCGGGCAATGGCAACCCCTGATGCTGTTCACGGCAAATAAGCGGACCATTTCCCGCACTGGCGGGCGTCCTGCGTCAGCTGCGCAAGACTACATCCCGCAGCCAGTTATAGCCCCGGTTGGCGGTTGGGATGCTTCCAATCCGCTGGCTGCTATGCCGCCAGAGAACGCGGTGGAATTGGTGAACTGGTTTCCGCAGCCGGGCTATGTCGAACTGCGCCGAGGCTTCGTTAACTACTGCGACACGGCCAGTGCGGAGCCCGTCGAAACCCTGATGGGTTATCAGGGAGAGGACCCGGCAAACAACAAGCTTTTCGCAATCAGCGGCGGCGACGTCTATGACGTAACAAGCGGGACACCTGCTGCCACGACGATCACGGGCCTGGGCAATTCCCGCATTCAAAAGACGATGTTTGCCAATGGCGCGCTGAATGTCCTGTGGTGCTGCAATGGCGCCGATGCCCCGTTCTACTTTGATGGAACAAATTGGACGGTGACGGCCATCACTGGCGTGACCGGGGCAGATATTGTCAACGTCTGCACCTATCGAAACAGAATATGGGGTGTGATCAAGAACACGACAAAAGCGTGTTACCTTGGGCTGAACGCCATCACAGGGGCGGCGGTAGAATTCGATGTCGGCGCGCAATTCCCGCGCGGCGGCGAGCTGAATGCCATCGTCACATGGTCAACGTCCAACACCAACGGCCCCCAAGAGTATATCGGGTTTATCTCGACCTATGGCGACATTGCGGTTTACCTGATCCTCGATCCGACGAATGCGGGAAGCATCTACTATCTCGGCACATCACAGATTGGTTCCCCCATCGGGCGCCGCTGCTCCTGCAAGTTCGGCTCGGACACCGCGCTTGTAACGATTGACGGCGTTGTGCTGTTGTCGATGAACCTCAACTATGACCGCGCGGTCATTCAGGCAAAGGCCCTGACCTCTACCATCCGCACGGCCATGACGCAGGCGGCGCGTGTCCAGGGCGAATTCTTCGGGTGGCAGTTGATCAGCTACCCGCGCAATACGATGGCCATTCTCAACGTGCCGGTGGCCGAAAACAATTCGCAGGAACAGTTCGTCCAGAACACCGTTACGGGCGCTTGGTGTCGCTTCAACGGTCAGTATGCAAATTGCTGGGAGATATACGAGAACCGCGCATATTTCGGAGACAATGACGGCATCGTAAATCTGGCCGATGAGAGTGCCTGCGATGAAAATGCGACCCTGTTCGCATCTATGCGCGGGGCATTTAACCCCTACGGCGACCCGGGGCACATCAAGCAGTGGGAAATGATCCTTCCCATTATCACGATTGACAGCTCGTTCCCCGTCGTTCCGCAGCTGGGGCTCAATATCGACTTCGAGGAAAACGCGGCGCTCGATCCAATCGAGTTCACGCCGTCAACGCCGGTTCCGCTGTGGAATGATCCGACGAATGCCGTATGGGATCAATCCACTTGGCCCGGTAATCAGGTCTCGACGCTCTGGCAGACCGTCAACGGGGTAGGGCGCTACGCCTCGATTCGTCTGACTGTTTCGGTGGAGTGGAGCGAGGATTTGCGGGTTTCTCGTGACCTTCAGGTGAATAGCTTCAACGTGATCTACAACGTCGGCGGCGCGATCTAGCATGATGGTCATTACTGGGCATGACCGCGCCATTTGCGATTGGGCGCAGGCGAAGTTTGTCGGCCTAAATTTCGCCAGCACGCATAGCGCGATCGGGTTTGCAGATCGTGGCGACGGAACGCTGCTCGGGGCTGCGTTGTTTTCGGACTACTATCCAGGTGGAAATGTCGAGTTGACTTACTACGGGCCGGGAACGCTGACCCGCGATGTTCTCAACGCCATCAGCTTCTATGCTTTTGTCACGCTGAATGCTTCACGTGTGACATGCAAGACGAAGCGGGAAAACAAGGATGTGGCGCGGCTTCTGACCAAAGCTGGATTTAAGTTCGAGTGCGTCCAGAAGCGCTATTTCGGACCGACCGATGGCGACGACGCCGTTGTCTATTCCTTCCCCGTCGAAACGGCGGCGAAGTGGCTCAAGAGGATGAACTGATGTCTAGCGGCCCCTCTGTTCCCGACCCTACTAAAGTCTCCAACGCGCAAACGCAGTCCAATATCCAGACCGCGACAGCGCAGACGGGATTGAATTCGGCCAATCAGGTGACGCCGTTTGGCAACCTGAGCTATTCGCAGATCGGCACGTGGCCGGATGGCACACCTCGTTTCCAGGCCACCACGACACTCAGCCCGCAATTGCAGGGCCTGTTTAGCACCGGGGTTGGTACGCAGCAGCAGATCGGCAACACGGCGCAGTCGCTGGCCGGTCGGCTCGGCAATTCACTGTCGCAGCCGATTAACAGCCCGCAGTTGCAGACCTCCGTGGGCAATTTCGACGCCGTGCGGCAGCAGACGCAGGACGCTTTGCTTGGTCGGCTGAATCAGCAGTCTGATCGCGACCTGGGCAGCCTTCAGCAGCAGTTGGCCAATCAGGGCATTCAGCAGGGGTCTCAAGCCTATACGAACGCCATGAAGGACTTCAACGAGGGGTTGAGCGCAAACCGCACAAACGCCCTTCTCGCGGCCAATACGGCACAGGGGCAGGCGCAGGACCTGGCGCTGGGATCGGCCAATTTCGGCAACAATGCGCAGCAGCAGCAGTACACCAACCAACTGACTGGGCGAAACCAGAACATCAACGAACTTCTGTCCCTGCTCGGCGGCAGCCAGATCAATCAGCCATCGTTCTCCCAGACGCCGCAGACGGGCATCAATGGCACCGATGTGACCGGCAATGCATGGAACGCCTATCAGGCCAACCAGAACCAGTCGAACCAGTTCTGGAATGGTCTCGGCGCCGTGGGCAGCACGGCTGCGAGCATGTTGCCGTTCTTCTTCTCCGACGAACGGCTCAAGACCGACATTCGCGATACCGGGATGAAGACGCCGGGCGGCGTGCCGATCAAGGATTGGCGCTATAAGGGCAGCCCCATGATGCAGCGCGGGTTCATTGCTCAGGACGTGCAGAAGAAACAGCCCGAGGCGGTCGCGCGCATCCCGACACCGAAGGGCGGGTTCCTCGCGGTCAATTACCGAAGGGTGGCATAAATGTCCGGCATCAGTGACATCCTCCAGTCAGGCAGTTTGGCCTACACCAAGCCGTCCCCGGCCTCTGTGGCGGCTCGCAAGGCCCTTGCATTGCAGTTGCTGGAGGGTAGCCGCATTCAAAACGCGGGGCCATTGGGAGCGCTCGCCAACACGCTTGGCGGCTTTGGTTCGGCTTATGGGCAGGCATCGGCGGCGCAGCAGGAACAGCAGGGGCAGGATTTGGCCTCTAGCGCTCTTGCCGATGCGCTGAAGAACGGCGGCACGTTTGATAGCCTGTCCTCCGTTGCGTCCAACCCGTGGCTGTCGGATTCCCAGTCGGGCATCGTCAACGCACTCCTCGGCAAGCAAATCGACCAGCGCTATCCGCAGATGACAGCGGCGCAGAGCGACTACATGTTCGGCAAGCAGCACCCCGACTTCATGCAATCGACGGTTGACCCGCTCGATAGCGTCGAAGGACGTGCGCAGTTGGCCGATCAGTATGGCTTGCAGGGTGACGACCGCACCCGCTTCATCCTCACCAAGGCGCTGCCGGGCGGCAATGCCAACGTGCGCGCGGGCGTCGGGCAGCCGATCTATGGCCGCAACAAGGTCACTGGCGCCGTCGAACCGTGGCAGTCCATGACGGATGGCAGCATGGTCAACATCGCCAATCCGCAGGCCAATCCGAGCGATTACGACTTCAATCCCGGCGTTGCGGCCAGCGAGCGCACTGGCGCGACCGTGGATGCCAAGACAGCGGCGGCGGCACGTGCAGCCCTTCCGGGTGCTCAGCAGGCGCTGGATATCGCCAACAAGGCCACCAATGCGCTCCTTGGCGATACGGCGGGCATGGCAGACCAGTTCGGGTCAACGATGGGCATCCCGCACCAGAAATTGCCGCAGGCGTTCCCCGGCTCGGATATGGCCCGCTTCCGCACTGAATTGGAACAGGGCGCTGGGCAGGCGTTCATGCAGGCTCGCCAGATGCTCAAGGGCGGCGGTCCCATTACCGACTTTGAAGGTGCCAAGGCAGAAGCGGCATTCTCGCGCATGACCTCAGCAGCCTACAACAACAACCAGGACGAGTTCATCGCTGCCGTGCGGGATTTCCAGCAGGCAGTGAATGAAGGCTACCAAAAACTCCAGGCGGCAGCTCAGGGCGATTACGCAGCGGGCGGCGCCGGCATTACTGCCGGGGGCGGCGGCAACGGCAACGTCACGTCCTCGGGCGTCCAGTGGAGCGTTGAACCGTAAATGGCGACACTCACGATCAACGGCCAGCGGGTGAAGGTTGCTGATAGCTTCCTCAGCCTGCCTCCCGAACAGCAGAACGCCACGGTCGAGGAAATCGCTCAGTCGCTTGGCCATGCCGCGCCGCAGCAGCCGAGCCGATCCTTTGCCGACCGCTTCGCCGGAGTGCAGTCATCCACCAACATCGAACGAGCTGCGCCGCCGCCTGACCTCTACTCATCGTCAATGGCAACAGTGAATGGCCTCGTCTCGGCTGTGCCGGGCCTTCAGCAGGCCACAGACGCGCTCATGGGCGGCCTCGGCATGTTGGGCGGAAAGGACTACGGCGAGACGGTGAGGGCGCTTCAAAGCCGCCGCGCCGCTATTGCGCGGCAGGCGCCTATTGCCCGCGCGGCTGGCGAGATTGCGCCGATGATGATGGCGCCACTCGCCGCCCCTGAAGCGTTCGGGCTCACGGGTTCACTGGGCAAGCAGATCGTCAATTCCAGCCTGTCGAGTTCGGCCTATGCCGGCCTCCAGTCGCTTGCCGACCGTAAGCGCGGCGATCAGGTGCTGGGTGACATGCTAGGCAGCGGCGCGGCGGGCGCCGCTGGTGCGATGATCGGCAATGCTGTCTCCGGGATTGGTGGGAAACTGGCAGACGCGCTCACCAATAGCGCCCAGCGCCGCGCCATTGACGCTGCAACGGCTGCAACCACGTCGCGAGAATTGAAATCGGCGGGCTCGCAACTGTTTGAGGCCGCCTTCAATGGCAATCCGCCCGCTGTGTCTGACAACGCCATGATGCGCCTCGTTGGCGACATTCAGAACGGCGTGGCGAAGATTCGCCCAAACGCGGCAAACGATCCGCAGGCAGTGGGCCTGCTTCAGCACGTCATGGAACTGGCGGACGCCGCCAACACGCCCGGCACGGTTGTAGATCTGAAAGACCTGCATCTTGCCCGCCAATTGGCGCAGAAGGTGGCGCAAAGCCCGAACGGTCGCGACAGTGCCGTGGGCAGCATCGTCATCGATAAGCTCGACAACTTCATCAATTCGCTTGGTCCGTCCGACATTCTAGGGGGAGCTGATCCGTCATCCGCCGCGAATGCGATGTATGAAGGCATCCGCACATGGCGCCAGGCGTCGAAGTTGTCCGCTATCGAGGACACGATAGCCAAGGCGGAGACCTACAAATCAGGTCGCGAGAATGGGCTGAAATTGGCCTTCCTCGGGCTGATGAAGTCTCCCGACTTCAAGCGGTTTTCCCCGGTAGAACAGTCGGCTATTCGCGAGATTGCCAAGGGTACGACCACGCAGAACATCGCGGAGTTGTTCGGCAAGCTCGGCTGGTCCCTCGGCGGTAGTTCGGCGCATAACGTCCTGGGTGGGATAATCGGCGCTAGCACCATCTCAGCCGCGCTGACCCCTTTCATGGGCATGGCCGCACCATTTGCTGGTGCTGCTGCTTCCACGGCGATGGGAGCCGCTGGCCGCAAAGTTGCTGAAGGTGCCGCAAATAAGTCGATAGCGCGTGCCCTTAAGGCGTTCTCAGACCCGAACATTCCGCAAGCTGTTGCCCGCCCGAACATGCTGGCAGGCGCAAACGTTCCGCTGCAACTGATGATCCGAGGCGGCGCGGCGCTCGCTCAGTAACCGAAATGGTTCCCGTTCAGGTGGGTGAGGACGTAAACGCCGATCCCCCACGCCGCCGCCGCTACCCATAGTCGCCAGTCCCACAACCAACGTGGACCGCGAGAAACCGTGTTCTGCTCGCGCTCCTTGCGGCGCGCTTCTGTCTCAATGTTCGGCATAGCCCGGCGCCTTACCCGCCATCAATGGAGCTTTCAATGGCCAATTACCCTCAGTTCTCGACGGGCTATCGGCCCAGCGATTATTACTCCGGGAACATGACGCCGCCAACGGCGCAGGGCGGGAAACTCTATCCGACGCAGCTGCCGCAGTCGCAGGGCTCGCCTCAGCGCGGCATGACAACCGGCTCTGTCGTGGGCAGTGGCACCCTGTACGATGCGCAGAACGATCCGCGCTTCCCTGTCAGCCCCGGCTTTCTTCCCGGAACATGGGCGACGGGTGGGGCGCCGCAGCCGCAGGTCGCTTCCGGCGCTCAGTATTACCCCGGCAGCCTGACCTCACAGATCGGTTCTGTCGGCTACTACCCAGAGGGAGGCACGGCCCCGTCGCTTGTGGCCATTCAGAACAGCATGGGAACCAGCGTCCCGCTCCCGCGCACTGATCCACGCGGCTATGCCGCCACAACGCTTGCGTCTGCCCTCCAGCAATTGCCGGTCGATAGCAGCGTCCCGCTCAACATGCAGAACACAGCTGCAGCCAAGAAGGTTGGGCTTGGTGCCACGCGCCCAGTTGTTCGCCGTCCCATGCCGCGTCCGCAACAGCAGCAGCAGGCGCAAGGCCCGACTGGCGCAACCCGGTTCCTACAGCAGCAGGGCAAGAACACCGCTGGCATGAATGACGCGCAAATCCAGATGGCGCTGAACAAGGCGATTTTCTAGCCCGCCGATCCCCACCATTAACGGAGAGACAAGATGCCCCGTGGCGGACCTCCAACATACACGTACACATTGCCTGCCGTATATCTTGCCGTGCCGGGCACAACCATTCTCGCAACGCAGCATAATTCGCCATTGGAGGACATTGCTGATGTTCTCAATGAAGCGTGGCCAACGAATCTCGGCGGGACGGGGGGAACCTCACTCATTACCTCGTGGGATAGCCTCAACAGCCGAGGTGATGCGATCCCCACGGCGGCAACTCTGGACCTTGATGCCGCGACCGGAGCGAATGCGCATCTGACGGGCACCACAACCGTTACATCAATTTCACTAAGTAACGGACGCGTACGCGAACTTGTTTCTGACGGAACATTCCTTATCACAGCAAGCGCATCGCTTGTCGTCAACGGCAATGTGGCGGGATCGTATCAGGTAGCGGCGGGCTCTGTCCTGCTTGTCATAGGCGGAAGCGCTGGCGTCGTCTATGTCAATGCATCCGGTGGGTCTGGAACGCTATTCGGCTATACAACGACCGTAACCGCAGCTGGGACCACAACGCTTACAGCGTCATCCTCCTATCAGCAATTCTTTACCGGCACGACCACGCAAACCGTTGTGCTGCCCGTGACCTCGACTCTGGCGCTTGGCCAATCGTTCCGCATCGTCAACAACTCGACGGGCATTGTCACCGTCACTAGTTCTGGCGCAAACGCCGTTGTCGCCATGAATGGTGGCACCGTCGCCATCGTGACCTGCATTTTGCTTTCTGGCACCACGGCGGCGAGTTGGTCGATCACCTACATTCCAGTCACCGCGAACGCGAACTCCAACACGATCACGACGACCGATCCTTCCTCGGGCTTCACCGCGTTGCTGGCGACGAACACGGATGCGGGTGCTGCGGCAGGGCCGGTCATTGACCTCTATCGAAACAGCGCGTCCCCGACTGCCGCCGACTTCATCGGCAGCGTGACTTTCAACGGACAGAACAGCACCCCAGCAAAGAAGACCTACGCCAGCATTGGTTCGCGTATCGATGATGCCACGGCTGCGAGTGAAGATGCGACCCTGATCCTCGCCACCATGAAGGCGGGGACGCTGACTAATTATTTGACGCTAGGGGCAAACGCAGCCGGAACAGCGACGGCAAATGCTGTTGGCCTGCCACTTGGCCAGCTCTCCTTCCCAGCGACACAGAACGATTCCACCAACGTCAACACGCTCGACGATTATGAGGAAGGCACATGGACGCCTGCCCTCACTTTTGGCGGGGGTGCTACCGGCCTCACTTATAGTTCCCGAACTGGCGTTTACACGAAGATCGGCAATTTGGTTTTTGCCGCACTTAACATCGCACTGAGCGCGAAAGGCAGTTCGACTGGGTTCGCGATTATTAGCGGGTTGCCATTCACAGTGCAGGGCGTGGCTCCCAGCGTGGTGTTCTCCAATTATAGCGGCATGGCCAGCCTTACGACCTTTGTCGGCGTGGCCTCCGTGACAACGGTGGTTCTGCAGAATACAGGAGCCGCAGCCTGCGCGCAGCTCACCGAAGCGAACTTTACCAATACGTCTTACTTCAACTGCGGTTTTTGCTTTGTGACAACGTAAGGACGCTGCATCATGACCATTCTTGCTACGAATTACGGTGTCATCGCAAACGGTGCCGTCGACAATACCGCTGCGCTGCAATCGGCAATCGCAGCGGCAGAAGCCGCGAACGAAGCACTGGAGCTGCCCCCCGGTTTCATCCGGCTGTCGTCCGCCGTCACTGTCACCAAACCTATCCGCATCTATGGCATGTCGGAGATGGCGACGACACTGCTCCCAGACGCTGGAACGGCAATCTGGGTCATCGGACAGGTTGGGCCAACCTTGCATGATTTCGGGATTGGCTACGCCACGCCGCAGGCATCAGGTGCGGCCATCACGATTACGTCCACGACTGGAGAGTGCGGTTTTACACGCATCAACCGCGTTCGCGTTCAGTTTGCCTATATCGGCATCCAAATCATCAAAGGGTCTTACTTCATCATCGACGGAGTGACCATCCTTGATAGCGTATTGGCCGCAATCTGGCTTGAAAACCAGAATAATGCGGACAGCGGCGACGGAACAATTGTCAACTCCTGGTTTGTAAGTCCGTCCGTCACGGGCGCGACCTCTGCCCTGATTTGGCGATCTGGCAGCGGGCTGCGCTATCGGAACAACAAGATCAACATGTTCCGCTATGGCCTGAACCTGCAATTGGCCAATGCGGCGAATTGTTGCGACCTGCTTTTTTCTGGCAACAGCATTGAAGCGGTCGGGCTGGCGGGGGTTGATTCCGCTATCCTCGTCCAACGACTTGGAGCGACGGGGACTTTGCACAGCGTAAGTTTCATAGATAACCAGATCAACGGCTGGGCTGCTGGGGTGCAAATACCGGAGGCCGGGGCACAATGGGTATCAATGCTCAAGGCCAGCGAGAACATCATTTTTGGCAGAACGTCCGCACCCTCGTCTGGCATCATTGCCAACTCAATCAAGGGCGCGATGTTTAGGGACAACATTATGCGGTCCGATATTGCCGGGTCGCGGATGTTGAATCTTAGTTCCACCGTCACCAACGCGTCAGTTGGAGACAACGTGGCCACCGGAACATTTGTCGCCAACATCAACAACGCGCAGCTTGTTTAGTGGCGTTAATAGCCGTGAAAATTCCGCAAGGATTGGCGCTCAGTCATCTGCACGCAAAGCAGCGGAAACAGTCGGCACAAAACGCATTTTGTCAGGCGCTTTAAGCATCTCATGGGCCGATTCTAGGCTCATCGGAATCCCATTATCAATACGCGAGAACCCCAATGCCGACACTCTCTGATCCCAACTGGCTTGCGCTCGCCCGAAAATACGTCGGGCAAAAGGAAATCCCCGGCGCCAAAAATAACCCCACCATCATGGCCGTTCTCGACATGGCCGATGGGGTTAAGGACGGCAAGACGGTCGGCGCCAACAACGATGATGAAGCGTACTGCGCCAAGGGCGTATCAGCCATCCTCGAAATGTGCGGCATTCGCTCCACACGGTCGGCATGGGCGCGGTCCTATGCCAAGTGGGGGCAGGAGCTAGATGGGCCTGCCTTGGGCGCCGTGGTGGTGTTCTGGCGGCAGAGCATCGGCAGCACGCTTGGACATGTCGGCTTTGTCGCGGGCAAGGACAGCAGCGGCAATGTGATGTGCCTCGGCTTCAACCAGGGCGACAGCATCAAGATCAGCGCCTTCTCGCCGCATCGCGTGCTGTCGTTCCGCTGGCCGGATGGACAGCCCAAGCCGAAGACCGGCTGGGCCACGCTGCCGATGCTCAAGAGCGACGGCACGGTCTCGACCAACGAGGCGTGATTTCCCGCGCCCGGCGGCTCCGGGCAATCAACCAAGGAGACTACTAGGATGTCCTGGTCGTATCAGAAGGCCGGCCGCGCCTCGAAGCTGGCCGAAGTCGTCAAGCAGCAGGTGATCGCCACCCAGGGCTGCCCGAAAGGCAGTGCGGAAGAGGCGGCCAAGAACCAGCTTGGCGAGGTTCTGGAAACCCTCTGCAAGAGTTTTGCCGAGGACCGTGTGGTGAAGATCAGCGCTAGCGGTTCGGCATGGACTGAAGGCGACAAGGCGCGGTCGCAGCACCTCAAGGTCGAATTCGAAACGCTCGGCGACTTCGTCGAGTGATGCGAGCGGACTCAGGCGCGCCCGGCACGACGGAAGCCGGGCGCGCTGCCCTGAAGTGGTTAGCCGAGCACGGGGGCGACGGCGTGTTCGCCGAACGCAATCACTCGGTGCTGCTGGCTGCGGGCGAACGCGCGCCTTTCATGCGCGCAACATGGAACCGGCCCGTCAGTCTCAGCTAGTCAACGCGCCGGGCGCATTCCCGGCTCAACCTAACATCGGAGATCCCCATGCGGACCCTGTTTCAGGCCGCGGCGCTGTGCGTCGTG
>ERZ869907.222-NODE-222-length-23668-cov-17.757464_pt1 | contig 23668 bp, 31 predicted proteins | sample MGYA00579309_ERZ869907 | MGnify/ENA primary metagenome ERZ869907 (study PRJEB32216, sample SAMN09231814) | wastewater metagenome | place: USA: Maryland | collected 2016-07-30 | study: EMG produced TPA metagenomics assembly of the PRJNA472060 data set (Reclaimed... | reverse complement strand
GAACGGCTGCCGGAAGTAGGTCAAGATGTTCTGTGTTGGTGCGGGTGGGCTATCACGGGAAAATACACATGGCGAGGTGGTTGGTCGACTGAGGACGGAGCCAACTCGATTCAGATGGTCACCCACTGGCAGCTCCTCCCAGCCGCGCCCGCAGCGAAGGAGACGAAATGAGCGACCTGATGTTCCTGCTCTTGCTTCTATTTCCGTATCTCTGCCCGCTTACGCTAGAACTATATTGGCAGCATTCATGCGAGGAACAGAAATGAACCGCGCCACCCTCTACAGCGAAGAATACGAGCAGCCGGCGAGCCGGTGGGCAAGGATCGTCAGCGCGTTTCGGCATCCGGTCGAGTATCACTACCACGCATTGATTCCGCATCGGTCACAGAACCCGTACCAGCCGAAGATTCTAGCGTACCTGAGTATGCGGTTAGTCTCGTCCACGCGGCGGGAGATATACCAAGCGATAGGAGTAAGCGGGAAGGATGCGCGGTTGCAGGCGGACTCGGCGTTGCAGGTGATGTACAAGAAGCGCGAGATCAGGCGAGTTGGCAGGCAGGGAGTGTATCGGTTCATGGCGGTTAAAACGGAGGATAGGCAATGAGAATCTGCATACTCGGCGCGGGTGGATGCTTCGGCCAAGGCACCGCGCAGCACCTTATGGACGCGGGCCACGAAGTCATCGGCATCGGCAGAAGTCCGCGCAAGTCAGCCGCGTTCGTCACCGCGCCCGACCTACCCTACGCGCACTATCACATCGTCCACGACCTCGAATACGTCATGGCCGCGCTCGACCATTTCCAGCCGGAAGTGATCGTAAACTACGCGGCCCAAGGCGAGGGTGCTGCAAGCTTCAAGGACGACAACTGGAGGTTCTATGACACAAACGCAACGGGGCTGGTCAGGCTCGTTTCTGGACTTCGTCATCGCAATTACCTGTCTCGGTTTGTGCATATTGGTACTAGCGAGTTGTACGGCAGCGTATCTGCTCCTGCCAAGGAAACTGATGCAATTCAGCCGACCTCCCCGTATGCCGCCAGCAAAGCCGCCTTCGACCTGCACCTGATGGCGATTGCTAAGGTTCAGGAATTCCCCATGAACATCATCCGCCCGTCGAACTGTTACTGTCCGGGGCAGCAGCTTCACCGGATCATCCCGAAGGCGATACTGTACGGGCTGACGGGGCGTAAACTTCCCCTGCACGGCGGCGGACGGGCGGAGAAGTCCTACCTGCACGCCAAGGATCTGAGCCGAGCGATTGAGGTGGTGATCGACAAGGCTCCGTTGGGCGAGGTATACAACGTGGGGCCGCTTGCGCCTACGTCCATCAAGCGCGTGGTCGAACTGTGCGCCACGGCTGTCGGCATCCCGTTCGAGGAACTGTGCGAGATGGCACCCGACCGCGAGGGCCAGGATTCGCGGTACTGGCTGGACATTACGAAGATCGCCCGTCTTGGCTGGACGCAGACGATTGGGTGGGAGCGCGGGCTGGCGACCGTTGTAGACTGGGCGGGCGAACACCTTGAGGAACTGAGCGGGCTGGATACTGAGTTTAGGATGCGTTCGTAAGGATATGAGCGGGAGGCGGCTACCCTTTCAAAGCAACTGAAATAGCCCCAATCGTCCGGTCAGCGTACCCGCGTGGATTCATGGCGCTGGTCGGTCGCAAAAGCGTGTGCCGCCTGTAAAATGTGTGCGCGCAAATTGGGGCACTTTAGCGGAGAGATACGATGCATCCTCAAGACGAATTTATCCAAAAAGTGGACGCGATCCTGAATCGCAGCGACAAGAAACACCGGCACGATGGGTCAATCTGGATCATCGCGGGAGGGGCGCTTCTCTGGTGCTACCAGTGCGGCGCGTTCCGTCAGAATGTCGGTGGACGGGTTGCGGGTGGCTGGCACAAGCCGAGCGGCATAGGAGGCGAGAACCCTGCAATGAGCAAGCGCAAATGATTCCCCACAGCTATGGTGCCGCTTGGTAGTCGCCTCTTTCGGCGGTGGCGTGAACTCAACGGCCATGCTGATCGGCATGGTCGAGCGCGGGGAGAAGTGCGACCTGATTCTGTTCGCGGATACGGGTGGGGAGAAGCCGCACACCTACGCGCATGTACTGGAGTTTTCGGAGTGGCTTGTGGATCGTGGCTATCCGACCATCCTGACCGTGCAGCGCACGAACAAAGCACAGGAGCCGCGCAACCTTGAGGCCGACTGCCTTGAGGGAAGGATGCTGCCGAGCATTGCCTACGGATTCAAGGCGTGTTCCATCAAGTACAAGCGCGACCCGCAGGACAAGTATTGCAACAACCACCAGCCCTGCAAAGACGCATGGGCTATTGGCGGAAAGGTAGTGAAGCTAATTTGGTACGACATGGATGAGCCGCACCGAGCAAGGATTCCAGAGGACGAGAAGTACACCTACAGGTATCCGTTGATCGAATGGAACTGGGGGCGGGAGGAATGCATTGAAGCTATCGCCAGAGCAGGAGTAACGCAGCCCGGAAAGAGCGCCTGCTTCTTCTGCCCGTCTAGCAAGAAGAAGGAAATCTACGAACTGCGGCGCGTGTATCCGGATCTGGCGAAGCGGGCCGTGGCGATGGAGAAGAATGCGGAGTTGACTAGCGTGAAAGGATTGGGCCGCTCGTTCGCATGGGGCGACCTGTACGCAGCCGACGATGCCCAAGACAAACTATTTCCGGAGTCGCCAATTGAAATCGACTGCGGGTGCTATGACGGAGAGCCAGCGTGAGTGCCATCCTGAACCGCACACACGATAAGGAACGCTGGCAGACGCCGCCCGAGATATGGGAGCCGCTGATGGCTGAGTTTGCCTTCGACTTCGATGCAGCCGCAGACGAAGTTACGCACCGACTGCCGTTCTGGTCTAGCGACTCGCTGAACCTACCGGACTGGCCCGGTTCGCGGATCTGGCTTAACCCGCCTTATGGCCGGAAGCTGGAGCCGTTCGTCAGGAAGGCCGCTGCTGAGGCCGCGAAGGGGAAACTTGTAGTTGCCCTTATTCCATTCCGCTGCCGTGCTGCCTGGTGGCATGAGTGCGTTCTAGGGAGCGCCGCCGAGGTTCGTTGCGTTCGCAAGCGCGTCCGGTTCGTGCGGCCTGACGGAACGCGGGGCAAGTACACGATGGCTTGCGACTCCTGCCTAGTGATCTGGCGGGGTGGCGAGAGTGGAATTCAAACTTTATTGAGGGCTGCATGATGACCGAATCCCATCGTCCCCCTGCCCAGCCGCACTCACGCAAGGAGGAAAAGTGAAACCGATTGACATGATGCTGGATGGCATCATTTGGGTAGCCGCCGAGCAGGAGCCTGGACAGAACGGCGACAACAGCGACGGCATACCCTATGCGACACATTCCGGCGTGTTGGAGATTGCCGGGATGAAGCTGCGCTGCTACCGGCTGAACACCGGGCAGGCAGTAATCGACGGAGGCGATCTGGAAGCGTTCTTCCAAGATATGTCCGATGACGCATCGGGGACACGCAAATGAACGCCTATACCGCCAACGTGCTGAACAACTGCGTGATGCTCGTATTCGCTCTGGTACTTCTCACTCAGCTTGATGGATGGTGGAGGCTTTGCGGATTGGTTCCGCTGTTCAGCATCGTCTACAAGTTCGGCGCGTCTAAAGAAGATGCGTCCAACACCACAGGGGAGCCACGCAAATGAGCGGTAGATACGAGCCGGACGAGGACGAAAAGCGCGATGCTTGGGAGGCCAAGCAGAGGCGCGGCCAAGGATGCAAGTGCGGATACCCGGATTGGCCCGGTTCATGCCCCGGCCCTGCGAACTGTCCAATGTGCCAAGAGGACGATGGGCCGGAACCGCTTGGTAACGAGTCTGCACTTTTGATAGGGGGAGTGTGATGGCAGACCAAGACTGGATAGACCGCCTAGCCTCTCAGTACGGGGCCAAGCAAGCCGCAGCATTGCGCGGAGACGAGACTACGTTCAAGGCCGCAGACATGTGGCTCGCCAGTATAGCCGAGCATCACTGGCACGAGATTATCTTTGCGATACGTTTGGTGAAGAACTCGCAGTATGTGAACCGCTGCCCGCATGAGTGGTATCAAGGGCACTGCATCCATTGCGACGTAAAGGCTGTGAACGGGCGTCCAGAACAGCCGGACAAGGTGCCTGCTAGCAAGATTGCAGACGACTGCGGCGGCCCGGCGCGGGTTATTGAGGGCATAGGGGGAAAGCCATGACCATGTGCGCAGATGATGATGCTTGGTTCAAATTCGATGCAAAACAAGAACGCTTTGAAAAGTTCACCGCCAAATGGCAACAGGAGCATCGCGGCAAATACCCATCGGCACTTGAGTATTTCAACGCTATATGGGAGTTGTCAGAGCTTGAAACAAGTGAATTCTGGATCGACGCCATGAAAGAACTTGTAACTGCCGATACCTTGGGAAGACTTGCCGAGAGAGTTGAAGCAAAGATTGAGGACAAAGAACCATGAGCTTCGACGAACAACCAGATGGCGATCCGCACGGTGAGTGCGCTGCGGAGATTCGCTCGCTTCAGGAACAACTTGAGGCCGCAAACAAAAAGGGCCATGAGGCCGTATTGCTTGCAATGGAACGCGAAGATGCAGCCCGCCGTAAGCAGCGCTCCATAGATATGCTAGAGCGCGAGTGTAACCAACTCAACGACATGACGATCAAGCAGCGTGCGCTGATCGAAGATTTGGCGTCTATGTGTCGCAGGCTTTCGTACTCGGTCAAGAGATCGGGCAACGACAAGCTGGCGCATCAGTGCGTCGAACTTCTGAAAAAGCACGACCTTGGAGGCTCTGTTATCCGCGAGCAACTTGGCACAGCGCACATTCCGCGATACAAGTACGGCGAAACCTTCTGCTCTCAGTGCGGTGGTGAATTTGGCCCCGGAAACGAAGGATTCAGCTATTGCGAGAACCACAAGCATCTGCCGAGGATAGGGTGATGGCTCCAATTTCAAACCGCACTAGCGATTAGCTTCGTGCCAGCAATCGTCTACGATCAGCCGGAATGCAGTTCGATCCTCGGATTGCCGCCTAGCTATTCGTTCCACGAACTTGCGGAGATTGTTGCCGAAGCACCGTTAAAGTACGCAATTGCAAAGCGCCATTACGAGGAACGGAGCTTGCGGCTTGGCGAGGCGTTCTACAGGCGCAATGAGGAATTAGCACAGAGAGCATGGGCGGCGCATCGCCCGTGGTGGCTCTAGCTTCGTGCGAGGCGGGTTCCTCCTCCCTTTTCCCGCCCGCACTTTCGGCCCCTGATTTCGCAATGGCGTGTCAGGGGCCTTTTTTTGCCCACTCGCGGGCGGTATTCAGGTCTACGGTTGCCGCTGTGCCTTCGTCAGCGAGTCCTCGAATCTCTGCCAGGAGTCCTCCAAGCGCCGACTCAAGGGCGGCTCGGTCGAAACAGGCGAGATCAGGACGGCTGGAACCGGGGGCGGCGGCGGGCACGTTACTGCCACGGGCACTATCTCTTTGCCTGCGCAAGCTTGCAATAGTGACAGCATCAGCAGCATGGGTACGGGCGTTTTCGGCATCGGCTTGCTCCTTTTTGGCTAAATCGGCTTTCTGCTGCGCTGCGGCACGATCTTGAGCGGCTTTACCTATAGCTTTGATACCGCCCATAAACTGGTCATACTGCGTTTTGAGCGCATCGTAGTCGATCTTGTCGTGCCGGTGCATGGCGTAAGCGCCGGACGCAGCAGCAGCGGCTAGGGCGATTCCTAGGGCTATCAGGCGGATCAGAGCTAAGCTAGGCAACGAGCGGACTCGTCGCGTCAGGGTCGCCACCGAACATCGCGGCTTCGGCGGCTCGGCGTTTCACCAGTCCCGGCAGAACCTGCCCCCCTGCGTGTATCCAGCGCCCGAATTCACGTTGCGCTGCAATAAAGTCGCCCTCGTTTATCAGCCTACGCAGCGTCGAGGACATGAAATTCCCGCAGCCGAGGTTGAAGATCCAGCTACAGAGGGCGTCGTATTGGTACTGGTCGAGCAGGACGAAAATCTTGTCGTACAGGCATTTGTAGACCGGCTCCAGATCGGTCAGCAGCCTCGCTTCTGCTTCCTCCTGCGTGATCGTCTGGCCCTTGTGGACGCCCATCGTTGAGCCGTATCCGATTGTCCAGACTCCGACTGAATCCTGATAGGCGGTCAGGCGGCATCCCTCGAAGTGCTTAATCAGGTCGATTCCTTGCTGGCTGATCTTCACGGTTTAGGTTGCTCCACGGGCGTCGGATTCCCGAACATCTTAGCCACTATCGGCGCGATCCAAGCGGCTGAATAAGCGAGAAACAGTCCCTCCGTCAGCTTGCCCTCCAGCGTCACCCTTATCAGCACCCATGACGTAACCACAAACGACGCCATGAACACGCACGCCAGCCGCGATACCCGTCCGTTCTCCATGATGATGTCGAACACATTGAACGTGAACGCAGGATTCCGGTGCGCCCTGTAGAACGACCACGCGATTACCAGCGAGAGGATTAGGAGGGCGGCGTCGGTGGATCTCATTTCCTAACGGCTCCGATGGCGTCGATCATCCCCTTCCAATGCTCTTTCGCGCCATCCACCATCAGCGTACCCATCAGTCCAAGGAAGTAAATGCTAAGTGCAATGATCCCCTTTTCGATTACCGCCCTACGCATAGCCGCACGGGATGCCTCGCGCTCAATGAGCATATCGAGGAAAGCATCGTACCGCTTCGCCCTCGATTCCTCCTTCTGCATGAGTGCATCTATCTTCTTACTGAAGTCGGACTTCCACGTATTGTAGAAGTCCTTGTAATCCTGTTCCGTAGGCTCCTCCTTGATGCTTCTCATCTGGTGCATGGGCAATCTCGCTTTCTTATTGGTTGTTAGCGGGGGTTTTTACTTCACTTTATTCATTGCGCCTTTTGCATAATCCTTGACGCGATCCGGCTGGCTCTGAATCTGCTCTGCAATTCCTGCACGGGTAAGGTTCGCAGCCATATCCCTGAATACTTTTGCAACGTCACCTTGAGCGCCAGGAATCCCCTTGCTCATGTACGTCATCATGGGGCCGGTATTCGTAGCCCATCCGATTGCAGCGTAGTGAGCCAAGTCCATCAGGTTCTTGAACGGCTTCATACCGATAGCAGCAGCAGCAAGTCCGCCAGAGTCCGTTGGGTTGCGTTTCGTTCCAGCAGCAGCAACATCCGCCCACTTATGCACGGTATCAGACCATTGCTTACCGAATACATCTTCCAGATATGGCTTCCCGTACTGGGCGAGAGTTTTCTGCAATTCCTCTCCAGACAGGACGGTTTTCCCGAACTTCTCTTGAGTCGCATGGGACGGTACTTCCATGCTTGCGAATATCTTTCTAGCAAGGTATTCCTTCAGTCCCTGCGCTTCAGCCGACTGCGGCCCAAGCGTTGCAATCGTATGGCGCAGGCGCAAGCGTTGAGAAGGATCTGTCAGGAACTCAGCCGCCCTCAGAGATTCAGGTCCGTCCGCACGTACCATCTTGATGTAGTCCTTCGACGCAAGCGCGTTAAATTCCTCCGTAGCCTTAACAGCATTCTTTACCGCTGCGTTGATGTTCCCACCGTAGAGTGAGTCTGCGGGAATCTTGCCGTCCAGCGCCGCAAGCTGCTTGGCCAGCATCTTCATCTCAGCGCCCTGTCGCTGACCGTACAGCGCATACAAGGAATCGCCCATCTGGTTCAGGCGGTCAGCCAGTTTCTTACCGGATACATCAGCGGTCAGGGAGTCAGTAGAAGAATTAACCAACTGCTGCCATTTCTCGCGCCCGACCTCTGCAAACGTCTGCGGAGAAACCACCTTTTTTATCCGCATCAGTTTATCCACCTGACCCGGAGAAGCGATGTACTGCGCTACCTTTTCCGGCTGGATAAACCCTGTCTGCGTGGCATCCTTTACAAGCGCCTCGACTGACATATCGTTGAACCGCTTCATTCCCGCCGCGTAGAACTGGTCAGCACGGCGCAGCGCATTTACGGCTGAATCTACGCCGGGTACGTTCTCCGTCTTAACTATAGTCAGAGGATTGCCGTTCTGGTTCAGTATCGGCGAGCGCGTCCGCGTAGTCAGCGTAGACGTAGCATCGTTAAACGCCTGATCCGCAGCGTTCGCAAGTCGCGCAGCCTGACGCTCAGAGAGTCCGGCATTCAGGGCGTCTACAGCCGATTTATCGCGCAGCATCGACCTAGCAACCTGCATCTGTTGGAACGTGACGTTATCCGCCATTTGCAGGATATCGTTGCCGAACTTCTTGATCGCGTCAGATGCTAGGACGGGCTTACCCGCCTCAGTCTGCGGCCCTTCCTCAAGTATCGTCCGCATAACGTCCTTGATTCCCTGTGTCGGTACTACTGGCTTTCCGACTAGTTCATCAACAGGCGCATAGAGTTCCGATGCCTTGTTGGAAAATGCGTTCTTTGCAGTACGAACATCGTTCGATACGCTCGTAGCCAAACCGCCTGACGGCATCCCGACCTGATTAGTAATGCGTGTCTGTGCATCGTTGAGCAGGCGCGTAGCATCGCCCATAGCGGTTTTGGCTCTGGCTTCTGCTGTGGCGACCTTTCTCTCAATCGCACCGGACAATTGATTGCTGACAGCCTCACCTTGCGCCGCAACTGAGTCTCTAGTAATAGGCGGTTGTGGGGCAGCGAAACCGGGAGGATTTGCGGCGCCAGGATTACGCAGCGCATCCATCAATTCAGCGTTTTTCGCCTCAATGACAGGGCGATTCTCAAGTCCTAGCGGATCGCCAAACAGTCGGTTCCGTGCGTTCTGCGCCCGCTGTACAAAGTTCGCATTCGGGGCAACTGTGCCAATGGCAGGTTTCAGACCAGCATCCCGCGCTTCCTGCATAAGAGCCTGTTCCTGACGAAACGCAGGTTTAGCAGCTTCGTTCGGCCCAAATAAAGAGCGTTCAGCATAGGGTGCCATCAGGGTGCGTCCAGCAAGCATCGCAGTCTGCGCCAGCCCTTCGCCAGCCATTCCGAGCGGAACCGTAAGAACGATATCCTTAGCGACCTCTGAGGACGACTGCTGGTTGTTGCCAGCGAGTTGCTTAATCAGTTTGTTACCAGTCTCGCCAATCGCGCCACCAAGTCCAGACCCGATGATTGAACCCGGAATTCCAGCAGGAGCGCCAACTAGTGCGCCAGCAACCATGCCAGCGCCCGGAAGGATCTCCCCAGCCAGATCGCCAACGCCCGCAGCAAGGTTCCCTGAACTCACATCGCCGCGAGGCTTGAACGCGATCAGTTTGTCGCCCCTGCGAATTACAGGACGCCCGAAACTGTCTTGCGTGACGTTCTCAGGGCCGTAAGTCTTTTGCAGGTACGCGGTTTGTTCCTCTGGAGTCTTGAGCAGCGAATACATAGCCCGAGCGCCCGGATCGTTCACGCCGGAATAATCGACGTTTTTATCCTGCTGTCCTAAGAACTCAGATGCAGAAGCCTTGGCTTTGCGTCCGAGCGCCCCAGCCTGCTGTGCAACGATTGCATCAATAGGCGTAGCTCCGTAGTCAGCCGGATTCGGCGCAGACTCTACGGGTACGGCACCGTATGCGGCAGGATTAGGGCCAGCCATTAGCCACCCGCCGCTTTGAAGGCATCAATCGCCTTTTGGTTCGGAAACTTGTATCCCTTGTAGACAAGCCCTCCGTCCGCAGGCGCAGCAGGAGCGGCAGGCGCATTGTCTCCTGCGCCAAGATCGCGCTGCATCTTCATCTGCATATCGCGCAGGGTAGCAATCGAAGTCGCAGCGTTCTGCCCGAGTCCAGTACCTTGAATGATATTGTCCATGTTTTGCTGGGACAGTTTCGAGAACCTTTTGTCATTGCGAAGCAATTGCATTCGATTCTTCAGGTCGCGCAGGCGAGAGTCAAACAGATGTCCATCAGTATTGGCCGCAGAAGGATCAAGGAATCCTTGAGCAGATTCCATTCCTCTCACAAGTAAACCTCGTCCACCAGCAACATCAGGATTATTTTCTAGCATTGTCACAAGGGTATCAATGTCATCTGACAGACCATTTACAAGATTGTTCTTGTCCGCAGCTTTTGCCTGTCCCTTCAGATTATTCGGATCTGCTGGCCCACCAGAAATAGGACGTAATCTCGTAGGATCAGCAGGATCTCGCTCATATCCAGAAGGAGTCCTATCTGCTGGCGATTGACGATTCGACTGAATCAGGGCCGCAAGTTCCCTGCGCGTAGCGAGTTCTTGTGCCTTCAGAAACTCTTGGCTTGCCAATGAAGCGTTCCGATCCTGCGAACGTATTTTAATATCGTACAACCGAGCCTCAAGCGCGTCCTTTCTTGCTTGCGACTGATCCAAGTGGGTCGCATATGCCTCCATACCCTTCGGACTGAGCATTGCCGCATCACGGCGAAACGCACCTACGTCCATGCTAGGAGCAACGGCAGGCTGTGCAGGTTTTGGGTCAAACGAGTCCAACCCTTGATTCGTCTGTGAAACATCGGTAACAGCGGCTTGTTCAGGGCGTCCCGGGATCATGTATTTTGCTTGATTCTCAGGAGAGAAGAACGCAGTCTCACGTTGCGCCGCAGCTGACTTCGCTTGACGTTCAGCCAATTGTGCGAGACTTCCGGCAACCTGAACGCCAGCAGGCCCAAGCTGCGTCAGGGCCGGAATAGCTTTGTTCAAATCGCCGCCTGACTTCGCCAGAACGTCCCTGACCGCTGCGCTTTGCTGCTGCGCCTGCATCTGCGCCGCCAACTGCTGCAACGCCCCCGCCTGCTGCAATCCAGCCATTGCGGTCTGGTCGTTGCGGCGTTGTGCGTCGTTGAAGCCGCTGTAGAAGTCAGGGATCATCGCCATGATTAGGTCGCCACGTTGAAGATGTTTCCGGCAGTCCCTAGTTTCTTCAGGATTCCGGCAAGCGAGTTATCGTTCCCCGTAACGTCATTGAACGCGCCGCCGAGGTTCGACATGACCTGTCCCTGCTGCCCGATGGCCGAGGTCGCCAAGCCGGGAGCCGCAGCCGCCGCGTTCTGCAAGCCACCCGCCGCCGAGTTCCCGAGCCGGTAGTTTTGCAGCGCGGGATACGCGGTTTTCTGGTACAGGTCGGACAGGGACTGCGACCAAGCGTTCGGGGAGTCGCCGGGATTCCCGTTGACGCTCAAAGCGTGCATGGACGCCTTAGCCGACTGGTTCAGCGCGTCTGTATAGCCCGGATCTGACGCCATGCTGAAACCGGGCGCGTAGGACGCCTCGTAGCGGGCGCGGGAGGGGCCACCGTACTCCGAGTATCTGTTGGCGAGTTCCTGTAGCGATTTGGCGCTGCTGTTGGCTCCTACGGCGCCTAGGACCCCGGGGAGCGCCTTCAGGCCAAGGCTCAGGTAGTCCTCCGTGGTAGCAGTACCGTTCAGGAGGCGCGAGAGGGCCGTAGAACCCGCTGCCTGCCCCGCACCAGCACTCAGACCTAGCGCCGCAGCCCCAAGCACGCCGCCGCCGCTCAGACCGCTTGTAACGCCTCCTAGCGTGGTTGTCGCGGGCGCGGCTCCGGTCGCTACGTCAGCCGCGTTGGAAACGAAGTTAGGCGTGGTCATTTGGTCGTACCACGGGGTATCTCCGGCTCCCCAAGCATTCGCCCCGCTGGTAATCCCGTCGATTCCTTGTGGGTTTACGCCCCAAGCGGCATCTGCGGCTCCGGCAGCACCAGCCCCCGCTCCAGCATTGGCATACCCCCCGTTCTGGAGGATCTGCGACAGGCTTCCAGAGTCGATCCCGCCAACGCCAGCAGCGGCTCCCGCACCTTCAGCCGCGCCCGCCCCGCCACCAATCATTCCAGAGCCAACACCGGCACTAAACAGCGCCGCATACGTCAGCGGATTGCCGAGGATCGAGTCGATGAATCCAAGCCCGTTCTCTCCCGCGTGAGAGGTAAAGCCAAACGGGGAGTCGTAGTTCGTCCCGCCGATCTGAGCGGGGCCGGAATACCAAGGCGTTTCCTGATTGGAAATCTGGCGCGAGAGGTTCTGAAATCCCTGCGGGTCGTTCTGCTGGATCAGATCCCACGCCGTCTTTGTGCTTACGTTCGGCGCAAGCCCCGCCCCAATCATGTACGGGTCGAGGAAGGCAGGAATCTTCGCGTACCCGTCCTGCCCCTTGGGGAGATCGCGCAGGTACTTGTAGACCAGTTGGTCGCCGAACGTGCTGTTGATTTGCTGTGCCATATCCGCCCCTAAATCTGATAGCTTGCGACTATCATAATCGTATCCCCAATAGCCGTCTGTGAGGGGACGTACAGCCGCGAATTCGTAACGTCCACCACGCAGTTACCAATCGCCACCAGCGTAGTCGCGTTGTACATCACGCCCGCCCCTGCCAGCCCCGCAGCCCGTTTCGGGAGCGAGATATACGAAGTCCCCGCCGTGGTCGCAACGGTTGTTCCCGGCACTACTTTGACCTGAATCTGGCACTCGGCCCCAACGTCCCGCCACTTCGCATTCACCACCGGAGCAGTTCCAACGTCAGTCCAGCTAGTCCGCGTCGGAGTCCAGTCAAGCCATTTATCCTGCCCGACCAGATCGCGGTATGCGAAGCCCGGATCGTTTACCTCTACGTTGTCGAACGGATTCATGCTGTACCTACGTCCGCGAAGTAATCCGCCTGATAAATCCCCATCGCGGTGTTCGCGCTGTGGCTCAGCTTCCACGCCCGTTTATTCCACGCAGTCGGACTACTGGCTCCAAGCCGCGTCAGTTTCTGCGGGGCCGACAGATCAATCGTTCCGGCCACGACGAACGTAGCGAAGTCATCATCACTGTACGAAACTGTCAGCGTCGAGGTCGTCGGCTCCACATCTGCGTCCAGCCTGAATTCCCCGTAGAACTTCCGGTACGGCGTTCCACCATCGTCTGAGTTCGACTGAACCGAAGCCGTGAACGCCGCCCCATCGTCCGTGAACACTAGCGATGACGGGTTGATGATGTACACCTTCCCGCTGGTCGATACGTTCGATATCGCGTAGGTGATGATCTGCGACCCGCTGGACAGACCCGCGCACTTGTACCAGAGCGGCGTTGTCGTCTGACGCTCGTACCACCGCTTATCCTCGATGCAGTAGCAGTAGGTCGTCGTGGTGCCGATCTTCACCAGAACGAACGAGCGCCCGTAGACCCGCTCCGTCGATACGCTCATCCCCGTAGTCGAATACAGCACCATCTGCGCGTCAATCTCAGGAGTCGAGATTCTGGAAACGCTACCGTCATACTGGTAGATCGTCAGACCACCCTTGTCCGTCCCGCCGATCCAGTAAACGTAGTCGCTGATCGTGGCGATTGCGTCCGCCGAGATTGCCCCGATCTTGATGGTCGAGTTACCGCCTACCTTCGCAAGCGGAAAAGGCGTCAAACCCGCGTTGTAAAAAAACTGCATCGACTCTGTACCGAAGGCGATCACTTTGTCCTTCCAGCGAATGCAGCCGACTGCGGAATCGGGATAGTCATTCGCTGAATCGTAGCTGTTTGCGGTCCAGCCAGTGATGCTGTTAAGGTCAGAGGCCCACAGCTTACCGTCCGTGGACATGATGCAGTTGAAACCGTCGATGGACGCGAAACTCCCCGCCGTGGTGTAGCCAGCGTTTCCGGGGAAGTCGCCATCGCTTATTTTCGTTGCTACGGCCACAGATGCCCCGTTGTCGTAGTACCACGCCGTGCTGTCCGCTGACGGGATAAGCACGGTCGCCACGTTGTTTCCGACCTTCGTTTCCGTGATCGACCGCGCCAGCCCCGTAATTGCGCCCTTGCTCGTCGTTCCGTCGTACAGCGTCGAATTCGTGTTCCCGAACGCGGTCATAATCTTGTTCGATGCGCCCGTCCAGATCAGGATCGCGTTGCCGATGCTGCCCGCTTCAGGCGTCGTGTTCGTCGCGTAACCGGGGCGCTTCAGGATTTTCTTGCGTCCTCCGACTGTGGTCAGGAAGCAGTTAATCCAGCGCTCGTCCTTGTCCGTTGCCTGAGCCGTTGCACCGACGATCATCTGTCCGACAATGCCGATGCCGACCACGCCCGATGCGCCCGTTTGCGCGTTCGACTTGGAGATTCGGGTGCCGGGCTGTCCGGTCAGCGGGACGGTGAATTTGCGGGGCATTACAGTTTTCCAGTAAACCGCATTGTCAAAATCATGTTCGTCCAAGGCCAGATGCGGAGGGCGAAGGTTCGCATTAGTTGTAATACTCATCCACGATGATGATTCCGGCCGCGCCGCCGCCACTGTTCGCGCCCACCGCCGCGCCGCCTGCGCCAACTGTGTAGGTGTAGGTTGCTGCGGGCGCGATAATGAGTTTTTCTACATATCCGCCCGCCCCGCCGCCTCCGCCGGTTGCACCAGCGCCAGTATTACCAGAACCAGATCCCCCCGAGCCTGTATTCGCAACGGCCCCTCCGCCGGCTACGTTTGATTGCGTTGTCGGAGCTCCGCCGCCAAATACGCTTGACCCACCCCCCCCACCACTTTGGGCCGTTGCGCCTGAATTTGTGCCGGCTTGGCCTTGCGAGCCAACAATATTTATATCCCCCCCCGTCGCGCTTCCGCCGGTTCCCCCGGTGCTTCCGTTTGTCCCGCCCCCAGACCCACCGCCGGCGGTTAGGGATCCTCCAAAGGTGGTATTGGTCCCCGCGTTTCCAGACCCCGCCGTTGCCTGCGCGCCGGAGCCTCCGCCGCCCACCATGCGCACGTTGATGCGCGTTGCGCCTGTCGGAGTCGTGTAGGTTGCTGCGGTGCCGGAGGTCAGGACTTGGCGGGTGGGCTGTCGGGCCTGTCCAATCAACTGATATTGCGTTCCATCGTAATAAACCATGAACGGAGTGTTCGCACGAATTTCTCCTCCGACACAGGCAGCGTTACCAGCAAACACATTCTTCGCAGTCCCACCGCTTACCGCAAGCGTTGTCGCGCCCGTGTTCGTGTTCGCAGCAATACCGTACAGAATAGTCTGCCCCGCCGCCAGCGTGTAGTTCACCGGCCCCGTCGCCGTGATCGTGTTCGTTCCGGCTACGGATGTCAGCGCGGCGTAGGCTGCTGAGTCGAAGCGGTTGAATTCAGCCGCATCCGTCAGCGTCACGTTGTTTGTGTAGAGTTGTGAAGCCATTATTGATACCACCCGTAATCAGTCCGCCCCGTAGGATTCGCAGGACGGTCATCGAAGTTATCCACGGCAACAGGCGTGTAATCCACACTCAGCGCGTTTAGCTTCCGAATGTTCTTCTCGGCCAGAATCGCGTCCTGCCGCCACCGCTGAATCTTGCCCTCGTCCTTCACGAACTCGTCGCTCAGGTCGTATGCAATTACGTCCTTTAGCCAGCGCAGCATCGAAACGTCGATGTCAGGCGCAGTCCCCGCAGCCGTATCGTCCGCGATCTTCTCGTAGACCAGTTTCGCAGTCGTGGCAGTAAGCGGGATCGGCCAGAACACGAACCCTGCCGAACGATCCCAGAGCGCCTTCTGAGGGATGCCCGTGTAATCCTTGTCCTTGATCGCGGCGAATGTGCGAATGTCGATAATGTCCACAGGATCATCAAGCGAACCGTTCTTTATCGTCATCTTGATCGGGAACAGGATATCGCCAACGCCAGCAGATGCGGTCGCAGAGGATGCGGCAACAGCAAACGAAATCGGCACGGTCGTAACCTTGCGCCAGAAGATGCCGAGCCTATGCATCTCTTTTAGGCGCAGGTCAATCGCCTCGTAGACGATATCCATGTCGGCGCTTACGTCAGATGCACCGGCAACGGCAAGCTTTCTTAAAACTAAGCGAGAAAGCTGTTCTCGTGTGCGCGAAAAAACTGTCGGCATTATGTGCCCGTCCTCTCAACCAGACTGAATTCGCCGTACTTGTTGTAGTCGAGCATCGAAGCCTTTTCGTCGCGCCACTCTTGGGCGAATTCGCAGTATTCGTACTTCCTGAAACACGGAGTCCCTAGCGTGTAGTGAACCAGCCTCGCAGCAGGATTCGGTGCGTACTCACCGACCAGATGGTTCCACTCGCGCCCAATCTCTCCAATCAGCGAGTCGTCAGCCAGCCACTTGAACTGATGCAGGTACAGGCCGGTCTGCGTGTTCACGGTATGCGGCGTCAGTTCCGTGCAGAGGCGGTTGTTGAATACCATCATGGACGACCAGTTTTTCTTCTGGTAGATCGACTGCTTCTGGCCGAGGAACTTATCCTCTGGACGCGGCGCGTATTCGTGCTTCACAACCGATACGGGTTCGTCACCAATCGAATACCACAGTTCCGCAATGTCCGAGCGACACAACATATCGCAGTCCATGAACAGCGCACGGCCATCGAATCCGCAGAGGTAGGGAACCAGGAACCTGCTGAACGAGAATTCCGTGGACTGGAACTCAGCGCGTTCCCGAGTCATCGGAAGCTGCGACAGTTTCAGCGGCGTGATTGCAACAGGCTCCGACGCATGGTGCATGATGCTATGCGCGAGAACGTGGTACGCCACAGTCTCGTTCTGGTCGTAGCCGATGAATACGCGAATCATGCTGCCATCCTCTCGCACATCATGTCGTCGTAAGCGCGGATGATGTTTTCGTAGCTATCCGGCTCCCATACAAGGATCTGCCGAGCGGTGCGCCACGGCCATTGAGCGCCTTCGTGGTCCAGCCCATGCGCCTTAAGGACGCGAGTATTGTCGTACTGCGCGTTCCCGTCATTAGGCGGGTTCATGTTGATCGTGATGTACGGCGCTGACGAGTGATGGCACAGCGCCATCGGGCCGCCGCTCACACCGAGATTCATCTGCGCGTTGTGGTAAAGCGCGAAACGATGTTCAATGTCAATAGGCTGGTGTTCGCACTCGGCCAGAACTACGACCTTCATGCCACGGCCACGGACGGTTTCAACGAACCGCGTCCATGCAGGCATATTCGAGTTTCGTTGCACGTTACGGTTCGAGTCGCGCAGCGTTACCGTGATGTACTCCGTATCCTCGACCTTGCGCGTAGGCTTCAGTTGCTCAAGGCGACCATTCTGCTTGTAGAGTGCGATCAGGTCTTTGTTGAGGTAACTGCAAGTCATACCGTCCCGCATCCCGCCAACGGTGTATTCCAGACCTGCCAAGCGGCAGATCGGAATCACGATATTCCCGAACCGCTTCCACGCCGTATCCTTCGGGTACTTCCACGACTGGATTTCCCCGTTGATTGCAAAGTGAACCTGATGCGCTCCTAGCGTCTTTGCGTTGACCGCGAACGCCACGAAGTCGAACGTGGTCGGCATCTTGGAGAGGTCGTAAATCACGGTACTCATGCGGCCTCCTTGCGCTGCTGCCGAACAAGCGTTTCAAGGTCTAAGCCGATCCGATTCACGACCGGCATCCATGCAGCCAAGTCCAATTCCTTCGCGCCTTCTACCTTAGACTGGCGATACAAGCGGACGCTTTTATAAAACGGCATTCCGCCCTCGTTCTGGTAACGCCACGCGGGATGCTTTGGTGTCATCACCCAGCATGGAACACCAAGTGCGCCCGCAAGGTGGACAACCGATGTGCAGCAGGTAATCACCAGATCGCACGACTGAACCAGCTTCGCAGTCTCGTAGTAGTCATGCGCTTTGACCTCATCGAATTGCTTGATGTCGTAGCCGAGCGCGTTTACTTCGGCGATTTCTTCTGCACATTCGGTGTACTGGAGCGATACGAACTCCACGTTCTTAACGTCCAGAATCGACTTCCACCAGTGCAGCGGGACCGAACGACGTAGGACGCGGCCAGCCTTCTGCCCACCAGTCCATGAGATGCCGACGCGGAACTTATCGCTACGCGGCGCGGGATCGGCTTTCAGGTACGGAGTGCCCGGAAACGCCTCACGCGAGCGCCTGTAGAACTTTCCTAGCGATCCGATGCTGATGTAGGCATCGTACTGCTCCGTGTCGTGCCACGGCGCTGAATCTGATTCTCGCGTCCCGTAGCACTTCAGGCCCGGAAACGCTTTCTCGAACAGCGTGACGAGCCGAGTGTGACACTCAAATATCACGGTGTTCGTTTTCATCAGGTCGGGCAGCATGGACGCGAACATGATTTCGTCGCCGATTCCCTGCTCACCGTAGACTACGACCGTCTGCCCATGCGTCCCGTCCCACATCGGCTTTCCGCCGAGTTTACGGTCGCGGCGGATACCACGCGATTCGTCGTGCGTGCTGAACCCGTAGTCGTAGTGATCCCAAGCCTCCTGCCACTGTCCAGTTTCTAGCAGGGCAAGCGACAGGTTCCAATGCGCTAGGGCATATTCTGCGTTGGCCTTGATCGCCTTGCGATTGATTTCGATTGCCTCGGAAGGCTGTCCCGCCTCAACGAACATCGAACCAAGGACGGTCAGGTTCTCGGCAGTCGCAGACGCCTTGCAGGAGCGGCGCAGGATTTCGATTGCCTTATCGCGCTGGCCGGAGTATTTGTAGCACATCCCAAGGTTGGCGAGGATATCGCCGGGGACAGGCTTTCTCTTTCGTTCTAGCTGGTCAACGGCGGCGTGTAGGAGTGTCATTGCCAGCCCGACCTTTTTGAGATGCAGTTGCAGCGTGCCCATCGTGGCAAGCAGCCCTGCGTTGTCGTGATTCTGCGTCAGTAACTCGTCGTACTTCGGTTCCGCTTCTTCGTACATCCCTGCTTCATGTAGGGCGACCGCATCGTCCCATAGTTGCATAGTTCAGTGGGGCGGGATTTCTCCCGCCCCCTCCGTTTTAGGCGATATCCATGCTGAAGACCGCCGTGAGGTTGAACGCCCCAGCCAGCGCACTCACCGACACAGCCGACACGGTAATGTCGATGGTATCGTCCAGCGAGTACGTGTAGGGCACATACGCCGTGTTTACTCGGGCAATCGTTGCCCCTGCCGAGAACAGGTAGGCACTAACGTAGCGGGCGGCAGAAATACCGTCGCCCACGTTCGCAGAACCCGTTGAGGTCAGTCCCGTCGAGGACAGTTTCAGATCCACGACCGTCGCGCCAGCCGGAACCTTAATCATCTGAATCACATCGCCAGCAGACAGCGACGCGCCCAGTGAGTAGGTGCAAGTGACAGCGACCAAGCCAACGTGCAAGCCTTTCGGCTGGACAGTGGAGGCGACTTTCGAAGATGCGATGGTAGCCATGTCTAGGCCTCCTTAGTCCGCAGCCGCAGCGAAGAATCCGGTAACGATCCCGTGATCCTTGGGAGTCGTCAGATCAGCACCTGCGGCGGTACCGAAGCGGAGTTTTTCAATCCTGCGAATTTCCTGAACGCCAACGCCATGCAGGAATTCGTAGTCGGTCGTGTCGGTCGTCGACTTGGTACGCTGCGCCCAAGCCATGCCAACCGCCTGCGCCCCGCACAGATACACCGGAGCGATACGCGCACCACCCGAACCAGACACATCGCCAAGCGGGGCGATTTCGGGGATCTCGCGGATAATCATCCCGTCCCAAACCAGCGAGTCGCCTGTAAAGAGCGGGTTGTCCACGCCGCGAATACGTGCATCGCGGTTGGCGAGGGTCAGGACGTTCGTGGTCGGGTTGTCTTCCGTCAGGTCACGCCAAGACAGCGAGTTGACGAACACAACGTACCACTCCTGATCCATCTCCTTCACGTAGATCGGCTTGATCTTCGGGGATGCCGACTGCGCCATGCGCTTCATCAGCGAGAGGGCCAGCGGGCTGCACTGCTCACCCGCCGACAGGCCACCGATGGCGGTAGCGAACGTGGCGTTGTAGTTGGCGATGGTCGAGCCGAACAGAACGCGGTCGACGTTGTTCGCCGTCCACGTATTGCGCTGCGTGGCGGTCGAGGCCGTGTAGTTCACGCCGTCGATCTGGCCCAGCGCGTTCGTACAGGCATCGCGCAGCTTGGTCGAAGCCCACTGGCGCAGTTGCGACTGAGCCGCCATGCGCAGGTCGATGACCGATTTCTGCTCGTCCCAGTCGTCCACGGCAACGGCGTGACGCAGAACGTCAACCGTCAGTTTGTGCGAGCGGGAGTTCAGGCGCTCCTCGTTGCCCTTCAGGGTCGCGCTGCCGGTCACACCCGCACCGGTCAGTTCGTTTACGAGAGCGAAGGTGACGGAATCACCGCGTTTCCGGGTCAGTTCTTCCTTGACCTGAAACATGTCCGTGTCCGCCGTCCCCATGTAGCGCTTGTAGCGCGAGGAACGGACGTAATCGACGAAAAACTGATCGTCCCAAAGCTGGGGAGTTAGGCCAGCAACTGCGTTTGTGTAAGCCATGAATGGCCTCCGAAAGTTGAAAGGTGACGTTTTCCCAACATTCGCCCGCATGAAACCCGGCGTCGGTAAACATCGCCCTTAACTTGGCGGCAGTCCTACAACCACGGCACATCCACGCTTCACAACACGCCCGTTGCCAGCGGCGTCCCGGTACTTCTGTCAGCCTATATACACGCCATTTCTGATAGCGTCAATCTATCAATGCTTCAGGATGGCATCCATCGGCGTCGGCCCATTGTATTGCTGCGCTGCGGCGGTTCCGAGACTGCGGACGTTCGACAGGCTTCCTGGGATCGCAGCCCTCTGAGCGGCATCGGCAGCAGCCTTGGCTTCATACTCGGCGCGAATCTTGGCTTCGACCTTGGCAGCAGTTTCGGCTTCGATCTTCGCCCGCATCCCGTCCAGACTACCCGCCGCCTTCAGTTCCAGATGCGCCTTGCCCGTGTTGTAGGCGAAAACGGCAGGATCAGGGGCCGACAGCCATTGTTGCGCGAGGCCAGGAGCCGTTTGCAGGACTTCGCTGAAAACCGCCAGTTTCTCGTCAAAATCTGGGCGGGTCGAACGGGCAATCATTTCCGCCGTGTTCAGCTTGGTATTCAGGGTCGCTTGCTGCATTTCCTGCCTGAACTTGTTCATCTGGCCTTCGGGATCGTCCCAGAACTGCTTTGGATCCTCCGCAGGAGCCGCAGGAGCCTGCTGGACGGGTGCCTGACGCAGTTTGGCGAGTTCCTGCTCCAATGCCTGCCTCTTGGCCCTCTCATCGCGTGCGGCAGCGAAATAAGCCTTTTCCTTGGCCGACATTTCGGGTTCGGCAGGGGCGGCGGGTTTTTCAGGGACGGGGGCAGCAGCCTGAGCCGGTGCAGCCTCAGTTTTCGGGGCAAATGTCCCGTCCGAGTTCCGAGCGCGGCCCTCGGCTTGGGCTGCGGCTTCTTTCTCGCGCAACTGAGCGCGGATGTTGTCTGGGTTCTTCGTGGGCGGCGTGACTGAGGATTCCTCAGTCGGTTTGGGGGATTCCCCTGTTGCAGCGGCCTCAACAGGCGCAGCAGCCGGGGCCGAAGCCTCGGGAACCTTGTCCGTACCCAAAATGTCGTCCATGCTCAACTGTTCAGCCATTCTTATCTCCTAGTCTCGTTCGCCCGGTGCCCGGCGGCGGCTTCATGCAACTGCGGCCAGCATCAGCAACAGCATCACTTCTTCCTGCTCCGTCCTGATTTTCTTGTGCAAGAGCGTTGCAATCTCGAATTCCATCGCATCGAGCGATATCTTTCCTTCAGCCAGTATTTCCTCAAGCGGCCCTGATATGTCCTCAAAACTCCGGGCGCTGACTTCGGCGTGGATCTCTGCGGAATCTTGTATGCGCTGCTCAACGGTCGGTGTAGCAGCCTCGGCCAGTCGCTTTCTGGGCCGATCAATGAGTCCGGTCGGCTTGTAAGGTACATGGAGAGTCCGCTTGCCCGATGGGTTATCACCCTTTCCGCCTGTTGCTGTTGGCAAGTCTCCAAAGAAACCTCCGTCAAAGAATGCACCGTCAAAGAAATTACCCGTAGCCATCAGCTATGCTTCTTTCCGTCGCAATGCAAATCTTCGTGCGCTTCTTCATCACCTAGCGCACGGATAGGTATGATTTTTGTGCAATGACGGGTTGCGGTGTTGTTGAACGAACACGCCCGCGCTGGGCCTGACCCTAGCGCCGTGCATATATGATTCGCGTCCTCGACGTATATCGTGTCTCTGGTCAATGCTGGCGGATAAACTTGCACCCAATCAAACTTCTGAGTAGGCGCGTCAAATACCGAAGCGCACCCTCCTGCGCATAGCAAGATAAGCCAGCCACACGCAGCGGCGAACCTCATAGCCATTTAGTCCAGATCGGATAGGTCACGCACGCTATGACGATTGCGATCCAGAACGCCGGATCTACACGGTCGAGGAACTTCATTCTTTCGGGCCATTGGCTACAACGTGGTCAACTTCGTCCATGATCTCAAAGAACGCATCCTGAGTAGCAATCGCCTTATCCAGCGCGGCCTGTGCATCCTCAACGGCTTTGAACGCAGCATTAGCCATGTTCTCAATGTCTGCGCGTTGGTATCCCGTGTCCCTGTTCGGCTTGGGCTCACCCGTTTCAGGATCGAATCCGTCAGGAACAGATACAAGGATAGTTTCAGCCCCATGAGAAACCATGCTGGCCTGACCTTTAGCGCGTGCTGCTAGATATTTTAGTGCGTCCATGTCGTCCTCTATGCGATTGTCACGCCGGAAGCGTTTGAATTAAGTAGGGTTGCGTTTGCAAAGCACGTATGGTTTGTCGAGGACCCAGTGACTGCGTGGATCGTCACGTCGAGCGTGAACGTGTTCGTGGCCCCTACAGCCCCGGCGATGGCGCTGGCGGCAGCGGTGATCGTCATGACCGCCGCACCCGCTACCGAGGCCGTCGGGTTTGCAACAGCCGCCGAGAGGGTGACAACCGCGTTCACCCCCGCCGTCCTCGTCACCACCCACTCGTATTCGACCGTGCCCGAGGCTTCGTTCGCGCCGATTGCACCGCCCGCGCCGAGCGACCCGACAAGAGTGAACCTGCCACCAGCCGAGTGCGCGCCGTTCGGGATCGTTACCGTGAATGTCGCTTTCGCTACGTTGTCGGCGATTGCGGTGATGGACTTGTTTATCTCGGTGCGGGAGGTCGCAGGGGCGCTGTTTGGATTCGCACCAGAGAACACCACAGAATTAGCGCCGCCGCGCCCTATTGATGTGTCAAGCGCGCCATATGCTTCTGTCGCTGAACTCGTCCAACCGAACGCGCCGTTGTTTGCTAGGGCCGCTGTCGGTGCAGATCCGATTGCGGCGGAATACTGAATCGCAATTACGCGGTTCCCCTGCGCCGCATTGCTGAATCCGGTATTGACTGAGAGTCCTGTCCCCAGCGCAACGTATCCAAGCGCAAGCAGGTTTGATCCAAGCCCGTCCGCCGTCCGGCTAAGATAGCTGCTATTGCCACTCACCGACTGAAGCACATGGGCGGCGCCGACAGCGCCTACGGAAATGCTCCCCGTAGTGGCTACGTTCGTGCCGTTCCATGTGAACCCAGCGCCAGCCTCTACTATCGCGCCACCGGACGAAACAATCACCTGACCGTTCGTCAGAGCAGTTCCGCTGTTCGTTCCGCCTTGGGCTATGGAGGCAGTTCCTGCGAGGGAGTGCGCTGCATTCCAAGCCGTTGATCCCGCCGGACTGAACGTACCGTCTGCTGCTGTCGAGTGTGTTACTGCGAGTGCCATTATTGCAGCGTCCTAGTCGCCACGTTCGCCCCGACAATCGCGCCGTTCGCATCCCGAGCAACGCCGCCAATCGAAACGGTTTTCGGTGCCTGAATCGCGGCAATCGTCTGCTCCTGCAACGCGAGACCCTGCGAGGACAGTT
>ERZ869907.221-NODE-221-length-23690-cov-7.709752_pt1 | contig 23690 bp, 30 predicted proteins | sample MGYA00579309_ERZ869907 | MGnify/ENA primary metagenome ERZ869907 (study PRJEB32216, sample SAMN09231814) | wastewater metagenome | place: USA: Maryland | collected 2016-07-30 | study: EMG produced TPA metagenomics assembly of the PRJNA472060 data set (Reclaimed... | reverse complement strand
CGGCGCCTGGCCGCTGCCCGCGCACGTCTCGCGCTCGTAGCGCCGCTTCCCGCCCCGCTTGTCCTGGTGCTTCCGGACCAGCCCGGCGCTGGTCAGGTACCCGGTCATCCCGCACGCCGGGCACGTGCCCTGCGCGCTCACAGCAGCACCGAGAAGTCGGGGATCTGCTGGCCCCAGGCGTCACGCGGTCCGTCCTCCTTGATGAGGGACCACTCGGGCGACCCGTTGACCCAGGACACCAGCCTCTGGAGCGATTCAGTGACGAGGTCGGTCATCGCGTACATCAGCTCGGCCTCCTGGCCAGGAGCCGTGAGCAGCACCGCGACTGGCTTGCCCATACCGACCATCACGCCCGCCTCGAGGTGGGCGGAGCGACCGGACGGGACCACCAGCACGCCGCACGTCGCGCGGGTCAGGGCGGTCCAGTCGGACGCAAAGCCGCCTCGGGCGATCGGGTGCTCGAGGGCCGCGATCGCCTCGGTGTTGGTCCACTTCTGCCAGATGTCCGGGTCGAAGTTCTCGTGAGGGTCGGCGACCTCGGACCAAGAGAAGGCTCCGCCGTCCGACTCCGGGTTCCGGAAGTCGTAGACCTCGTGCCGCTCGCGGCGGAGCATGGAGACCACGACCGGCTGGATCGGATTGCGCCAGGAGCTGGCGACATAGATGCGCTGGCGGTTCATGAGGCGGCCCGCCCGGCGTCGAGCTCGAGGAGCAGGTGCCCGCGCTGCTGGTCCGTCAGGGCGTCGAACGAGTCGAGCCGGAACAGCCGCATGCAGACCTCGCGGGCCTCGGACTGCTCGATGCCATGGTCCCTGAGCCACTGCCGCAGCTCGCCGGCGTTGACGCCTTCGGCGATCACGCCATCGACCTCGACCGCCTCGCCCTCGACGATGTCCGCGTCGTCCGCCGGCCCGGTGGAGGACCCAGGACCGGCGGACTCGGCGGAGGACGCGGTGACCGGGTGGGCGGCCGGCGCGTCCTGGGTGGCTCCGTTCCCCCCGGAAGCCGGAGCGGATGTGGTCTCGGTGCCCACCAGGCGGGCCGCGATTCGGCTCTGGGCCTGGGGCGCGCGGACGGCGGGGGTGACGTGACGCGGCGCAGTGTCGATGGCCTCCTCGGCGTCGAGCACCCGCTGGGCCTCGATGGTCAGGGGCATGAGCTTCGACGCCCGCCGCAGGACCGTCTTCTTCCACATCTCGGCCTCGTCGGTGACCCACGGGCCGGTGGTGTTGCCGTTCTTGTCCTTGGACTTGGAGCGCGCCTTGATGGCGAGGATCTCGGCCGCGCTCATCACGTCGAACTGCTTGTCGCCGGACCGGAAGTGCACGACCGCGTAGGCGTGCGTCATCGGGTTCGCCGCGTCCTCGGGGACGCCGAGCGCCGGCCGGTGATGGAGGTAGGGCTCGAGGCCGTAGCCGTAGTCGAACTCGTCGGCCTGGCGCACGACGCGCGCTTCGACCTTCACGATCTCGCCCGACCGGCGGGCGAGCTTGACGAGGCCGGTGTAGCCGATGATCAGCTGAGCCTCCTTGCGCCCCGTCTTCGAGTTGAAGAACGGGACCAGGTAGGCGCCACCGAGTGACCCCGTCGGCTCGAGGCCGGCCTGTGCGGCCTCCACGACCGCACGGGCGATGCTGATCGGATCGCACTCCCACAGGCTCGGCGTCCGGGTGAAGGTGGAGAGGACGACGCCCTTCATCTTCACCGGGTCGATGAGCGATGCCGCGCTCTGCTCGAGCATCGCCTGACGCCGGTCGAGCTCGGCGCTCAGGCTGGCCAGCTGCTGGTTGAAGTCGACGCGGGCGACCGCGTTCGACGGGCCCTGCTGCTGTCGCTGAGCGGTGCGCGGGGGTGCCGCGTTCGGGGCCATCTACTCCTCCTCGGTGACCGTGAACCGGTACGACGGCTCGCCGGTCTTGGTGTGCTTCTCGACGAACGGCGCCAGCGCAGCGGTGTCCACGCCGGCCTTCCCGGCGTCCGCGATCGCTTTCGCCCACGACGTCGACGTGCGCCCGGACGAGAGCGCCAGGCGCCAGCCCGGCCCGGTGATCGCCGCAGCTCCGCCGGCGCTGTGCTCGAGGCGCTGGCGCTCGAGCTCGTAGGCCTTCGCCGCGGCATCGGCGGCGCGCTTCGCATCGACGACCCGGGATCCGATGAGCTGCTGCTCGGGGGTCGCGCTCAGCTCCGCGGTCGGCTCGCCGAGGCGGCGCGTGAGGAACGCCCGGTAGGCGTCGGAGCCGTCCGGCTCGGGCGGCACGCCTGCGACGACGTGGCGCTCCCACCAGTCGCGCTCGTCGGCCAGCAGGTCCGCGAGCCAGGCGTCATCGCGCTCCACCCGGTACAGCCGGAAGTCCCGGTAGCCGATGAGGGCGGCGACGTACACCGCCGCGTAGCCGGTGCAGAGCAGGTGGTGGCCGACCTGGATCGCGTAGGCCGGAGGGATGACCTCGTGGGCGTCCGCGACCGACACGGTGGCCGGGTCGCCCCAGCCCTTCGTGCTCATCGCGCTCTTGCACTCGAGGCCGACCATGACGCCGTCCATGCGGCCGCGGCGGTCGAGGTGGGTGAAGGCCGGCCACCAGTCGCGGCAGTGGATCGCGGCCGTCCACTGGGTGAAGCGGACCGGCGTGCGGTACTCGCCGTCATCCCCGAAGCCGGTGTCCTGGTTGAGGGCGTCCTCGGCCGCCTCCGCGATGATCGGCTCGAGGCGTCGGCCCCACGCGGTGAAGACGGTGTCCTCGCGCGCCTCGGCCTGGCCGGTCTTCTCAAGGTAGATGTCGATGGGGCGGGCGTAGGACGACAGGCCAAGGATGGCCGCGGCATCGGACGACCCGATGCCCTTGCGCCGCTCCTCGTGCCACTCGGGGGTGAGGGGGGCGAGGGCGCTCATGCGGCCACCAGCCACTGCTCGTGGAGCTCCAGATCCTTCCCGCTCAGGCCGGCCAGGCGGGTCCAGAGGGCATCGGCCTCGCCGATCAGGCGGTCGAACCGGGCGACCATCTCGGGCGTGGGCTCAGGCCGGCCGTCCTCGCAGGCGGCGAGCAGCAGCAGCGCGCGGCGGCGGATGCGGCGGAACGCCCGCTCCGTGAGCGCGATGCGCCGGTGGTCGGGTGCCATGGTGCGCGTGGTCATGCCGGCACCTGCTCTGGGACAGCGCGCATCCGCTCGATCACCACGGTGGCGCGCAGCGCGCTCAGCGCCGCGGCGAGCCGGTCGATGTTGTCGAGCGCCTGCTCATCCGGCTGCCCGCCCGTGAAGTGAATGGCGAGGCTCTTGCCGATGTTCAGAACAGCGATGAGGCCGAGCTGCCCATCGGTCGTGACGAACGACGAGAAGGCCAGGGTCGGAGCGATGGTGATCACCCCGTTCAGCTGCGGCACCCAGGGCTCCGGCGTGTACGGGTCCGGGTCGTCCCACGGGTACGTGTCGGCTGGCTCAGCGGTCCGGGTTGCGTTCTCCACCAGTTCCATCGACAATCCTCCTGCGGCCGGGTCGCGCGCTTCTCTTGGGGGGACGTGCGCGCCCGGCGTGTTCCTTGTCAGCGGCGGGTGCCGCGCGATCGGTCCTCGTAGGGCGCGGGCTGCTGCAGGCGCTTCGTGATCCGCTCGACCGCGATCGCGATGCCGAGGAAGACCTCGATGGCCACCAGCAGGAGCGCGATGAGCAGGACGCCGGCGTCGGGGGTCATCGCGACCACCGCGCGGCCCAGCAGCGGCCGCAGTGCTGCCGGCGCCCGACCGACGACCAGACGTCGACGCGCCAGGCGTGGATGCCCATCAGGCAGAGCAGGCGGTTCATGCCGCCCGCCGGCGCGCGATCGCCGCGACGGGCGCGGCCGGAGCGGGGGCGCCACCCGAGAGAAGCGACAGCACGCGTCCCGTGCTGGTCTGGCGCCAGGCGATGGCGTCGGGATAGCGGCGCTGGGCGCGGAGCATGGCGCCGTCGAGGGTCATCTGCCCGGGCGCCACCCGGCGCTGGGCGTTCGGAAGCCGCGGGGTGCGGGTCACGGGAGTGCCTCCTGAAGAGCGGGGGCGGGTTCCGGGGGTCATGCCGAAGCCAGGGCGCGGCGATCGCGGGTGGGGATGCCGTACTTGACCATCCAGACGACCACGTTCTTGCGTGGCGTCTCGAGGTAGTCGGCGACCTGCTGCTGGGTCATCCCCTCGACCCGGTACAGCCGGTCAAGCAGCTCCGGGATCGTGGCGCCCAGGCGATGCTCGATCACCTGCTCGGCAGGGGTCTTGATGACGAGGGGAGTTGCGTTGCTGTTCCGCATGTGGGACAGTAAACGCGATGCGGAACAATGTGTCAAGCACGAACTTGCGAACGCAGACCGGTACGGCGTCGCACCTCCGGGTCATCCCCGGGGGTCTGGCCGCGCCTAACGTCGGACGCATGGCACAGCGAACCGCATCCGGGACACCCGCCGCGTCAGAGGAGGAGATGCGCGAGCGTCTCGTCTACTGGGTGAAGGACCGGATGGGCCGGGTGGGGATCGACAGCCTGCGCGACCTGGCGCGCGAGATGGGACTGCCCAGCACCACGGTCGCTCGGTGGTTCGGCGGCAAGGCCACCGGCGGCGTGCCGCTCGTCTGGATGGGCGAGCTCTGCCGCGTGCTCAGGGTCGATCCGGCGTGGTTCGTCCTGCTGCCGCCCGTGCCCGAGGATCCTTCCGAACCATTCGCGCTGCCAGACCAGGACCCGCTGCTAGTAGCGCTCGCCGCAGCACGACTCGCTCGGAGCGAAGCGGCGGCGGTGGCGGAAGCAGCCCGGCCAGCTGAAGCTCCGCCTCAAGCACAGCCTCGTGGACGCGCTGCGCAAGGCGCGCGTTGATGTCCTCGATCACCGCGGGGTCGGTGACGGGGCGCGGCAAACCATCCACGGCCTGGTCGAGCAGGGGCATGCGGTGCGTCCTCCAGGGCATGCGATCGCGTCGTCTCGTGGGGGCCCCGACGCGCTGGACCCTTCCCGCATGGACGGTGCCCTCGTCCTGTGCCATCTTCGTTGACACGGTCGGGGGCGGGCAACGGTCCGCCATCCCCGAACGCGGGTAGGGGTACCCTCGGGTTTCCACAGGTCATCCACAGCAGCGGGGGGAGGGAGGTCCGCCGTTGGGCGACTGCATGAGCTGCGGCCGGGCGTTCGTCGCCGGCGTCGACCGCTACTGCGCGGGGTGCGGTGCGATGCTGCCCGGGACGTTCCAGCCGGCACCACCCCGCCCCGCGCCATCGCCGACGTTCAACGACCAGTTCCCGAACTGGCGTCGCTACGTGATCTTCTCGATCGTCCTGATGGTCGTGCTCGGGGGGATCGGCGTGTACCTTGCGGACCGCGGGCAGAACCTGATCAGCGCCCCGGTCGCCGCCGACCCGCTGGCCGGCACCGTCGTCTTCGGCGATTCGTTCGACAGCGATCTCGTGCTCAAGGGCCAGCGGAAGACGGCATCGCTGTCCGAGACGACGGTCTGGGTCGCGCACTCCCGAGAGGTCCAGCCCAAAGGGACCGTGATGGTCTCCTACGTCCTCGACGGCACGCCGCTGGCGACCGTCCCCATGGAGCTCGACACCGACTGGACCCTGGCGGGCGCGACGCTCTCGACGTTCGGAGCCTCGCCCGGCCAGGTGCTCCTGATCCGGGTGACGACGGTCGGCAACGAGCAGATCGCCATCGGCTCGGTGACGATCGAGCCGTGACCGGCTGATCCCAACCGGGAACACGAAGAAGCCCCCGCCCTCCCGGAAGGGGAGAGCGGGGGCTGAAGGCTCTGAGGTGGGACGCCTGTCAGGACGCCATGATGCACTTGATAGTGGCCTGCTGGAACGTCACGGACGTGGTGCCCGCGGCGGTCTGAGCGGTGAGCTCGAGGATGTTGGCGACGTCCGTGTTCACGACCACGGTCCCGGTCGCCTGGCTGGCGCGGAGCCGGACGGTGAAGGGCTGCGCGTCCTGGCCGATGAACTGGAGCGCGCCGATGATCGTGCCGCCGGCACCCGTCGAGCGGACCGTCACGAGGCCGGTCAGGTGGAAGGAGTTGTTCGCGGCCGTCGCCGTCGCCGTGGGCGCGAGCTGCTCGGGGATGTTGCCGGTCAGCGTCGTCGTGCCGATGCGGATTCTGAACGTCACCACGTTCCCCGCGGTCGATGTCACGTTGCCCCAGGCGTCGATCTCGTAGACGCTGAACGCCGTGAGGGTGCCGGCCGGGATCGTGATGCCGACCACCTGGGTCTCGGTCGTCGTGATGGCGGCCGTGTCGGCCACCCGCGCCCGGAGCCCCACCGTCGCCTCCGCGGGCAAAAAGGCACAGCGCACCTCTCCGACCGAGACGGGCCCGGTGCTCATGCCGAAGGTCACCGCGATCCGGAAGTAGGCGGCCAACCTCGGGACCAGCCCGGCGTCGTACTTGGTCTCGACGTTGGAGACGCCCGTGATCGTGGTCGACACCGTCGATCCGATGGCGGTCACGCCATCGGCGCGGAAGAACTGGGTGACCACGCTGAACGACGCACCCGACGCCAGCGTCATGAGCGACAGCAGCACCCGGTACTGCTGTCCCTTGCTCATGGGGACCGGGATCAGCTGGCTCAGCGTCGCCGGTGACGCCACGTTGATGCCGGAGATCGTGACCACGTAGCCGCTGGCGAAGGTCGCGTCCGCCACCACCTGTGCACTCTGAAGCCCGGTCGGGTCCGGCGTCCACGTCCAGCCGGGCAACGGGTTGTACCTGGCGTCGTTGGGGTCGCTGACGATGTTCGTGTTCGCGCCCAGGGGCGGCAGGACCGCGAAGTCGCCGTTGATGACGTTGGTCTGCACCTGGCGGCGCACGGCCGCCCCGAACGACATGTCCGTCCCGGTCGGCGCCAGGGAGCCCGTGAGCGGGTCGATGCCGACCACGGCCGGGTCGAGGTTCGGGTTGAAGACGCCGGCGCCCGTGGTCGGATCCACGATGCGACCGGTCCACCCGTCGCCGATGCCCAGCGCGTCCTGTTCGGCCGGGTTCCAGCCGACCACCTTGGACGTGCCCGTCAGGAACGATGCCGCCACCGCACCCACCAGGGTGCCCATGAAGCCCCGTCGCGTCAACATGGCGCCGAGGATACCGACGGCGCCACAGATGGCAAGACCCCTCTTCATGCTCCTCCTCCCTGGTACAGGACCTTCCGGCGGCCACCGGCCTCGACGTCGACGCGCATCGTGCCGGTGCCCGCCGCGAACCGGGTCGTCACGCGCTTGATCCGGAACGGCTGCAACAGGTAGCCCGCGCTGCCGCCCGACCCGGCCCAGGGCCCGGCATCGGTGCCGGAGCCATTCAGGCCGTGGATCGCGCTGTGGATGAAGACGCGCTGGCCGCCGCGCCACCGCTTGCCCGAGGCGTCATAGCAGCTGCTCTCGCTCAGGGAGAACGTGACGCGCGGGATGGGGTTGCGCGTGTCCCGCAGGGCCGCCTTCGCGACTCGCTGGACCTTGGCATCGGTGTCCGCGTCCGGAGCGCTCAGCATGCCGATCCGCCGGCCGAAGAGCTGGACGCTGTACGGGCCCGGCAGCGGCGCGCTGAGGGCCGGGAACGGGTCCGAGTCGAGGTAGGTCTTCGACACCCTGGCGTTCGCGCCACGGACGAAGTAGCCGTTCCACAGGTTGCTCGAGTCCCACGCGACGACGAGGTTCTCGGGCGCGACCTCGCCGGCGCCGGGGCTGCCGACGCGGATCGTGTAGGGCGCGATGTCCAGCACCGAGTTCATCGTGTCCGCGTCGAACGTCCACAGCCGCGGCTCGTGGTCAAGGTAGTAGTCCGCGGTGTCGCTCGCCTGGGACAGGATCCGCTCGAGCGCCTGCCGGAGCGACAGGCGGGCCGGGAAGGTCTGGCGGGGCATGGAGGCGTTCAGCACCTGGACCTTCGACCAGTCCACCGTGCCACCGGACGCCATCTCGGCGAGCAACGGCTGCGCAACCCGGACGCCATCACGGCCCACGAGCTCGCCCAGTAGCCACTGGATGCGGGCCTTGTCGCTCTCGCCCGCGGCGCGCGTCACGCCCATCGTCTGGATCACGGCCGAGTCGAGCAGCGTCCCGGTGTCCTCGGCGTGGATCGCGTTCTCGCCGTAGATGGCGATGATCTCCGGGGAGGGCTCGCGGATGAAGCCGCGGAACAGGGGCTGCCACGTGCCGTTGGTGGGGTTGCGCCACTCGGCCCGCAGGCGCCACTCGCCGCGCATGGACGAGAAGAGCTGGGAACGGTCGAACAGGACCGCGTCGAACGTCGCGCCCTCCTGGTTGCCGGTCTCCTCGATCTCGATCGTGGACAGGTCGATCAGGTTGGTGACGTTCTGCGCGGTCCCGTTGCCGGGCGGCCCGACGAGGATCTGGATGGGCGGCACCCCCGTGGCGCCGCCCGGCGTGACCGGCACGTCACGCGCCCTCGGCCGACTCGATGAACTCGACCGTGATGAGCACGGTCGTGGACACGCTGGCGGTCACGTTCTTGAGGCACACGCCGTTGGACGTGCCGGCCGCGATCCACAGCGCCTTCGTGCGGTCCGTCGTCCAGTCGAACACGACCAGCGGGTTGAGGTCGATGTTCGCGGCCGTCGCGTGCGTGAGGATGCTCTGCACCGCCACGAGGCCGGCCTCCGTGCCCTTCACCGTGGGCAGCGTCATCGCGGTGGCGCCGGCTGCCCCGTCCGCCGGGTCGAGCGAGAAGACGTTGAGGCTGGTGCCGCCGGTCCCGGCGGTGGTCAGGCGCCGGACCTCCCACTGGTTCTGCTGCGTCGTGCCGTTGGCCAGCTGCGAGACGATGATCCGGCGGATGCCGACGCGCAGGCTGGCGCCGGCCATGATCTGCACCAGGTGGCTGTTCGCCGTGGCCGTGCTGATGGCGGTCGCCGTGCAGGTCCGGTAGGACGAGAGGTAGGGCTCCGCGGTCTGCTGGACGTACTGCTCGACCGTGACCGAGCCGTTGGAGCGCTGGTTGGTGTGGAAGTTCCTCGTGGCCGATGCCGAGTCGAGGAAGGGCACGTAGCTCTGGGCCATGGTGGGGCAGCCTCCGGCAGTGGGTCAGTGGGAGGGGGAGGGGTCAGGCGGGCTTGAGCGACGTCGTGACCGGGGCGCCGCGCAGGAACTCGCGCGTGCCGCGGCGGTCGAGCTGGACGACCATGCGCATCGGCGCAGCCGCCGGCGCCCGCCGGTCGGGGTTGGTACCGCCCCCGCCGTCAAGCTCGTCGAGCCGTCGCTCGTGGTCGTTGATGGATCGGCCGAACTGCGGCAGCCGGTCCTTCCAGTCGTTCCGGAAGTTCTGCCCGACCTTCGCGATCGCTCGGACATCGGTGATCGCGCGGCCCTGCTGGACGTTGACCTTGCGCAGGCCGCTGATGCTCTTGTCCTGCCGCTGGTTTGCGGTCTGCAGCGCCGAGCCCTCGACCCCGGTCATCTGCCGCTCGAGCGTGGTCACGCGACTCACCAGGGTGCTGCTCCCTGAGCCCGAACCGCCGCCCAGGTCGAGGTTCTCGACCGCGGTCTCGACGGCATACATCGCGCTCTCGATGCGCTCGAGGATGCTCGTGGCGGTGCCGCCGACCCCGAGGCTGCGCTCGATCTCACCCAGGGCGTCGATGCCGGAGCGCCAAGACTGGACGCCGAAGCCGGGCATGACGCTGTTGATCAGGTCCCAGGGCAGCTCCGAGGGCGACAGCGGCGCGGTGGGCCGGGAGAAGCCGCCGGGCGGTGGGAACAGGTCGGGCCGCGCGTTCGGGTTGGGGAAGCGCTCCTGGCCGGGCCGGCCGTTGAAGAGCTGGAGGAGGTAGGCGCGGATGGTGGAGTGCAGGCGCTCGCGGATCTTCGAGAACACCCCGCCCGTTGCGGCCATCGCACCGTCGTAGCCCGTCAGGCCCATGCCGCCGAACGGCCCGTACTCGTCCGGCTGCTTGGGACCTGATTGCCGCAGCAGCGTGTTGAGAACACCCGCGATGCCGAACGCTCCCAGGGCGCCCCCGCCCACCCTTCCCAGCAGGGAGCCGATGCTGCCCAGGATGGATGCGCCGCCGGTGACCACGGACGGGAAGCCGGGCAACAGCTTGATCGCGCCGACCAGGCCGATGACGCCCGCGATCAGGCCGCCGGAGCCGTCGAGCAGCCTGTTCAGGTTTCCGACGTGCTCGGCCACGCTGCGCATGAAGCCACCGGCGTCCTGCAGCGCCTTGAGCAGGCCGCCGCTCCGGACCGTGATCGGCTTGCCGCCGCCGAGCTGGATCTGCGTGTCCGGCCCGAAGATGGCGTCCTGGATGGCGTCGGCGATGCCCCTGCCGAACGTCTTCGCGTCCGCGAGCGTCTCCTTGAGGCCGCCCACCACCGTGCCGCCCTTGCCGTAGGTGCGGCGCCAGCGGGCATCCTGGACGTCGAGGGCGTGCGCGGTCGTGGCGCTGATCGCCCCCATGGTCCTCCGGTGGTCGGACAGCGCCTTCTTGGCGTCCTCGACGCGCTCCTGCGCCGCGGCGATCCGGGCCGACCGCGCCTGCCGCGCGAGGATGTAGTCCGCGTCGCTCATGTCGCCGTGGAAGGGCATGTCCGCCCGCGCGGCCTTGAGCTCGCGCTCCGCGTCCCGCAGCGCCTTCGTGGAGGCCGCCAGGTCCTTCTGCGCCGCCGCGGTGCGCTTCGCCTCCTGGCCCTGCTGCCGGAGCGCCGGCGCCGCCTTGGTGGCCGCCCTGCCCGCACCGTCGAGCTGCTCGACGATGTTGATGTTCAGGTCGATGCCCAGGAACTGGCTGACCAGCCCCGCGACGAACGCGATCGCGCCCGAGACGAAGCGGACGATGTTGGCCATGTTGTTCTGGATCGCCGTCGTGACGGCGTTCGCCAGGCCGATGAGCGTGGGCGCCACGCCCTGCAGCACCTGGGCGCCGATGCCGGTGAACGCGCTGTCCAGCAGGTTCCGGGTGCGGCCCCACTGCTCCGCGGCCGCGGCGCCCGCCTCGGTCAGGATCAGGCCGCTCTTGCGCGCCTGCTCGGAGTAGGCCTTCCACTGCTGGTTGGTCAGCGTGAGCAGGTCGAGCAGGTCGGCGGCGCCGCGGCCGGCCAGCTTCTGGGCCGCGGCGAAGGAGAGGGTGCTGGCGCCGGTCGCGCTGATCGCCTGGCGCAGGTTCTGGAAGGTCCCGTAGGCGTCGACCGAGCCATCCTTGTTCCGGGCGATCTCGACGCCGTAGGCCTTCCAGGCGTCGCCGTTCTCGGTGACGCTCTTCGACAGGGCCTTGAACGCGGTGCTCAGCCCGTCGGCGCGCCCGGTGAGCAGTTGCTGCACGCCAGCGAGCTCGGACGCCTTCGCGACGCTCATGCCGGTCGCGTCGGTGATGTCGTCGACCACCGATGCCCAGGCCTCGCCGCGGTGGATCAGCGACGGGATCGCGTCAGCCACGCGCCGGAACAGCCGGTCCAGCATGTTCAGGCCGTTGTTGAGGATGTGCCACTGGATCCCGGTCTTCAGCCGGTTGCCCAGGGAGCCGAAGGCCGAGTCCAGGTTCTTCGTGTGCTGCTCGACGCGCTTGAGGGTGGCCGTGATCTGGTCACGGGCGGTGAGCGTGACCCCCAGCTGGTTGTTGGACTGCACCACGGCGCATCTCCTCCTCGAGGTCCCCGATCGTCCCGACGCTCAGGGGCTTGCCGTCCCGGATGGCGACGCACCGCTGGCAGAGCAGGCCGTCGTCGGCGCGTTCGTAGCTGGCGTCCGGCTGGCGCTCGATGCCGCAGCGCGCGATCGCGTCGGGGCCGTCGAACGTCGGGCGGAACTGGTGGCTGAGACGAGCGGTGCCCTGGCCGCCGGCCACGCGGTACCAGCCGAACGCCTCGCGGCTCTCGGCCTGCCCGGCGCGGATGGCCCAGTAGTCCGTCATCACCTGGTGGGGGAGGTCGTCGACGTCGGACAGGCGGGCCGGACGCCACTCGAGCACAAGCAGCTCGAGCGCCGACTCCATGTCCGCGTCCAGCGGAACAGCGCCGGCCCGCCCGGCCCCGAGGGACCAGGCGAGCCGGCGGCGTGCTATCGCTGGGTCTTCGCCGCCTGACGCCTCCCCGCCCGGTTTCCCCGTGGGGTCTCCGGGAAGAGGTTCTCGACGACCGGGGAGCAGGCGAGGTAGATGGCCGAGACGACCGGTTCGGGGAGCTCGTCGATCGCCTCCCCGTCGCTCCACGGGATCTCGCGGCCCTCGTCATCCTTGACGAGCAGCTCGGCGGTGAGCTCGCGCACGACGACGGTCTCGATGCCGAGGATGTCGCCATCGCTCAGGCCGTCCACGTGCGCCTTGGTGATCCGCTTGGCCATGCCGTGCGTCGGCACGGTGTGGATGCGGACCCACTGCTGCGAGCCGTCCGCCGCCGGCGGGAGCTCGTGCTTCTCGATCTGGGGCATGGTTCGCGCTCCTCCTCAGCTGGAGCGCGGGGAGCCGCTGAGGACGGCCCCCCGCAGATGGATGGGGCCGCCCGTCAGCTGATGGTCGCCAGGGCGTTCCGGATCACGACCTGCTGGTCGTGGGTGGCCGACGAGTCGTACTGCGCCATGCCGCTGAACTTGCAGGCGCGCTGACCGTTGATCGTGTCGAACTGGGCGTCCTGCCAGACGCAGTAGACGTCGACCTGCAGGTTCCGGGCGGTGGAGGGCGACGACGACGCGATGGTCGTGCCGGCGTTGCTGATCCGGATCTTCCGAGGCGTGCCGATGCCGCTGTTCTCGTAGATCGACGTGTATTCCGTCGAGCTCGAGAACAGGAACGTCGCGTCGATCATCACCTGCTTGACGCGGGAGCGGTGGGCGCCGCGCGGGTACAGGTTGCCGTCGAGCACGAACTCGTGGGACCAGGCGTTCGCCCACCGGACGTTCGCCTCGATCAGCGTGTTCAGCGAGGTCGAGCCGATGGTCGACGTGTCCACGGTGATCGTGGCCAGGGCGCCGTTGATGTCCTCGTCGCCGACCACCGACAGGGCCGCCGTCTTGGACTGCGGGATGGCGCGCTGGCCGAGCAGGTCCATGGAGCAGGTCAGGCCGGCGTTCGGCGCCCAGGTGAGGGCGATGTTGTCGCCGAGGACGAAGGGCACCTGGAAGTTCTGGACGTCGTCACCGACCTCGAGCGTGGCGGTGTTCAGGTCGTCCGAGGCGATGGTGGGGGTGTGGGTGTAGGTGTAGACCGACGTGTTCGTCGGCCCCGAGCCGGCGGGCTTGCGCGGCGAGCCGGTTGCGAGGCCCTTCCAGAAGAGCGAGCCCCACCAGGCGAGGTCCGTGAAGGTGGGCGCGATCGTGATGCCCTGGAGCTCCACGAAGTTCTTCACCGCGAAGTTGCGGTAGGCCGCGATCAGGCTGTACCGCTGCTCCTCGGGGAACTGGCGCTCCACGATTTCGTGGAGCCAGCCGCCCAGGATGGGCTGGATGGCGGTCGCCGCGACCGCGGTCCCGCTCGTCGTCTCGATGCCGCGCTGCATACCGGACAGCGCGACCAGTCCGCCGGACATGGGCTACCTCCCTTGGGAATGGCGAAGGCCCCGGATCGCTCCGGGGCCTCCTGGTCTCTGGTCTCGCCGCCGCATGTCGGCGGTGCGTGTGGTCAGTCGGTCGTGGCGACCGGCGTGTCAGCCTCGAGCGTGCCGGCCACGGTCACGTGGTAGCCGGCCGGGAGCTCGCGGGTGAAGGTGCCGTGGAGGCACCATGCCTCGGCGGTCTTCTCGTCCACCTGCTGCACGACGGCGGGGATGCCGTCGAAGAACTGGCCGTGGACGCTCGGGTAGACCGTGACGAGGTCGGTCGCCTCGCCCTTCTTCGTGGCCATCGGTGCTCCTCTACTTCTTGCCGCGGGCGGCCTTCTCGGCCTGCTTGAACAGGTCGCGGGCGAGCTGGTCGAGCACGAGCGGCTCGATGCCCTGGACCGCGTCGTGGACGAAGTCGGTCGGCTCCGCGCCGGGGTGGTCGACGACCATCGCGTACCGGCCACCGAAGAACAGCGCCGCGCGGTCCGGGATGGTCTCGGTGCCGCGGTTGATGCGGCGGGCCCGGCTGTCCACTCCGGTCTGCCCGGCGCCCCTGGCGCGGATGACGTGCGGCTTCGTGCCCTTGATCGTCCACGCGGCCACCGTGCCCGGCCAGCCGCGGTGCTTGACGCTCACCGCCACGAACTCGCCGCTCCGGGTCCGGATGCGGCGGGCCGTGATCTTGCGGAGCTCGCCGAGGATGCCCTTCGTCGGGTAGCGGCCGCCGTGGCCGCCGTACTTCCAGCCGCTCGACTTCGCCAGGCGCGGCGCGATGATCTTGTTGCCGACCCGCTGGAACGTGGAGCGCGTCGTCTTCTCGATCTCCCGCCGATCGCTCAGGCTGTGGAGCTGTGCCAGGTAGGACGCGACGCCGGTCGTCTCGAACGACGTCGTGATGCCGCCTGCCACGTCAGGCTGCTCGCCGGCCGCACTCGACGGCGCCATCCGGCTCGCTGGGCGCCATGCCCTGGGGCCGCTTGCCGTGGAGCGAGGGGCACACCAGGACGCGCGTCGTGCCGGCGTCGCTGACGAGCTCGCGGCCGCAGTCGTGGCAGACCAGCCCCGACGCATCGACGTGCTCGGGCCACTGCGCCTCGTCGAGGCCCTCGACCGGGATGAGCGTCACCAGCGGGGCGTGCGGTTCCTCGTGGACGTGCGCCAAGGAGGTCGCCGCCTTCGCCTCCTTCGTGGCGGTCGCCTGGGCAACCATCGCATCGTGGATCAGCGCAAGGTCCATGTCGTCGAGCTCGCCATCCTCGAGGAGCTGAGCGACCAGGTCGGGGAGGGCCATGCGGATCAGGGCGAGGTCAGGCATCAGGGTGCTCCTCAGGGCGTGCGGGCGGTGGTCAGGTACTCGGTGACGTCGGCCGCGATCACGAAGCGGAAGCCGTCCTTCCCGGACTCCTCGAGCTCTTGCAGCCCGTCGTCCCAGCTGTCGAACCAGGAGTCATCCACGAGGCCGCCGAGCTTGATGCCCGACCGCCACTCGGCCTGCACGGCCCGCGCGATCGCGGTCTTCGTGGGGCGCGAGCGCTTCGTGCCGTCCGGCTTGTCGATGGCCGCCTCGGCCGCGATGCGGAGGGTGTAGCGCTCCATGCTCGCGTTGGGCCGGTCGATGAGGTCGAAGCTGATCACGCCGAGCACCCGGATGTGCGGGGCGGTGATCGGGTCGTCCAGCGCGGCGTCGACCTTCTTGACGCCGGCGGCAGCGCAGGGCGTGGAGGCCGCCAGCTTGTCGACGACCGCCTGGACGATGGGCTCCCACTCGCCCGCCATCAGCCGGCCACCGAGACGTGCTCGGCACGGATCGCGTCGAGCATCGCCGCGTCGTCCCCGAAGATGAACTTGGAGGGGGTCGGCGTGGTCAGCGTGCCCGCGCCGCGCGCCTCCCAGCAGCGCATGACCAGCATGTCCGCCAGGCGCGAGGCGTTGGGCAGCGCCGCTGCCGGGCCGAAGGTGCCGGTCAGCTCCACGTTGGCCAGGTAGGGCGGGAACCATGGATGGTCGCCGGCGGGGTTGTCCACCACGAGCAGGTACTTGTAGGGCTCGCCCGGTCGCATGGTGAAGGCCTGCGGGCGGAGCAGGAAGTCCGCCAGCGTGGCGGCCGCCAGCGTGCCGTTCGACTCGTCCGCGATGCGGATCCCCGTCAGGGTGCGGATGCCGCCCGGGATCCAGAGCTTCCGGTAGCCGAAGGTGGCGTTCACCCCGTCGTACAGGCGGACGGTGTCGGTCGCCGGGTACAGGGGCACGCCCAGGCGGAAGTCGAGCTCGGCGTTCACCGCGTCGATCAGGTCCAGCAGCCGCGCGTCGTCGTCGGTGTCCTGGAACCCGTAGAGCTGCTTGATGCGGGCGAGGTCGGTGTAGCCGCGCGCGATGCGCGTGACGGTGGCCCCGCTGGTGTGGCTCGCGGCGGTGCTGCCGGCGTAGCCTCGCGAGACCGTCCACGTGGTCCCGCCCATGCCCGCGGTGACCCGGATGAACTCGCTGTCGATGAGGATGACGTCGTCGGTGTCCGTGGACGCGGCGAAGCCGAGCGCGTCGTTCACGGCGAGCGACGTCACCGCGGCGTTGATGGATCCGGACAGCGTCGTCTGCGGTGCGGCCACGGTCACCTCCGGATGCTGGTGCGTGCCGCCGCGGGTACCGGTCTCCCGGCGCCCGCGGCGGCTGGTGGTTCAGGGGATCAGGCGGTCGCCTGCTGGGCAGCAGCCGGCTTCTCCGCCTCGGCCTTCTCGGCCTTGGCCGGCTTCTCGGCCTCGGTCTTGACTCCGAGCCGCTTGAGCTCGGCCTTGACCTGGTCGGCGCGGGCGGTCTTGCCGGACGCCACGTAGCCCGCGAGCTCGCGCTGCAGGGCGGCCACGTGGTTGGCCTTGGTGGCCGCCTCCGACGCGCGGCCGTCGTCGGAGTCCTGGTTGATCAGAGCCATGGCGTCTGTCTCCTCAGCTGACAGCGACCCACGGGCGGTTGACGACCGTCGTGGGGGTGGCGATGGTGGCCGGCGCCGTGGTGGTCAGCGCCGCCCCGGAGGTCTGCGCCTTCACCTTGTAGCCGGTGAGCAGCGCGCCGTTGGCGGCCGCTCGCGCCGCGACCCGGCAGATGAGGGACGGCACGGTGGTCGCCTTCACCATGATCGCGGCGTAGTAGACGCCCAGGCTCGGGACCACGTAGGCGGTCGCGAGCGCGAGGGTCTTGATGGTGTCCGCGGCCCATGCCGCGGTGAGCTGGTCCGCCGTCTGCGCGATCAGGGCACCGGCGGTGTCGTAGAGCGCGAACCACCAGTTCGTCGGCGTGCCGGCCGCGGTGGCGCCCGAGAGGAACGACAGGCTCGTCACCTTGTCGCCCGGCTCGAGCACGATCGCGGTGGACGTCATCACCTGGGTGGTGAGCGCCGCGGCGACGTCCGACGTCTGGTCACCAGCGTCGAAGTTCTCGCGGTAGAAGGTGGACCCGCCCATCAGCTGGAACGGGTAGTCGTAGAGGCTCGGGTGGCCGGTTCGGCCCATGGGCTCCTTTCTCGGAGGAGCCCGGCGCTTACGCGGCGGCTCTCCGACGAACGTTGCAGGACAGGTGGGTGATGCGCAGGTTCGACCAGTCGTGCGTCCCGCCTCGCGACAGGGGAACAACATGGTCGAGCGACGCGACACCGGGGTCCGGATACCGCAGGCGGTAGTCCACCTTGCCGAGACAGATCCCGCAGACCCACTTGTCGCGGGTCCCGATGGCGGCCCGGATGTAGTGGCGCCGACGTTCCGTGCCCCCGCGAGCGGCAAGCTTGCGGATCAGAGCGTGGGCCGCGCTGTTGCACCGCTCCGAACAGAAGCGGGCGTCGGCGCGGCGTTCCTTGGCGATAGGCCCGTTGCAGTGAAGGCACCGACGCGGCGGCTTCGCAGCGTTGATGGAGGCCTGGAGCGCCTGACGCCGGTGTCGTTCCTTGCACGGCCTGGAGCAGAAGACGCTCTCCTCCGCTGCACGCCGGAAGGTGACCTCCATGTCGGTCCGGCACCCGCTGCAGGGCCGCAGCGTCAGGCCGCCGTTTCGAGCGACATACCAAGCGCGATAGCAGGGCTTGCACCACGGGTTGAGCGAGCCGTCCGACCGGCCGTAGAACTGGTCGGACGGTCGCTCGTCTCCGCAGCGTGAGCAGCGTTTCACGTCGCCATTTTATCAGAATGGCGGCGCGATTAGCTACTCAAAAAGTCGGGGTAACCAACCCGGTTCCGTCGATCGTGCTGATCGCGGACGGGAGGCGGCCGGCGAAGAAGTTCACGTAGGCGAACAGCTGCAGCCGGACCGTCAGGTTGCCCGACAGGACCTCGGTGAGGATCCGCGTGCGGCGCGGGCCCTCCATCAGGATCATCTCGGCCGGGCGGCAGACGACGATCTGGTCCTGGTTCGTGCCGGCGCCCAGGTTGGTCGCGCCCGACGCGGTCGAGACGACCGGCAGGCCCTGCATGCCGCCGACGATGCCCTGGGCCGCCACGTCGCCGAACAGCGCCACGCTGTTCTGCGGAGCGACCGGCGTGACCAGGGGCCGGCCCGTGCTGTCAAGCGCGGCGGTCACCCAGCCCCACCGGCGGGGGTGGACGATGACGATCTGCGCGGGCCGCTTCGCGTTGGTCGCGACCTGCTGGATGCCGTCCGCCACCTTCGGGTAGAGCTCGCCGACCGTCGGGCTCGCGTCGGTGTAGGTCACCGCGTTGATGGACGAGACGGCGTTGATGCCCAGGAGCTCGCCCGACGTGCCGGAGCCCCGGAGCAGCTGCCGGTCGAGCTCCTCCTCGTAGGCCCCGTCGAGGTCCGCGAAGATGATCTGGTCGACCGGGTAGGGGGACAGGTCGAGCGACTGCATCGAGACGTCCTGCTGGCCGGCGACCGTGACGGTCGGGCGGGTCAGCTGGGCCGTCACGATGTCGGTCTCGCTCACCGCCGCGTTCTCCGCGGACTGCGAGGCGACGCTCGAGCCGGTGGTCACGCGCGGGATGGTGATCGAGTTCGTGACCGGGAAGCCGCCGGGCCGGATGAACGGCGCCAGCACGCGACCGACGCGCGGCCGCGCGGCGAGCTCGTTGACCAGCCACACGGGCGGGATGAACGAACCCATCGACGTCGCGCCGGTCGTGCCGTCGCGGAGCTCGCCGGACTCGAGGTCCTCGGCGCTGGCGTTGGCACGGGCCTCCTGCCAGGCGCGGCGCTCGTGCTCGGCACCCTCGGCGTTGTTGCGGTGGAGCCGCTCCATCGCGCCGAAGTCGCCCTTCTGGGACGCGAGCAGGTCGCGGATGAAGCTGTGCTCGCCGTTCGGCCGGTAGGTGGACTCGTTGCGGGTGACCTGGACGGCGGGGCCGATCGCGCGGTCGTGCTTCTGGCGCTCGGTGGAGGCGGCCTGCGAGCGCTGCTGGAGGGTCTCGAGCTCGGCGATCTGGCCGTCGATCGCCTTGACGTCCGCGTTGCGCGCCTGGACGGTGCCGAACTCCTCGGGCGTCAGGTCGCGCTTCTCGGTCTCGGCCGTACCCACGAGCGCTTCAGCGGCCGTGATGGCCTCGGAGCGCCGGGCGCGGAGCCGGTCGAGCGCGGAGCCGATGGTGGGACTGGCAGCGGTGCCGTCGCCGCCCTCGATGGGCCAGATGGGCGTGCCGTCCTTCAGGTGGCCGAGCGGCTCGATGAGGCCGAGCGCGGCCAGGATGGCGATCACCGGCGGGAGCACCGAGCCCGCGTAGCGCTGGGCAGGGAGGTTGTGCACGGGATGGTCTCCATGGCGAAGAACCCGCCAGGGCGGGCTCAGGGCTGGGTGGATGGGCGACCCGGTGAGTTGGTGGCCCGGTTGGTGGCTCCTCGCTCCGAGCCGGGCTCCGCGCTGTGGGGTCTGGCGATCAGCGCGCGAGGATCGCGCGAGCCGCGTCGAGGTAGGGGGTGCGGGACCGCGAGGGCATGTCGTCCTCGCTCTCGCCGCTGGCGGCCTTGTCGGCATCGCTGCCGACCGCTGTGGTCTTGGCGGTGATGTACTCCTGGAGCGCCACGATCGCCTGCTTCAGGAGGTCGGCGAAGTCGCCCGGGTCCTCGTAGGCCAGGCGGTCGAGCAGGCTGCTGAGGGACCACGCGGCGCCGGCGGCCTGCCCGGCGAAGGCGCTCCAGCGGCTCTCGGCCGGCGCAAGTGCCGTGATGGTGGCGGCCAGGGTGTCGAGCTCGGCCGCGTCGAGCTGGCGGCCGTCGTGGACGGCGTCCAGGATGGCGCCGAGCCGGTCCGGATCCACGCCGGCACCGGACGCCAGGGCGCGGACCTCGACGGTGGTGGCGCCGTAGGCCGGCTGCTTGCCGGTCAGGACGGTGCCGTGGAAGAGGCGCACGTCGGTCAGGCGCCGGCGCTTGCCGCCGTCGAGGATCTGCATGCCCTTCTCGGTGGGCAGGAACTCGAAGCTCATGCCCGAGAGCAGGCCGGCATCCCCGAGCTCGCGGAGGTCGCGCACCTGGGTGGTGTCCGGCAGGTTCGGGGCATCGACCCAGAGGCCGGTGGAGTCCTCGACGAAGTGCGTGCCCCGGGTGTCGTTCGTCGCCCCGATGATCCGCGCGTCGTCATGGTCGATGACCAGCGTCTGGCGGCCGTGCGGCGGCGCCTGGAGCGACCGCTGGAACGCTCCGGGCGCGATCGACTCGACGTACTTGCCGCCGATGGGGTGGCTATCGCTGTCGAACTTCGCGACGTAGCCCACGAGGCTGTGGCCGTTCGTGTCGTTGGAGCGCATCTCCAGCCCGGCGAGCACCGGGATCGCGCGCTGCTTCCTCATCGGGGAGTCCTCCCTGCTGTGGCCGCCGCGGGCGCGGTCGGGGCGTTCGGGGTGTTGAGCAGCCCACCGGGGCCGAACAGGACGTCGTCCGGGATGGACGACAGGGGCGGCCGCTCCTCGAGCGCGCGGGCCTCGTCGATCAGGAGCTGGTGGCTGCCCAGGGCCGCCACGAGGCCCTCCATCCGGGTCTTGAAGTCGCCGCGCAGGAGGCCGTCGACGTTGGCCCGCAGGTAGGTCTCGCGGCCCGGCAGCAGCCGGCGGTAGGCGTTCTCGATGCGGCCCACGTAGGGCCGGACGCCATCGGTCACCCACTCGATCGCCTGCTGCTCCACCGAGCCGTAGGAGACGGAGCCCGGGCTGTTGTCGCCGAGCTTGTGGGGCGGGATGTGGTAGAGCCGCGCGACGTCCAGCACGCCCCAGCGCAGCAGCTCGAGCAGCTGCATGTCCTTCAGGTTCGGGGAGGGGACCTCCCACCGCGCCCCGTTCGCGAAGACGCCCGGCTTGCCGGCGTTCGCGCTGCCGCCGTACTGCTTCGCGATCTGCTCCTCGAGCAGCTCGTGCGCCTCCTTGGACAGGCTGCCCGGGACGCTCACGAAGCCCGACAGCAGCACCGCGTTGTCGAAGACGCGAGCGCCCAGGCGGTCGGCGGCGCGGATCTTGCTCAGGGACTGCGTCGCCTCGTCGATCGGGGAAAGGCCCCTCAACGCTCCCGGCCGGCGCAGGCGGCTGACGTGGATGATCTGGTCGGGCCCCAGGACGCTCCTGCCGCCGCCCTCCCACGCCACGTGGTAGCGCGGCTCGGACCCGGCGCGCCGCACCTCGACGCGCTCGGGGTCGAGCACGCGGAGCTCCGCGGGGTTGAGCACCTCCGGCAGCACCATGACGTAGGCGTTGCCGTCGCTGGCCATCGAGACCGCGACCTGGCTGATGTGCTCGTCCCACGTGATCGACGGGTCGTCGGGGACCGGCCGATACATCCAGTCCGGCTGGGGCAGTGGGATCCGCGCCTCGCCGACCGACTCGTAGGCGGCCCAGGGGAGGAGGCCGACGCTGTCCGCGATCAGCGACCAGGCGGCGTGGATGGCGATCATCCGGGACGCGGTGCCCTGGTCGATGCGGAGGCCGGACCACGACGGGCCCATGAGGGTGCCCGGGTCGATGCCCTGCTTGACGAAGACGTCGCGCTGCTGCGTGAACTCGCTCTGTGCGATCCGCGTGAGCGCCGCGTCGATGCGACCGGCGAAGTCCCGGAGTCCCATGGGGCATCGCCTCCTGCGTCAGCTGGTGGGGTAGAAGTAGACCGGCTCCGGCTCGGGCTCGGGCTGCGCCGCCGCCTGGGCGTTGGCCGCGGCGGCCGCGGTGAGTCCGTCGATGACCCGGCGCTCCTGGTCGCCGCCCTCTCGGGTGCGGGACGGCCGGTCGAACCGGGTGTCACCGCCGGGCAGCTGCACCGCGATCGCGTTGAGCACGTGGGTGGTGAGGCCGGCGTCTCCGGCGTGCTTCAGCCAGCCCTGGCGCAGGGCCTCCATGAAGCGGTCGTAGTCCTGCACCGCGAACGTGTTCGAGGTCGGCCGCTCGATGACGGTGGCGCCGAGCTGCTCGCTGATCCACGTGGCCAGCTGCTCGGCGCGGCTGATGTCCATCACCACGGTGTGGACCGGGTTCCGCATGTGGATCCGGAGCAGCGCGTCCTCGACCAGGTGCGGGTCGAGCGAGGTCCCGTCCCGCGGCGGGACGAGGATCTCGGGGATGCCGAGCACGCGGTGCTCCGGGCTCTCCCACCACAGCGGCACCGCGGCCGTCGTGTCCCACTTCCACGCGACGTCGAGGCCGAGCCAGATGGGCTCGCCGACGGGGATGCCGGCGGGCTCCAGCGCGGCCGCCCACTCGACCTCCTGGATGGCCGAGAACTCCGACCGGGTCGTCCGGTTGCAGGTCAGCCGCAGCCAGTGCGGCATGGTCATGGTCGGGGTCGTGAACTTCGCCTTGAGCCCGGGCACCGTGATGCGGCTGAACGGGTTCGCCTGCTTCACGACCCGCATGTCGGTCACGTCGGCGCCGTCCGGCACCGCGAACTCGTGCATCACGATCCGCTCGGAGGCCGCCCGGGTGAAGGCGCCCTTCCGCGTGATCAGGGATGCCGTGGTCCGGATCTTCTTCCTCGTGAGCTCGAAGTCCGAGCCGAACTCGCCGGCGGTGCTGATCGTCAGCACCTGGCCGCCGCGCTTCTCGAGCTTCCCGACCCAGGTCCGGTACAGGCCGAGGTTCTTGTGCCGGTGGAGCTCGTCGATGATGCCGAGCGTCGGGATGACGCCATCACCGGTGTTCTCGTCCGCGGCGAAGACCTGGATGCGTCCGCCCGCGTGGTGGTTGATCCGGCGGTAGCCCTCGAGGCACTGGAACCGCGGGACCTCGGTCTTGCGCTTGCCACGCGCCGCCGCGACCGCCGAGTGGACCGGCTCGTGGAGCCGCGGCGACCGGATGACGAAGCCCTCGCCCTGCCGGTAGAGGATCTCTGCCTGGTCGCGCGAGCTGGCCGCCACGGGCACCGCGGCCGCGGTGGTGAACTCGGCGTGGTACAGCGCGATCCCGGCGACCAGCGTGGTCTTGCCATTGCCCTCCGGGACCACCAGCCAGCACTCGCGGTAGCCGGCGAAGAGGTCCTCGACGAATGCCTCCTGGAACGCCTCGAGCTTCCACGACGACCCGGTGTCGAGGATCAGGTCCGACGTCCACGCGCGGAAGTGACGCAGCGTGAACGGCTTCGCGGGCGCCCTCTTCCTCGGCACGTGGGCGGCGGGAGGAGCGCTCGTGGTGATCGTCACGCTGCGATGCGGGCGAGTTGCTCGGAGGTCGGGAGAGCGGTTCCCTTGGTCTCGTTGCAGAGCCGGTGCGTGACGCGCAGGTTCTCTATCGAGTCGTCGCCTCCGCCGACCAACGGGACAACGTGGTCAAGCGTCAGCTGGTCCGCTCCCGTGGCGCCCGCATCGACGCCCCTCCCGCAGAGATAGCAGGTCGTGCCGTGGATGGCGATCACCGCCGCCCGCAGTCGGCGCAGGACGTTCTTCGCGTGGACCCGCCGAGGCGTCGTCCTGCTCCGGGGCGAGCACGTCTCTGAGCAGTACCGGTGGGCTGCCGTCCTGGGCTGGAACTCGCGGCGGCAGGTCGCGCACGGCCGCACCGGGTGGCCGGCGCCCTGATAGGTGCTGCGGCGGCGAGCGTTGATGGTCTCGCGGTGGCGCACTCGCCAATCCTTGGTGACGGCCACGTGGCACGCGTCGCAGTAGGACGACCGCCACCGACCTCGGACGAGGCGGAAGGACTCGATCGGGCCCTCCTCGCCGCATCGGACACACGTCTTCGAGGTGGGCGGAGCTGCTACAGATGACTGGTTCACGTATTTAACTCGCGGCGATG